>ERZ890510.2206-NODE-2206-length-11333-cov-6.548324_pt1 | contig 11333 bp, 9 predicted proteins | sample MGYA00521265_ERZ890510 | MGnify/ENA primary metagenome ERZ890510 (study PRJEB32303, sample SAMEA104408624) | aquatic metagenome | biome: Brackish water; feature: Chemocline; material: water | place: Baltic Sea | collected 2014-10-26T21:54:00 | depth 110 m ...
ATTCGAGTCTTGACCACCAAACGCCAGACCAGTTCTACTGGGCCGCGCTGACCAGACCGTCGGCAGCCTAAGCAGGCAGGGAATCCACTTATCTCGACGGCCCTGACTGTTCAAACAACCGGGACCATCTCATAGAACCCTCCCAGGTGGTCACGTTGCCCATAGGCTACGAGCTAAGCCCCGCCGTCGTTCGTTCGGTTGGGGCAAACAGATATGAATACCGGTTGGAGTTGCTCAAGCAACCTGGCGTCGATCGAGACATCGTCAACGTCGACGTGAAGCTGCCCTCAGGATCGCAAGTTGTCGCGCTGTCCCCCGGTGGATTCCAATCGACCGTGAATGGAGCATCGTGGAGCGGCGGATTGACGGCAGATACTGAATTGGTCGTAGTGTTCGAACTGCCGTAACTGACACTTGCCTTCATCAGAGGTGGCTACCGCCGCGTGCCCCGAGCGACATCAGTCCATACGTCAATGAAGGCGTTGCACATCGCTTCCAGTCCAAAGTTCTCGGCGATCCGACTCCGACACTTCGTGCTGAGCGTGGGCCCATCGCTCTGTATCGCTTGCAACGCTTGATCGATCGCGTCCGCTAGCAGATCAGGTTCTCGCGGCGGCACCACCCATCCAACGTCGCCGACGATCATCGCTGCGTCCCCCACGTCTGTGACCACACATGGCGTACCGCACGCCATCGCCTCCCCGACGGCGTTCGGGAATCCCTCTCCCCCTAGACTGGGCAGCACGTTGAGATCGATCGCGTTGAACAAATCAGGAACATCTGAGCGGAAACCCAACAGCATCACATCGTCGCTAAGCCCGTGCCGGGCGATCGCCGCAATCAGCCCCTCGTTGTCGTCGGTCATCCCGTTTCCGGCGAGCAGGCAGCGAACCATCGTGCCACGGCTCTTAAGGATCGCTAGCGCCTTGAACAGATTGTCGTGGTCTTTCTCCGGCGACCAGTGAGCAATATCACCGACTAACAACTCCGACGAACCAACTGACAACTCTTGTCTCACGCGGTCTCGCGCTACTTGGTCTGGGTGAAGTTGGCCCATGTTGAATCCGTTGGGTATCACTCGTGCATCGCGGGGGTGATACCCCCGTGCGAAATGCATCCGCATAGCCTCCCGCGAGTTCCAAACCACCGACGTTGGGACGCAGCCTGAGAGACGGGAACCGAGCGAAGCCACCACGCGCGTGCTCCTCTTGGTGGCCCCGTCGTCCAGGTCGGAGTGCCTGATTCCCCAGACCACTGGCGGGTTGCCTGCCAGCTTCGCCACCAAGCCAGCGACCAAGTCCGCGTGAAACATCCAGGTCTGTATGACATCGGGACGAGCCTTCGCGATTGCTTGCCGCAATCGCCACAGTCCCCGTAGCGTCAACCGACCGCGCGGCATATCCAGCGTGATTACCTCCACACCCAACGCCCGGATCTTTGGACCAACAACGCCATCAGCAATCAGCGAAACCACGGTATGCTCGTAGGATTCTTGCGTGCCCGAGATCAATCGCAGTAGCACACCTTCCGCGCCTCCCTGGTTCAGGCCCGTGATTACGTGCATCACTTTGGGAAGCGCCGTGCGACCGGTGCGCGAGATACTCATCGTGATCGTCTCCGCAGGCCTAATGCCGCGATGTGCTCGGGCGTGAGGTCGGACCCATTTGTGCGGCTACTTGAACCAGTTCTTCTGATCCTTCATCGTATTCGCTCTGCATCTGGTCAGGGATCTCGAGACCGGTTTCCCGACTCGCATGAAGCAACAGACCCAGCGGGAGCAAGAACGCATAGAAAGCGAAATTATATCGTCCTTGCAGAATGAACACGGTGTCGGAAGACGCTCTGACCAAGAGAACTAGGAACAACGCCCCAAGGTAAGGGTCTCGACGCAGCAACTGCGCGAGTCGGAAGCCGAACGCCCCTAGGATCAAAAGAGAAAAAACTCCCGTTTTCGTATGCATGTCCAGGTACGAATTGTGCAAATTCGTTAGCGATATCCACTGGCCCGTATCCAATTGGACCGGAATCGTGTATGTCAGGGACGTTCCAGTGAACAGGTCGGCGGTGGTCAGATGCTCGTCGATATACCAATCGATGATCCGGAAGCGCACGTCTGAAGCAGTCAGCCTTTGAACGTCCAGCGACCGCTGAGCTTCTCCTTGGAAAAGACTGGGCCCGATAAAAGAGACTCCGGCGATCGCAGCGAGCCCCGCGAATATGATTATGAGCTTCCTGCCACTCCTGACATGCAACAGATCCCTAGCGTCACGGAGGAACACCGCTGAAAGAAGCAGGGCTGACGTTAGGATTCCCGTCGATCCTTCGGCCGAAAGGGCAACGAGGAAGATGATTGCGGCTAACAGGAGATCGTACCGGCGCTTACCCAAAACGAACGTGAACACCGTAAGTGCGAGGAATAGCGTGGAGATTCGATTTGGACTGCCGACAAAAATGCCGCCAGCGCTGCCGCTAATCGTGTATGCCACGATGTAATAAATGAGAAGCACCACTGTGGTTACGACTACGACCCGATGTAACCTCGCACGAAGGAAAGCGTGGGCAATTCCGAACGACGCCAGTACCAATCCACCGTGGAAATAGCCTCCTTGGAAGTTCGTGTTGTACAAACCCAATGGGTAGGCCGCGAATATCGCAAAGATAACCAGCCAGGCCAAGCGGCCCAGCGGGATAGAGGCTTGGCCGATGACGGGCGCGAACGCGAATATCCCCAAAACCACCCCGAGGGCAAGGAGTAGCATCGAAGAGGCGAACGCTCCTGCGATCACGAACGTGAAAAATGACGCGAGTGCGGCTATGGTAACGGGATACAACTGCGCCTAGTTCTCCGACGGCAATGGGGTGGGCTTCTGGTAAGCATTCGGGGCGACACAAAGTACACTACACAACAATCCCACCTGCCCGCTGTACGTCTGGATGCGGGATAACCCGAGTCTACTATCAGCGGTACCACGCTCCCATCGAAGAATGTGGTAATAATTGCTGGCGCGACTGCGCTCACAGTAGTGGCGGAGGACAGCGTTCAGCTCCTTCGGTGTGGTCCAACGACTCGGACAATCGTCCCAGCCCGATGACACCCAGATACTTGCCCTCGAATTTGAAAACGTGCCAATCGGACATCCCCGAAACCAACTCGGAGAAGTACGAATCATCTTGAATGTCGTCCATGATTACCACGCAGCCCTCGTTGGTCAGCGGCATCAGGTGCTCCATGGCCCACTTGCGCTCCCTGTACGATTTATCAGAGTCGTAATGGATGAAATCGATACAAGAAACTTGCTCAAGGATCTTCGGAATGTTGCGGCGATCCCCATCGATGGATAGTCGCCAGCGACCACGTAGGTCTTCTGGTACCAGCACTCCAACGTATTGTTCTGGGTGGGGGATTCGAAAGTAGGGTAGGTCGCTGCTGAACAGTACTCCAGAACCGTTCTCTTCCAAACCCAACAGAGTTGCGTAAAAGGAGAACCCTGCTGCAACTCCCGTTTCTACCGCGACTCCCGGTTTGAGCTTCCGCGCTACGAAGTAAATCAGCGGATAGCACCCTCCCCCTCCCAAGTGAATGGGATACTGAGAGAGCTTGTGCTTCGCCTCCACTTGGATCCGAGCCGCCGCGACTTGCGCCTCTCGCCACAGCGGCGAGTCCACTTCGTTCATGACTTGGTCCATGTCGGTCGCTTTGGATTCCGCCCACCTGACATGGTCGCTGCGGTGCCCCCGGCCGCCTACGACACGCAATACAACCTTGCGTGCCATAGCTGGAAGCCGACGCCCGACGGTCGCTTGGTAAAGGACATTCCTTATAGTGGACGATCGATTAGGCACGGTTACTCATCAACCCGAAATGTATGCATGGCGTGACCAGTGGGGCAAACTTACGCCCATCAGCGGTGGCAATTCAGCTTCGTCATTCGCCCAGCAGGCGAATGACCTTCTCTAGTTGTTGGTCGGTGAGATCCACCGACGAAGGCAGGCTCAATGCCTCGCCGTATAGCCGCTCTGAGACCGAGCAATCCGTCGCGAAGCAATCCGCGAACACCGTAGATGAATGCATCGGTTGCCACAGCGGACGCGTTTGTATCCCGTTTTTCTGCAGGTGTGCCATCGTCGCGCGTGCGTCGCGCCCGTAGCTCGCCGCATCGAACAACACTGTGCTCAGCCAAGATGTCGTGTCCGCCCACTCGGCCTCGACTTGCACCGTGACTCCGGGCAGGTGGCCCAATCCACGATGGTACATGTCGGCGATGTGGCGTTTCTTGGCCACGAATTCATCCAACTGCTCCATCTGCGCGACGCCGATCGCCGCTTGCACGTTGGTCAGCCGATAGTTGTAACCGACCTCTCCGTGAACGTACTCGATCGGGTCGTCTTTCGCCTGGGTCGACAGGTACCGAGCGCGATCGGCCAGCTCTTGGGAATCGGTGACCAACATGCCACCGCCGCCGGTGGTGATGACCTTATTCCCGTTGAAGCTGAAACAAGCGATGTCACCATGGCTCCCCACCGGACGTCCTTTGTAGAGAGCGCCCAGAGACTCCGTGGCATCTTCGATCACCTTCAGGTCGTACTGCCGTGCCAGTTCCAAGATGGGGTCCATGTCGCACGGGTGGCCTAGGATGTGCACGGGCATGATGGCCCGAACCCGTCGGTGGGTGGTGCGGTTAATCAGCGCTCCGCCTTTCCACTCGCAACCGTTCGCCATGAAGTCCGCCAGCTTCTGGGTATCCATCTCCCAGTGGGCGGGATCTGCATCCACGAGCACCGGGAACGCCCCCACGTAGCGGATGGCGTTCGCCGGTGCGATGAACGTCATATCCGACACCAGAACCTCATCATCTTGGCCCACGCCAGCGATCAGGAGCGCCAGATGCAACGCCGCCGTGCCGCTCGTCGTCGCCACCGCGCGCTCCCGGCCGACGTAGCTGGCGAGATCAATCTCGAATCGATCCACGTACGTCCCGACGCTCGACACCCAGTTCGTGTCGAGGCACTCCTTAACGTACTTCCATTCGTTTCCGCCAAGGTGCGGAACGGCTAGGGGAATGAATGCGTCTGAGGTCAATTGCGAAACCTCGGGTCGGAGTAGTCGCTGATCAGTTCCTCACGCACCAGATCGATCACCTCTTGGATCCCGTCCGGCACCGTCCTGCTCACATCGAACCCCAACTGTTGTTGAATCTTCTCGAAAGCCACCCGGTAGTCTCGGGGGTCTTCGTTTCTGCTAACGTACTCAACCGTGGCGTCGGGGACGAGCGGCATGATCAGATCTACCAGTTGCTTCTTCTGGTAATTCTCCGCGCTGTCACCCACGTTGAACACTTCGCCATTCACCTTTGCGTCTGGCGCATCGAGCACCATCGCCACCGCTCGCGCAGTGTCACGCACGTGAACGTAGGGGCGCCAGAATTGCTCACCAAATACGTCCAGTTTCTTCGCCGTGGCCAACTCCAACGCGAACTCGTTGACTGTAAGATCGAACCGCATCCGAGGACTCACGCCGTACACCGTAGCGAACCGAACGACCGTCGGAACCAACGACGCCCCCTGCATGTCCAAGAGGAATTGCTCCACGGCCACCTTGGTCTCCGCGTACAACGAAACTGGCGACAACGTCGAGGTCTCATCGACGTACGACGTCGGGTCCTCCATCCGTCCGTAGTTGCTGCACGTCGAGGCGAAGATGAATCGGTGCAATCCTGCGGCCTGGCACGCCTCGATGAGCGCCAGCGACGCTTCGCGGTTCACCGCCGCCGCCGTCTCTGGGTCGCGAGCGCAAGCGGGATCCCCCACGATGGCTGCAAGGTGAACCACCGCCTCCATCCCATCGATAGCAGCAACGCGGGTGGCGCTGTCGCGCACATCTCCCTTAAGGAACTCGAATTCTGGGTGAGACCAAAATCCCAGCATCGACTGCCCCCCGTGCAGGAGGCTATCGAGTACCCGCACATGGTGGCCACGCTCGAGGAGAAGCGGTACCAGAATCGATCCGATGTATCCCGCTCCGCCAGTAACTAGCACATTCATGAACCGTTTGCTCCATCCGGGTCGGCATCTTGTTGCGCTCTCGCGTAATCGCCATGCTGACCGATATCTATCCAGTATTCACTGATCGGGAAACTCACCACGCTGCGTCCCTTGTTTACCAGGGCTTCGATCAGATCCGTCATGTCGAATTTCCCGCTGTCTGGGATGAGGCCGACAACCTCCGGTTCCAACAGGTACACCCCTGCGTTGATGAACTGCTTTATGCGTGGCTTCTCTGCGATCCCGAGAACGCGCACACCATCAAGTTCCACCACCCCGTAAGGGATTTCCACTTCGTACTCGGCCACTGCGACCGTCAACGACGCACCGTTATCTTGGTGAAAGGCTAGCATGGCCCGGTAGTTGATCTCGGTCAGTACATCGCCGTTGACCACCAGGACTGGACCTGTGGGAGGCTCCATCAAACGCAACGCGCCGGCTGTCCCCAGCGGCTCCTTCTCCTCAACGTAGGTCATCTTTACGCCCAGACCAGAACCGTCCCCGAAATGCTCATGGAACGCTTGTGCCATGTAGTGCGTAGAGACCATCACGTTGCGCACGCCCGCTGCCTCTAGGCGCTGGATCGTGTGCTCCATAATCGGTTTCCCGCGCACCGGAAGAAGTGGTTTGGGGATAGTGTCGGTCAGTGGCCGTAGACGAGTGCCTCTGCCGCCTGCCATCACCAACGCGGAAATGGGCAAAGGCTCAGGCTCCAAGACGGTTGCGCGCGCGATGACCACGTCGATCACATGATTGTCACTGTCCACGACAGGGATATGCCGCAATTGCTCAGCGGCCATTAGCGCCTGAATCTCATGCTCGGGCATCGCCTCCCGTACGGTGGTCGGCTTCGGAAATGGCGAGTTTGTCGCCTTGAGATCAGCCAACACGGACACCGGGCTGTCCAGATCGAGGCCGCTTAAGAACGCCCTGCGAAGATCACCATCTGTGATCGTGTCCAGCAAACGCCGCGCCTCGTCCACTACTAAGACGATGCCCTGTTGGTTTTCGTTGAGCCGAACCATCGCCTCACGGAAAGTGAGGTCGGGCCCGATCAATAGCGATTCAATATCGTGGGTCATCCGGGGCCTTTGACTACCTCATACCATCGGGAATCTACGCCACGCCAAACAACATGGGGCCAAACTCGCGCGAGTGGGATGCTTACGAGACCTGGTGACGGAGCTTCCACTCTCCGCCTTCGTTGGCCCAGAGATGAGGAGAGCGTGCCTGGTCACAGAGCTCCGTGAAATGCTCAAGATCGATCTCAAGAAAGTCTAGAATCTCCTGAAGGTATCGCTCAGGGTACTCGCCGTCGTACTTACGCACCAGCGCGATACCTTCCTCTCTTGTGAGATGTTTGTTTCTGATCTCTTGCGACGCGTCGTACGTCGCGCGACCGAGGCCGAACTTGATGAATGTCGTGTAGAAATGCAGATCGTCGATCTTGTCATCGATCCCGCTGTATTTGCTGTAGGTCCCATTGGTGCGGTAGGGGCGGGCCTTGAACCCCGTGTGTTCGACGGCATAGTAGTACGCCTCCTGGGGAGTCCATCGTACGTAATACCCAAGATACCGCACGTCGACATGTGCTTTCGCAAGTTCGCGGTAATCAGGGGGGAAGTACACCGCCAAGTCGTTGATCGTAAGTCCATATTTTTCGTAGAGTTCGGGAACGCTGACGCCACCCAGATAGATCTCGCTAATGTCCTTCATCGCGTGGTAGGACTGGTCACGCAGCGAAGTCTCGCTTTCTGCGATGGGGTTTCCGTACTCCGCTTCAGATTCACCGTAAAAAACCAGCGGGATCCCATATTTAATGGCGATCTTTGGCGCGAGATACTTTTGCCCCATGATGAATGACTGGAACGGGTGCATAAGATTTTCGATCCCCAACGTCGTGAGCAGCTTGTGCACCCGCCCGTTGGGCCGGAATGAAATATTGTCGAACCCACCTACATCTATCCAGTTGAGAAAATTCTCGTACCCGTAATCCGTGTAGAGAATGGGCGGCCACGTGACGGTCAGCGGGTGCATCCCGTACTTGTACTTGAGCAAGTGAGCGGCGTACGCACTGTCTTTGCCGCCACTCCCTGGCACGATGCAGTCGTAAGAACCGTCCGTGCTCCGGTGCGGGTCAAGCAACTCAAACAGTTCCTTTTCACGCGCCTCCCAGTCGATGACCGGCTTCAGGTCGTTGTAGCGGCACGCGTCGCATATGCCTTCTTCATCGATGTGCAGCGTTGGTACGATGCGATCTTTGGTATGTTTAAATTCCGGATACGACGCTGGCCGCTGGTTGGACAATAAGCAGCGCTTGCAGAAAATCACTTCTGAGGGCAGCCCGTAATACGCTTCTAGTTGATTCGCCATCTTCTGCTAACTCCCCTTAGAGACCACGGATCCGCTCCGCTAGGCGCTGATAGATACGCAGCCCGTCTGGGCCGCTCCGCTCGGGATGAAACTGAAGTGCGGTTACATTACCCCACGCCATCCCGGAACAAAACTCAACATCGCCGTAGTTCGAGACTGAAAGTACGACTGCGTCATTCTCGGGCTTCATTACGTACGAATGGACAAAGTACATGAACGTCCCATCGTCCTGCCCGTCTAGTAATGAGTCTGACCAAGAGTTGATGGCACCCGGTGTAGCGGATTTGCGAACTCGATTCCAACCCACCTGCGGCACTTTCAAAATTCTAGTGCCCTCGTGCGGCTTACCCAGAGAGCTTACGCGCCCAGGGATGATCCCAAGGCCTACGTGCGCACCAAACTCTTCGCTCTCATCGAGCAGCAACTGCGCACCCAAGCAGATTCCCAGTAGCGGAGCGTCGGACGTCGCAACGTCGCGCAGAACGCTCACGAGATCGAGCCTTGCTAGCGTCTCCATCGCATTGCCGAATGCGCCAACTCCGGGAATGATCACGCCTTTGGCTTTCTCAATCTCCCGTGGTGATGCGGTGATGTGCGGTTGGAGCCCCGCGTAAGCACAAGCTTGTGCGACGCTGAACAGATTGCCCAGCCCGTAGTCGACGATCGCCACCTGGGCTGTGTGGTCTTCTTGTGTCACTCCACACCACTCCGGGTTTCGATTCCGTGCTCCGCCAAATGGCTCTTTACATCCTCGATCTCGCAGTCGGTGATCCAGCTCGGAACCGCCTGATTGTTGAGGAACATGGTGTTGCCTTCAGGCGCGAATTCATCAGGCTCGAAAGCGAAATCCTGTAGAGACCGGTAATGCAGCATCGAAGCCATGCTGACCGCATCAGCCTTGCCCTCAATGAGCGCCGCGGAGACGTGGTCGAGTTCGCCTGCACCGCCGCAGGCGATGACCGGAATCGAAACTGCGTCGGAGATGGAGCGGATCAATTCCACATCGTACCCCTTCCCGGTCCCCTCTCGGTCGATCGCCGTGACCAGCAACTCCCCAGCGCCGAGCTCGGCAGCCTGAACCGCCCATTCGATAGCATCGATTCCGGTACGTTCCCTGCCGTTGTCGCAGAATGCTTCGTACTTCCCGTCCCCATGCTTGATAGCCTCGATTGAAATCACCACCGTAGATGATCCGAATCGGCGTGAAGCATCTCTGATCAAACCGGGGTTGGCCAACGCACCAGTGTTCATCGACACCTTGTCGGCTCCTGCCCGTAGCGCATCACGGATGTCATCGAGCGTACGAATCCCACCACCCACTGTGATAGGCACGAATATCTGCTGGGCAGTGCGGGTGACGATGTCGAGAAGACTATTGCGACCGTACAGGCTCGCAACGACGTCCATGTACAGCAATTCGTCAGCGCCATGCATGTAATAATGCCGGGCAAATTGCTCAGGTTTCCCCAGAACTCGCAGGCCTTCTAGGTGAATGCCTTTGACGAGATTGGGGCCTTTGATGTCCATTCTCGGAATGACGCGCGGGTACCGGGCCATCAATCAGCCTCCGGAACCGCAGGCGTGTTAGAGGCGACATCCGCAAGCCCCCGATCGGTGGACATGTTTCTGGGCAAGCAGAACAAGCCAGCCCTCACTGTTCCGTGGGGGGCCGTCTCCATTGAGTGGTCAGCGTGCATGACCAAAAGGATACAACCGAGAGAGACGCAAAGTCCCAAGTCACGGACACCACTCGGCGCCTCTCTGCAATTCTTCACCACGTCTGAGCGTGAGACCTCCAACCAGGCCGTTTCACTTAGGAGCTGTGGCGAGTACGCCTGCCACCGATTCTCCGGTGTCCAATGGTGCTGGCACGGATGTCTCCCGCGCCAGTCAATAAGGGCCTTTTCGCTCCCGAGGTTCAGAAGACCAGACCCTCCACTCTCGGGTAAGGCTTATTGCGTCACTCGACCCGTGCCTGAGTCAATGCTGAACGTGACAAGGGGCAAGACTGCCCCTGAAGGAACTCTCAGGAACAACCTCCGGCATAGCGTCGAGCCAGTCAGTGCATGAGATGCGCAACGCGGCGTCTATAATCTTGCCAGCCCGTTCACGAGAACGGTGGGTTCGCCGCATGAGATGCGCAACGCGGCGTCTATAATCTTGCCAGCCCGTTCACGAGAACGGTGGGTTCGCCGGACGTACCGTCTATCTGAGGATCGGGCATGGAGATTGAAGCAACTTGAGAACCGTCGCCGTCGTTACTGTCGCCAGATCTGACTTCGGTGTGCTGCGGCCCGTTCTGCGTGCGATACAACAAGCCCCTGATCTTTCATTGCGCTTGCTGGTTTCAGGGATGCATCTTTCGCCCGAGTTTGGCTACACCGTTGACTCCATCGAAGAAGAGGGCTTCATCGTGGACGAACGCGTGGACATGCTCCTGTCGTCAGATAGGCCCGAGGGCACATCGATCAGCTTGGGGCTAGGCGTCGTCGGGTTCGGCCAATCCTTTGCACGCTCCCAGCCCGATATCTTGCTTGTGGCTGGAGACCGCTTCGATGCCTACTCCGCAGTCATAGCAGCGCTGCCGTTCCGCATACCTGTGGCTCACATTTCTGGCGGCGATGTCACAGAGGGCGCGATCGACGACTCCATTCGCCATTGCATCACCAAGCTAAGCCACCTCCATTTCGTCTCCACTCAGCCGTATGCAGACCGAGTGATCCGCATGGGTGAAGAGCCCTGGCGAGTCTCCGTGAGTGGCGCGCCTGGGCTAGACAACCTGGCCAGCATCGAAATTCTCGATCGTGACATGCTAGAAACGGTGATCGGATTTCGGCTTGATGAACCTTTCGCCTTGGCCACGTATCACCCCGCCACCATCAATGAATTGAGCCCGAGCGCGCAGATTGCTGAGGTTT
>ERZ890510.2211-NODE-2211-length-11324-cov-3.915875_pt1 | contig 11324 bp, 10 predicted proteins | sample MGYA00521265_ERZ890510 | MGnify/ENA primary metagenome ERZ890510 (study PRJEB32303, sample SAMEA104408624) | aquatic metagenome | biome: Brackish water; feature: Chemocline; material: water | place: Baltic Sea | collected 2014-10-26T21:54:00 | depth 110 m ...
GGGTATACCTTCAAGCCCGACAGCGAGGTCACGATTACCATCGACGCAAAGAAAAAATTCACGCTGTTCACCGAAGCCGACACTGCGTGGAACCGCACGGCCCAGGACGATGCTGCGCTGGTCAAGGCCATGCGCGCGGGCAATATCATGGTGATCGAAGGCCAATCGCGCCGGGGTACGAAGACCAGGGACACCTTTGAATTGTTCGGCTTCACCGCCGCCCATAACGCCATCAACAAGGCGTGCCGCGTTAAATAGCGGATTTTCGAATAATAAAAAATTCCGACAAATAGGGTATCTGCACGTGGCCGGATTCATCCGCGTGTTCGGCAGCAAGCGCGGTTAAATCCGCTGTCACCCTGGCTTCCCCCAGCGCGGCGACGGCGGGTTTCATCGTGCGCCGCGACAAGCTCATGGCGGTGAAGCGCTCCGGCGTCATCGGCATGGTCCAGGTATGGTCGAACCGCGTCGCCGGTTCCGCCCAATCCAGCTTGGACAACTCGCCCATAAGGTCGATGTCGCGATAATCCCGACTGTATCCCGCGGCGTTGGCTTCGGCGTATGTCTCGTAAGCGTCGAGTAACGCATTCGCCCGCCAATCGCGATTGTTCTGCAATATCCCCAGCAGCCCGCCGGAACACAACACGCGCGCCGCCTCCGCGTAGAACACCGGGCGGTCGAAGAACTGAATGGCCTGGGCCACCGTGACGACGCCGACGCTCCCCGCATCGACGGGAAGCGATTCCGCGCCGCCTTCGAGGAAGTCGATAGCGTCTTCTGGCGGTGTGGCGACGGCGGCCTGACGCCGCATGTCCGCGCCCGGTTCAACCCCGACAATTGTCCAGCCATGCCCCATCGCCCGGCGAAACGCGCGCGTCGCAATGCCGGTCCCCGCACCCACATCGATCAACGCGCGGACGATGCCGGGGGCCTCGCCGGCGAGCCGGGGCAAATGGGCGAGCAGATCGTCCGGGTAGTCCGGGCGGCTTTCCTGATACCGCGCGGCCAGTCCTTCAAATGGGTTGTCGCTGGTCGGATTGTCGCTGGTCACGGGGTAGCGTCTTTACGCCGGGGCGGCCACCGACAATTTCCCCTGGACCCCGTGCTGTTCGATGAAGCCCGCGATCATGCCGCTGGCTTTCGCCGCCTCGACGAAGTCCTTCACCCACGCATAGGCCGCGTCGTTGCCCTTGTTGACGCCGACGGCTTGTTGGACTGCGGAAAACTGACCATCGAGAATGCGCGATCCCGGCATTTTTTCCACCTCGCTCACCAGGCGCGGGCGCAGACTGGCGTAGGCTTCCAGCTTGTTGTTGACGAAGGCGTCAAACGCCGCGTCTCCGCCCTCGACCGCCAACAATTCGGCCTGTTTGATGTTGTTTTCCAGCCACAAGCCATAGGCGCTGCCCTTGGATACGGAAATCCGGTTACCGGGGCGGTCGACCTCGTCGATGGATTGAATGGGCGACCCCGGCGGCACCAGATAGGTTGCCTCAATCTCGACATAAGCCGCCGTGAAATCCATGACGGCGGCGCGTTGCGGCTCGGCCCCGATATTGCCGATATCCCAAATTCCCTTTCCGGCGGCGGCGGCGACTTCGCTGGGCGTCTTGAAGGGCACGAGTTTAAGCGGCACCCCCAGGGCGTCGGCGATGGCCAGCGCAAGGCTCGGCGACGGGCCAATCGGATCACCTGAGGCGGTCTTGTCCACGACCAGCAGAAAATTGGACATGTTGATGCCGGCGCGCAGCACCCCGGTCGGGGCTAATTGCGCAATAACTTCCGAAGAAACTTCAGTCATAGGGATAAATCCGCGATTGTTGGCGTAAGGCTAATTCCTGAGACGATTAAGCCAACAGCCACGCGCCGATGCAAGCCGCATTTACGAGGGGTGCAACCAAATCGGCTTCATGCCTCCGGCACGATGTCAAAAGCGATGCTGATCCGCGTTTCACTGGACTCGAACGGGATGGTTTCGTGGAACATGTAGCTGGGAAACAGCACCATCAACCCCGGCGCGGGTTGAAAGGCGCGCGTGTCGGGTTCGACGGTCCAGTGATATTCGGGGCCGGGTCGTCCGAATTCAATCCATCCCGCCCGTGACCCATCGCGCACGATTTCGGGCACACGGGCGTAATAGACGCCGCTCATCCAGGCGGCGCGGTGGATGTGCGGTAATTGGTAGCCTTCGCCTTCCAGGACGATGGCCCATACGTTCAACCCCCAACGTCGCGGCGGGTTGGCGGAAAACGGGTGACCGGGGCCAGCCAGGCCGCACAAGCGCTTGGTATCGTCATCGACCGCCCGGCGCACCAGGGTTTCGAACGCCGCGATTGGTCCTTTTGGTTTCACCGTCAACTCGCCGCTATGCTTGCCAAGCCGCGTCGCGTTGCTGGTCGGCGCCACGACCAGGGTGGGATGGTCGAGGATATGATCGGCCAGCGCCGTATTGAAGGCGTCTAAATCCCGAAAGCCCGGCGCGCTGTCGTGCTGGATCGGCGTCACGAACCGGTCGAAATCCACCAGTTCCGCCACCGCTGCCGAGTCCCCGAATTCGTTCAGCGCGATCGACTTCGCCGCCAGAACGCTGGCGTGATAGGGGTGGCGGGAAAGATATGCGTCGCAAACCGCCACCGCGTCGCGCGCCTGGTCGAGCCGAAGCAGCGTATCGGCGAAATTGCTCGTCGCTTCCGCGTAATCCGGATCTGTGGCAAGGGCCCGGTCGAAGGCCGCTGCGGCTTCCGTCAGGCGCCCGGCGTCGCGGAGCGCCAGCCCCAGATCGCCGAGCGCCGCCGGATCGCCGGGCGACAGCGACACCGCCCGGCCATAAAGTGCGGCGGACTCGTCGGCGCGGCCTTGCATCCGTAAAATATAACCCTTGCTGGCATAGGCCTTGGCGTGTTCCGAATCGAGTGCGAGAGCCAGGTCCAGAGCGTTGATAGCCTCGTCGAAACGGCCCATCAGGGTCAGCACCACCCCCATGTTGTAATGTGTGCTGGCGACGTTCGGGCCGTTTGCGGCGGCGCGGGCGTAGGCGTCCAGCGCATCGTCCAGGCGCCCGGAGGATTGGTGAACGAGCCCCAGATTATAGAAACTTTGCGGATCGTCGGGATCGGCGTCCCTGGCGGCGTTCAACCAGCGCAACGCCGATTCCGGTTCCCCGGCGTCGAACGCCGCGCACCCGGCCATGTTCAGCGCATTCACATCACCGGGCTGGCGCTTTAAATATTTGCGATAAAACGTCAACGCCTTACCCAGGCGACCCGCCTGATGATGTTCAACGGCGGTGTCCAACATCCGCGCCACGCGCCGTTCGGGGATGCCCACGGTCATGCTAGTGGTTACCGTCTAGAGTCCAGTTTGAGTTTTCCAAACAACGAACACAGGCGTTTATCAATCCAATTGACAGCGGTTCAACATGCCGGTTTCAAGGGTCGTTTAAATTTCGCAATGCTGCGCTCGTCTATTTTTTAATATCGATGACAACGCGACGGTTTTGGAAATTCTTAACGCTGTCACCGGTTTTTTCCGCAGGATTTTTCTCACCCATTACCGCCGGTTCAATAACCAGCCAATTGACGCCTTCCCACCGCAAAACACGATCAACCGCCTTCACCCGCTTTTCAGCCAGGGCGTGATTGTACCGCGCGGAGCCTGATGTGTCCGCGTATCCGGTGATGACAACCCTTGTCGATTTCGAACTTGCCGCCTTAAATGCCGCCTTCTTCAGGATTTCGCGCGCTTCTTCGGAGATTGTCGCGCTGTTGAAATCAAAATAGGCGGTATAGACTGAAGGCATTTTCGCAGCAATCTTGGCGTTCGCCTTCGCCATGGCTTTCTTCGCGGCCTTTTTCTTCGCCTTTTCGGCTTTTTTCATCGCCTTCATGGCGTCTTTTTTCATCGCCGCGTCTTTTTTATATTTTTCGTAGGCCGTCAAGGTTGCCTTTGTGTTCGACGCAACCAACGCCTTCGTTTTTGCCGCCTTGGCGGCTTTGGCCATTTTCTTGGCCTTTGCCTTGGCTGCGACCTGTTCCGTCGTCATTTTTTTCGCGGCGCCCTTGCCGTCCTGGGTCTGTGCGCATGCTCCCACCGCAAAGGCGAGCGCGACGAATAGTGCAATATGACGAATTTTCATTGTTTCCCCCAATTACTTTCGTGATTTAGCTCACGGTCCAATGTCGAATTTAAAATAATCTCGTGGCGTTTGTCATGAATAACCGCACCGTAAAGCGCTAACCACCTATTTTCGGCTAAAACGCCCCAATGTCAAATCACAGTAAATCCGCTGGGAGCCTCTCAGGTTTGTTCGGACACATTTCCTTCGTTTTACGCGGACCGGCATTTAGGCAGATGGCGCAAATCCTCCGGGAACCTGGGCTTGGCGTATAAAATATCGCCGGTATTGTGGGCCACCCCCTTCCCCCGCTTCACGAATTCTGATAAAAATTAACAACTTGCGCCTTTATTGGGGCGCTTCCGTAAGAGTGCGTCTTCGTCCATACGCGTTGGAGTCGCATTACTGGAATGAGGTGGCGGTTTCATGTCCGATAATGTCCTCGATATCGAAAATTTAACGGTCCGATTCCATTTAAAGCGCGGACACTTAACGGCGATTGACGGGTTAACGTTCTCCGTGAAACATGGTGAAACGTTTGGATTGGTTGGCGAATCAGGTTCTGGTAAATCGGTAACTGCGCGATCAATCATGCGCCTTATCCCCACGCCGCCCGGCGAAATCGTCAGCGGACGAATTATGTTCAATGGCGAAGATATTTACGAAAAGACGAACGATGAAATGCGGGCCATGCGCGGCAAAGAAGTCGCGATGGTGTTCCAGGAGCCAATGAGCGCCCTCAACCCGGTTTTTACGGTTGGCAGTCAAATTTCAGACGCGCTTCGCACCAATATGGGCATGAGCAAGAGCGAAGCGAATGACCGGGTCGTGGAGCTTCTTCAGCTTGTCGGGATTCCGTCTCCGGGGTCACGTCTGGACAGTTACGTGCACGAATTCAGCGGGGGCATGCGCCAACGTGTCATGTTGGCGATGGCGCTTAGTTGCGACCCGACCTTTTTGATCGCCGATGAACCAACGACGGCGCTGGACGTCACCATCCAGGCGGTCATCCTCGATCTAATTCGCTCTATGATCGAACGCTTCAACATGTCGTTGATATTTATCACGCATAATCTCGGCGTCGTGGCGCACGCCTGTGACACGATTGGCGTCATGTATGCGTCGCACCTTGTGGAGTTGGGCTCGACGAAGGAAATTTTCGCAAACCCGCAACACCCGTATACGGTCGGGTTGTTGAATTCCATTCCCAGACTGGATACGCAAACCAAATTCCTGACGCCAATCAAGGGCCTTGTTTGCAATATGATGGACCCGCCAACGGGATGTAAATTCCACCCTCGGTGCGACCACGCCATGGATATCTGTCACCAGGAAATTCCAAAAATGAAGGAATTGGCGCCGGGTCATTTCGGAGCATGCCATCTGCACGACCTTTAAACCTGGCAGCTCAATCAACATAACGGATAGGCGGCGAATCGAATGAGCGAGTATCTGCTAGAAGCGCGAAATCTTACCAAACATTTCATGCTGGACAGTGACATCGTGTCTCGACTTGCCGGTAAAACGCGAACGTTGAAAGCCGTGGATGGGATAAATTTTGGCGTCAGAGCCGGTGAAACGCTGGGGCTTGTCGGTGAAAGCGGGTGTGGAAAATCAACGACCGCCCGACTGGTGACACGTCTGGTTGAACCGACCGCAGGCGAGGTTTTATTGCGCGGCGAAAACCTGCTCAATTTCGACCGAAAGCAAATGCAGAAAACGCGCAAATCGATCCAAATGGTATTTCAGGATCCATACAGCTCGCTAAACCCTCGCAAAACCATCATGCAAATCCTCAGCCGTCCGCTAGAGGTGCACAAATTAGCGAACAACTGGATCGAAAAACGTAAACGCGTGTTGGAGCTGCTCAACCTGGTTGGTCTCGGTGAAGAGCACGTGGATCGCTATCCGCACGAATTCAGTGGGGGTCAACGACAACGCATCGCCATTGCGCGGGCGCTCGCGGTCGATCCCGAGATTATAATCGGTGACGAACCCGTCTCGGCGCTGGACGTGTCCATTCAAGCCCAGGTATTGAACCTGTTCCGCGAATTACAGGAAAAACTCTCGCTCACCTATATTTTCATCGCGCATGATTTAAGCGTCATTCGCCATATCAGTAATCGGGTCGCGGTTATGTATGTTGGCAAGATCGTTGAAACCGGGAATGTCGCGGACATCTTTAATCAACCCAAACACCCCTATACCAAAGCGCTTTTGGACGCTGTCCCCGAAGCGGACCCGACCGTGCCGCCTCCGGTTCTAACGCTGAAAGGTGAAGTCGCCACGCCAATTGACCCGCCGCCGGGGTGTCGCCTGTGCAGCCGATGTCCAAAGGTGACCGATATTTGCAACAAGGTGTCTCCGGAACTCGTCGAAACCAGCCCCGAGCACTTCGTCGCCTGCCATAACCTTTAACGTTCGACCTTTAACGTTCGACGACTCGCGGGTCGAGAATGTCCCGTAGACCGTCTCCGAACAAATTAAACGCCAAAACCGTGTAACAAATCGCCAGTCCTGGAAATATCGCGACATAGGGATTGGTTTCCATATGATCGCGCGCAGAACTGAGATCGGCTCCCCAATCCGGCGTCGGCGGCGCCGACCCCAATCCCAGAAACGCCAGCGCGGCGATAATCAAAATCGCGTATCCCAGACGCACCGTCGATTCAACAATCAACGGCGAGACACAGTTCGGACCGATTTGCCGGAAAGCGATATAAAAATCCGACTCGCCCGTATTGTGGGACGCTTCGACATATTCCTTGTGCTTTTCCGTTAGAACCGCGCCTCTCGATAACCGGGCGGCTTCGGGTGAGAAGGCGAACCCAAGCGCAAACACCAAAATCAAATCGTTCCAAAAGCCCTCCAGATGCCATTCCCGCGCCAGCGTGACGAGGAGCAAATAGAGCAAAATTCCCGGAAACGCCAACAAGCCATCGACCACCCGCATCGCCAACGCATCGATGTATCCGCCGTAATATCCAGACAGAATTCCAACCGGAATTCCGAGCACAAGACCGAACGCCACCGCAGCGAAGGCAATCATCACAAGACGCCGTCCGCCCCATAACACGCGGGAAAATATGTCGCGGCCAAAACGGTCCGTCCCAAAGATGTGATCGGCGCTTGGCGGATTGAGAAATGCCGAGTAGTCGGGTTTGATCGGATTGTATTCCGTCAAAACCGGGGCGCAGAAAAGAATGATAATCAGGGTCGCCAACATGACGGCGCCGGCCAGGGCGGTTTTACTTTTGTAAAGTTCGTCGAAGGCGTCCGTTAGCCAGACTCTTGTTTTCGCGAGAGATTCGCTGACAGTTGGCGCCTGAATTTCAACGATTTTTTCGCCCCGGTCCCCTGGGTCTTGCAACATTGTCATGAATATGTTTTTGCGACAGGGAAAATATCTATCGATCCGACAGGCGCGGGTCGAGGATATCGCGAAGGCCGTCGCCAAACAGATTGAACGCGAGCACCGTGTAGCAAATCGCCAGGCCCGGAAATACCGCGATTAACGGGTTCGTTTCCATGTGATCGCGCGCCGCGCTAAGGTCGGCGCCCCAATCCGGCGTTGGGGGCGGCGTGCCAAGCCCTAAAAACGACAATGCCGCGATAATCAAAATGACATAGCCCAGCCGCACCGTGGCGTTCACGATCAGTGGCGACATACAATTCGGCAGGATTTGACGCAAGGCGATGTAGAGGTTCGCCTCGCCAACCGCATGCGACGCCTCCACGTATTCCTTTTGCTTTTCCGTCAAAACGGACCCCCGGGCGAGGCGCGCCACTTCGGGAAAAAAGGCGAAGCCAAGCGCAAAAACAAGGATCAGGTCGTTCCAAAACCCCTCCAAATGCCATTCTCGCGCCAACGTCACGATTAACAGGTATAACAGGATACCGGGAAACGCGAGCAATCCGTCAACAACGCGCATCGCAACGCTATCAGCCAAACCGCCATAATATCCGGATAAAACACCGTAAGGGATGCCAAGCGACAACCCGAACACAACCGCCGCAAAGGCGATCACCACCAATCGCCGTCCGCCCCATAAAACGCGGGTGAAGATGTCCCGCCCGTACCGGTCCGTTCCCATAATGTAGTCCGCGCTTGGCGGTTTCAGAAGTGCGCCGTAATTTGCCTTGATCGGATTTTGACTCGTCAGCACAGGCGTCAACAACAGTATCACCACGAGAACGACCAGCATCATACCGCCGATAAAAGCGGTCTTGCTTTTGTAGAGTTCTTGCAGCGCATCAATGGACGCCGCCTTCGCCCGTTCAAAGCGTTCGCCCCAGGTCGGGACGTGGATATCCCTGACTTCCCGTTGGCCATTGCGGAATTGAATATCGCTCATGCCGCCACCCGCCTTAGTTCAACGCAACGCGTGGATTAAGAACGCGGTACAATAAATCGACCAGGAGGTTGACCACGACCACGATAATGCCCAGCACCAGAATACCCGCCTGGATCAGCGGATAGTCCCGATCAACAATCGCCATGTAAATTGCCTGGCCAATACCGGGCCATGCAAAGATGGTCTCCAAAACCACCGTCCCGCCTAACATATTTGCGAGCTGCAAGCCGCTGATTGTAATAGTCGGAATCATGGCGTTCCGAAGGGTGTATTTATAAATTACCTTCGTTTCCGAAAAGCCAAGCGACCGCGCCGTATCGACGTATTCCTTATTCATTTCATCCAGCATGCTGGAGCGCGTCAGTCGCGTGGTGTACGCCGCTTGCCGAAACCCGACGGCGGCCGCCGGTAAGATCAAATATTTAATACTTTGGCCCAAATCCTCGAAGGGACTCATATACCCCGATGACGGCAACCACCCCAAATAAAGCGAAAACAACAACACACACATAATCGCGAACCAGAACTCCGGAATCGATATGCCGATTAATGATGTCACCTGCGCCGCATAATCGGTTGCCGTGTTACGTTTAACCGCCGCTATGGACCCCAGGGGCACTGCAATCAGCATCGAAATGCCGATTCCGACAATTGCGAGATATACAGTGGCCGGGATTGATTCGAGCAATTCGAACGCGACCGGGCGCCGGGTGATGAGCGATTTACCGAAATCGCCCTGCATCACTTTGCCTATCCATTTGGCGTATTGAACGTATATCGGTTGATCCAGACCATATTCCTTCATCAGCAACGCGCGTGTTGCGGGGTCTTCCGCTTCTTCGTCACCGACCAGCGTGTCGATTACGTCTCCTGGCAACAGTTGCATGAAAAGAAAAACCACGACGGTTAACACGAACAGCACCGGTATCATGTGCAGTATCCGGTTTATCGTATAGATCAGCATGAGCGATTCTTGCCTTAAGCGCGCCGACCGAAACAGGTCGTCCACGGAGTCAGTTTATCGAATGAACAAAAATAGTGGTCCTGAACGAGGTTATCGTGCGGGCGCTGAAGCATTGGATTCAGCGCCCGCACAAAAACGTACCTTTCCTACTCGATCCAGGTCGTGCGGACGCCGGCGCCATGAGTGCTGAAAGGCCCATTAAAAGCCGGCTCATACCCATGGACGTTCTTCGCCGCCGCAGTGGTCAGCGGAACAAAGTGCGTATAGATCATCGGAAGTTCTTCATTGATGATCTGCTCCACTTCGAAATAAAGTTCCTTCCGCTTGGCCATGGCCAGGGTTTTCTTCGCCTCTAGAATGAGCTTGTCGGCTTTCGGATTATTGAACCCCGTGCGCAATTTGGTGTTGGCCGACCCCGAGAGAGCCAAGCTGGCGAACCAGCGATCCGGGTCCGGGCGGAAACTGTTCGCCGTGGAATCGATATTATATTCGCCTTTTTTCCATTTGGACTTAAGCACGGCATAGGGGTGAATTTCATGTTTGATGTTGAAACCCGCCTCGCTCAACATCGCATGTGCGATTTCACCCTGCTGGTGCATATAAGCGTAGGCGTCCCGCGACGTCAGAACCAAAGGCTCACCCATACCGCCAGCTTTCTTCAACAGAAAACGGGCCTTGTCCGGATCGTATTCGTATTTCCGCGTTAATTCCGGCATATGCCACGGACTGGACTTGCTGTAGAAACCGCGCGCAGATTCGCTCAATCCGTTGAATATCGCCTGATGAATGGCGTCGTGATTGATGGCGTGCGCCGCCGCTTCGCGCATCATTTTGCCATTCGGGTTTTTGTACGAGAAGGGGCCGTTCTTCAAATTAAAACCCAGGTAAGCCGTGCCGACTTGAGGAACGCCCCAGGTGTTGAATTTGTCGCCATATTTTTTCGCGAAGCCCGCAGCATCGGTGTAGGCCATGTTTTCGATCAAATCGACTTCACCGGTCCGCAACGCTGTCAAGCGAACCCGATCTTCCTTTTTGGGGCGCCCTATAATTTTGTCGAGATACGGCAAGGCATTGCCCTGGTCATCGGTTTCCCACCAATTGTCGAAGCGTTCCAGAACGGTCTTGTCGAATTTTTTCCACGACTTGAACTTGAACGGTCCACATCCGACAGGATGGTTGTCGGCGTTCGCCGCGCTATTCGGCGACATGAATTGTACCGGATAATAGGTCAGGGCTGGCACTAACACGCCGCTCGGATTATCCAGATTGAACCGGATCGTCCATTTGTCCAGGACATCCACAGAGCCCACGTCCTTAAGGGTCGAGCGGGTAAAGCTATGCCCGATCTTGGGGTCTTTAATTCGGGTGACGTTCCATTTCACCGATTCCGCATCAAGGTCGGACCCATCATGGTACGTCGCGCCCTTGCGCAGCTTGAATGTATAGGTCTTCAAATCCTTGGAGACCGTGTGTTCCACAGCGACCCCGGGTTTTGCGTTCATCTTCAAATCGAGATCGAACATGCCCATCGACGTCGCCGCCAGGGGGCTGGACACGTAATAATAATAATTACGATGCTGATCCAGGCCGCGCGCATCCGAGCGGCTGGCGAAACGCAAGGTTCCACCACGTTTGGGATGGCGTTTCCTGGCCGCCTTTGCGTCGCTTGATACGCCCAGCGCCGCCGCGCCGGCGACCGCACCTGTCGTCGCCATGAATTGGCGTCGAGATTGACTGGACTGTTCCGTTACATCCTTCTTTTCATCGTCTTTTGACATCGCTTGCCTCCCTTGGCTGCATTATTTTGACGTGATTGGCGAAGCCTGTTCTGATCCCATTTATTTTATAATTGTAGTGTTTCTACTGGGTTTTGGCTTCCTAACGATAGCAG
>ERZ890510.2212-NODE-2212-length-11313-cov-6.986143_pt1 | contig 11313 bp, 7 predicted proteins | sample MGYA00521265_ERZ890510 | MGnify/ENA primary metagenome ERZ890510 (study PRJEB32303, sample SAMEA104408624) | aquatic metagenome | biome: Brackish water; feature: Chemocline; material: water | place: Baltic Sea | collected 2014-10-26T21:54:00 | depth 110 m ...
AGGCGCGCACCGAATGCTTCAGCTGCCCAATCGAGCAGCGGTTGCCAGGCGCCGTGCTGCAACTTCACGAGGCTTGCCGGAGTGTCCGCGCGATAGCACAGCAGGTCCGATCCGGCATATTTCGCGATCTCGGCGATGATCTCCTCGCGCCGCGGAACGACGCGGTCGAGGCCGGTTGCCGCCAGTCGCGTCAGCGGCAAATGGGCCGCGTTGATTTCCCCTTTGTCCGGCACCCCGCCCCATTCGGTGGCAATTGCCTCAGCCAGAGAGTTCGTGGGCACGACGAGGACCGCCTTCGCCGGCGTACGCATGGGCTTGCCATCGAGCAGGACGCGGAACCCACCCTCGGTTGCCTCGACCACCGTCTCCCTGTAGAAACGCTTCATCCAGTCCCCAGAACACAAAGCCGGCGCCGACATGGCCGGTCATTCTCTTCGCGGCCTCGCGACGGGCTTACACGCCGAGCCCGCCCGCCGACAAGAGCCGGCTTAGCGGGACTTGCTGCGACCTGGCGATGGCTTGGCCGGCGTTGTGGAACGTCTGGGCCGTTGGCGCACATCAGCCGCGGGGCCGGGCATCTGGGCCCGTAGCCCAGGCCGCAGGGCCTCGACGCGCGGGGCCACGACGGCACAGGGATTGACACCCGTCTGCCGCGCCGCCTGCTTTATCTGCGCTGCCAAACTTGGAACGACGCCGGCACCGATTATCAGGCGGGCAAGATTGGGCTCCAGCGCCGCCGATGTTGCCTGGCCATTGCCGCCCTTCAGGCGCAGCGGCGAGGCCAGAGCCGTGTTCTGGTTGTCGTGCGCCTCGGGAGCCAGGATGAATTCAAATCCTTCGGTCCGCAGCTGCATGTAGCCACCCCCCACCATGGTGGTACGTGGCGTATCGACGACCAGACGTCGCAGGCTGGCAATGCCACCACTTACGTCGAAACGGCCGGCAATGCAGTTGAAGGGTACGCCGCTGTCGGTACCGCCCAGCAGTTTTTGCGTCTCCGCCGGCCAATTGGCAAGCAGGTCGCGGGGCCACGACCCTTTGGTGATGGCAATGTCGACCGAGCCGCTGGCCGAGTTCAGAGCATCGCGCGAGGTCCGTCCACTGCCGCGCAGGCGCAGGTCGATATCACCAACCGCATCCCGCAGACCGAGGTTGAAGCCGAGCAAACTTGATAATTCGCCGAGCGACACGCGATTAGCCGAAGCGGTGAGCGTCGCCTGGCCATTCCGCCCGGCCGGATCGTAAACGAGGTCGAAGCCGGCGGAGCCACCGCCTACCGTCGCGGCAGCACGGAATGCAAATCGCTGCGCGTTCGAGGCCAGCGTGACAGAGCCGCTCTGCATCTTGCTGCCGAGGCCAACGACCTCGCCCAGTCGAACGGTAACCGAAACGGCGGAGCGACCGAGCCAGCTCGCCGAAAACGGCAGTGTGGGCATAAGTCTGGGCTGTGTGGGAGGGGCCGGTCCGCCGACTGCAGTCGACGGAGCCCTGAGTTCGCCGACGTCGAGGCGGCTGACGTCGGCATTGACCGTCACGGTCGGCGTTCCCTTGCGGTCGGTGCGGAAAAGCGCATCGCCGCTAAGCTCACTCGCACCGACCTTCAGTGTCGCAACGTCGACCTTGAAACTGCTTCGCAGCGTCGCGGCTTTGGCGCTCAACGCGTAGGGACCACCGTGCGGCACCGGCAAATGGATGTAGGGTCCGAAGATCCCGATGTCCGGCCCTTCAGACGTGATCTGGACGTTGGTTCCCTTGACGCCGACACTGCCCTTGATGGCGATCTTGCCTTCGCCGAAACCGCCCTGGACGTCGATATTGCCTGGCAGCCCCCTCATCCAGCCGTCGAACGACCCGGCGCTGCCCGCAATCGTGAGCGAACTGGCCTGGGGAGCGCCAAAGCGCCCTTCGATCTGCAATGGCTGATTGGGCGCAGCCGATCGCAAGGTCGCATTCGCCACCTCCAGCACGACCGGCGGCCGGCCGGACCCTTCGGCTACGGTCAGTACCGAATCAAGCACCTCGATCACGCCGATCCACGGAAAGGCCGGCGGCGCACGCAGGCGCAAGGAACGGTTCTCGCTGGCGTGGGGACCGGATCCGTCGGGCGGGGGCAGCATGTCGAGGTTCGAGTCGCCGACATCATTGTGCTCGACGTGGATGTCGGCGCCTTCGAGTACGATGCGCCCGATCTTGATCTCACCCAGAAGAAGCGCGACCGGATCGAGGAACAACGTCACTCTGCGAACCCGCGCCAGGTCGGGGCGCGAACCCCACGACGCATTGGACAAGGTTACGCCCTCGGCCACCATCGCCGGATATCTGCCGATCTTCACCGCGAGTGGCACCCTTGCCGCGAGTTCGCGGCCTGTCACTCTGCGGACCTGTTCGGTCAGCCGGGCCTGATAGCGGGAAAGGTCTTGGGTGGCGCCCCAGACGAGGCCGCCGATCACAGCGAGGGATATCGCCGCTACGAGAATCCAGACCAGCCGCCTCCACGGAATACGCATGCCGTCCGATTATCGCTTAATCATCGTCCGTCGAAAGGCCGAATGCCTCGACGGTGCGCTGAAAGTGAGGAGGAAGTTCGGCTTCGACTTTCAATTCGCCCTTGCCCGACGGATGCGGCAACATCAAGCGACGGGCATGGAGATGCAATCGTCGCGCGTCGGCGACGGCAGCGAGCAGCGCTTCTTCGCCGCCATATTTGCCGTCACCGAGGATCGGGCAGCCGATGGCCGCGCAATGCACCCGCAGCTGATGCGTCCGCCCGGTACGTGGCCACAAGGCGAGCAGCGCCGCACGCTTGCCCACGCGGTCGAGTTGGCGGAAGTGGGTCAGCGCCTTCTGGCCCTCTTCCTTGTCGACCTGCATCATCTCGCGGTCGCGCGCGCCCGGCCGTTTGGCCAGCGGCAGGTCGATGGCACCTTCAGTCTTGGGCGGCATCCCGACCACGACGGCCCAGTACAGCTTTTCCGTCTCGCGGTCGCGAAACGACTCCGCCAGGCGCCTGGCGGCCTGGCCGGTGCGGGCGATCAGCAGCAGACCGCTGGTATCCTTGTCGAGCCGGTGGACCAGCCGCGGCCGGTCTTCAAAACCGAAACGCAGGGCATCCAACATACCGTCGACATGGCGTTCCGTGCCGGTACCTCCCTGTACCGCCAGACCTGGCGGCTTGTTGAGGACAATGACGTGGTCGTCGCGATGGATCACCAAGGACTGGATCTCCGAGGCATCGCGGTCGGACACGGTCGGAATTTCGCGCGCCTTGGCCGGAGGCGTCAGGGTAACGCCGGGCGGCAAGCGGATCTGTTGGCCGGACTCGACCCTGTCCTTGCCTTCTGCCCGCTTGCCGTCGACGCGGACCTGTCCGGTGCGCAGGAGCTTTTGCAGAGCGCTGTGGCTCAACCCCGGAAAATGGCGCAAGAACCAGCGATCCAGCCGCAAACCGGCCTCATCGTCGGAAACGCCGCGCATCTGGACTTGGCCACGCGGGGCATTTGGGGCGGGGCTGTCACTCATGGCGCCCAACCTAGGGGACAAGCTAAACAGGGTCCATGGAATCGGTGTCATTCGACACTCTGACGTACGATCACCCGGCGGCCTGCCGACCGGCCCGGCTGACGGCGAGCCTGCACCTGCCGTCGCGCAGCCGCCGGCCATCACCCTGCATGGTGATCCTGACCAGCAGTGCCGGCGTGCAGCGCCACCGCGAGCACTATTACGCGCAGGCCCTCAACGAGGCCGGGACCGCGGCACTGATCATTGACAGCTTCACCGGCCGGGGCGTGCGCCGCACGGTTGCCGACCAAACCCTGGTCTCCGGCGCTCAAATGGAGGGCGACGCGTTCGCGGCTCTCGCCCTGCTGCGCGACGACCCGCGCATCGACCCGCGGCGGATCGGGATCATGGGCGTGTCCAAGGGCGGTGTGGCGACGCTGAACGCCGCCATTGCCGCCCGCCAGCGCTGGCGCGGCGAATTTCCCCATCTGTTCGACCTGCACGTTGCGATCTGCCCGGGGGCGACCGCCCAGCACCGCGACCCCACGACGCTGGGCCGGCCGATGTTCCTCATGCTTGCCGCCCGCGACGACTACACTCCGGCGCCGCTCGCCATCGAGTACGCCGAGCGCATGCGCGCCGCCGGCAACGACCGCATCAAGGTCAAGGTCTATGGCAGCGCCCATCACGGCTGGGAGTCGGTAGGGCCGGTCTTCGACATCAAGGATGCCGAGAACTGGTCGTGCTGCCGGAACTACATCGAGGACGACGGCACGCACTTCATCCCGGCGGCCGGGCGGACGATGAGCGAGCCGGAGTACCAGGCATGGGCCCGCCAACACTGCGTCACCCGCGGGGCGCGGGCTGGCGGCGGCACACCGGCGCTGAAGCAGCGCGCAACGGCCGACCTGCTGGGCTTCCTCGCGTCCCATGGCTTCACTGCTCCCATTCATCGTTCCATGGACGAATCGGAAGTTTCCGGTTATACGTAAGCCGTGTTTCGCCTCGCTTTTCTCGCCAGCTTTCTGGCGCTCGTTGGCCCCGCCGTCGGGTCCTTTCCTGCCCATGCCAACGACCCGCTATGGGTCGGTTCGCAGGCGGGCAAAGCCCGCTCAGAAGCGCTTCTCAAGGCGCTGCGGAGTTCTTCCGACCATGGCCTCGATCCCGCCTGGTACAGCATTACCGAGGTGGAAAAGGCCGTAGCACCAGGTGCCGACGCCACGGCAGCCGAAGTACTCCTTGGCGCGGCCTTCGTCTCGTACGCCAGCGACGTCTCGACAGGCCGCGTGCGCGCCAACCGTATCGACAAGGAAATCTCGATCGACCAGCGCAAGGTCGAACCGGCAGAACTCATGAAGGCGGCCCGCGAGGCCCCTGACTTTGCCGCCTACCTCGCGTCGCTGCCGCCGAAGGGCGACTACCCGGGCCTGCAGAAAGCGCTCGCCCATTGGCGCGACAAGCGCGCCACCGAGGTGTTCACGCCGCTGCCCGATGGCGCCGCGCTTAAGCCCGGAATGATCGATGCGCGCGTGCCGCTTCTGCGCAAGCGCCTGACCGAGCTCGAGTTCAAGTTGCCCGCGCCTGACGCCGACGTCGACCGCTATGACGAGGCCCTGGCCTCCGTCGTCAAATCCTACCAGGCGGCCAAGGGCCTCACCGTCGACGGCGTCATCGGCGCCAAGACGGTCCGCTCGCTCAACACCACGATCGACGAACGCATTGGCCAGATCGTCGCCAATCTGGAGCGCCGGCGCTGGTTGCCTGTCGACCTCGGCCGCCGCTACGTCTTCGTGAATACCGCCGATTATTCGATGGTGTTCGTCGATGACGGCAAGATTGCTTTTCAGAGTTCGGTGATCGTCGGCACGGCAAAGGACCCGACGCCCGAGATTTCATCGGTGATGCGTGGCTTCCAGACCAACCCTTTCTGGACCGTGCCGCAGTCGATCGCCGGCGAGGAATACCTGCCCCTGCTACGCCGCGATCCCAGCGCGCTGGCCGCGGGCGGCTTCCGCATCTTTGCCAGCTGGAGCGAAGATATCGAACTCGATCCCAACACGGTCGACTGGAGCTCCGTCCATCCCAAGGCCTTTCCCTTTCGAATCCGTCAGGATTCGGGCGCGTCGAACGCGCTGGGCTACATCTTCTTCCCGTTCAGCAACAAGTACGGGATCTACATGCACGATACCGCCAGCCGCTGGCTGTTCACCGAGGGCAGCCGCAATTTCAGCCATGGCTGCATCCGACTGCAGAACCCGCTGGATTTCGTCGAGGCGGTGTTCGGCGGCAAGGGCAATTTCAGCAAGGAACGGGTGCGGCAGGTCATCGATTCCGGCCAGCAGGCGCACTATACGTTCCCCGAGCCGGTCACGCTCTATGTCACCTATCGGACGGTGGCGGCGGACAGCGACGGTACCGCGACCTTCCGCGACGACGTCTACGGCCGCGACCGTCTTGTCGTGAAGGCGATGCAAAAGCGCTGACAGGTCAGCGCTTTTTCTCCCGAAGCTTCCGCCAATAGTCGAGCCGCTTCAGGATGTCGCGCTCGAAACCGCGCTCCACCGGGCGGTAGAATTCCTCGCGCGTCATGCCGTCGGGGAAATAGTTCTGCCCTGAAAAGCCATCGGCGGCGTTGTGGTCGTATTCATAGCCCTGGCCGTAGCCGATCTCCTTCATGAGCTTGGTCGGCGCATTCAGGATGTGCATCGGTGGAGTGAGAGATCCATGCGTCTTGGCCGCCCTCTTGGCGGCACCGAACGCGACATAGGCAGCATTGGATTTCGGCGCCGTGCCGAGATAGATCACCGCCTGTGCGATGGCGAGTTCACCTTCGGGCGAGCCCAGCCGGTCATAGGTTTCCCAGGCGGCGAGTGTCTGGGTGAGCGCTTGCGGATCGGCCATGCCGATATCCTCGACCGCGAAACGTACCAGGCGGCGGGCGATGTATTTCGGATCTTCGCCACCCTCCAGCATGCGCGCGAACCAGTAGAGCGCGGCATCGACATCCGAACCGCGCAGCGACTTGTGCAGCGCGCTGATCAGGTTGTAGTGCGCTTCCTGTGCCTTGTCGTAGAGCGGCGCGCGCTTCTGCAGGAGCACCGCCAGCCGGGCTGGCGGCAGCGGCCCCTTCTCCTTCAGTCCGGCAAGCTGTTCGGCCAGGCCTATCAGGTAGCGGCCATCGCCATCGGCCATGGCAAACAACGCCGCCCGGCCGGCATCGTCGATCGGCAGCGGCCGCCCCAGCGCTGCTTCGGCCCGCTCCAGCACCGCCGCCAGCGCCGCCTCGTCGAGCCGGCGCAACACCAGCACCTGGCAGCGCGACAGCAACGCGGCGTTCAGCTCGAACGACGGATTTTCGGTGGTGGCACCGATCAGCGTGACCGTGCCGTCCTCGACGTAGGGCAGAAAGCCGTCCTGCTGGGCACGGTTGAAGCGATGGATTTCATCGACGAACAGCAGCGTGCCTTTGCCGTCCTTGCGACGCTGGCGCGCGGCCTCGAAAATCCTGCGCAGATCGGCAACGCCGGAAAAAACCGCCGACAGCGGCTCGAAATGCAGATCCGTTGCCTCGGCAAGCAGGCGCGCGATGGTGGTCTTGCCGCAACCTGGCGGCCCCCACAGGATCAGCGAACTGAGCTTGCGGGCCGCCAGCATGCGGCCAAGCGGACCATCCGGCCCAAGCACATGGTCCTGCCCGAGGATCTCTCCAAGCGACCGCGGCCGCAGGCGCTCAGCGAGCGGCGTCGAGGCAAGCGAGGCGAAGAGTTCGGCCGGCACGGTCCGACGCTACCACGCCTCAGCGGAACTGGACGGTGGACACCATGCCGTCGCGGGCGATCGAGACGCTGGAGATTCCAGCGGCAACGCGCTTCCTGAGGTCGGCGACACTCTTCAGATCTTGACCATTGGTTGCCAGGATCATATCGCCTGGCCGGACGAACCGGCCGGCATAGGCACCCGGCTTCACTTCGATGATAGCAACGCCGGGGCGCCATTCACTCAATCCCATCTCCTCGGCAACAGCCGGAGACATGTTGACAACCGTCGCCCCGGAGAGCGGCTGGCGGCCTTCGAGTTCCGAGCGATCCCGCGGCGGATCCTCGGGTGGGGAGGCGAGCTTGAGCTGGACGGTCAGCTCCTTACCGGCCCGGACGATGCGCACCGGCACAGTCGAGTCGACATGGAGCGTCGAGAGGCGAAAGCGAAGGCTCGCCTCGTCATCGATCGAATGATCGCGCAGCGCCACGATCACGTCGTTGCGTTTGAGTCCGGCGTCGGCGCCAGGGCCGTTGGCATAGACCTCCTTCACCACCAGCCCGGCCGGCCGCGACAGGCCGAAGCCAGCGGCGAGGTCAGGCGTCATGCGTTGCATGCTGACGCCGAGCCACGGGCGCACAATGCGGCCACCCTGCTCGCCGATGGCGACCATGCGGGCCACGATGTTCGAAGGCGTGGCAAAGCCGATGCCGACCGACCCGCCACTTTGCGAGTAGATCGCCGTGTTGATGCCGATCAATCGGCCATCCAGGCTGACCAGGGCGCCGCCGGAGTTTCCGGGATTGATGGCGGCGTCGGTCTGCAGGAAGAAGTTCGAGTCGTTGATGCCGCCGGCACTGCGGGCGACCGCCGAGACGATGCCACTGGTCACGGTCTGGTTGAGACCGAAGGGATTGCCGATCGCCAGCACGACATCGCCGACCTCGATCGAATCCGAATCGCGCATTTCGAGGAATGGAAACCTTTCGTTCGAGCCGTCGATGCGCAACAGGGCCAGATCGTAGCGTTCGTCCTGGGTCACGAGTTTGGCCTCGAACTCACGGCGATCCGCCAGCACGACGCGGATTTCGTCGGCGCCCTTGACCACATGGGCGTTGGTGACGATCAGCCCGTCGGGCCGGACCACGACCCCGGACCCCAGCGAATTCTGCACCCGCTCGCCGGCCTGGGGCATTCCGGGAAACGGGAACGGCAGGCGACGCTGCACGCGGGCCGTCGTGGTCGTGTAGATATTGACCACAGCCGGCGACACGCGCTTGACCAGCGGCGCGTAGGAATAGGCCAGATCGGCACGGGAGCTGGGCAGAGGCTGCGCCACGGCGCCCGGCGGACCAGCCACCGCAGTCCCTCCGATCAGGATCGTCGCCGCCAGGATTCTATGCCACACCATTCACCATCTCCGTGCTCGGCCTTGCCGAGGATTTGCGGACACTCCTATGGCAAATCAAGGGGCAAATCACGCCGCTTGATGCAACGGCGACGTCGTTCAGCCACACCGCGAATAGCCGCAATTCAGACAGACGTCGCAGCCTTCCTGGTGGGTGAGCGCGGCGGCACCGCAATTCGGGCATTGGCCCATCGTCTGGCCCATTACCGGGGGGCTATCGCCGCCCGCCCCCTGGTCCGCCGGCTCGCGGGCGCCGGCCGCCAGCCGGATCCGATGTTCGGCGGCCTCGGCGAGCCGCGGCGCATCGGCCGGCGAGAGGAAGCCGATCTCGATCAGGTGTCGCTCGATCACGCCGCCGATCGCCGCCAGCAGCGACGGTACGTAGCGGCCTTCCATCCACTGGCCGCCGCGCGGGTCGAACACCGCCTTCAATTCCTCGACGACGAACGACACGTCGCCGCCGCGGCGGAACACCGCAGAAATCATCCGCGTCAGTGCCACGGTCCAGGCGTAGTGCTCCATGTTCTTGGAATTGATGAAGATCTCGAACGGTCGGCGCCGGCCATCCTGCATCACGTCGTTGATGGTGATGTAGATCGCATGGTCGCTGCCCGGCCATTTGATCTTGTAGGTCCGGCCCGGCAGCTCCTCCGGCCGGTCGAGCGGCTGGGCGATATAGACGACGCCGGTCTCGCGCGTCGGTACCGGCACGAGCGCCGGGGTCGCGCGCTGTTCGGCCGCCTCGGGCTTCACCTCGAGCACCGCACCCGTGATGTCGTTCGGCCGGTAGGTCGTACAGCCCTTGCAACCCTGCGCATAGGCCGCCTCATAGACGCCCTTGAAGGCCTCGAAAGAGATATCGCGCGGCAGGTTGATGGTCTTGGAGATCGAGCTGTCGACGAAGTCCTGAGCCGCCGCCTGCATGGCGAGATGGTCGGCGGGAGCCAGCGTCTGGGTGTCGACGAACACGTCCGACGGCGGTGCTTCGTTGCCTTTGAGGTCGCGCCAGACGCGGAACGCGTGATCCTCCACACTCTCCTCGCGCTTGGTTCCGTCGGGCTGCAGCACGTGGCGCACATAGCCGAAGGCGAACACCGGCTCGATGCCGGAGGAGACGTTGTCGGCCAGAAGCGAGATCGTGCCGGTGGGCGCGATCGAGTTCAGCAGCGCGTTGCGGATGCCGTAGCGGCCGATGGCGGCCCGCACGTCCTCGGGCAGGCCTCGGATCGTCTCGCCGGCGAGATAGCGGGTGCGATCGTAGAGTTCGAAGCTGCCCTTCTCCGCTGCAATATCAGCCGACGCGAGGTAGGAGAACCTCTGCACCGCACCCAGCCACTCGCGCGTCAGCCGTACCGCCTCGGGCGAGCCGTAGCGCACGCCACAGAAGATCAGCGCGTCGGCCAGCCCCGTGACACCGAGCCCGATGCGGCGCTTGGCTTTCGCCTCCTTCTCCTGCTGCGGCAGAGGAAAGCGCGATACGTCGATCACATTGTCGAGCATGCGCACGGCTACCGGCACGAGTTGCTCGAGCGCCTCGAGATCGAGGCGGGCATCGGCCGTGAAAGGATCCTTCACCAGTGCCGCGAGATTGATCGAGCCCAGCAGGCAGGCGCCATAGGGCGGCAGCGGCTGCTCGCCGCAGGGATTGGTCGCCTGGATCGTCTCGCCGTAGTGAAGATTGTTCCGACGATTGACGCGGTCGATGAAGATCACGCCGGGTTCGGCGACGTCGTAGGTGGCACGCATGATGCGCTCCCACAGCGCCTTCGCCTTGATGGTGCGGAAGACCTTGCCGCCGAACACCAGGTTCCAGTCGGCATCGTCCTTCACCGCCGCCATGAAGGCGTCGGTAACCAGCACCGAAACATTGAACATGCGCAGACGCGCAGGATCGCGCTTGGCATCGACGAAGGCTTCTATGTCGGGATGGTCGCAGCGCAGCGTTGCCATCATGGCGCCGCGGCGCGAGCCGGCACTCATGATCGTGCGGCACATCGAATCCCACACATCCATGAACGACAGTGGACCCGACGCATCGGCGCCGACGCCCATTACCGGCGCGCCGGTCGGCCGCAGCGTCGAGAAATCGTGCCCGATGCCGCCACCCTGCTGCATGGTGAGTGCGGCTTCGCGCAGGTTCTCGAAGATCGACGACATGTCGTCGCCGATCGTGCCCATGACAAAGCAATTGAAGAGCGTGACGGTGCGCCCCGTGCCGGCACCGGCGATCACCCGCCCGGCCGGCAGAAATTTGAAGCCCGACAACGCTTCGTGAAAGCGCCCGGCCCAAAGCTCCGGATCGCGCTCCGTCACCGCAAGCGCCCGCGCCACGCGCCACCAGGTGGCCTCCAGATCGGCGTCACCCGGCCCGGACGCGTCCCGGAAACGATACTTCATGTCCCAGATACGCTGGGAGACCGACGCCCATTCCATCGTTGAAAGCTAGGCGTCGGCGTCAGCGATATCAACAGAAATGTTCTTTTTTTGTTCCTATTCCTCTCGCTGCTGCGCCCCCACTTTCACAGCTTCTTCAAAGAAGGTTTGAGCCTCTTTCACGGCTTCGTCGGCCGACATGAAAGCTTCGCCTTGCGGGTCGTAAATAATTGCATTGCCAAGTCTTGTGAGGGCAGCTGCCAGGGCGAGCGCCGTCC
>ERZ890510.2213-NODE-2213-length-11307-cov-4.526484_pt1 | contig 11307 bp, 10 predicted proteins | sample MGYA00521265_ERZ890510 | MGnify/ENA primary metagenome ERZ890510 (study PRJEB32303, sample SAMEA104408624) | aquatic metagenome | biome: Brackish water; feature: Chemocline; material: water | place: Baltic Sea | collected 2014-10-26T21:54:00 | depth 110 m ...
ACCTTGGCAAACTTGGTGTCTGTCACATCGATGCCCTTGTGCTGACACACACCGATCGCGATCAGTGCTGTTGCCTGTATCGCAACAACCTGCCGTCCGAGTTTGCTTCGTTTCAACTCGTGGCACCCGCCGGTGATGGCCCGCTGTTGCGCACCGATCCTCTTGCCGAGTTCTGGCGACAGTATCAGTTGCGCGGCTGTCCCTCCAGCTACCACGCTCCCGCCCTGCCCCGGGAGCCCGATGCGACCATCGGCGGCGATGGTGAGTTGTGCATGGGCGGCATTCGTCTGTGTGCCATTGCCACACCCGGGCACACACGCGGTGCCTTGAGCTACATCGTCGAGTGGCACGGGCGGCAACTGGTATTCTGCGGTGATGCCGTCTGCCAGGAGGGCCACATCCCACAGCTGTACCAACTGGAGTGGGACCACTGGACGCCGGAGGGTATTCTGGCGGCGTGGTACGGACTGGAGCGCCTTGCGGGCAATCGCATCGACAGGCTGCTGCCCGCCCATGGTGAGCCCATCGGTGGTGGCCGCACCGTGCTGCGGACGGCACAGCGTCGGCTCCTCGACCTTGTGCGCGCCAAGACAGCCATTGCCCCCGGCGCCCGCTCACGATGGGCCGATTCCGAGTTGCTGGACTGCGGCGCCCGCCGCCTCAGTCCACACCTCTACAGCGTCGGTGGCAATGGCTTCGTCCTTGCCGCCAGCGATGGCACCGCCCTCGTCATCGATCCGACCCGGGGCGACATGCCCGCACTGGAGGCTCTGCTCGAGGAAACCGGCCTGCAACCTGACGTTGCCACCGCGTCACACTATCACATCGATCACACCGATGCCCTCAATGTCGTGCGCCAGCGCTGGGGTGCCCGAGTCTGGCTGCACCCATGGGTTGCCGAACCCATTGTGGACCGCAACCGCTACGACCTTCCCTGGCTGCCTGCCGAGGCCATTGCCGCGGATCGACTCCTGCCCGAGGACGGCAGCTTCCGCTGGCGCAACTACCGGTTCGACATCCGGCCGTTCCCCGGACAGACCTGGTGGCACTGCGCCTTCGACACCGATGTCGACGGTCGCCACGTGCTGTTCTCCGGAGACAACTTCCAGCCCCCCACCCGCTGGAACGGCACCGGCGGCTTCTGCGCCTACAACGGCAGTCGCTTCTCAGGCTTCGCCCGTTCCGCCCGGATCGTGCTGGACATGGCGCCGGATCTCATCTGTAATGGCCATCGCTGCATCTACGCATTCGATGCCGATCACTACCGTCGCATCCTCACCTGGTGTGGCAAGGCGGAAGCCGCCGTGCAGGCCCTGTGCCCGGCGGGCGTGGACTGGCTCGCCGATTACGACCCCAGGGCCTGCCGCTGGGAACCCTTCGTACAGACCGCCAGCGCCGGGGACGAGCTGAAACCAGCGTTCATCTACACGAACCATCGCAGCGAATCGATAAGAATCACCATCGTCCCTGTGCCACGCGTCGGCTTCCAGTGGACCCCCGCAAAGCGCACCCTCACAATCTCGCCGGGTGCCTCAAAGCGCGCAAAGTTCCTGCTGCAAGTCGAGGCTCCAGGAGGACGGCACATCCTGGCCGCCGACATCCTCGAACCATCCCGCATCCGCGCTGAAGCCGCCGTTACCATTGTCGACATCAACTGAGCACCCTCAGATTCGGCCAACCCGAAGCGCGCCCTCCCGCATTCTCAAGCTCCTCCCAACCTGAGCAAGATTCGGCAAAGCCGAAGCGCGCACGCCCCCATCCTCCCAAGCCAGGTGGTGAGTGGCAGGGCCATGGCGGCGGCGGCGGCCGGGAGGCAAGGCGCATTACGCCGGCCCGGAACCATCGCCAACCCAGGTCTCCCAGAGACCGAAGGGCTCGCCAACCAACCGTACCAACCCACCAGCCGTACCCAGACCCTCGCTAAGACCGGCGTACGCGCCGCCGCCGCCCGGTCGCCGCCACACCCCAGAACAACCCAACAGAACAACCCAACAGAACAACCCAACAGAACAACCAAAAACATTGACACCCCCACCCGGCGCCCCTAGAATCGCAGCCATCATGCCTGATCAAGCAATCCTGCTCCTCAGCGGCGGCATGGATTCCACAACCCTGCTGTATCACCTGCGCCACACCGCACCAAATACCGCTCTGCATACGCTCAGCATCGACTACGGCCAGCGTCATCGTGTGGAGCTGGACTTCGCGGCGCAGCTGTCGAAACGCTGCGGCGCCGCTTCCCATCGCGTACTACCCCTGGATCTGCGTCCCATCGGCGGCAGTCCCCTCACCGACCCGGACCTCAACCTTCCAGCAGCTGCAGAGGGCGCGCAGATTGCCACGGTTGTGCCCTTTCGCAACATGCTCTTTGTCACCCTCGCCGCCGCCTGCGGCGAAACCCTCGGGGCGCACGACATATTTCTGTCGCCCGTGCTCGACGACTACGAGGCCTATCGCGATTGTCGTCGGGACTTCTACGATGGCCTCGAGTCGGCACTGCGCCTGGGGGCCACGCATGACACACCTTTTCACATCCACACGCCGCTGGTGCACAGAACCAAGGCCGACGTCGTCGCCCTGGGCCTGCAGCTGGGTGTACCCTACGAACTGACGCACACCTGTTACGCGGGCACGCGGCCAGCATGTGGCGTCTGCGACGCCTGCAGCGAGCGCCTCACCGCCTTCGCCGTCAACAACACTCCCGACCCCCTGGACTACAGCCTGGACTACAGATCGTGAAGATTGATCGCGTCGAAGCCCTGCACCTGCGGCTGCCCGAAGTGCTTGAAGTCGCCGATGGCACACAGGATGTGCTCATCATCCGCGTCCATGCCGATGACGGCCGGATCGGTCTTGGTGAAGTGGTATCGTGCAGCTACGTAGGCCGTGCCGTGATCGAAGCGCCACGGTCGGCACCTTTCCGTCATGGCCTGGCTGCGATCGTCACCGGCATGGATGTGGACGCCATTGATGACATCGCCCTCGCTGTCGAGCAGGGCACCGCCTGGTATGGACCCGGGGGGATCGCGCGGCATGTATACAGCGGCCTCGATATGGCACTGTGGGATCTTCGCGGCCAGGCGGCAGGTGTCCCCGTGCGTCGCCTGTTGTCGGCGGACGCGGTGGACTCGGTACCGGCCTACGCCAGCGTGCTCTGGCCCGAACGTCCCGAACTGGTGGCCCCTTCCGCACGAGCCTTTGTCGATGCAGGCTACCGCTTTGTGAAGTACGGCTGGGCGCCCATGGGGCCCGACCTGAACCTTGATGTGGAACTTGTGGCGGCGGCGCGCCAGGCCTTGGGAGAGAATGTGGGACTGATGGTGGATGCCGGTCGCGCTTGGACGGTGACCGAAGCCATGCAGCGGGCGGAGCGCTTCGCCGCGTACAAGCCGTTCTGGCTCGAAGAACCGTTGCATCCGTACGACAACGCAGGCTACGCGGAGCTGTCCGCTTCCTCCCCCGTGCCGATTGCCGGCGGCGAAGCCGTCACCTTGCTGGGGGAGTACGACGAACTGCTGGCGACAGGGCTGCACTTTGTGCAACCGGACCTCGGTCGTGTCGGTGGTATCACCTATGCCCAGCGCTTGGCTGCCACCGCTCTGCACCTTGGTTGTCGACCGGTGCCCCATGCCTTTGGCACCGGCATTCTGCTGGCGGCATCGGCCCAGTGGACGGCAGCCGCGCCAGAACCGCTCACCGAATTCACCCGCGCCCCGTCACCGCTGGCTCGCGAACTGGCCCACCACACCATGGAATTCCGCGATGGCCAGTTGCACCTCGATGACACCCCGGGCCTGGGCGTCACCCTCGACGAGGCCGTCGTCGCCCGCTACCGCGTAAACTGACAGGATCCCACGGCTTGATCCCGGGCTAGGCGGGCGAGAGCATGCCGTCCGTCAGGTTGTAGCGTTTGCCGGATTCGGGACAGACAAATCCGTCCCCGTCGGCCTCCAGAATGAAGCCCTCCTCGCTCATCCAGCCAGCCTGCCTGCCGGGGACACCGTAGATCAGGCCGTGGGCGGGGACATCTCGGGTCACCACCGACCCGGCGCCGATGAGTGCATATTGACCGATGGTAACGCCGCAGACGATGGTGCAGTTGGCCCCGAGTGTGGCGCCACGTCGCACCAGCGTCGGACGGAACTCGTGCTTGCGCTCGATGAAGGCGCGCGGATTGATTACATTTGTGAACACCATGGAAGGGCCGCAGAACACGCCGTCCTCCAGAGTGACTCCCTTGTACACCGACACGTTGTTCTGGATCTTGCAACCATCGCCGATGACGACGCCTGCATCGATATAGACATTCTGGCCGATATTGCATCCGGCGCCGATCCGGGCGCCAGCCATGATGTGGCTGAAATGCCAGATGTTCGTGTCCTCTCCCAGATGGGAGGGTTCGTCGACCCTGGCTGTGTCGTGTATAAAGGGTTTCTGTCCCATGGTGGCAAAATATACGAGGGCGTCACAATTGACGCACTGAATCAGGTACCCGGTAGAGAGGTAGAGAGGACAAAGCACACATGAAATTGACCACCTTCGTCTGCAAAGGCGAACAGTTGCTTGGCGCCATGGTTGGCAAAAACAAGATCGTCGCCGACCTGGCGGCTGCAGAGAAGTTGGCGGCCAAGCGCGAGAAGCGCGCCGCCAATGTTTTCTACGGCGACATGTTGAGTTTCCTGAATGCCGGCAACAAGGCCATGGCGGCGGCCCGCAAGCTGGTCAGCGCTGTCGATGACGGCCTCGGTGACGAGCCGAAGGCTGACGGCAAGGTCACTCACCTGCTGACCAAGGTCAGACTGAAGGCGCCGGTGCCGAATCCGGCCAAGCTGTTCTGTCTGGCTGGCAATTATCAGGATCACATCGAGGAGGGCGGCGGTCGCATATCGGCCCAGGACCGCGAAACGCCTCGCGTGTTCATGAAACCCCCGACGACGACCGTCATCGGCCAGGAGGATCACATCCTTATTCCTCCCGTGGCACGCGCCATCGATTGGGAGGGTGAACTGGCCGTTGTCATCGGTCGCAAGGGCAAGGGCATCGCCTCGAAGGATGCTCTCAAGCACGTCGCCGGCTACACGATCATGAACGATGTATCCGAACGTCAGCTGCAGATCAAGACACGCACCAAGAGCCGGCCCAAGGACGAGTGGTTCGACTGGCTCAACGGTAAGTGGCTCGACACATCCGCCCCCATTGGACCGTGGATGGTCACTGCAGATGAGATCAAGAACCCTCAGGATCTCGACATCAGCACCTTTGTCAACGGCTCGCGCAAGCAGCACAACAACACCGGTCAGATGCTCTACTACGTGGCTGATATCATCTCCTACATCTCGGCGATCATCACGCTGGAGGCGGGGGACATCATCAGTACCGGTACCATCTCCGGTGTGGGCGCCACAACTGGCACCTTTCTCAAGGCCGGAGATCGGGTCGAAATCGAAATCTCGAAGATCGGCGTGCTGAAGAACAACGTGGCAGCCAGCAAGAAGTGACGAACCCCCCTTCGGGGGGGAACAGCGCAGGAGGTCCGACTCCCGCCGGGTTGTGGAGTCGGACCTTCGTCGTTTTGTGCCTTCTTGGATTCTGCAATGGCTTCGCGACAGCACCGTACCAGTCGCTGTTGCCGGTCTTCGTCGAGGCCGATCTCGGGCGCCTGCCGCTCTTTACTGCCTATCTGCGGTCGCTGACCCTCATCCTCGGTGGCATCTTCGCCATCATCGGGGGCCGTCTGGCAGATGTACTGGGCCTGAAGACAACCCTGCTTCTCGGACTGGCCGGTGCCGGACTGACGGGGCTCGTATTCCATGCCCATCACGTAGTGCCCCTGACAATGCTGATCCTCGTCATCGGCGCCGCTGCCGGTCCCTGGAGCACGGCGGGGCAGAGCTACCTCATCGCCTCCGCCGGCAATGCCCGTCTCGGGCTCGGGGGCGCGCTCTACTTTCTCAGCGGCACGGCAGGCAATTCCGTCGGCAGTCTGTGCACGGGAATCGTCAAAGACAGCTGGAGTTTTCCCCAACTGGGCACAGCCATGGCATTGATCATGATAGGGGTTTTCCTGCTTGCTCTGCTGCTGCTGCCCTCAACACGTGTGCAACGGTCCGTCGATAAGCCGCGCGAGCGGCTGAAGCTGTGGCGCTCCTATCGTCCGCTCTTGTCCCGGCGCAATGTGCATCTGCTGCTCGGAATCCGCCTCACCATTACCAGCTTCTGGGGCATGGCCACTCTCGTGTTGCCTCTGCTGGTCTATCGTGCCAGCCAATCGGCATCGACAGCCGCCTACTACGGTGCCGTCTCTCTCGCCGTCGCCGCCGCCTGCCAGCTTCTCACCGGCCTCATTCGTGATCGCTACGGGCGCACGGCACCGCTCATTGTTGCATCTCTGGGAATTGTCGTCAGCGCCGCACTTCTGGCGGGGCATACGGACTCCGTCACCGGGCTTTTCATCTTCGGCACGGCACTGACCGCCACGGCATGGGCCGTATCAACCCTGATCCCAGCGTTGATCGCCGAGGTCTCCCAGGGGGACGAAAAGAATCGTCTCATCGGCCTGGGGCACATGGTCTGGAGTGGCTCCATGGTCACGGGCAGCATCGTTGGCGGCATCCTCGTGGAAATCGGGCCCCATCTGCCCTTCGTCCTCGGCGTCATTCACGCCTCTGTTGGGACCCTGTGCATCTGGCGCCTGTGCGTCCGGTTGGATGCTGAACGTGATGTGGTCGGGGCCATTCGATGAAGAAGCTGCAACTCTTCCTGCTGACGATGGCGCACTTCTCCGTTGATTCCTACGCCACCATGCTCGCCCCGATCCTGCCCCTCGTCATCCAACGACAGGGCCTGAGTCTGGCCAGTGCCGGCATCCTCGGGACGATCGTATCGGCGTGTAATCTCAGCCAGCCCTTGCTGGGCATGTGGGCCGATCACATGCGCCGACGCTGGCTCATCGTCGGTGGCGTGGGACTCGCCGCGGTATTCACGCCCCTGCTGGGCCTGGCCCCCAGCTACTGGGTCCTGGTCACCGTCCTCTGTCTGGGCGGTTTCGGTGTCGCCGCCTTCCACCCACAAGCGTTTTCCCTTGCCGGAGAGCTGAGTGGGACCCGCCGATCCTTCGGTCTGGCCCTGTTCGTCTTCGGCGGCACCATGGGGCTCGGCGTCACGCCCCTCTGGGTGCCCTTCTTTGCGCAGAGCATCGGCCTGGAGTGGCTGCCCCTTGTAGGCATTCCGGGACTGGTGTTTCTGCTGCTGGTATTGCGCTTCGTAGCACTCGACAACCGCCACGCTGCCACCTTGGAGAGGCCGGACCGAGTGACGGGATTCAACGGTGCCGGTCGCCCTCTGGCGCTGATCACGGTTGTCGTCATCCTGCGCTCTGTCACCGCCCTTGGTTTCGCCTTTTTCCTGACGGTGCTGCTCTCCAGAGAGCGGGGCCTGTCCCTGGTCGAGGGCGGCGTACCCCTTGCAGCGTACAACATTGCCGGCGTCAGCGGCGCACTTCTTTTCGGTTACCTTGGCGACCGGTTCAACGCCAGACCCCTGGTTTGCGGTTCGTTGTTTCTGTCCGTGCCAGCGCTGCTCGCCTTTCTCCAGATTGAGGGTCCCCTCGGCTACGTGCCCCTCGCCATCGGCGGCGGGCTGCTGCTGGCATCCAACTCGATTCTTGTTGCCCTGGCTCAGGAACTCGTCCCCCAGCGGTCCGGCCTGGCTTCGAGCCTGCCTCTGGGGTTCAGTTGGGGAATCGCGAGTCTGTCCCTTGGTCCGGTGGGCTGGCTCGCCGACACGTACGGGGTAACCGAGACCCTCCGTTGCCTGGCGCTGCTGCCTCTGGTGACGGGCACGGTGGCCCTCTTTCTTCCTGCACGACCCGAACGGATTCCAGCAGATTCCGACAACACGTCGGCGGACTCAACTGAAAGGACTGGCTGATGTACAACGAATGGAGACCCATCTACACCGCCCTGGCAGCAGACATCATGGATGTCATGGGCTACCGCGAGCAGTCCCTTGACCACACCGTGCGTCCCTCGAAAGCCACCACCAGCTTCGGCGGTCCCGCCGTAACGTTGGATGCCTACCAGCTCGATGAACCGCATCCGGACCCGTACGGCAAGATTTTTGCCGCCTACGATCTGATGCAGCGGGGGGATGTTGTTGTTTGCGCCACCAATGGCGAGGTCCGTTCAGGTCTGTGGGGCGAACTGCTGGCGACGGCCGCCGTCGCCCGCGGCGTCAACGCCGTCGTCACCGACGGTCTGGTGCGTGACGTGCGCCTCATGGACGACATGGGCTTCCAGTGTTTCAGCCGCGGCTACTCGCCCCTCGACTCTGCGGGCCGAATCGTGCCGCGCGACGTACAGGTCCCCGTCACCTGCGCCGGCGTCCGCATTGAGCCAGGCGACTTCATGCTCGCCGACTATGAGGGGGTCGTCGTCATCCCGGCTGCGATTCTGGACGAGGTCCGCACGAAGTGTATGGAGAAACTCGAAGGCGAGAACACGGTGCGTGATGTGCTGGCAACGGGCCGCTCGCCGCGCGAAGTCTTTGACGAGTACGGGATCCTCTAGCCCGGTCACTCACGCCCGGGTTCGTAAGAACGAAGGCCGGCTCCAGGCAGACTGGAGCCGGCCTTTCCTATTTCGAGGCCCGCGATTCGACGTGATACTGGCACGGCAGACAGAAACCGTAGCCGAGGAGAAGGCCGTAGAAGGCGGTCATGATACAGATGGCGATGCCGGGGCCCAGTGCGGTCATGTCATCCAGGTTGACGAGCATGATGACGGCACCGATCAACACGCCGATGAAGCCGGAGACCACCGCCGAGCTCCGCGCCAGCGCCCAACCTCGAGCGGCGGTGGTCAGCTGCTCGGGTGTGCTGGTGGATGAGAACACGGCGCTGAACATGGTTCCTATGGGCACGCCCGCCATCCACAGTGCACCCAGCGTGAAAGTGACAATCACGATCGCAGAGGGTGCGTCAAAGAAGAGATGAAGATTGCTGCCAATGCCCACCAACTGGCCGGCGACAAGTAGGACAACTCCTGCGATTCTCATTTTCGTATCCCCGTGCTGCGGCCTGAGTGCCGCGGTTACGAGCCGGTGGGTGTCGTCTGCTGCCATCCTGCGCAGCGCCCAACACCCTGCCGGGCTCGCTCGATGAGGCGGGTCGCGACCCCGCCGGTACGGCTCAGCTGAACCACGTTTCGGTAGCCCTCGAGGGCGCTGCCGAAGTCCCTGTTTTCCTTTTCGTTCTGCAGAGCAACCAGATACTGCTCGTGCGCCGAGAGGGGTCGTGGCCGGTTCCGGCGCCGTTCCTGCTCGACGAAATGCAGCAAGCCCTCGAGACCGAAGAGCCGTCTCACGGCATCCGCGGCGGCGCCGATCGCAACCAGCGCCTCCGGGGCATTGCTCTGTGTCCGATCCCCACGCGACTGGCGTACGAGCGCCATTCTTTCCAGCCAGCGTCCCCTGGCTGCAAGTGACACACCTGGGATGTTCGAGTCCACCGGTGCGGCACGGCCCAGTTGCAGGACCCGGGTGGCGCTCAGCAGCTGTCCCGCGGTCCCGGGCAGAGGCTCCCGTCCCGGCAGGTGATCGGCCATGGCAACATCGGCGTCCGGCAATAGACCCGATTCCCGCAACCAGTCCAGCCTTGCCTGCGCCCGCCGGGCGGTTTCCGGACGGACCTGTCCGCGCCGGTACAGGGTGACAACCTGCCGGTAACCGGCAACGGCCGAGTCGATGCGGCCACGCGTCTTGTCCTGCTGCAGGGCTGTTTCCAGCAGCTGCTCGGCCGTCAACGCCGGCGCCTCCTCCGGCAGGGTCCGGGACAACAGGTCAGCCAGATCCTGCGCCGAGGCCGTTGTGACGATGGCGCCCAGCAGCATCAAAAACGACAGTGGACGTTGGCAGAAGCGATATCTCATGGCATGAAATCTACCGCCGCTGCCACGACGGTTGTCACCGATATGTCATGAAGATGCACTCTTCTTCCCTTCTCCTCGCACCGCCTCATGCTTCACGCTCTGGCGTCGTGCATGGCATCGACAAGCTTGTAGCCGACGCCATGCACGGTGAGCACGCAGCACGGTTTGGCGGGCTCCGCCTCCAGCGCCGCGCGCAATTCAGCGATGTGATTGTCGACGGTGCGTGTCGTGGGATAGACATCGTAGCCCCAGACCTGCTGCAGGATGTCGGTTCGCGTCACCGCCTGGCCATGGCGCTCCCACAGCAGCTTGAGCACGCCGTAGGCTTTGGGTGACAGGTGTACGGACTGTCCTGCTCGGGTCGCCTCGTAGCTGCTGAAGTCGATGATGGCCACCCCGACGCGCAACACACCGGTACCGGTGTCTGCCGGCATGCGCTCGGCCTGCTGCCCGGTGCGGCGCAGCACGGCCCGCACCCTTGCGAGCAACTCGCGCACGCCCACGGGCTTGGTGACATAGTCATCGGCGCCAAGCTCCAGGCCCAGGACTTTGTCGACTTCCTCCCCTTTGGCGGTCAGCATGATGACGGGGGTCTGCCGGCCCGCCTCGCGCAGACGGCGACAGACATCATAGCCATTCATCTGCGGCATCATGATGTCGAGCAGGATCAGGTCAACGGGCTCTGTCACGGCCAGTTTCAGACCGGTGGCACCGTCGTAGGCAGCCCGGACGGTGTATCCCTCAAACTCCAGGTTGTCGACAACAACCTTCGAGATCGCTTCGTCATCCTCCACCACCAGGATCATAACCATGCTCGTGCCTCTGTCTTCAGGAGCGCGTGGGAAGGGTAAGACGAAACAGGCTGCCGCCGCCGTCTCGTGGCAGGGCCCCAACAGCACCCCCGTGGGATTTCGCGATCCCTGCCACCAGCGCCAGGCCCAGGCCGGTGCCGGTGGCAACGTCGGCGGCATTGCTGGCGCGTCGGTATTTCTCAAAGATGATCGTGGACTCCCCTTCCGGGATTCCCACACCGCGGTCGGCGATGTCCAGCGCGATCTGTGGACCCGTGGCGTACAGACACACCTTGAGTTGCTTGCGATCGGGGGAGTAGCGGATGGCATTGGTCAGCAGATTGGCAACGGCCGTCACCAACGCCTCGGGATCCGCCTTGATCATCGGCAGGTCGTCGTCGATGGCGATTTCAACCGTGAAGCCCTGATCCTCGAGCATGGGTTCGAACTCTCTCAACGTGGCATGGACGATCCCGGCAACATCGGTGTCAACGAAGTCCCACGTCTTGCGGCCGCTCTCCATGCGTGAGAAGTCGAGTATGTTGCCAACCATACGGCTCAGACGCTGGCTCTCGCGCATGACGGTCTGC
>ERZ890510.2214-NODE-2214-length-11297-cov-18.016723_pt1 | contig 11297 bp, 8 predicted proteins | sample MGYA00521265_ERZ890510 | MGnify/ENA primary metagenome ERZ890510 (study PRJEB32303, sample SAMEA104408624) | aquatic metagenome | biome: Brackish water; feature: Chemocline; material: water | place: Baltic Sea | collected 2014-10-26T21:54:00 | depth 110 m ...
GCTTTATCTATTTTTGGTGACCATAGTGATGTGATGGCAACACGCCAAACAGGATTTTCAATGTTATTTGGAAATTCTGTTCAAGAGGCTCATGATATGGCACTTATTTCTCAAGTAGCCACTCTAAAATCGCGCATACCTTTTTTAAATATATTTGACGGATTTAGAACTTCGCACGAAATATCTAAAATTGATGCCATTCCAGATGAGGTAATTAAAGCAATGATGCCAGAAAATAATATTTTGGATCACCTCAATAGAGGTTTAAATCCAGATAATCCTGTTATTAGAGGAACTTCTCAAAACCCCGATGTATTCTTTCAAGCCAGAGAAGCTGCCAATACTTATTATAATGCCGTTCCAGAAATTGTTCAAGGTGTTATGGATGACTTTTACAACCATACAGGTCGCTCATATAAATTATTCGATTATATAGGAGCTCCAGATGCCGAGCGTATTATTATTATTATGGGTTCTGGTGCAGGAGCTGTAACAGAAGCTATTGATAAAATGGTTGGTGATGGCGAAAAAGTAGGCGCTATTTTTGTGCGCTTATTTAGACCTTTCTCTATTGAACACATCATGAAAATGATTCCTAAGTCGGTTACTAAAATTGCTGTATTAGACCGCACAAAAGAACCAGGAAGTATTGGAGACCCATTATATCTTGATATCGTTAGTGCTTTTGTTGAATACGGAAAAGCAATGCCAAGCATTATAGGTGGAAGATATGGTTTATCATCAAAAGAATTTACACCATCAATGGTTAAAGGTATTTATGACGAACTTCTAAAATCTAAACCTAAGAATCATTTTACCATTGGTATTAATGATGATGTAACATTTACAAGTTTAGAATTTAATCCAGAATATAGAATTAAAAAAGAAACTATTAACTGTATGTTTTATGGTTTAGGTTCTGATGGTACTGTAGGTGGAAATAAAAACTCAATTAAAATTATTGGACAAACAACTGATAATTATGTACAAGGTTATTTTGTTTATGATTCTAAAAAGGCAGGTGCACAAACAATATCGCATCTTAGATTTGGTCCAAAACCAATTTCTTCTACTTATTTAATTGATACCGCAGATTTTATTGCCTGTCATCAATTTAATTTTGTTGAAAATTACGATATAGCTAAAGATCTAAAACAAGGCGGTACATTCTTATTAAATTCACCTTATTCTAAAGATGAGGTTTGGGATAAATTACCTAAAACTTTACAAGAGAGAATCGTCAATAAATCACTTAAATTTTATGTGATTGATGCTACTAAAGTTGCTTTTGAAGCTAAGTTAGGAAAACGTACAAACACAATTTTACAAACCTGCTTCTTTGCTATTTCTGGTGTGCTTCCAAAAGATGAAGCTATCGATAAAATTAAAGAAGCTATTGTAAAATCATACTCTCATAAAGGCGACAAAGTTGTTCAAATGAACTTTAATGCTGTAGATAAAGCCTTAGAAAATCTTTATGAAGTACATTACTCTAATAAAATTACAAGTACTAAAGAGTTTTCTACAGCCATGTCTGGAAATATGCCAGAGTTTGTACAACGTGTATTAGGTGTTATATTAGAAGGTAGAGGAGATGAATTACCTGTAAGTGCTTTCCCAGTTGATGGTACTTTCCCAACAGGCACTACTAAATATGAAAAAAGTGGTATAGCCGATATTATTCCTATTTGGGATGGTGAAGATATTTGTACACAATGTAATAAATGTGTTATGATTTGCCCTCACGCAGCCATTAGATCTAAAGTTGTAACAAACTTAGAACTTAGTGACAGTCCTAGTGGTTTAAAACACGTCCCTGCTAAAGGGCGCCCTTTTAACGCTAAAGAAGAATCTTATTTATTACAAGTTTCTCCAGAAGATTGTACTGGATGTGATTTATGCGTTGCTGTTTGTCCTGCTATAAGTAAAGAAGATCCTGACTTTAAGGCAATAAACATGCATAACAAAATTGAAAATGCCGAAGTTGAAAATGAAAATTGGGATTACTTTAATGAGTTGCCTTATTACGACAGAAAAGAATTAAGCATTACAAATGTAAAAGGCTCACAATTCTTAGAACCTTTATTCGAATTCTCTGGAGCTTGTTCTGGTTGTGGTGAAACACCTTATATTAAATTAATAACACAATTGTATGGCGATAGCATGATAGTTGCCAACGCCACAGGTTGTTCTTCAATTTATGGTGGTAATCTACCTACAACACCTTACACTAAAAATGCTGCTGGCAGAGGTCCTGCTTGGGCAAATTCATTGTTTGAGGATAATGCAGAATACGGTTTAGGTATGCGTTTAGCACTCTCTAAAAAACAAGAATTAGCATTAGACTTACTTCAAAATGTTGAATTGCTTGTTGGTAGTGACATTGTTGATGCCATCATCAATAACAAAGAAACTAATGAAACTGAAAAAGAAACTAAATTAGCAGATATTGCAAAATTGAAAGTTGTACTTAAAACTTTAAATGATGCAGATGCTAAAAAATTATTGAGTTTAACCTCTTATCTACGCAGACAATTGGTTTGGATATTTGGTGGCGATGGTTGGGCTTACGACATTGGCTATGGCGGATTAGACCATGTGCTGGCTTCTGGAGAAGATATTAATGTTTTGGTTATGGACACACACGTATATTCAAATACTGGTGGTCAAGCTTCAAAATCTACACCAATAGGTGCAAGTGCTAAGTTTGCTATCTCAGGAAAACGCACACAAAGAAAAGATGTTGCTTTGCAAGCTATTTCTTACGGAAATGTATATGTAGCTCAAATAGCTATTGGCGCCAAAGATTTGCAAACACTAAAAGCTATAGAGGAAGCTGTTGCTTATCCTGGACCATCTATAATTATTGCCTATTCTCATTGTGGTGAGCATGGTTACGATTTAAAAGATGGCGCTACACAACAAGTAAAAGCTGTAGATAGCGGTTTCTGGCCATTATTTAGATTCAATCCTGAAAATCCAAAAGGAAAAAAATTCAAAGTAGATTCTAAAGCGCCAAGTATTCCTATTGAAGACTTTATGTATAATGAAGCTAGATTTACGCGTGTTGTAAAAGACAACCCCGAAATTGCTAAAGAGCTTTTAGTAAAAGCGCAACAAGGTGTTGAAGAGAAATGGGAAAAATTAGAATTATACCAAGGTATATAATAGAGCTAAAGAAACCCTTATTAAAAATAAGGGTTTCTTTTTATTCAACTTTTTTATGAATAAAAATCCTGACTATTTATTTTCTAAAGCTCAAAAAAAAGTGGCAATAGCCGAACAAGAGCTATTAAAACCCAGTACCGATATTATTCCTTTTTCAATTTGCTCACATTCTAGATCAGCCATTCAATTGCTTTTAGAATCTTACCTCATAAAAAATAATATAAGCATTAATGAAAATGAGTCTTTAGCACTTTTATTAGAGCGCTGTATTGTTTACAACCCAAAATTCAAAACAATTGACTTATCGAATATAGATTGTAAAAACAATGCTACAAATAGTTCTTATTGTTCTGATATAAATAAAGTTAGTAGTTGTTTATTAACTGCAAAAGAGATTGAAGCTTTAATTAAAAATTAGTTTTTAAAATTTGAGCAACTAAATTTGTTAGCTTATCTTTGTTCAAAATCAAAACTAATGAATTGCATTTTATTTGATGGCACTGTGCGTGATGCCCTATTACCACTAACTTATACCAGACCTGTTGCCGATATCCGTGTGGGAATTTTAACCATTCGCGAAAAGTGGGAAAAACATTTATCCTGTACCACTACTACCCTAACCGAAGATTATTTATCTGAGAAATTTCCAATGGTAGAATTTGAGGCCAACATTATGATTAATGCTTCATTTATTCCTACCAATAGTCTTGTTAATAAAGTAAAAAATCTCAAAGAGAACGAAGCTATTTTTAAATCGGATGAAATTGTAGCATTTTACACATCAAATTTGCAAGAAGAAGTAGATTTTGATACCTACACACACTTTGAATTGGATGAAGATTTATTACAAATAAAAAATGTTTGGGATATTTTTAGTTTAAACGATGCCGCCATTAAACTTGATTTTGAGTTACTCACACACGGACGCATTTCTCAAAAAATTTCAGATACTGTACATTGCATAAATAAAGATCAGATTTTCTTAGAAGAAGGTGCATCAGTAGAAATAGCCGTGCTAAACGCTTCAAATGGCCCTATTTATCTGGGCAAAGATTCCGAAATAATGGAAGGTTGTATGGTAAGAGGTCCTTTTGCCATTGGAGAACATTCCGTTTTAAAAATGGGTGCAAAAATATATGGTGCTACCACATTAGGACCACACTGTAAAGTTGGTGGCGAGGTTAATAATGCTGTTTTCTTTGGCTATTCAAGTAAGGCTCACGATGGCTTTTTAGGAAACTCGGTTATTGGCGAGTGGTGTAATTTAGGTGCAGATACCAACAACTCTAATCTTAAAAATAATTATGCCAGTGTAAAACTTTGGGATTATGAATCAGAAAAATTTAAAGATACCGGACTTCAGTTTTGCGGTCTTATTTTTGGCGACCATTCAAAATGTGGCATCAATACCATGTTCAATACAGGAACTGTTGTGGGTGTAAGTGCAAATATCTACGGTGGTAATTTCCCGAGAAATTTTATTCCTTCATTTTCTTGGGGTGGTAGTGCTGGATTTACAACTTATCAACTACCAAAAGTTTTTGAAGTAGCCGAAAAAGTAATGGAGCGTAGGGATTTGGTATTTAACGAAATAGATAAAAATATTTTACAACATATTTTTGATGAGACTTCTAAATACAGAGCACAATAAAAAAACAGATAAAGAGAATCCTTATCTGTTTAATTGTTAACTAACCAAAAAAATATATAAGAGCTTTACAGCTTGCGATGCGTTTTAAAAATTATTTGTATCTAATATTTCTTCTTTATGATTATTAAAATATTTATTTGTATCAAAAGTAAATGGTTCATCTTCTTCTTCAATCCATTCTAAATCTTCTAAAAAAAGAGCATTAAATGCTGAGTTTGGATTAAAACCTACTGGCAAATACTGTGTGTGATCAAAATCGAATGCTTCGTCTTCGTCTTCATCTATCCATAAAGTTACATCTGCTTCATTATCGGTTAAATCATAAGGATTAAAATTTTCTGGCAAATAGGTCTTATGATTAAAACTAAAAGCTTCGTCTGTTTCTTCTTCTACAATATAAGCTATTTCATTATCAGTAATATTGTTCTTTTCTGGGATTATTTGATTTGCGTTTGAATTGTTGGCAAAACTTAAAAGGATGGTTAAGGTAAAAATTGATTTTTTCATAATTTATTAATTGATATTATACTTATAAGACTACATACTTTTAGTTTTGTAACAAATTATTTAGATTTTAATATTTCTTTAACAGTTTATCAATTAAGAGTATAAAAAAAGAGAAGCCATTTAAAATGACTTCTCTCACAAAATAATTGAAGGGTATATTATTCTTTTGATCTTACGCTTCCCGAGCCTGAAATTCTGACATCTTCTTTAGGATTGCCTTTATAAGTAACATCGCCAGAACCTGCAATAGATACTTTTAACATGTCTGACACATTTGCTTTTATCCCGCCAGACCCAGATATTCTAAGATCACCATTCTTGGCCAATAAGTCATAGCTTTTTACATCGCCAGAACCAGCTATTGAAGCACTTAAATCATCTGTGATTCCTGTTAATTCAATGTCGCCAGAACCAGCTATTGAAGCACTTAAATCATCTGTGATTCCTGTTAATTCAATGTCGCCAGAACCTGCAATACGCGCTTCTAATTTTCCTGTTTTAACATCTAATCTTATATCTCCAGAGCCAGATAAAGAAGCCTTTAAGTTATCTGATGTAATTGTGGCATTATCGGTGTAAACATCGCCAGAACCAGCTAATGAAACTTTAGAGATACTTTTAAAAGGAACGGTAACAAGAATGTGTTTATTTGTAGAAATACTATAGCCTTTTTTCCACTTAATTTTAAGTGTGTTATTATCAACTTCGGTTATAATATAGGGTATCAGATTCTCTTCGGCGTTAATAGTTATTTTACCTTCTTTTCCTTCAACCAACTTCACGTCAAATGATCCTGCTACGCCGATGCCGTCATAATCTGATGTGGTTCTGGTTTCGGTAACCATTTTATGATTGCCTCTGATGCTTTTTCCAAACCATTGGGCTTGAACTGTTGTTACTGTTAAACTAATAAATACAATTATTGCTGCTAATTTTTTCATTTTTTTTAAAATTTTAATTGTTATCAAAAGATACGCTTCCGTATTCTACATTGATATTTACTGTGCTTCCACTGTTTTTGTTTCCATAAAATCCTTCATAATATTTTGAAGTCGATTTTACTATTTTTTTATTAAAATCAAGTTTAAGGTCGTTATAGTCAAAGCCGGCATAATCTAGTTTTACAACAAAGTCAAAAGAGCAAGCATTGTCAAAACCAAAGCGTATCCCAGATGTATAATCTGTATTAACTTTAACAGATTTAAATCCTTTTAAAATTTTATCCACTTTAAGTGAACCATAATCTGCCCTTATATCTAATTCTCTTGCCAAACTTCCCACTCTTAGGCTAATATAATCGCCATTTCCTATAATTGTTTCGGCACTATTTGCTCTAAGACTGCCATAATCGCAAGAGAATTTAAGGTCTCTTATACTTTCAAATTCAGTGCTTGTATAATCGGCATTTAAGTCTATCTTATTTGCTTTATCAATATTTATTTTTGAATAATCTGAATTGATAACACCCTCATTAATAAAAGCAATTGAAGATGACGACACGTAATCTGCATTAATTCTATTCGACGTGTTTTGCAACTCACCAATATCAAAACTACCATAATCGCAATTGATATTTGTAGTTCCCTTTAATTTATCAATATTAATAGAACCATAATCATTTTCTAAATCTAAATTATTAGTTATAGGCATTTTAACAGTATAATTAATTTTGTAATTAAGTCTTTTGTTGCGACCCCACCAAGACCAATTGCTAGAAGATTTTTCTATAATTGTCTTAGCCGAAACCTCACTAGAAGTGGCGTCAAATTCAACATAGATATCTTTTAACCTTTTCTCTACATCATTTTCGTCTGAGCCATTAACGGTTATCACTACTTCGATGCTGATTGTGTTTTTATCCCAAGAAATGATATCAACGTTTCCATATTTATTTTTAATTTTAAGCAATGCGTCTGCATTCACTTTAAATTCTTTTTTTATGGTTGTAGATTTTTCGTATTTTTCTTTTGGATTATCTGCGGTAAATCCAAAAATTGGTAATAACAATACCAATAATATCGATTTAAATAAGTTCTTTTTCATTGCTATAATATTTAGAATTTTGTAAATTATTAATTTGATCTATAACCGATTTTAAAACATTTATGCGTTTTTGATAATTGTCTATCATGGCATAAATAATTATTTTATTGGCGTTACTTTCTTTTAGTTGTATGGTTAGGTTTTTATATTCTTTTTCAAGGATATTGATTTGTATTAAAGCATCGGCAATAATTTTTTTAGTATCATCAGATTCTAATTTTCCCAATTCTTTTAATTCATGATCTATAACCGATGTAAAATAAGCCTGTGTTTCGCCCATTTGAGGTGACACATCTTTTAAATCTGAAGTGGTATTAAAATAAGGCCAAGAAAAACTGATAAGAAATAACAGACTTGCAGCAATTGCTAGCGGTTTCCAGTAATTGCGTCTGGGTTTAACCTCCCCTTGAAGTCTGGCTTGAAATCTATCAAAATGACCTATTTCTGGTACTTCAACATCAAACTCATTTTCGAGTTCTTTAAATTTATGTTCAAGAGATTTTTTCATAACTGTTTTTTAAATTTTTTTTCAACTTGCTTTTTGCTCTAGATATCATTACCCTTATATTTTCGTAAGAAACATCCATTATTTGAGCCATTTCTTGATAATCAAAACCTTCAATAAAATGGAGGTTAAGCACCGTCTGATAATTTCCTTTTAGTAGTTTAATTTCATCTAAAATTGCATTTGCTTTCAAATTACTGTAATCACTTAATCCCTCTTCTTCTGCCGGATTTCCAATCCGCTCAAGCGGGACGTTTTCATATTTATCAATCTTCTTTAACTGGGTTAAACTTTTATTAATTACGATGCGTTTTAACCAGGCTCCAAAAGGGACACCACTGTCATATCCTTCTTTTTTTTCGGCTTTAAAAGTGCCCAATTTTGTATAAGCAATTAGAAACGATTCTTGCATTATATCTTCAGCCTCAAAGCTGTCATTCAGAATTCTATAGGCCGTATTATACATTGCTTTATAATAACGTTTATAGAGTTCAAACTGAGCACTTTTGTCTGCCTTTTTACAGCGTTCAATTAATTGGTCAATATGTAAACTTTTAACTTGCAAAAAATCGTTTCTAAATAAAAGACAAAAATTAATTTAAATTGTTACACTTTTTAAAAATAATTTTACATTAGTTACTTAAATTGACATCTGACCTACTATGGCATAAGAATTGAAATATAGCAGATGTATAATTAAGTGTTAAACTTTAATGTATTGATAGCGTTACTTATATAGTTATTATTTAACCCTACAATATAGAAAATATTCTTATATTAATGTCAAAATGACGTAAAGAAACTATGAGTAATCCTAAATTTTTAAATATTGACAGTTTGTCATTACAACAAGCTTTAGACGAAGATGCCGAATTAATTCCGTTAATGACGCCCGAAGATGAAGAAGAAATAAACAAAGAAGAGGTGCCAGATGTGCTCTTAATTTTACCTATAAGAAATACGGTATTATTTCCGGGTGTTGTTATTCCTATTACCGCTGGACGCGATAAATCTATAAAACTTATTAAAGATGCCAATAGAGGCAATAAAACCATTGGTGTTGTCGCTCAAAAAGACGAAAATATAGAAAACCCCAAAGCATCAGATTTATATCCAATTGGTACTGTAGCGCGTATTTTAAAGGTACTTAAAATGCCCGATGGCAATACCATGGTTGTTATTCAAGGTAAAAAACGTTTCGAGCTTGGCGAAATAATTCAAGAAGAACCTTATATTAAAGCAAAGGTTAAAGAATTTAAAGAAGTAAAGCCCCCTGCAAAAGACACTGAGTTTAAAGCAATTATTGACTCTGTTAAAGAATTGGCCTTAAAAATTATCAAAGAAAATCCTAATTTACCTTCAGAAGCTTCGTTTGCCATAAAAAATATTCAGAGTAATAACTTTTTGGTAAACTTTATTTCGTCTAACATGAATTTAGGTGTTGCCGAAAAGCAAGACCTTTTAAAGATTAGCGATTTAAAAGAGCGTGCTCTTTTGATGCTTAAAAAGATGGATAAAGAGTTACAAAAATTAGAAATCCGTAACAACATCCATTCTAAAGTGCGCGAAGACATGGATCAGCAACAGCGCGAATACTATCTACATCAGCAACTTAAAACAATTCAAGAAGAATTGGGTGGCGTGTCTTATGACGAAGAAATTGAAGAAATGCGCCACGAGGCAAAGAAAAAGAAATGGTCTAAAGAAGTGTCAGAAACTTTTAATAAAGAATTGGGACGCTTGCAACGCATGAATCCGCAGGTGGCAGAATATGGCATCCAGCGTAACTATTTAGATTTGATGTTAGAACTGCCTTGGCAAAAATACACCAAAGATAAATTCGATTTAAAACGCGCCGAACGCATATTAGACCGCGACCATTTTGGCTTAGAAAAAGTTAAAGAACGCATCATAGAATATTTGGCTGTTTTAAAATTAAAAGGCGACATGAAATCGCCTATCATTTGTTTATATGGCCCTCCGGGCGTGGGTAAAACCTCTTTGGGGAAATCTATAGCCGAATCAATCGGGCGCAAATATGTACGCATGTCTTTAGGTGGCTTACGCGATGAAGCCGAAATTCGTGGACACAGAAAAACATACATCGGTGCCATGCCTGGGCGTATTGTTCAGAACATTAAAAAAGCAGGTTCATCTAATCCTGTTTTTGTACTTGACGAAATTGACAAATTGGTAAACAGCCACAATGGCGATCCGTCATCGGCAATGTTAGAGGTTTTAGATCCTGAGCAAAACACAGAATTTTACGACAATTACCTAGAAATGGGTTACGATTTGTCTAATGTTTTATTTATCGCCACAGCCAATAATTTATCAGAAATTCCTTGGGCTTTACGCGATAGAATGGAATTGATAAACGTGTCTGGTTACACCATTGAAGAAAAAGTGCAAATTGCTAGAAAACACCTTGTACCTAAACAATTAAAAGCACATGGATTAACAAAAACACACATCCAATTAGGTAAAAAACAATTGGAAAAAATTGTGGAAGGTTATACCAGAGAATCGGGTGTGCGTGGCTTGGAAAAAATGATTGCCAAAGTGATTCGTTTTGCGGCAAAAAGCATTGCCATGGAACAAGAATACGATACTAAAATTGCTGTAGAAACCATAGAAAAAATACTAGGCCCATCGCATTTAGAACGCGACAAATACGAAAACAACGAAGTGCCCGGCGTGGTTACTGGTTTGGCTTGGACAAGTGTTGGTGGCGATATTTTGTTTATTGAATCTATCCTTTCTAAAGGGAAAGGAACGCTTACCATCACTGGTAACTTAGGTAAAGTAATGAAAGAATCGGCTACTATTGCCATGGAATATATTAAGGCGCATGCCGAAGAATTTGGCATTTCTAGCGAAACTTTAGAAACTAAAAATGTACACATGCACGTGCCCGAAGGTGCCACACCAAAAGATGGGCCAAGTGCGGGTATTACCATGTTAACAAGTTTGGTATCGGCTTATACAAATCGCAGAGTTAAATCTAAATTAGCCATGACTGGCGAAATTACCTTGCGTGGTAAAGTATTGCCTGTTGGTGGTATTAAAGAAAAGATTTTGGCGGCCAAACGTGCCAATATTAAAGAACTGATTTTATGCGAAGAAAACGCAAAAGACATTGCAGAAATTAAAGCCGATTATTTAAAAGGTTTGACATTTCATTATGTAAAACACATGAGCGATGTTATTGATATTGCATTGACAAAACAGAAAGGAAAATAAAACGGCATTGCGAGCCTGTATACCGAAAGGTAAGCAAAGCGAAGCAACCTCTTGTTTTAATTATTTTGAGATTCATCGTCGCCCCGCTTAAGCGGGACTCTGTCAGAATGACAAGTGCCTATGTCATTCTGAACAAAGCACAGTGAAGTGAAGAATCTCTAGTTTTATTTATTTGAGATT
>ERZ890510.2221-NODE-2221-length-11285-cov-4.450312_pt1 | contig 11285 bp, 15 predicted proteins | sample MGYA00521265_ERZ890510 | MGnify/ENA primary metagenome ERZ890510 (study PRJEB32303, sample SAMEA104408624) | aquatic metagenome | biome: Brackish water; feature: Chemocline; material: water | place: Baltic Sea | collected 2014-10-26T21:54:00 | depth 110 m ...
ATGAGCATTTCTAGCTGATCCATAATTAATGTTGGCTACCGTTAATTGCCCACAAATATCTGACTTGTATTGCATCACAAAGGGAAGTGCTCGATAGTTCTTTGCCTCTATTTTTAGATTTCTGACTAATTCAAAGAACTTTATATTTGAACTACCAAATTCTTTAGGAACAGTTGCTTCCCATGCCCCCAGCCATTCCAGATTACGATTCCTTAATTTTTTCCATTTATTTCGATCTAAATATCTCAAAGGCCTTAAAACTAGATCGTTATGTTTTAACTCAACGGGCCAAAAAGGCGCCATAATTAATTTCCTAATTCACCGGTAAATTTTTTTAACCACTTTTTAAATTCTGGTCCTAAGTCTTCTCTTTCCACAGCAAGTTGCACCACAGATTGCAAATAGGAAAGTTTATCGCCAGTGTCATATCTTCTACCTTTAAAAATAACTGCGTGTAATCCTCCACCCTCTGCTGGAGAAATATCTTTAGCTAAAGTTTTCATAGCATCTGTTAATTGAATTTCACCATTTTTACCTGGCTTAGTTTTTTCTAATACTTCAAATACTTTTGGATTAAATAAGTATCTGCCAATGACTGCGTAATTACTTGGAGCATCCTTTTGATTTGGTTTCTCAACTAGATCCACAACTTTTACAACTGCATCGTCATTAGTTTTTTCAACTTGAGCGCTGCCATAAAGATGGATTTCTTCTGGTTTGACTTCCATTAATAAAACAACAGAACCACCAAAGTTTTCTTGTACTTCAAACATTTTCTTTAAAACATAATCTCTTGGATCAATTAAGTCATCACCTAATAAAACAGCAAATGGTTCGTGTCCTACATGCTGTTTGGCCATAAAAACTGCGTGACCTAAACCTTGAGGAGTTCCTTGTCTCACAAAATGGATATTTGCTAAATCTGCTGGATCTTTAACTTTTTTAATTAATTCATCTTTATTTTGTTTACTTAATTCTGCTTCTAATTCTGGGGAGGAATCAAAATGATCTTCGAGTGCTCTTTTACTTCTACCGGTAATAAAAAGCACATCTGATAATCCAGCTGCTACTGCTTCTTCCACCACATATTGGATGGCAGGTTTATCAACAACAGGCAACATTTCTTTAGGAGTTGCTTTGGTGGCAGGCAAAAAACGTGTGCCATAACCTGCAACTGGCACAACTACTTTTGTTACCTTTGCCATTTAGTAAAAACTCCCGTTTGTTATTAAGGTAGACATTACGCTGTTTCACTATGCTGTTAGGCCTATGACTAGCCCAAGTACCCAAGAAGCCAAGCAATCTTTGCGCAAAAGTCTGCAAGCAACCAGACGCAGTACTTCACTTGAGCCCTATTTTATTGAACAACTAACTAAACGTGGATTATTTGAAATATCTAAATATGTTGGCGATGTCGCAATTTATATGTCACTACCAGAAGAACCTCCGACTAAAGATTTAATTAAAGAAGTTATGGATTCAGGAAGAAATGTTTGGCTACCTCGAATTGAAAATGATGATTTGTTATGGCTTAAAAATCCCCAGGAATTTAAAAATGGCCCCTTTGGAATTAGTGAACCAGTTGGTCAAGGTGTGATGGCAAAAGATTTAACAAATTTAGGTGCCATAATTTTACCTGGCCTAGCAGTTGATGTGCATGGCACCAGATTGGGCAAAGGTAAAGGATTTTATGATCGAGTTTTAAAACAATTGCCAGAAACAGTAAGACGAATAGTTTTTTTGTTTGATGATGAATTTCTTTTAGAAATTCCTAAAGAAGATCATGATCAACCAGTTCACACAATTGCTACACCTTTAAGATCAATTCATTTCACACCAATTGATACTTAAATAGATACGCTGGTTCCTAAAAATATTCCTAAACCTAAAGCGGCTAAACCAAGGACTAAAGTAGCAAAGCCGTAGCCAAAACTTATTAAAATAGTTCTCTTTTTTCTAATTTCTTCCATCTCTAACATTAGGGAAGAAAAAGTAGATAAAGAACCAGCAAAACCAACAGTTAGGAAAGGTTGAAACCAAGATTGCCAGCTTTGGACTGCAAAAAATGCATCAGCAAATAAAGCAGTAACTAAACCTAAAATAAATGAAGCCAAAATATTTCCTGGAAAAGTCATTATGGGAATAGCAGCTTTGGTAGTTAAATTACGAAGTCTAAATCTAAGCATTGCTCCTAGTGCTCCGCCTAAAGCAACCGCAAATAATGTTGGCACGGTTTCGTTCATCGATCACTTCTTTGTTCACTCTTTTTTAAGGCATAACTAGTTGCTAATAAGCAAGCACCAAAAGTTACTCCTATATAAAGAAATCCTAGAAACCAGTTTTGGTCTTGTAATTGCCAAGAAGTTTCCAAGGCAAATGTTGAAAAAGTAGTGAATCCACCTAAAACACCGACCACCCAAAAATGCCAAACATCAAGGCTGTGTTTTCGATGTCCTGCCACATATCCAATAGCAAAACAACCAATCACGTTGACAATTAAAGTTGGCCAAGCAAAACCAACACTTCCTAGTGGCAGTCGGCCTAGTGAATCATCTAAACGAATTGAAATCATCCAACGTAAAACGCTACCAATGGCTCCGCCTAAGCCCACTAATAAATAAGGAGAAAAACCCATATAGATAAGAGTACGGCGGTTTAAGTACAAACTTGCGCAATTGGCACAATATGTCTTATGCCTACATATCAATATGGATGTTCTAAATGTGGACATGATTTTGAAGTTGTTCAATCCTTCACAGACACCGCCATCACTAAATGCCCAGAATGTGGTGGGCAGGTAAGAAAGAAATTTAGTTCAGTCGGTGTTGTTTTTAAAGGTTCTGGTTTTTATCGAAACGATTCACGAGAAAAAAAGACCACTGCTGAAGCCCCTGCTAAAAAAGAAGAGAAAACTAAAGAAGCCCCTAAAAAAGAATCCAAGACTGAAACAAAAGCTACCAAACCTGAGAAAAAAGCTAGCACTCCTAAAAAGGATAAATAGTTATCCACAGTTTGATTTAAGTAATAAGTAAAAGTAGTGCTAAATCCTTTATCTTTACAAGATGAACTTTCCTAAATACACAATTGATAAAAAAGAACTATTCACCCTATTTCGGATCTATCGCAAAACTATTGCTTATGCCTTAATCGCAATAGTTATCTATTCCACTCTTCAAAATATGGCTCAATATTTTATTACTAAACCAGTAATAGTTGCAGCCCAGAATTTAGAGGCAGGGACCCTATTAACAAGAAAAGATTTAAAAGAAATAAGAATCCCAGCAATAGCAATTGCTCCAGGTTTCTTAACTATAGATCAAATTGTTGGACGGATGCTTTCGGGAAATATTGCTGAAAATGAACAAATAAGTGTGACCAGAGTTTTAGCTAGTAAAGAAAATACTTCAGATCAAAGAGTTGTAGGAGTAAGAATTGTTGATTCAGAAATTGCTTCAATATTAAAACCTGGTGCCATTGTTGATGTTGTGAGATTAAATAAAAACAATGAATTATCAGGAGGAGTAGTTGCTGCAAAAGTTAGCGTGGTTGCCATTGCTACAAAAAAATCATCATTTGGCTCTGGGGCAGGTTCAATAGTTATGGTCACAACTAGCAGTCAAAATGCGCTGGCTTTAGCAATTAATTCAGGAGAAAAGTTAACTGTTTTATTGCACTAAGTAGCTTGAGATACCTTTTTAACAACACAATTTGGACATTTTTTTTGTCAGTGGCTTCCTTTAGTGTAATAATCACAATCTAAGGGGATGAAGTTGAAATGAAAAAAATTATAGTTTTGGCAATAATTCTTATCTCAAATATGTTACTAATAAATCCAGCTCAGGCAGATCTAACATTCGATGGGGATGTGAGCTGTCCTGCTGATTTCCCAATAAAATATGGCGAATCATCTGCTGGTGGTGGATACAAAACCATTTGTCATACAGAGACATATCACCAAGCAAACATAATTGGTGGTGAAGTTTTTCAAAATTATCTTGATTCTGGTGGAACTTTAGATATTTCAGCAGCTATCACTCAATATCAACAAGAACAACAAAGTATTACAAATCAAAGATCCCAAGCAGAAGCCGATGCAATTGCTGAGGCCAACGCAAATCCAGGACAAGAAGTTTGTAAAACATGGTCTTACACAAGTACTTTTAATGGCTCTGGAGGCGGTGGCACATGTGTCACAATTCCTTTAGCCGCAAAAAGTATTAACTCAGCTTCGGCAGCAAATAAAGTTTCCGAAATTAGATTGCAATTAGAAAATGATTCTCAATACAATGTGCTTCGTTATCAAATTGGTAACACAGTTTATGAATACTCTGCTGCTGAAAGAGCGGCACTGCTTGATCAATGGGCAATCAACATGGCAGGTGGCCAACTTGCTAAAGAAACCGCAAGCAAGAAAGCTGCAAAAAATCCAGGTTTAAGAGTGTGTAGTGATTGGGAAGTAGCGGGTCAAACTGGTCAAGAATGTGACTATGTTCCAGTTGCTAAGACTTCTAAAACTATCTTGTTGTCAGTAAATGAACAACTAGATGGACTTGAGTTGACAAGGGCAATGGACAAAAAAGTGAATAATTATGTCAAACAAGTAGATGTCAAAATTCCAAATAAAACAACTAATAAAACAGTTACTATTCCAAAAGCTCCAAAGGGATTAACGCAAGTTGTTAGTGTAGAAAATCCTGATGATTGCTCTGCAAAAGGTAGAAAAGTAACCTTAAAGAAAAATAAAATGTGTGAGATATCCATTGAGTTAACGATTGCTGAAAATATCAGTATCAAGTTTCCTCAAACGATTACAAGGAAATAGGCAATATTAAATAAACTAGCTTCAGTTCTTTTAAATTCCAACGCTGAAGCTAGTTGTTATTCAAGGCATCAATTAGGCTCTTAATTGTTACGACTTAGCCCTCGTAGCTCAACGGATAGAGCGACTGCGTCCTAAGCAATAGGTTGGGGGTTCAATTCCCTCCGAGGGCACTTTTAAGTTTTATGTATTTAATTTAATAAAATTGGGCTAAGATATGTCCATGATTGATTTGGGTATGGCTGATGGTTGGCAACAATTAGTTGTAATTATTAATACAATTTTAGCTGCTGTACTTGGATCTATTATTGGTTATGAAAGAGATCGTGCTGGTAAATCAGCTGGACCAAGAACCATGGCTTTAGTTGCAGCTGCTTCAGCACTAGTTGTTTCAATAGGTTCCTTCGTTGATATAAATACACAATTTGGTGATCCCACAAGAGCAATGCATGCGATCATGACCGGTATTGGATTTCTTGGTGCTGGTTTAATTTTTTCTCGCAAAAAATCGGGTGTTAGTGGGGTAACTACAGCTGCGACTGTTTTTGCCACAGCAGCAATGGGTTGTGCAATTGGTTTAGGTTTTCAATTATCAGCAGCTGGTATGACACTAGTTGTAGTAGCAATTCTTAGATCAACTCATTTTTTAGAGAAAACGTTATACGCCCATGACGAAGACGATGATTAATTAAGCGTAATTAACTTTTCCGTAAGAAACTTTTTTCGCATAAATATTTGTTTTAGCCAATCTCAAACCAGGTCTTCTTGCATGCCAAATCTTTCCATTGCCTGCATAAATTGCTACGTGATAAACAGTTCCTTTTTTGTTATGATAAAAAACTAAATCACCAGGACGTAAATCTTCTCTACTAATTTTTGGAGTTTCTTTTCTCATATCTCGGGAAGTTCTGCCAAATTTTACTCCAGCAGGTTTCATGGCATAAAGCACAAATCCAGAACAATCAAATCCTTTAGTGGTTGTTCCACCTCTGACATATTTTGTTCCTTTTACACTGGCAGCAATTGCTAAGACTTTGCCTACTTTTTCAGATCTAATCGCTGTTCGACTTGGGTCTTCCCCATCTCTGGCAACTAAATCAGGTGTTACTTGATCTTGCGAGTTATCTTCAACGACCCCTGGATCTACTACTGGTTGTTTACTTTCTTGATTATTTAAAGTTTGAAAGATCACTTTCCAACCTGCTGGACCTAATTCCAAACCTTCATCAATATCGCCTTGTTCGAAATAAAAATCTTTAATTGCAGAAGTGGTTTGTGGACCATATTTTCCATTGGCAACAGAAATTGGATAGCCAAGCTTTATCAATGCCTTTTGAACTTCTTTAACGGCACTGTTTTCTACACCACGAGTTAATTTGTCTATTCCTGGATAATCAGGAATTCCTGCAGCAGAAGCTGGCATCACCAAACTGGTGGTGATGAATAAAGTGGCAAATATGCTCAAAAGTATTTTTTTCATTACATTCCAAACTAACACGTAATAGTGAATTTATCGCCATATAAATAGTCAAGCCTGAGAGACAACGTGATGAACTTCTCATGAAATATTGAATCTGGGCACATATTTTGCGCACTATATATATAGACATCTAATCTATGACTATGCCTACTTTGATGTGGTTTCGCCGAGATCTTCGTCTTCACGATAACCCTGCACTAAATATGGCAATTGCAAATGCGGCAGATGAAGGCGACAATCAAGTTGTTGCACTATTTGTCATCGACCCAGAAGTTTTTGATGAGGCTGGCCAACCATTAAAGGCATATCAAAATGCTTCATTAACATCCTTAAATAAATCCTTAGGTGGCAATCTTTTAATTCAATATGGAGATCCCCTAAAAGTTGTTCCAGAAATTGCCAAAAATATTGGAACAAAGTTTGTACATATCGCAGAAGACTTCGAACCATATGGAAGACAACGAGACATTGCGGTTGAAAAAGAGTTAGCAAAAATAAATATTTCACTTACTAGAACTGGTTCTCCTTATGCAGTAGCACCACTTCGAGTTACAAAAGATGATGGCACCGCATACCGAGTTTTCACACCTTTTTATCGTTCCTGGTTTAAACATGGATGGCGAAAACCTGCACAATTACCTAAAACGCTTCCAAATTGGTATCTGCCCATAAAAAGTCAACCACTTCCTGAAGTTAATGCAGTTATTCCAATTCCTGAAGCTGGGGAAGAAAATGCTTTAAATTTATTTGAAATATTTATGAAAAATGCAATCAATAATTATGATGAACACAGAAACCGACCAGACTTAGCAGGAACTAGCAAATTAAGTATTGCCTTAAGATTTGGTGAAATCCATCCACGAACTCTTTTGATTAATTTAAATGACACTAAAGATCAAGAAACTTTTAGAAAAGAAATCTGTTGGCGAGAATTTTATGCCGAAGTTTTAGCAAATGCCCCTGAAAGTGAAACTAAATCATTAGACCAAAAATGGGAATTAATGGGTTGGGATCAAGAAGCTGACTATTTAAATAGACTAAAAATCTGGCAAGAAGGCAAAACAGGTTTTCCTATTGTTGATGCTGGCATGCGCCAATTAAAGGAATCTGGCTGGATGCATAACAGAGTCAGAATGATTGTGGCTTCCTTCTTGGTCAAAGATTTACATATTCACTGGCGACATGGTGCTCAGTGGTTTATGAAACATTTACTTGATGGCGACATTGCAAGTAACTCTCATGGTTGGCAATGGACTGCAGGTTGTGGAACAGATGCTTCACCTTATTACCGAATATTTAATCCCATGATGCAAGCAGAAAAATTTGATCCACAAGCAAATTATGTTAGAACTTGGATCCCTGAATTAAGACATTTAACTGGAATTAGTGCACACACTCCTTGGGATCAAACAGATGGTTATTTGCATGGTTATCCCGAAAGAATGCTTGATCACAGTGAAGAAAGAGATGAAACTTTAAGAAGATATAAAGCAAGTAAGGGTGAAAAAGATATTAAGGAGCGATTCGCTCAATAACCCAATCATTACCCTTTTTGGTATATCTAATTCGATCATGCAATCTTGAGGGTCTACCTTGCCAAAATTCTATTTCCAAAGGTTTAACTAAATACCCTCCCCAATGATTGGGCATAGGAACGTCAATTGGATATTTTTCCATAAACTCTTTAACTTTATTTTCTAATTCTTCTCTATTTGCTATGACATTAGATTGTTGACTAACCCAAGCACTTATTTGAGAACCATAGGGTCTTGTTGCAAAATAAGCTTTAGAATCTGTTTCACTTATTTCTTCAGCTTGACCTTTAATTATTACTTGTCTATGTAATTGCAGCCAAGAAAATAGCAATGAGCATTTATTGTTCTTTGCTAAATCAGTTGCTTTGCTTGAGGATTTATTAGTGAAAAAGATAAATCCTTTTTCATCAGCAGATTTCAATAAAACATTTCTGGCACTTGGTTGAGCATCTTGTCCAACTGTTGTTAAAACCATTGCGTTAGGTTCAGCTATTTTTTTATCAATGGCGTAGGTCAGCCAATTATTAAACTGTTCAATTGGAGTGTGGGCCACATCACTCTCATTTAATTCGCCTTGCTCATAAGAAATTCTAAGCGATTCAAACCATTCTTTATTGTTATTCATAACCCGATTCCACCATGAGCAAAGCCTTAGGCAAAGATAGTGACACATCAACTCCTCAACCGAAAGGTCAGAGATGCCAGATTTCGTTCCCGGTCTCGAAGGAATCATTGCCTTTGAAACAACCATTGCAGAACCAGATCGTGAAGGCGGAGCACTTCGCTACCGCGGTGTTGACATTGAAGATTTAGTTGGTCGCGTAAGTTTTGGTCCCGTTTGGGGATTGTTAGTTGATGATAATTTTTCACCAGGCTTACCAATTCCAGAAGTTCATGAAATTCCTTGTAAAACTGGTGATACTCGAGTTGATGTGCAAAGTTCAGTAGCACAACTTGCTACTCGTTGGAACTTAAAACCAATGTTAGATATAACTCCAGAACAAGTAAGAGAAGATTTATCAAAAATTACTGCTGCAGCTTTAATGTATGTTGCTCAATCAGCTCGCGGTGATCAAACACCTGTTTCAGAAGATCACATTTCTAATTCAAAAACTTCTGTTGAAAGATTTATGAAAAGATGGCGTGGAGAACCAGATCCAAAACACATCAAAGCAATTGATGCTTATTTTGTTTCTGCTGCTGAACATGGCATGAATGCTTCAACTTTTACAGCAAGAGTTATTGCCTCAACAGGGGCCGATGCTGCAGCTGCAATTTCGGGTGCAGTGGGTGCAATGAGTGGACCACTACATGGTGGAGCACCAAGTCGTGTGTTGCACATGATTGAAGAAATTGAAAAAGGAATTGATCCCACAACTTATATTAAAAATTTACTTGATTCCAAAGAAAGATTAATGGGCTTTGGTCATCGTGTTTATCGCGCTCAAGATCCAAGGGCCAAGGTCTTAAGAAGAACCGCGCAAGAACTAGGTTCGCCAAGATATGAAATTGCAGAAGCATTAGAAAAGGCAGCTTTAAAAGAATTGCATGAAAGACATCCAGAAAGAGTATTAGAAACAAACGTTGAATTCTGGGCTGCAATTGTTTTGGATTATGCCCAAGTTCCCGCACACATGTTTACTTCAATGTTTACTTGCGCCAGATTAGCTGGTTGGTCAGCACACATCTTAGAACAAAAATTAACTGGAAAATTAGTTCGACCATCAGCAACCTATGTAGGCAAAGGTGCCCGTAGTGCTGAAACAGTATCTGGATTTTCAGATAAAATAATTCCTCAATACTAAAAGGAATAACCGTGGCAAAAGATTTACCAAACTTGGTTATCCCCAACGAATTAAAACCTAAAGATGCACGTTTTGGTTCTGGTCCCAGCAAAATTCGTGTCACCCAATTAGCAGCTCTAGTTGCAGCTAATCCTGGTTACTTAGGAACCTCTCATAGACAAAAAACTGTGCGAGATGTTGTTAAAAATCTTCGAGAAGGTTTAACTAATCTTTTTCAATTGCCAGATGGTTATGAAGTGATAATTGGCAATGGTGGCACAACTGCTTTCTGGGATGCGGCAATCTTTGGATTAATAAAAGAAAATGCACAATTTTTATCTTTTGGTGAATTCACAAATAAGTTTGCAACTGCAGCTAAGAATGCCCCGTTTTTAAAAAACATTGACATCATCAAAGCTGAACCTGGTGATGCACCAGAGTTTGTGCCTAATGAAATATTTGATGCTTACGCAACAGCCCACAATGAAACCAGTACTGCTGTTATGCAAAGGGTAAAAAGACCAAACGCTAAAGGCTTACATTTGGTAGATGCCACAAGTGCTGCTGGTGGTGCTCTGGTTGATCCTAAAGAATTTGATGTTTACTATTTTGCTCCACAAAAATCATTTGGTTCTGATGGTGGTTTTTTCACAGCTCTACTAAGCCCAGATGCAATTGCTCGAATTGAAGAAATTAAAGAAACTGATCGCTGGCAACCACCGTTTTTAGATCTTTCAATTGCTTTAGAAAATTCCAGATTGCAACAAACTTATAACACCCCAGCACTAGCAACAATTCATATGTTTGAAAATCAAGTTGCTTGGTTTAATGAACAAGGTGGATTAGCTTGATCTGCTAATAAATCAAAACAATCTTCAGATCATTTATATAATTGGGCTGAATCTAAAGATTTTGCTAAACCATTTGTAGAAAAGAAAGAATTAAGATCAACCGTGGTAGCAACTATTGACTTCATAGATTCAATAGATGCCATTGAAATTTCTGCAATCCTCAGAGCTAATGGAATTGTTGACACAGACTCTTATAGAAAACTTGGAAAAAACCAAATCCGAATTGGGATATTTCCATCAGTTGAATTAAGTGATGTGCAAGCTTTAACTAATTGCATCGATTGGATTGTGGAACGTCTCTAAAACAATTTGGACATTGTCCAAATTGCGTAGTCCCTTTTTAGGTATTGTTTTAAATAAAATTTTTTATTTTATTTCCCAGTGACCTCACTTGATGCAGAAATTAAACAACGAAGAGTTAACTTTGGGATCAGTATCAGAAACCAAAGAAAAAAAGCGCGCTTAAGCCAAGAAAGATTAGCTGAAATAGCAGAATTAGATCGCAAAACAATTTCAAGAATCGAAAATGGTCACCTCTCTCCTTCTATGGATAATTTGTGGGCCATTGCTGATGCCTTAAAATTAGATGCTTACCAACTATTGCTACCTATGGCACATGGCAAAATTCCAGTATTGTTACAACAAAACCTAGTTTAATTTAACCTCGCAATTCAAAGTCCAATGTGTCAATAAGGCATAATTAATATTCATGGAAAACTATAAATTTGATATGTCCCACTATGGTGCTGAAGTAAAAGAACGTTGGGGAAATACAGCTGCTTTTAAACAATCAAAATCAAAAACTGCTAATTACAC
>ERZ890510.2222-NODE-2222-length-11282-cov-5.048455_pt1 | contig 11282 bp, 9 predicted proteins | sample MGYA00521265_ERZ890510 | MGnify/ENA primary metagenome ERZ890510 (study PRJEB32303, sample SAMEA104408624) | aquatic metagenome | biome: Brackish water; feature: Chemocline; material: water | place: Baltic Sea | collected 2014-10-26T21:54:00 | depth 110 m ...
GGTACTGACATCGGCTTCGACATCTTTCACATCGTCGGTACGACAGAAGCGGCCGACACCTGCAACGTCGGGCGTTCGCGCACAGTTCTGGGCCTGCAGTACCGGGGCGACATCGAACAGTACCGCTGAGTAAAAAAGGACCATCAGAGGGCTTTGACTCTCTCAGAGGGCGCCAGTATCTTACGGGGTTTACGGTGAATAACTTCAGTAAAATTCAGAAAGGTGGGCCGTCTTTGACGCCTTCCCTCAGGACCCTGGTACTCGTCGCCACCCTCTTGGGGGCTGGCGACGCCCACAGTCAATCACGCACCATTCATACCGACCACTACTACATCACCTTTGCGTCCGGCACGGAGCGTACGGCTCGACGTGTGGCCGAGGTCGCAGAGGAGATCTTTCCGCAACTGGCAGCGGCTTTCCAGTATTACGATGAATACGCGCCGATTCACATCAACGTGCGCGACGATTCCGATTACGGCAACGGGTCGGCTTCGGATTATACCAACGAAGTCAACATCTGGGCCTCCAACGTCGACTGGGAGATCCGCGGTGAACATGATTGGATTCGTAATGTTCTGACGCACGAGATCGCCCACGTCATCACGCTGGACAAGGCGCGCAAGAAGTGGCCCTTCCGCTTCGCACTGCTGCAGATCAGTCGTTTCGACTCGAATCCCGACATCAGCTTCGACCTGCCCCTGTACTACATGAACACCCCCAAGTGGTGGGTTGAAGGGATTGCTCAGATGGGGCCGTACGCTCTGGGCTGGGATACCTGGGATTCCCATCGCGATATGGTGCTGCGCATGGCCGTGCTCGAACACGACATGCACTCGTATACCGAGATGGGCACGCTGAGCAACCGCACCGGTGGGTACTACGGCGAGATGGTCTACAACCAGGGCTTCGGCCTGCTCGTCTATATCGCCGATCAGTACGGGCGGGACAAAGTCAATCAACTGCAGGAACACATCGGTTTTCTCAGCTTCGAGGTGGCCATCCGTCGGGTCCTGGGGATCTCTGCCGAGCAACTGTACGATGACTGGGTCAATTATCTCAGTGAGCAGTACACGCAGCAAGTGGCTGAGATCCGCGGCGACGGATTCCATGAGGGCGTGAACCTGGGCGACACGGTCAATGGCGGCACGCTGGATTATCACCCCGCCTGGTCGCCGGACGGCACCAAGCTGGCGTTTATCTCCAGCGAAGATCGGGATTACCGGATTCCGCAACTCGTGATCCACGATTTCGAGACGGGCCGCAACACGACGATCGAACGCTCCGTCGATACGCGGGTCTCGTGGTCTCCTGATGGCCGCAAGGTTTACTTCCTGCGTAACAAGCGGCAGCGCAACGACCTCGCCGTCTACGATCTCGACACCGAAAAGGAGCACCTTCTCAGTGCCGGCTTGCGCGCCCGGGATCCGCACGTGTCCCCCGATGGGCAGCAGATCGTGTTCGCGCGCCTGGCGGACGGCAATGCCAATCTTGCCGTCATCAACGTCGACGGCACCGGCCTGAAGCAACTGACGAATTTCGAGGATGGCGCCCAGGTCTATGCCCCTCGCTGGTCTCCTGACGGTTCGCAGTTGCTGTTCAGCATCTTCCGCGGCGACGATCGTGATATCGCCGTCATGCGGTCTGACAGTCCGCCACGGCCCAAGGACTGGGGCATCCGGGACCGAACGGTGGTCGCTGATTCACTGAAGGTTTTCCCAGACTCGCTGGCGATTCCCGCAGCTGACACGTCGGGATTTCACCTGCTGCTGGCGACGGCAGCGGACGAGCGTGATCCCTACTGGTTGCCGGATGGCAGCGGCTACATCTTCGCCTCCGATGTGTCGGGTGTATTCAATCTGTATCGGCATGAGTTGGCCACCAACAACGTGGTGCAGCTGACCAACGTTGTCGGTGGTGCCTTCACACCTGCTGTGGCCGCCGATGGGAGCATTGTCTACGCCGGTTATCACGCCAATGACTTCGATCTCTTCCGCATAGAGCCGGAGGACTTTGAACGCGCCGTCGACTGGGGTGAGAATCTTCCTCGAGACTACTTCACAAAGATCAAATTGCCGCCGTTGGCCGATGAGTATACGGTCACGCCCGCTTTTGGCCGCCGCATCTATGACCTGGTCCCCATCGTGCAGATGGGCCCGACTTTCGTCGGCAACCAGTTCGGCCTGAACCAGATCAGCGCCGGAGGTTTCCTGCAGGCATCGAACATCTTCGGTCGCGATCAGTTAACGGGCCAGGCGATTCTGGGGAAGAATTTCAGGGAGAGAACGGATCTCAATACCGATTTTCTGCTGATGTACGAGCGTTCTCTCTATCCGGTGGAGGGTAACAATCGCGGCTTCAGTCCGAGCCTGTTCATCGCCCTGCGCCGCCGGGAAGTGGATTACGTCATCAGCAACACTTCGGTGACGCGAGACACCATCGGCACATCGACGATCTACCCGGTGCCGACGGATTCGTCGGATCTGCTCATTCCAAACGCTGAAACCTATGTGATCGACATCGAGACCCGCGAGGACCGCTTCAAGGACGTCTTCAAGATGTTCGCTATTGGTCTCGATGCTTCCGTCACCCCCCGCGGCAGGTTTTTTGTGCAATACCAGCATCGCAATTACGATGAGGACTGGTCGTTACAGCAGTTGCGCCAGCAGACACAGTTCTACGTGATTCAGGATGGTGTCGACATCTCGGCGTCGCTGCCGCAGGACCTGATCAGACAGGACGTTGCACAGATCGAACGCAGCAATGCCTTCGACTGGTATCAGGGTCTGGACTTCTTCGATGCCGATGATCTGACGCTGGCCTGGCAGTACCGCAGGATCAAGCCCACGGCCGACTTCATGGTCAACGCGACGGGACGCAGCGCCAGTTTCGCCTACCGCTATATGAAGGTGACCGTCGCCGATTCGCTGGCACAATTGACGTCAGCAGACGGCTCGCCGCGAAACTTCTTCGGTCGCGATCCCCAGGCGCTGACGGTCAACGAGTACATCGCCAGCTACAACGAGAACGTGGGATTACCATTCAACAACCGCGTTTCCTTCCGTTTCCTCGGGGCCTATCGGAATCTGCCTCTGAAGCCGGGATTTGATCCGGATGGTGGTTTCTTCGAAGGGCGCTTCTACTGGCCCCTGCGTTACTATATCGGTGGTCATAACTTCCTCAGCGGCTACCCCTATTTCACCAGATCCGGATCGAAGCTGTTCTATGCTCGAACGGCCTACAGTTTTCCGGTGTTCCGCCGCATGGACACCCGTTTCCTCAATTTCACTTTTGCCAAGCTGTACGCCGAGGCCTTCGCCGAGATCGGTGCCGTGGGCAACTTCGACGAAGCCAACCTCGACGATTTCGAAGCCAACGATTTTCTGGCTGACGTAGGCGGCGAGTTGCGCCTGGAGATGTTCACCAGCTATCGCATTCCCCTGCGGGCCTTCTTTCAGATTGCCCATCCGCTCAACCGCTCCCGCTTGCAGCGCCAGCAGGCGCGGGCGGAAGGGTTGTCGCCGGACGATCCGGATGCGCCCAAGAAGATCGACAGGCTGAGGTACTATTTTGGCCTCGGCTTCTTCCCCGGCGATCTGCTGGCAAGTGGGCGTGACATTACCCGCCTTCGCATGTTTGACTAAGGAGATCTGTTCATGCCACACATCGATCTGCGAAAGTTGGCCTTGCGTCTGAAGGTTGTTGAGTTGCTGCGCCTCTACGCTGAGCAACAGCAGGGCGTCCAACCCTCCGCCTGGTGGCAACGGTTCGTATGTCCCAACTAGGTGGTATCCGATGGCGCTGCTTCCCATGCCGTTTCCGATATCTGGTAACAGGTGTGTGCCTGCTGGTCTGGGGGTGTGGGTCGCCGGAGGCGCCACCTGCCGACTCTGTCGCCAGGGCTCAGGAGGCAGGTTGGCAAGTCGATACTGTCGGCGTCAAGGATATCGCCGAGGGTGACACCCTCAATCTCGACGAGGGCCTGACCATCATCGAGACGACGCGGATCTTCCCACCAGAAGCCGATGGGGGTGAAGTGTTCGCGTGGGAGTTCGAGGCTCGCGAACTGACGCCGGTGAAACTCTTGATCGTCCGCGCCGTGGAGGGCGCCAAGAGCTTCGAACTGCTCGGTGAGAGCCCACTGGTTGTGCCCCGCAGACTTGGCATCAATCGCTTCGACCTGCCCGAACCCATACCGCTGCAGTTTCCCTGTCTTTTTGGTATCTACATGCCGGAAAAGGGAGCGATTCCCTTCCTCAAAGTGCGCAACTGGAAGGCGCTGATTTCAGCACGCCCCTTCGAACGACCGTATATCGATCGGGCTCCCTTCGCTATGTACGGCTGGCGCTACGGTGCCAGAGTCCTCTGGCGCAAAAAGGCAGTGACCGAAAATGCCAGAGACGGAATAGTGGCAGAGACGGAATAATGGTAGAAACGGAGACGGACGGTTGAGAATCAAGATGGGGAGGGTGGGCACCTCAGGACTGGCGTGCCTGTTGCTGATAGCAGCCTGCGGCGAGAACGCCAAAGAGGAAGATCCGGCCCGGCAACGGCTGCGTACGGAGGTGTTGACGGTGCGTGACGCCCTGCGCACTCAACCGGATTCGCCCATCCTGTACTATCAGTTGGGGCAGATCTACCGCAAGTACGGCGTTGCCGACAGTGCTCGCATCGCGCTGGAGCGCTGCATCAACCTGCACCCGGCATTTCCTCAGGCCCATCAACAACTGGCACAGGTCTATTTTGATGCAGGCGACCTACAGCGTTCGGAGAAGGCCTGGGCCACCACGGCGCGGCTTGTGCCGGACAACATGGAGGCGTGGAACAATCTGGGCTATGTCCGGCGCCAGTTGGGCAACCTGTCCGGTGCCGAGCAGGCTTACAAAGCGGCTCTCGGAATCGATTCGCTTTTCGCCGAGACCTTGAGCAATCTGGGTCAGGTATATCGAGAACAAACGCGGTGGGATGTGGCGACGGAACACTTTCACAAGGCGATGGCCGCGGATCCCACCTTTCGTGGCGCCTACATCAATCTGGCGCGTCTGTACCAGGACCGCGGCGACGAATCAGCCGAACGGCAGTTGCTGAACGAAATCCAGGAGCGCTTTGGACGGACCTCTCGCGAGGGGCGCTACGCTTCACTCCGACTCGAAGAACTGGCGTCCGAAACCGCCGCAGGCGACTGATCGAGTTGACGCAGGATGTGGCGCAACCGGCGGGCATAGTCACTGCCTGAGCCAACGATCAGCAAGGCTGTCAGCACGTGGGACAGACGCAACCATGTCGCTTCGACACTGAGAACGTGGGCCAGAATCGTCAGCGCCATGGCCCACGTCGCGATCTTGCCGAACAAACTGGCAGGGATCACCGTATGGCGGGAACGCAGGAGATAACTGCCGACACCGACGATGGCCAGATCTCGTGCCCCCTGCAGGGCAACGAGCCAGAATGGAAACCCCCGCAACGGCACCAGGCAGATGCAGATACAACCAATGAAGATCTTGTCGGCCAGCGGATCGAGCACGCGGCCGAGATCTGATGTCTGCCCCAGACGTCGTGCCACCCAACCATCGAGCAGGTCCGTGGCGCCACCAGTCAACATGAGTGCCAGCGTCAGGGCGCCCGTGGCCTGGCCATCACGATAGAGACTGAAGGCAACAGCTGGTGCCAGAAATATGCGCGCCAGACTGAGTCCATTGGCCAGCATCGGCAGCCTAGCGCAGCATTTCCTCAGCGTGCCGGCGGGCGGCATCTGAAACCGTGTCCCCAGCCAACAGGCTGGCAATCTCTTCGGCCCGCGCGTCGCCCTCGAGCCCGACAACTTCCGTTACCGTGCGATCCTTGCGCTCGGTCTTACGCACCGAGAAGTGATGGCTGGCAAGACTGGCAATCTGCGGCAGATGTGTGATAACGAGGGTCTGTCTCGAGGCGGCCAGCAGCGCCAGCCGGCGTCCGACAGCGGCGGCGACGCGGCCGGAAATACCCGTATCGACCTCATCAAAAACGAGAGTCGAAACTGCGTCACGTTCGGCGATGATCTGTTTGAGCACGAGCATCATGCGTGACAGTTCCCCCCCGGACGCGACGCGCGCCAGGGGCAGGGCGCGCTCACCTTTGTTGGCCGACACGTAAAACTCAACCGCCTCGGCACCACGGGGGTCGGGTTCAGGGCGCGCCGTGAGTTCGGCGCGGAACTTGGCGGCGGGCATACCCAACTCGGCCAGTCCACTGGCAACGGCCTGAGCCAACTCGCCACAGGCGCGCGTTCGTCCCTTGGATAGTGTTGCGCAGGCCTTGTCGAACTGCCTGGCCGCCGACTCCGCGTCTTTTGCTGCAATGACAATCGCCGCGTCCAGTGCGCCGGAACGCTCGTCCAGGGCCTCCAACTCGGCGGCCCGTTCGACGATGCTTGCCAGATCAGTGCCATGACGGCGGATCAGCAGGCGCAATTCCTCCAGGCGTTCACGAGCGCTGGCAAGTCCCTCAGGGTCGGCCTGCAACCCCTCTGCATACGTGCGCAACTCTGCCGCCGCATCCTGGACGCCAAGCATCAGACTTTCGAGGCCTTCGGCCTGGGCCGCCAGAGTTGGGTCGAATTCGACCAGGCCATCGAGTTCTCGGCGAGCCTGACCGAGGCGATCGACGACGGATTCGTCTCCGCCGTAGAGGGCCTCGTAGAGGCCAAGGGCGGTGCCCTCCAGTGTCTCCTGATTGGCCAGCACCAGAATTTCGCGCTGCAGTCGCTCATCCTCTCCGGCCTGCGGTGCGAGCCGGTGGATTTCCTCGAGCTGGTACCGACGCAGTTCTTCCTCGTCGCGCAGACGCAGACGCTCATTCTCCAGTTGCCGCAACGCCGCCGTGGCCTGAGCCCAGGTGTCGTGGGCGGCGGCAACGGCAGCGGACTCGGGCTGCAGGCCGCCGCACCCATCGAGGAATGCGGCATGACGTTCCGGATCGAGCAGTGACTGGTGTTCGTGCTGGCCATGCAGGTCGACGAGCAACTGTCCCGCCTCCCGCAGTCGCCGCACAGGGACCATGGCTCCATTGATGAAGGCCCGGGATCGTCCCTCAGCGCGAATTTCGCGGCGGAGGATGATATGGTGATCGTCGTCGAGTTCGAAGCCAGCCGTCTCCAGACGCAGGCGGGCGGCGGGGTCGTCCGCCAACTCGAACAAGCCCTCAACCTCACAGCGTTTTGCCCCACCACGAACGAGATCGGCGGACACCGTTGCGCCCAGGATCGAGTTGAGCGCACCGATCAGGATCGATTTTCCGGCGCCCGTCTCACCGGTGAGCACCGTCAGGCCAGCGCCCAGTTCAATATCGACGTGGTCAATGAGAGCGAAGCTGTCGACGCGCAATCTAGTGAGCATGAGAGCGTCCCCGCGGCGGGAGAGAGTCGTTACCCGGCATCTTCGGACGCCGTCGCCTCTTCGGACGCCGTCGCCTCTTCGTCATCGGTGTCGAGAAACTCGAGGTGGAATTCGCCTCCTGCTTTTTCGACCAGGACCTGCACCCGTTTGCGTGACTGATCGAGCAGTCCCGCGCAGGCTCTTGAGGCGGCGATGCCCCGCTCGAACACTTCGAGGGATTGCTCCAGCGTGAGGTCGCCTGCTTCGAGACGGGCGACGCAGGACTCGAGATCTTCCATTGCGACTTCAAATGTGGGGGGCTCGGGATGGTCACTCACTTGTGGATCTCCTCGACTCGGCAACGCGCCTCGCCAGTAGCGAAGCGCAGATGCAGGTGATCACCGATGGCCAGAACACTGGCAGCACGTACCGGCTGCCCGTCGGCCACTCGTTCGCAGTAGGCGAAGCCGCGGGCCAGGCTGGATAAGGGGTTGCGGGCCTGCAGGCGCAGCACGGCGCGGGCCAGACGCGAGCGGCGGGCACAGAGCAGGACATCCGCCGCAGTGGCCAGGTGTCCGACGGTTTCGTCGAGACTCTGGCTCTGTTGGTTGACCCGATCGTGCAGGCGTGCCACCAGTCTGCCCGGATCATGGCTGTCAAGATCCTGCTGCAGCCGGTCGAGGCGAAATGTTGCCGCCCGCACGAGACGCTCGCGCAGTGCAGAGACGCGTTCCCGCAGGATGCCATACTCCTGGGCGACCAGCTCTGCAGCCGCTGATGGTGTCGGTGCGCGGACGTCGGCGACGTAATCAGCAATCGAATGATCGATTTCATGACCCACGGCGGCGACGATGGGAACCCGCGACTGATAGATGGCGCGGGCCACGGATTCGTCGTTGAAGGGCCACAGATCTTCGGGGGAGCCGCCGCCCCGTCCAACAATGATGATGTCGACGCCGCCCCAGCGGTTGAGTCGGTCGATGCCACGGCACAGGTCCCGGGGCGAGGCGGATCCCTGCACGCGAGCTGGCATGAGGATCACGGGCAGTCCCGGGGCCCGGCGGGACAGGACCTGGACGATATCGCGGATGGCTGCCCCCGTGGGTGACGTGACGACACCGATGGCGCGTGGGTGCGCCGGCAGGGGCCGTTTGCGTTCGACGTCGAAGAGACCCTCGGCATCGAGCCGCGCACGCAGTTGCTCAAAGGCGACCGCCAGTTCGCCGACCCCGGAGGGCTGCATGCGGTATACGTAAAATTGGTAGCGACCGCCGCGCTCATACACAGACACATTGCCATATACAAGAACCTTCATGCCACGTTCGGGCTGAAAGCGCATTTGCTGCGCCTGCACACGAAACATCACGCAGCCAAGCTGGGCGTTCTCATCGGTGAGCGTCATGTAGATGTGGCCACTGGCGGGCCGACTGCAATCAGAGATCTCTCCTTCCACCCAGCAGAAGGGCATGGAGTGTTCGAGAGTGGCCTTCACCCGGGCCGTAACGTCTGTGACACTCAGGGGGCCGGCCAGGCCGGCGGCGGTAAAGGCGTCACTCATGGTTGGCTCAGTCCTCATCTCCGGCATCGGCACCGCCGCTCTCGACCGGGATGTGCAGGCGTTCGATGGCCGAGGCTCTGCCGCTGTGCTCGTCGATATCGACGAGGGCACCGCTGAACCAGGGGATACCATCTGCCGGCTTGAAGCGGGCCGGAACCTGATTCAGGAAGCGACCGACGGCAACGTCCGAGCGCGTTCCTATGACGGAATCCCGCACGCCCGTCATGCCAGCGTCCGTAAGAAACGCCGTGCCCGCCGGCAGAATTCTCTCATCGGCGGTCTGCACGTGGGTATGTGTGCCGACGACGGCGGACGCCAGGCCATCAAGATGGAACCCCAGGGCGATTTTTTCGGCCGTCGCTTCTGCATGAAAATCCACAAAGAGGATCGGTGTCTCCTGGCGCAGCCGTTCCGCCTCGGCGCGCCCGCGCTGAAACGGACAGTCGATATCAGGCATGAACGTGCGGCCCTGCAGGTTGATTACTCCAACCTGGCGACCGGAGCGGTCCTCGGCAATGACCGAACCCTTGCCGGGAGCACCTTCGGGGTAGTTCAATGGTCGCAGCACACGATCGTGCTGCCCGATGCGCCGGACGAACTCCGGGCGATTCCAGACATGATTGCCGGATGTGACGACATCGACGCCGTAGGCGTGCAACTTGCGGATGATGTTGTCGGTCATGCCAAAACCGCCCGCTGCGTTCTCGCCATTGGCGATACAGAAGTCGACGTCGCGTTCCTGGATCAGCCGGGGGATGCACTCGGCGGCGGCGCGGCGGCCTGGACGGGCGTAGATGTCTGCTACAAAAAGAATTCGCAAAAGGTATGTCCCGCGGGTTCGTGGGGATGGGGTCGTACTCTGGCCGTACGCCACCTGGTTCTGGTGGCACGAAGCAAAGGCTGTATCACACGATTGTCGCTGCGGTGCAGTGGCGACGGCCAGACCCACAAATAACTCGTGAGTCGATGCAACCGGGTCAAGGGATTTCGCGCTTGGGCTGCGGGCTGTTACCGGGCGTAATGGACGGCGCGGGTTTCGCGGACCACGAGCACCTTGATCTGGCCGTGATGGCCGAGGTCATCTTCGAGCGTCTGTGCGATGCTCTCGGCAATTTGATCTGCGTAGGCGTCATCGACTATCAGGCTGTCGACGAGAACCCGGACTTCCTTGCCATTCTGCAGGGCAAAGGCATGATCGACGCCCGGGTGGTTCATGGCCGCCTCTTCGATGTGATGCATACGCTTGATGTGATCCTCCACCTTTTCCTTCAGCGCCCCAGGACGATGCGTGGAGATCTCGTCGGCCGCCTCGACGAGAATGGCGATGGTGGAGCGACCCGGCTGGTTTTGCCGATGGGTCTCAATCACCTCAACCACTTCGGGCCCCTCGCCACTCTTGCGAGCCAACGCTGCACTGGCCTGCGAGGGGTCCGCATTGGTGTCGTGGTCGAGGGCCTTGGCCACATCGTGTAACAGGCCGGCACGGCGGGCGAGGGCAACATCCATGTCGAGCTCTTCTGCCATCATGCCAGCGAGGAAGCCGACCTCCTTGGAATGCACGAGCAGGTTCTGTCCGTAGCTGGTGCGGAAGCGGAGCCGGCCAAGATGCTCGAGAAGAGGCTCGGCCATGTCGTGAATGCCGAGGTCGAAGGCTGCCTGTGAGCCGGATTCGAGGATCAGTTCTTCAATGTCCTCACGACACTTCTCATAGACCTCCTCGATCCGACCGGGGTGTATGCGGCCGTCGAGGATGAGCTTTTCAAGGGTGTTCCTGGCAATCTCTCGTCGCAGGGGGTCAAAGCTGGAAAGCATGACGATGCCGGGTGTATCGTCGACGATCACTTCGACACCCGTGATCATGTCAAAGGCCCGGATGTTTCGACCGTCACGGCCGATGATCCGTCCCTTCATATCGTCAGACGGCAGCTGGACCACGGAGACGGTGCTCTCCATGGCCAGTTCTCCCGCGAAGCGCTGTATGGAACGGGCAATGATCTCTTTGGCTTCGCGATTGGCGTTGGCGATGCCGCGATCCTTGATCTCCTTGACCTTGCGTGCGGCGAACTGACGGGCACTCTCTTCATGCTGTTCGATCAACATGCGTCGGGCATCGGCGGTGCTGATGCCGGCGATCTCTTCCAGTCGCTGACGCTGCTGGCGCACCATGTCCCGTATGCGCGTCTCTTCCGAATTGATCGTCTCTTCCCGGCCATCCAACTCCTGTTCCATCTTCGACAGGCTGCGTTCCTTGCCCTCCAGGACATCCACCTTGCGGTCGAGTTGCTGCTCACGCTCCTGCAGACTCGTCTCAAACTCACGGGCGGAGCGTCTGCTGGTCTCCAACTCGCGCTCACGGGGTTCGCGCTCGTGTCGCC
>ERZ890510.2224-NODE-2224-length-11279-cov-3.572969_pt1 | contig 11279 bp, 9 predicted proteins | sample MGYA00521265_ERZ890510 | MGnify/ENA primary metagenome ERZ890510 (study PRJEB32303, sample SAMEA104408624) | aquatic metagenome | biome: Brackish water; feature: Chemocline; material: water | place: Baltic Sea | collected 2014-10-26T21:54:00 | depth 110 m ...
CCGGCCATGAACGTCGCCAACACTAGCCCTTCATAGCCGTGCTCGGCGATGACACCAAAAACGACGACTATAAACGCACCCGTTGGCCCGCCGATCTGCACACGACTTCCACCAAGCAATGAGATGACGAACCCGCCGACGATTGCCGCCACCAGCCCTTTTTCTGGTCCCGCGCCGGAGGCAATCGCGATTGCAAGACTCAGGGGCAATGCTACCATTGCGACGGTCATCCCAGCGATCAGGTCGCTAATAAATTGTTTGCGATCATATGTTGCTAGTGTTGTCATTATTTTTGGTTTCATGGAATAAGCTTCTACCTCCAAAACAAGAAATTCAACAGGCTAGCGCAGTGGCGTCAAACTATTGAGCGCATAGATTAAGGCTGTGATAGCAATCCGATGCGTGTTCTCATTAGTTTGAAGACACCAATTACACTATTTTGACCCGTAGGCGCTGACGTCAGACACCGAAAGCATTTTGAAAAGCCAGTCTCGGAAAACCATTATCTTGTCCAAACCCGAATTTGGCTTTTGCACGACAAAGCTTCGTAAAGATCGGCGGATTGCCAATTGGCGCAATGCTGGGGGCACTATGACTCGACCGGCTGCGAGGTCTTCGCCGGCCAAGAAATCTCCTTCAAGCGCGATGCCAAGGCCGCTAACAGCCGCTTGTAACCCTAAAAGGATGTTGTCGAATTTCAAAGTCGAGTAATTCGAGATCGGGATGCGGTTTGCACTAATAAATTGCGCCCAATTAACGACACTGACCTCTGAATCAATTAGCCTAAAGGCAGATAAGTCTTTGGGTTCACGAAGGATATTTCGATCTTTGATAAGTGCAGGGCTGCACAATGGCAAAATGGTTTCTTCCAAAAAAGGTTCAACACAAAGCCCAGTTTCGATCACTGGTCCATATCGGATTTCTACATCAATCGGAGGTATGGACGCATCATGGAATGCAGTAGGTGTATATATCTGCAGATCAATATCGGGATACTGTGAAATGAACAATTGGATGCGTGGCAAAAGCCAGCGCAGACCAAAGCTGACGCCACAGCGGATCGTCAAGGTTTCACGAGAGCTATTGTGACAAACTTTATTCGTCCCCTCATTAATCCTTTCGAAAGCGGCACGGATTGCCTCAAAATATGCGGCGCCCTCTATCGTCAATTTGACACCGCGGCTGTGTCGGACAAAAAGAGGTTTACCGACAAGTGTCTCCAGTTTCCGAATTTGATGGCTGACCGCCGAGGTGGTTATGTGCAGTTCCTGCGCCGCAATCCGAAAGCTGCCACATCGCGCGGCAGCTTCAAAAAAAGACAAAGTACGCAAAGGGGGCCGCTGCATTTTTATTCTCCTACATGCGGGGTCTAAGACTTAGAAACCTAACAAACCTCTTTACGTTGAGTTGAGCTAAATTCAACCCTAGGTGCAAATTTTTGCGTTTGCCGCATCATAATTCGTAATATAATGTTATTATATTAGAAAAAAATGTAGCATGAAAGGCTTAACTGATGAATAAATTTTCACTAAAAGCTTCAGTCGTTTCCGTGGCAGTGGCAGTGGCGCTTGCGTCAATGTCAACAGGCGCGGTTGCACAGAGCGTACTGGACAGAGTTATCGCCAAACAAAAACTCGTGATTGGCACGCGCGAGTCGCAAGTGCCTTATGCCTATGTGAACAGCGCTGGAGAGTATGAAGGATGGGCCGTCGACCTGAACCGTGCCCTTCACGGTCTAATCGAACAGAAACTAAATCTTGAAATTGAGCTCGAATTCAAGCCGGTCACCGCGCAAACTCGCATTCCACTAGTGGTGAATGGCAGCCTTGACTGGGTATTGGGCACAACGGGTCAAACCGTGGCTCGCGAGGAGGTAGTCGACTTTTCCCTTGTTAACAATGCGGTATGCGTCAAAAAACTCGTGGCTGTTGACAGCGGAATTGAGACAACCCAAGATCTTGCTGGCAAGCGTGTTGGCGTCAACGCCGGAAGCGTCGAAGAGCGTTTAATCACCGCAATGAACGCATCGGGTGAGTTGAACCCACCGGCGCAATTGATCACGTCTGACAAGCACTCATCCGGCTTTATTTCCCTGAGTCAGGGTAAAACGGATGCGCATGTGACGCTGGATGACGCATTGATCAGCCTAATGATGAGAGCACCCGAGCCTGAACGATGGGCGGTGCGCGGGCCTGATATTTTTTGTATCAACCAAGGGATCATCTTGCCCGAAAATGACTCCAACTGGAGAGACATGGTCAATCAGTCGATGTGCTATTTTATAGTGACGGGTGGCTATGATGAGCTTTATGCAGAATGGTTTCTTGGCGACAGCCCCAAGGCCGGATACATACGCGAACAATCGGACGCATTGCGAAGCCTGATCTCGAGCCAGTGCCCCTTTGGCAGTGAGACATTTCTAGACGACACATAAGGTCTCAAAGAGAAAGTTAGAGGGGAACTCGTCGTCGGGCTTCCCTCCGCCTTACACCACTTAGCGCGTTCTAGGCCAGTTCGTCTGTAGTCAACTCTGAATGTATCGGACAGAAGATGGAAAACCAGTTTGCCGACCGCATATCGACGCTTGTCGCACCTGCCTCTCACAGCGTAATTGCAAAAGTCCGTGATCTTCGGGCTACTGGCATGGACATCATAGATTTCGGGCAACAAGGGGCTACACCCACGATTGCAATGGATGCAGCGGCCAAAATGATGCAGTCTGCGGCGGGATCTTCATACACTGACACCCGCGGGCTTCCTAGTCTGCGCCAGGCGATCGCCGACAAGTTGATCAAAGAGAACGGCATCACAGCCGATCCGAGCACCGAGATTGTCGTTACCTTGGGTGCCAAAGAGGCCATATTTGCGTCGATGCTCGCACTTGTGGGACCCGGAGACGAAGTTCTAATTGAAGACCCGGCCTATGTTGGGTTCGAGCCTCTCATTCGTCTGGCTGGCGGCGTACCTGTAACTATACCAATGAAAGCGGAGAATGGCTTTCGGCTTCCCATTGAAAATCTGGACAGCTACATGACACCGAAAACCCGGCTTTTGCTTTTGTGCAACCCGCACAATCCCGGAGGCCATTGTCATTCCGCTGAAGACCTCGCAGCTATGGCTGAAGTTGCCATCTGTGCCGACATTCATGTGCTTGTGGACGAAGCCTATGAGCATTTTGTCTATGACGGCGGCAAGCACACGAGCCTCGCATCGCTTCCTGGTATGTTTAATCGAACAATCACGGTTCAGACAGTCAGCAAAATCTACAACATGGCCGGTTGGCGCGTTGGCTGGGCAGCGGCAGCGGCCCCACTGATGGCAAAGATTGCCTTGGTACATGCCCATGCTGTGACCTGTCCAACATCTTTTGCGCAAGCCGGTGCAGAAGCGGTCATCCGAGAAGGTATTGGAGAAGGGGACTTACCAATCGCCAACATAGTGGAGCGGTACACAGCGCAGCGTGACGCCATGGTTTCTGGCCTGAGCGCAATACCGGGAGTCACCTGTGCGACGCCGAGTGGCGCTTTTTTCGTATTTCCAAATCTTGCGACCTTCGGCATGTCATCTATCGAAATCTGCGAGTACTTGCTGCAAACCGCTCACGTTTCCGCAATCCCAGGATCTGCATTCGGCCAGGAAGGAGAAGGGTATATTCGCTTAGTTTTCAAATCAGACGTTGGCGTTATCAATCAGGGTGTTGCCCGTTTGGCCGAAGCCCTGTCCAAAATTAAACCTAATACTGTTACGAATGGATCGGGCAACGCAAGATGAACTACGATTTCGATTGGTCTATTCTATGGGAAGAAACACATCGTAACCGGATCATTGAGGGTTTGCAGACAACATTGCAACTATCATTGCTCGCTTGGGTGTTGGCCTTTGGTCTGGGAATACTGATTGGTTCGATGCGGATGTCTAATTCACGGTTCCTGCGTATTTTTGGATCCGCTTATGTAGAATTGTTTCGCAACATTCCACTGTTACTGCAATTATTCATCTGGTTTTTTGTTTTTCCTCTGCTGCTACCAAGAGATTGGATGCTGTCATGGAACCGAATGGACAACGTTCCATTCCTGACGGCGTTGATCGGATTAGCGCTGTTCACTTCAGCACGGGTGGCAGAGCAAATGCGCTCGGGTATTTCTTCGATCCCTAAAGGGCTGCTTGACGCGGCATCTTCCACTGGCCTGAGCAATGTGCAAACCTATCGATACATCGTCATTCCCTATGCGTTCCGGGTGATGATCCCGGCCATATCTTCAGAATTCCTAACGATATTTAAGAACTCTGCCCTCACCTTGACCATTGGGGTTGCAGAAATCACAAACACCTCGCGGGCGATCGAGGCGTGGTCTTTTCGGGGGATCGAAGCCTATTCAGTGGCCTCTCTGACATATATGGCCACAACCGCATCTGTCGTCATTTTCATGAGTTGGCTGGAACAGGTGCTTCGCATCCCCGGCCTGATCGGCAGAAGGTAGGCGTCAGATGGACTGGTCTGTTATAATCGACAACCTGCCTTTCTTGATGAAGGGCTTGTCATTGAGCTTTCAACTGGCAGCACTCACCATGGTCTTGAGCTTGTCTCTCGCATGCTTCATTGCGATCGGGCGGATCAGTCACAGGCGATGGATCCGTTATTCTTCCGCAATCTTTGTGAACTTGCTGCGCAGCAATCCGCTCATCTTAATCGTGTTCTGGTTCTTTTTCCTAGTGCCTCTGCTGACCGGAAAACACGTGGGCGAATTCTGGTCGGTCTTGATTGCCTTTGTGGTCTTCTTTTCCGCCTATTTCGCCGAAATTGTGCGCTCCGGCATCCAGTCTGTAGGCAGCAATCAGATTAAAGCGGCCCTGTCGACAGGGCTGTCCTACCCGCAAACCATGCGGCTAATCGTACTGCCTCAAGCTATGCGCAATGTGATGCCAGCGTTGGTAACAGAATGTGTGATCGTCTTCCAAGGCACGACAATTGCTTACGTGATTGGTCTGCGCGAGTTCCTGCATAGCACGATCTTGCTGACCGAACGAACGGTGCGCCCAGTCGAACTTTATCTGTTCGCAGCACTAGTTTACTTTGTGGTCTGTTTTGCTGGTTCGACTTTGGCACGGCGACTTGAAAAGAAAGGAATAAGAGTATGACAAATACCCCAATTGTCGAGATCACGAACCTTGACTTGTACTACGGCAAGCACAAGGCACTCGATGATATTTCTACTTCTTTTACTTCTGGAAGTTGTGTCGTTATTTGCGGCCCCAGCGGGTCTGGCAAAAGCTCTTTACTAAGGTGCATCAACCGGCTTGAGGATTTCACCGGGGGTGACGTTCTGTTTGATGGTATCAGCCTGCGCAACACCCGCGACCTCGCGGCTGTCCGCTCCAATATTGGAATGGTATTTCAGCACTTCGAACTTTACCCACATCTCAGCGTGAGAGATAACGTCACGCTTGCACCCCGCAAGGTTAAAGGCTTGTCCAAGGCTGCAGCTGAGGAACGTGCCGAGAAACTGTTGGATCAAGTCGGCATCCTTGATCAAGTGGACAAGTATCCGGCAGAGCTATCCGGGGGGCAACAGCAGCGTGCAGCAATCGCCCGCGCGCTGGCGTTGGAGCCCCGTCTGATGCTGTTTGATGAACCAACCTCTGCACTGGATCCTGAGATGATCGCTGAAGTGCTTCGTGTAATGCGCGACTTGGCGGCGGGCGGGATGACGATGCTGGTTGTGACACACGAGATGGGTTTTGCCCGCGACGCGGCAGACGAAGTAATATTCATGGACCAAGGTCGCATTATTGAGCGCAGCGAAAGCGAGGTTTTTTTCACCAACCCTAAATCTGCGAGGGCAAGGGAGTTCATCGATCGCATAGTCTACAAACTTTGACGTTCCTTTTGAAGCAATCCGAATACCCCAAAATATGATCGAGTAAACACCATGAACAAAACAAGCGTCTCTACCCAGTCAGGCAGCATAGTTGGATATCCTCCATCATTTCGGATCGGCGTCGATATTGGTGGTACCTTCACTGATGTGGTCGCATTAACCTCGGATGGAAAGATCCTGACACGCAAAGTGTCATCGACACCCGATGATTATGGAAGGGCTGTTGCAGCGGGCATACAGGCGCTTGTCTCCGAGAATGGTCTGGATTTTGCGAACGCAAGCGACATTGTACACGCAACGACTGTGGCAACCAACGCGATTCTCGAAGACCGTGGTGCGCGGACTGGTCTTATCACGACCGAAGGGTTTCGCGACGTTCTGGAGTTTCGTCGCGTGCGCTTTCCTGAACTTTACAATCTCGCTTACCGCAAACCCAAACCACTTGTTCCGCGACGCTACAGGCTTGAGGTTCGCGAACGCCTTGCGGCCGACGGAACGATACGGACGCCGCTGGACGAGGCCAGTGTGGTCTCCGCTGCAGAGCGATTTAAAGAAGCCGGTGTCGAGGCGGTCGCGATCTGTCTTCTGCATTCCTACCAAAACCCGATACACGAACGGCGCGTTGAAGAGATCTTGCGTCGCAATCTGCCGGACGATGTTTTCATCTGCTGCTCTTACGATATTCTGCCCGAAATACGCGAATACGAGCGTACGAGCACGACTGTAGTCAATGCTTTTCTTGGGCCGATAATGACCCACTATTTGGATAAGCTCCAGACTCGGTTGGCTGATATAGGGCTGGAAAAACCGCTATATGTAATGCAGTCGGGCGGTGGCCAGATGAGTGTGGCAGCGGCTACGGCAAAGCCCGCCTATCTTGTCGAGTCAGGTCCTGCCGCAGGGGTTGTCGCGGCAGCGCATATCGCAAAACAGCTTGGGCTTGAACATATCATCACCCTTGATATCGGTGGCACAACCGCAAAAACATCCATCGTTGAGCATGGAGAGCCCGTAAAAACTGGCGAATTCGAAGTTGGTGGCGGGATCAGTCTTTCGAGTAATCTGGTCAAGGGCGCAGGTTACGCAATAAAGTTACCGTTCATCGACGTTTCCGAAATTGGTTCGGGCGGTGGAAGCAAAGTCTGGTTTGACAATGGGGGTCTCCTTAAGGTCGGACCTGAAAGCGCCGGGTCAATCCCTGGCCCCGTCTGTTACGGGCAGGGTGGGACCCAGGTTACGTTCACGGATGCTGTTTTGGCGTTGGGGTATCTCAATCCAGACCACCTAGTGGGCGGTGCCCTAAAACTCGATTTTGACGCAGCTGCTACGGCGCTTGAGGCACAGATTTGCCATACTCTAAAGCGGGCGCTGCACGAATCCGCCTTTGGAATATTTACTGTGGCGGTCACCAACATGGTGCGGGCAGTGAAATCTGTGACCACCTACAGAGGGCGTGATCCGCGTGATTTCACACTGGTCGCCTTTGGTGGAAATGGCCCTGGCGTTGCTGCGGCTATTGCAGAAGAGTTGGGCGTGCGTTCCGTCCTTGTCCCACCAAACCCTGGAGTGCTGAGTGCCCATGGTCTATTGGTTGCTGAGAATACCTATGAATCCGTTCGCTCAATGCAAGGACTGCTAGGGCAGGTTGAAGACAAACTGATCCGCGATGGATTTCAATCAATGTCGAGTAAAGCAACTGATGACCTGATCTCTCAGGGTTTTGCAGAAATTAGAATCAAGACACAGCATCAGGCAGACCTGCGTTATGCCGGACAGGCTTTTGAACTGACAGTGTCCGCCGATAACGCAGAAGAAATCGCAGACACGTCTGTTTTGACTGCACGGTTTCACAATGAACACGAGCGGACCTACGGCCATAAATCGCCTAATCAAACTGTCGAAATCGTCAATATTCGGGTCGTCGCGCGCGTTTCCTCTGATCAGTACAATGCGTTGGTTCCTCAATGCTTTAAGGGGGCGACAACACCCTTCGGCGAACGTACTGCCTATTTTGGACCTAGGCTTGGTCTGTGCCAAGCCAAGATTTTAACTGATCGGGCAAGCCTTGGCTCAAACGCCATCGAAGGGCCTGTCATTATTGAGGAATACGATGCGACCACGGTGGTTCCGCCCGGTTGGTATGTAGCGCTCGACGATTACGGCAGTCTGCTTCTTAACAAGGGAGAGCGATGATGGATACTGGTTTTGATGCCGTAACGTTGGAAGTTGTGCAAAACGCGTTGGCCTCTATCGCGGACGAGCTGGCTTTGGTTATCATGCGGTCGGCGTATTCAAACATCGTGCGCGACTCCATGGATTATTCAACCGCTGTATGTGATCATGCAGGTCGCACAATTGCCCAAGGACTGACTAATCCCGTACATCTGGGCTCATTTCCTCATGCGACCCGCAATCTGGTTGAGGCCCACGGTCAAGACATGAAACCCGGCGACGTGTTTATCTTTAACGATCCATATGGTGCCGGCGGCATGCATCTTCCGGATTTCTATATCATCAAACCTGTATTCGTTGACGAAATACTAGAGGGTTATGTCGCAACGCTAGCACACCAATCCGATGTGGGTGGCATCGCGCCAGGTGGCATGGCCGTTTTCGCAGAAGATATCTTTCAGGAAGGGCTGCGCATCCCCGTCCTCAAGCTGTTTGAAGCAGGAAAGCTCAACAAGGCGATCCTTGATCTTATTGAACGCAATACGCGTATGCCCACGAATGTCATCGGGGATATTTACGCCCAGATTGCAGCCTGTACGACTGGGGAAGAGGCATTTCGGAGATTGGTTCAACGCTACGGCAGCGTCGATTTCCGCTGTTACACCGAAGAGTTGCACGACTATGCTGAAAGACTGATCCGCAAAGAGATTTTGGCCATCCCGGATGGCACATATGCGTTTGAGGATTTTCTCGACGGACTCGGAGAAAACCCTGAGCCAATCCGCTTTTGTGCCACGGTGACCGTATCCGTTGATCACATTCATGTGGACTGGACTGGTACATCGCAACAGGTTAAAGCGGCTATAAATGGGCCTTTACCCACAACGCACGCCATGTGTTATCTCGCTGTGCGGTGCGCCATCGGCACACCTATCCCGAATTGTGACGGGTTCATGCGTGCAATCTCTGTGACGGCGCCGTTAGGTTCCATTGTCAATCCCCGTGAGCCTGCAGCTTGTGGTGCGCGGGGGATTATCTGTTTCCGAATGTACGATGCCCTTTTGGGGGCGTTTTCGCAGATTTTCCCCGACAGGATTCCGGCTGCGAATGAAGGTGGGTCATCTGCACCTCACATTGCGGGGCGCGACGCAGAAAATCGCGCGTTCATCGTTTCGGGAGGGCTAATGGGGTGTTGGGGGGGAATGTCATCGCATGATGGTCAGGAAGGCATCTCAAATCCTGCAGCCAACTTAGGCAATACTCCCATCGAGCTTCTCGAAAGCCGCGAGCCAGTTGAGATAACGAAATACGCATTTGTTACTAATTCTGGTGGGCCTGGAAAATTCCGTGGTGGTGCCGCCTTAATGCGTGGCTACCGATTGTTGGCCGACGAGGCGGTGCTGGTGATGCGCTCTGATCGACGTTCGGTCCAACCCTACGGGTTGAATGGCGGTCTGCCAGGCACTCCGTCATGGAATATTGTCAATCCAGGGCCGGATCAGAAACTTCTTCCCGTTTGTCCGATGAGCCCAACTCCACTTGTGGGTGGAGACGAGTTTGTTCACATTCAGGCTGGCGCAGGAGGGCACGGTGATCCCTTGGAACGAAATCCACTAGCTGTTTTAGAGGACGTACTTGATGATCTCATTTCGCGGGATTACGCTCGGGACGTATTCGGGGTGATCTTTCAGGATGGGATTGTTGACAAGGATGCAACTGTGGCGAAGAGAAAGGCGCTGCAAACCTGTGGCACACATCTGACAACCTATGTTGACCTTTTCCATTCAGAGGTTGGGATTGCTTCGAGTGATTGGAATGCGCACGAAGCTAAAGCGGGTCCACTTTGAGCACATCTACTTCCAGCGGTTTTGTCAGACGATGCGATGGGCGCTGTCAGACAAAACTACTTGAGATCGTACGAGCGACTTTATAGCGTCTTTGGATGACAAAACACTCCCCATTTCACTACTTTAAACTTGGCCCGGGGTTATTGTGCCATCATGCCTAGGTCCACGGACCGTGGACCGTGGACCGGGAGCCAAGAGCTACGGGCCCTGGACAATAGAGTAGCCACGCATGTTCTATCTATAGTGCTCCTTGGTTCAGCTGAATTGGATGGTTTTGCTCAGGCCTCGGTCCGTGGACCAAGCCACGGATGCCTAGCCAAGCCGTTTGAAATGGGGTATTATAAAACCCCATACCAGGTGGAGATTTCAGCATGACAAACACCAACCTCGAAAAAGGTATTCCATGGCGTTTTGGACCTAATTGGCCTGGCCAGCGATGCGGCGCTAAGACCCGGCGCGGCACGCCCTGCCAAAGACCCGCAAGGCTACCTGTAGGACGCTGTAGACTCCACGGTGGGAGTTCAACAGGACCAACAACCGCGGAGGGCCTTGCGCGTCTAATCGCGTCTAAAATCAAGCATGGTAGGTTCACAAAAGAGAAACGCGCAGAGGCGAAGCGTAGAGCGGAGCAGGGGCGTCAGATGCGTGCAGAGCTGTTGGAACTCGAGACCTGGTTCGTGAGCCACGGACTTTTAGCTAAAAACTGGCGAGATTGGTTCAAGTGATTATGTCTGGAAGTATACGCCCGTTCACGACCTTGAAACGGTTTTGCGGGGTCACTCTTTGCAACCGATCGATTGCGGTCTCATGGAGGTGCGCGCAACTCGACTTCAAAAACCCTCCTTCGCTCGTCTCCCCCCAATCGACCACTTGCTTCACACACGGTGACGGATAACTCTGGCGACAGCTCATACGCAGCCGCTAACCCTGATATTCAACTTCCGATGATTGCGATGCGCTCCGTCCGGTCATATTCAAATGGCACTATACATGATTCTCGAAAGTTAAATTATAATGCTTTGTAAGTAATTCTTGTGCCAAGATAATATCTTTAGATAGCACAGCATCAAAAAGTTGTTTGTGTTCATTGGCAGTTTTTCGTTTTATATCTGGATTAATGTTATTAAAATATGCAACATATTTTGACCCTTGATCAAACATCTCTTTGCAAAACTTTGTTAACCAATCCAACCCACTATTATTAATTAAAGCGAGGTGAAAATCTCTATGTACATCAAGCCACTCTGGATTTAAAATTTTCTTGCCATTAATTATTATATTGCGATCGATTCGAGACATTCGGTGAAAAGAAATGACTAACTTTTCCTCCCAATCATAACTAAAATTCTCTATAGAAAGTTTCAATGCAGTATTGTCTAGT
>ERZ890510.2225-NODE-2225-length-11273-cov-6.904528_pt1 | contig 11273 bp, 12 predicted proteins | sample MGYA00521265_ERZ890510 | MGnify/ENA primary metagenome ERZ890510 (study PRJEB32303, sample SAMEA104408624) | aquatic metagenome | biome: Brackish water; feature: Chemocline; material: water | place: Baltic Sea | collected 2014-10-26T21:54:00 | depth 110 m ...
CTGCAGCAGGTCATCATCAATCTGGTGCTGAACGCGCGTGACGAATTGCTCATGGACGCAACGCGCCCCTCGACCGGGCGGCTGGGCCAGATCACGCTTCGTGTCACGGCGACGTCAACCGGCGGCGCTGAGCTCACTGTAGAAGATGACGGGCCAGGCATTCCCGCCCATGTCCTGCCGCGGCTGTTCGAGCCGTTCTTCACCACCAAGCCAACCGGCAAGGGCACCGGGCTTGGCCTGTCGATATGCTACGACATCGTCAAGTGGATGGGCGGTAACATCGCCGCGGAGAATCGGCCCGAAGGTGGCGCCCGATTCCGAATCATGTTCCCACCATCACATCGAGATTCGCCAGCGACGCAAACTGCAGCGTAAGGCCGCTGCTAGGGCGCCGGCACGACCGACAGCTCGGTGCCGTTCACGGCCGTCACGCGCACCCTGGCGCCCACCACCATGTCCGGCCCGGTCACCGTCCAGCTCCCGTCGCCCAGCTTCACCCGGGCACGGCCGTTCAGGATGGGGGCGTCGAGCACGATCGTCTTGCCGACCAGGCTGTCGCCCCGGGCGTTGAGGGTGTTGGGCGGGGTGTCGCGGCCCTGCAGCCGGCGCAGGGTCCGCCGCAGGCCGACCGCCGAGGCGACCGACACGACGGCAAAAATCGCAAGCTGCAGTTCGAGAGACAGATCTCCGGCAACCAGAACAGCCGCACCCGCCACCGCCGCGCCGATTGCCAGGAACATGAACACGACGCCCGGCAGCATCATCTCGAAAACGAGCAGCACGGCCGCGAGCGCCCACCAATGCCAGAAAACGAGACTGAACATCATGGCCGCCTACCCTGCGTTGGGAACCGAACCACGCGGCCGGACGACTGCCTCTGCACCACGCGCCTGGGCCTCCTTGGCAAGTTCACCGATGCCGGCGATCGACGCCATGACACCCGCTGCTTCGACAGGCAGGAAGAAGACCTTGGCATTGGGGCTGGAACCCATCTTGGCCAACGCTTCGACGTATTTCGTGCCAAGGAAATAGTTGGTTGCCTGCACGCCGTTGCCGGCGATCGCCTCGGCCACGACGGACGTCGCCTTCGCCTCTGCCTGGGCCATGCGCTCGCGCGCCTCGGCATCGCGGAACGCCGCCTCACGCCTTCCCTCGGCGGTCAGGATGGCCGACTGCTTCTCGCCCTCGGCGCGCTGGATGCTCGATTCGCGCACACCCTCAGCCTCGAGGATGGTGGCACGCTTCTCGCGCTCGGCCTTCATCTGCCGACCCATGGCAACCACGATGTCCTCGGGCGGCGCGATGTCCTTGACCTCGATGCGCAGCACCTTGACGCCCCACGGGCCAGTCGCCTGGTCGATGACGGCGAGCAGTATATTGTTGATCTCGTTGCGCTTGGACAGCGCCTCATCGAGTGCCATGTTGCCCATGACGCTGCGGATGTTGGTCAGGGCGAGGTTGGTCATGGCGAGGTGGAGATTCTGGACTTCGTAGGCTGCGCGCGCCGCGTCAATTACCTGGTAGAAGGCGACGGCGTCGACCTGGACCGTGGCATTGTCCTTGGTAATGACTTTCTGTCCCGGAATATCGAGGACGTTCTCCTGCATGTTCATCTTGCGCCCAACCGTATCCATGAACGGCACGATGAGATGCAGGCCGGGCGACAGCGTGCGCGTGTAGCGTCCGAACCGCTCGATGGTCCAGTTGGTGCCCTGCGATACGGTCTTCACGCCGGCAAACACCAGAACCAGCGCTACTAGCACCAGCGCCAGGACAAAGATCAGAGCACCAGACATTAACCGCGCCTCCCATATTTTGATGGTCAGCCTAGCCCAAGGCGGTGCACCGAACCATCGCCGACGCTAGAGTTCATTGCTGGACACAGGAGGTTTCATCGTGGTCGAACCCGTCTGGGAGCCCCTTCCGCACTATCGAGGCTACCCGCCGGAGGAGATGGCCGAGCGTGCCGTGGCCTTCCACGCCGATCTTCGGCGCCGGCGCACAGTGCGCGATTTCGACCGCCGACCGGTACCCCGGGAGGTCATCGAAACCTGCCTGCTCGCGGCGGGCACGGCACCGTCCGGCGCCAACCTGCAGCCTTGGCATTTCGCTGTCATCGAGGACTCTGCCGCCAAGAAGCGTATCCGACATGCCGCCGAAGCCGAGGAACGGACCTTCTACAGCGGCCGCGCGCCTAAGGCGTGGATCGAGGCGCTGGCGCCACTCGGCACCGATGCCGACAAGCCGTTTCTCGAGGAAGCCCCGCTGCTGATCGCGATTTTCGCCCAGAAGTCGGGAACACGCCCCGACGGCCGCACGGTGAAGCACTACTACGTCCCGGAGTCGGTCGGTATCGCCAGCGGATTTCTGATCGCGGCCCTGCATGATGCCGGGCTCGCGACGCTTACCCATACGCCAAGCCCGATGGGATTTCTCAATGAGATCTGCGCCCGGCCGGCATGGGAAAAGCCGACCATCCTGCTGGTCGTCGGCTACCCCAAGGCCGGGTGCCGGGTGCCCGCGCACGGCGGCTTGAGAAAGCCGCTCGCGGAAATCAGTTCATGGATCTAGTGTCGGTCGCCAGCCAGCGGTCGAGAAATCCATCTATCCAGCGATCGAGTGGCGGGTCGTAGAGGGCGTGCATGGACAGGTGCACGCCGCGCTGCTGGGCCCCTGGCATTTTCAGACGCTCGGCCGCCTTGAGGGTCCAAATCTGCTTCATCTCGAGGGTTACCTCGGGATGGAACTGAAATCCAAAGGCATTGCCACCATAGCGGAAAGCCTGGACGGGATAGCGTTCACTGCTGGCGAGCAGCTCGCAGCACGACGGTATGTCCATGCCTTCGCGATGCCACTGGTAGACCTTCATCGGCGATCTGATCCAGTCGCGACCGGCTTCCGTGGGCTCGACGTCGACATAACCAATCTCGACCATTCCCCGAGGATGGCTGGCCACCCGACCACCCGCGGCCCGTGTCAGAAGCTGCGCGCCGAGGCAGAGTCCGAGGAAAGGTACGCCCGCTTCGACAACTTTCGGGATCCAGTCCAGCTCGCACTTGATGCCAGCCAAAGTGCTGCAATCGTTGGCCGACATCGGGCCACCGAAAATGACGACGCCGGCATACGCCGACATGTCCTCGGGCAAGTCGCAGCCCAAATTCGGGCAAAGGCGATGGAGTTCGTAGCCGCGCTTCTCGAGGAGAGTGCCGACCCGCCCGGGCCGCGAATGCTCCTGATGCACGACAATCGCAATTTTTTTGGACTTACGCGTCGAAATCGTCATGGATTTGCAAGATACGCATCACTTGTGGCATCGACAAGGCGAACCGACGGCGGAGAGACGAAATGGCGCGCCAGCTCGATTTCTACTTCGATTGCTCCAGCCCGTGGACCTATCTCGCTTTCCACGCCGTGCAGCCGCTTGCCGCCGAACTTGGCGCGAAAATCGCATGGAAGCCCATCCTGGTCGGCGGAGTGTTCAATGCCGTCAATCAAACGGTCTATGACAACCGCAGCAACCCCAATCCCTTGAAGCAGGCCTACATGCGGCAGGATCTTGCCGCCTGGGCGCGGTTCCTCGGGCTGAAGATTATTTTCCCACCGTCGATTTTTCCCGTGAACAGCGTGAAGTGCATGCGCGGTGCCCTCGTCGCTCTCGATGACGGCAAGCTGGTGCCTTATGCCACGGCGGCGTTTGAGGCCTACTGGGGAGGTGATCGCGACCTCGCGCACCCGGACGTGCTGGGCGATATCGCCGCCGCAGCCGGAATCGAACGTCGGCACTTCTTCGCGAGCATCGATGCCGACGCGTTCAAAGCGAGACTGCGCGCCAACGCCGACGAACTTATCGCGCGCGGCGGTTTCGGCAGCCCAACGATCTTTGTCGGCAGCTCGATGTTCTTCGGCAACGACCGCCTGCCGCTGGTGCGAGCGGCGCTGGAAGCGACCTGACGGTCATCCCTGCGTGGTTCTCCTCCCAGCGCGGATGCGCCTCAATCTGGCAACCTCTCTGGCCGAAATGCCCAGTTTTAGGCCCTCAACGGCTTCCGCGCGGAACCTGCACCGCATTTGCGTTTGAAACGAGCGTCTAACTGTTGTACCCGCTGGCGGTTTCCGGCGAACGCGTTTGGAGTGTACGGATGATCATGAAGCTTTCTCACGCGGCAATTCTGATGGCAGGCGTCCTGGCGTTGGGCGGTTGTAAGTTTGATTTCGCAAGGACCACACCGCCTGCCGCCAAGGCTGCGGCCGCCGACTATCAGGCGCCTGTGCCACCTAGCCCGCCCGTCGCAAATACCCGTGCATATTGTTACAACGCTTCGGATCTCGACGTCATTCGATCGCGTATGGTGCAACAGGAGTTCGTGGTCGCGACCCTACAGTGCCAGACTCGCGGCGGCGCCCGTGCCTTCGAGGGGCAATACGCAAGTTTCATCAACAAGTACCAGTCGGAACTCAACTCCAACGCGCGGGCGCTCACGCAGGTGGCCAGGGCCAAGCGACTGAACGTCGACGTCTTCGTCACCGAGGTCGCGAACCGCACGGCGCAGCGTGCGCCGACTGACCCGGAGTTCTGCTCGCGCAACAAGCGGGCGTTGGACTGGGCACTCGATCCTAAAGTTTCGTCGCTGGCGCAGGTGCCGCCACCCTACGATCTCGGCCCGGAGATGAACATTTTCGCCTGCCCGGCGCGGTAAACGGCCCCGACCATCTGTCGGTCACAAAAAAAGGCGGTCCCAAGGGACCGCCTTTTCCTTTTCGGAGTGGCGTTCGGCGCCAGGTCTCCACTCTGGCAATGGCTTCAAATGTGCTGTGCCCCTCGACGTCCGGCTGGCTCACGCGGCAAGTCCGAAGGACCGGCGGTGGCTGCCCGAAGGACCGCCAGGTAGCCCGCCTGAAGCTCCATTTGATGGCCACGGCCAGTGGCAAGCAATGCGCGATGGGCGGCCGGCAGGCGCCAGCACGGCACGAACATGAACAAATGGTGTTCAAGGTGGAAATTAACCCAATAGGGCGCCAGAAGAAGTCGAACCACGGGGTTTGCGTAGGTCGTGCGCGTGTTGCGCAAGGGATCGTCGTTGTCCGGCACCACGGCATGTTCGGCAATGTTTCGCACGCGGCTCGCCAGCTGGTACCAGGTCGCCAGCGGCAGCAGCCACATCGCTGGATAGAGCCACCAGTATCCCATCGCTGCGAGCCCGCCGAACATGACGAAATTTGCTGTCAGTGACCTCTTCTCCTGGGACAGAAGCCTGCCCAGGCGTTCGACGCCGGATTTGCCGGTCGGCCCCAATGCACGCGCGATCTGCTGGCCCCGGCGCTGGTACGCGGTCTGACCGGTGAGGTCGCGCAGGATCTTGCGCTGCAGACTTCGGCGGCTGATCGGAAATGCCGCCGAGAGCCCGAGATCGGGGTCATCAGCCTGCTGCGTGAAGCGGTGATGCTGCAGATGATACGGCCGGTAGAGCGCCAGGCTGGTGAAGACGGGACTGGCGCAGAACCAGCTTGCCACGCCGTCGTTGAGGCGCCGATTGGCGAAAAGCAGCCCATGGGCGCCGTCATGCATCAGGATGGCAAGTCCGAGCTGACGGCCGCCGATCACCACAATACCGAGCAGGAATGTAAGGAGATTGGGCCACCATGCGAACAGCGCCATGCTGCCGGCAATCAGCACCCAAGCATGCAGTACAAGCAGCAACCCGGCAAAATCCGATTTGCCGCGCAGCTGCCTCACCTGTTCGGGCGTCAGGTAGTCGCTGACTTTGACCACGGTCGCGTGCATGCCATTCCCACTATAAAATTGAGCGGGCGTCAGCACCCTGTCAACGCTGGCAGCAAGCAGCTATCTTTGGAATCGCATGCAGACCCGGACCATCCGCACCGACGTTCTTGACCTCGCCTACGAGGAGCACGGCCCGCCCGAGGGCGCCGCCGTCGTTCTGCTGCACGGATTTCCATACGCACCCCGCTGCTTCGACGTGGTCGCCCCGCTGCTGGCTGCGTCAGGCTGCCGCGTCCTGGTGCCGTACCTGCGCGGCTACGGCCCGACGCGCTTCCAGTCTGCTGCCACCCCACGGTCCGGCGAGCAGGCGGCGCTGGGTCATGACCTGCTGCAGTTCATCGATGCGCTCGGGATTGGGCGGGCGATGCTCGCCGGATTCGACTGGGGCGGCCGCGCGGCCTGCGTTGTGGCGGCGTTATGGCCCGAACGCGTGCGTTGCCTCGTGAGCTGTACCGGGTACAACATCCAGAACATTGCGCGTTCGATCGAACCGGCCTCAGCCGAACAGGAGCATCGATTCTGGTACCAGTACTATTTCCACACCGAACGCGGCCGGCTGGGCCTCGAGCGGAACCGTCGCGAGATCTGCCGGCTCCTATGGAAACTGTGGTCGCCCGGCTGGGGCTTCGACGAGTCGACGTTCGAGAAATCCGCCCTCTCGTTCGACAACCCTGACTTCGTCGACGTGGTGATCCAGTCCTACCGCCATCGCTACGGCTACGCGCCCGGCGATCCAGCACTGTCCGGCATCGAAGCCCGCCTTGCCGGGCAACCGAAGATCGCCGTCCCGACGATCAACCTGCACGGCGGCAATGATGGTGTCGGGCCTGCCACACCCGCCGATGGCAGCGCCAAGTTTTTTACCGGGGCCTACGAACGGCGCCTGCTCCCTGGCATCGGGCATAACGTCCCACAGGAAGCGCCGTCGGCCACCGTCGCCGCCCTTCAAGACCTGATGAAAGGAACCAACGAATGACCAGCATCGCCCTGATCGGCGCCACCGGAAACATCGGCGGCCGGGTGCTCAACGAGGCGCTTAGCCGTTCGCACACGGTCACCGCGATCACCCGCGACCCGCGCAAGCTGAGCGCCCGCCCTGGCATGGTCGTCAGAGCCGCCAGCACCACCGATCCGGTCGTCCTGGCACAGGTGCTGAAGGGCCACGACGCCGTCGTCGTGTCGGTGAAATGGAACGAAAACGACGTCGGCCGGGTCATCGACACGATCCGGAAGTCGGGTGTGAAGCGCGCCCTGTTCGTCGTCGGCGCCGGCAGCCTGATCCGCAAGGACGGGCGCACACATTTCGACCACATGATGGACAAGGGTGTGCAGCCTCCAACTTCCAAACCGGCGATGCTGGCATTGGAAGCCATCCGCGAGATCAAGGATCTCGACTGGACGGCAATCTCGCCGGCGGCGGCGATCCCGGCCGGCCAGCGCACCGGCAAGTTCCGCCTTGGCCTCGATCAGTTTCTCGTCGACTCCAAGGGCGAGAGCCGTATCAGCCGCGAGGACTTCGCCATCGCCATCCTCGACGAGATCGAAAAGCCCAAGCACATCCGCAAGCGATTCACGGCGGCCTACTAGCTAATCAAGGGTCTCCAGTAGCCGGGCGCAGAGGTAGGTGCGCGGCACCAGTGACGAATAGTAGATCTGCTCGTAGGCGGCATGCGCGCCCTTGCCGTCGGCACCGAGGCCGTCGAGCGTCGGAATGCCGAGTGCGGCAGTGAAGTTGCCGTCGCTGCCGCCGCCGGTCAGCGGCACGTCAGCCAGCTCCTTGCCGATCTCGCGGTAGATCGTCTGCGCCTTGCCGAACAGATCGGCGATGCCGGCATCCTTCTGGTAGGGCGGCCGGTTCATGCCGCCTTCAACCGTGACCTCGACGTCGGAGCCGATGGCCTCCAGCCCGAAGAACCAGTGCGTCATCTCTTCGGCGAGCTGCTGGCTCGGCACCCGGAGGTCAATCTCCACCCGGCACTCCGCCGGCACGACATTGACGCCGGTGCCGCCGTCGATCAGCCCGACATTGCAGGTGATGCCGCGGGCATAGTCGGTCTTGCCTTCGATGCGCAGGATCTGCCGCGCCATTTCGACGATCGCGCTGCGGCCGTCCTCGTGGCGGACGCCGGCATGGCTGGCCCGGCCCTTCACCGTCATGACGAAACGGCCGACGCCCTTGCGGGAGGTCACGACCTTGTCGCCGTCGCGGCCCGGCTCCATGACCAGCGCGTACTTGTGGTCCTTGGCTGCCGCCTCGATGCGCGCCCGCGAGGTCGGACTGCCAACTTCCTCCTCAGGGATGAACAGGAAGGTCACCGGCAGCTTCGGCTTCTTGCCCTGACGGACCAGGTGGCGCAGCGCGTAGTAGGCGATATAGCCGCCGGCCTTCATGTCATAGATGCCGGGCCCGAAGATGCTGTCGCCTTCGCGGCGAATCTTCAGGTCCTTCTCGATCATGCCGATGGGATGCACGGTGTCGAGGTGGGCCAGTACGAGGATACCCCGGCCATCGCCGTCGCCCTCGTTCCAGTCGGGCGGTGTCTTGCATTCGAGGATGTCGCCGAAGCCGTCGCGGCCGGGGATGCGTTCGAGCTTGAGCCCGAGATCACGGAACTGTCCCTCGACATGATCGACGACCTTGTTGACCGCCCCGGCGTCGTGGCTCGGGCTTTCGATGCTCACCCACTCCACGATGCCGCCCAGGACCTCGTCGGCATCGATCCTGGGTTCGTTCTTCCTGCCCTCCACCGCCATCAGATCGGATCCCAGGTGAAGTACTCGGGCGAACGCTTGAGATCGGTGAAATAGGGCTTCATCGCCGGCACCGCGATCTCGTCGATCGCCTCCAGGGTCCAACCCTCCGACATGTGCACCGAGCGGACCGGCCGGTTGGCGTTGAACAGCATGATCTCGTTCATGCGCACGCCGAAGATCTGCGAGGTGACGCCCGCGGCCTGGGCGGCATCGGACAGCAGAAACACCGCCATCGGCGCGATCTTGGCCGGCGTCATCTTCTTCGAGCGCTCCAGGCGGGCCTTCTGAGCGTCGGTGTCGGCAGGGATGGTGCCGATCATGCGCGTCCAGGCGAACGGCGAGATGCAGTTGGAGCGGACGTTGAACGCCGCCATGTCGAGCGCAATCGAGCGCGACAGGCCGATGATGCCCATCTTGGCCGCCGAATAGTTGGCCTGGCCGAAATTGCCGACGAGGCCCGAGGTCGAGGTGAAATGCACGAAGGCGCCCGACTTCTGCTCCTTGAAGTAGTTGGCCGCGGCACGACTGACGTTGAAGGCGCCGTTCAGATGCACATCGATCACCATCTTCCAGTCCATGTGGCTCATGCGATGGAAGATGCGATCGCGCAGGATGCCGGCATTGTTGATGACGCCGTCGATCCGCCCGAAATTCTCGACCGCCGCCTTGACCATGCGCTCGGCGCCGGCCGGATCGGTCACGCTGTCGCCATTGGGTACGGCCGTGCCGCCAGCCGCGGCGATCTCGTCGCAGACCTTCTGCGCCGGCGTCGTGCTGCCGCCACCCTCACCGTCGACCGCACCGCCGAGATCGTTGACCACCACCTTGGCCCCTTCCTTGGCCGCCAGCAGTGCCATCTCGCGGCCGATGCCGCCGCCTGCGCCGGTCACCAGCACGACCTTGTCCTTCAGCATGTTCGTCATGGTCTTTCCCTCTTCCTTACGATTCCAGTTTCGGGGTACCCGCGCCCGGACGCAACAGCCGCGCGCTGAGCAGCGTCGCGACCGCAAAAGGCGCAAGGCCCAGCACCATCGGCATGGCGATGTAACGGCTGCCAACCACGCTGAGGATCGCCACCGTCACCGTCCCCATGGCACCCATGCCCATCTGGGCCAAGCCGGCCAGCGACGACGCCGTGCCAGCCAGCCTGGGATACATGCCGACCGCGCCGGCATTGGCGTTGGCCACGATCATGCCGGTACCGAAGCTCAGCAGCATATGGGGACCAATGATGGCCCACCAGGTGACAACTCCGGCCAGCGAAAGCACGGCCATGATCAGCAGTGCCGCAACGTGGAACCAGCCGGAGAAGCCGATGATGGCTGCCGGTGCGACGCGACCGACCAGCCGGTTGTTGACGAAGGTGCCGGCGGTAAAGCCCCCGACCGAGAGCAGCACGATCAGCCCGAATTCCTGCGGCGAGAAGCCCAGACTCTCCTGCAGGATGAAGGGCACGCCAGCCAGCATGCCGAAGTTCATGGCGAAAGCGAAACCCAACGGCAGGATGTGGCCGAGAAACCGCCGGTCACGCAGCATCTCGCCCGAACCGCGCAGAAGACCGATGAGGTTGATGCGTTCGCCACGGAATTTGTTGGTCTCGCCGAGACCCAGCAGCGCGACCAGGAACAGGATCGTGCCGAAACCGCCGACAAACCAGAAGGTCGCCCGCCACCCGACCCAGGCGCCGAGGAAGCCGCCGATGGTCGGCGCCAGCGACGGCGCGATATTCTGGCCGAGCGAGATCCAGCTCATGACCAGCGGCATTTCCTTGAACGTGTAGGCGTCGCGCGTCAGCGCGCGGCCCAGAACCGATCCCGAGGCCGCGCCCAACCCCTGCAGCACGCGCAGCCCGATCAGATCGCCGACCGAACCGGCGAACGAACAGCCAAACGTCGTGGCGGTGAAGAACAGCAGGCCGCCGATCAGGACCGGACGGCGGCCATAGCGGTCGCTCAGTGGGCCATAGAAGAGCTGTCCGATGGCAAAGCCCAGCATGTAGGTCGTAAGCGTAAGCTTCACATTGTCGGGCGTCGCCGCGAGATCGTGGCCGACCGACGGCATGACCGGCGTATAAATGCTCATGGTAAGCGGGCCAAAGCTGCCCAGCGCCACCAGCAGGGCGATGTACGCGGCTGACCGCGGCGCCAGCGTCACTTCAGTTTCGCTTCCGCAGCACCTTCGGCGCCGAAATCGCCGCCCAGAGCGCCGCCGAGCGGCATCGCCTCCTGGGCGCGCGTCATGCGCGGGTAGTAATGCCGGAACGCACCGCGAATCTCGTCGAACGGGATGTCGGCGAAGACGCCGCGGTAGGCCAGATACTCCATGTGCCGGCGGCCGGAAAGGTCGAACGGGTGGTAGATTGAATCGCCTACCGCATCCCAGTCGAGCGGCTTCAGGCCGAAGCGCTCCGTGAGTTCACGATTGAATGCCGGCGTCGCCTTCACCCAGCGTCCCTCCAGCCAGACGTCGGTGTAGCCGTGATAATAGAAGACATCGTTGCCCATCAGCTCGGCCAGCCGCTGCGTCGTCATGTGGTTGCGCACATCGGCGTAGCCGACGCGGGCCGGAATACCGGCGGCACGGCACACGGCAGCCATCACGCCGGCCTTGTTGACGCAATAGCCATGCCCCGCCGCCAGCGTCGTGCTGGCGCGATAGGCCTCGCGCTTCATCGGCGTGTTGTAGGGGTCGTACCGGAGATCGTCGCGTACCGCATAGTAAAGCCGGAGCGCCCGGT
>ERZ890510.2227-NODE-2227-length-11266-cov-7.106681_pt1 | contig 11266 bp, 7 predicted proteins | sample MGYA00521265_ERZ890510 | MGnify/ENA primary metagenome ERZ890510 (study PRJEB32303, sample SAMEA104408624) | aquatic metagenome | biome: Brackish water; feature: Chemocline; material: water | place: Baltic Sea | collected 2014-10-26T21:54:00 | depth 110 m ...
TAGTTATATTATAACATCAAATCGGGAAGTCGAGCCAAAGCGGCGGATGGCCGGTGGCCTCGAACAGCCGCAACAGGTCGGCGGGCAGGATCGCCGTCGTCATGGTGTTGACCAGCGGATGGGCGTGGATCGGCTGGTCGCCGGCCAGGCCGCGGTCGAGTGCCAGCCGGACGCTGTGGGCCTCGTCGTTGACCAGCGCGAACGGCGTCACCGATCCGGGCTCGACCCCGAGATGGCGCCGCAGCCGCTCGGGACTGCCGAACGACAGCCGGCCGGCGCCCAGCGCCTCGCCCAGGCGCTTGAGGTCGATGGCGCGATCCTCCAGCGCCACCACCAGCCACATCTCCTCCTTCTTGTTGCGCAGGAAGAGGTTCTTGATGTGATAGCCGGCCAGGTTGCCGCGCAGCGCCTTGGCCTGCTCGACGGTGAAAACCGGCGGATGTTCGACGGTGTGCTGGGCGATGCCCAGCGCGTCCAGCTTCGCGAATAGTTGTTGCGGGTCGTACATGGGGCCTGTCTACATTGGCGGAATGAAAGGTATCGTTCTGGCGGGGGGCAGCGGCACGCGGCTTTACCCGATGACACGGGCTGCCAACAAGCAGCTCCTGCCCGTCTACAACAAGCCGATGGTCTACTATCCGCTGACCACCCTGATGCTGGCGGGGTGTCGCGAGATCCTGCTGGTGGTCAATCCGCAGGATGTCGAGACCTACCGCCGCCTGTTCGGCGACGGCCATCAGTGGGGCCTCGATATCTCCTACGCAGCCCAGCCCAAGCCCGGCGGCATCGCCGAGGCCTTCCTGATCGGCCGTAACTTCATCGGCTCCAGCCGCGTCGGCCTGATTCTGGGCGACAATCTCTTCTATGGCGATTCGCTGCCGACGATGGCGGAACGTGGCGCCAATGCCAGTGGCGCCACGATCTACGCCTATTGGGTGTCCGATCCCTCGGCCTATGGCGTGGTCGGGTTCGACGCCGACGGGCAGCCGGTGAGCATCGTGGAGAAGCCCAAGGACCCCGCCTCGAACTGGGCCGTCACCGGTCTCTATTTCTACGATTCCGACGTTTGCGATGTGGCGGCACAGCTCCCCCGTTCGGCCCGCGGCGAACTCGAGATCAGCGATGTCAACGCGCACTACCTGAAGGCCGGACGGCTCACGGTCGAGAAGCTCGGCCGCGGCTATGCCTGGCTCGACACCGGCACGCCCTCCAGCCTGCTGAAGGCGGCCCAATTCGTCGAGACGGTCGAGGATCGCCAGGGCCTGCAGATCGGCAGTCCCGAGGAGGTCGCCTGGCGCCGGGGCTATGTCGACGATGCCGCTTTCGCGCGTCTCATCGAGCCCATCAAGGACAGCGAATACGGCAAATACCTGCAGCGTCTGCTCGCCCGCGGCTGAGTTTTTGGCGGGCTTGCCAAGGCGCGGAAAAACCCCTATCACCACCGCCTTCCGGCACCTACCCGGCCGGATCGGAGCGCGGGCGTAGCTCAGGGGTAGAGCACGACCTTGCCAAGGTCGGGGTCGAGGGTTCGAATCCCTTCGCCCGCTCCAATTTTCTTCCAGTCGTTATGACGGCTTGTGCCGCTTATGCAGGCCCCGCAGGCCGGCCGACTTTGGCTGGGTTCGAGCCGCCAATTCGAAAGGCGGCAGCCGGCCTCTGATCGGCACAGACTTCACGATCGACGTGTTCGTTTCGGCGCGATCATGGAAGGCGTCGAGCAGCGGATCCAGTTCGTCGATCGACATCAACATGATGCGGGCAATGAAACAGTCCTCTCCGGTGACCTTGTCGCATGAGATGAAGCGCTTCTCATTCTCGATCATGTGCTGGACCTGATGGAGCTGCCCCGGCCTAGGCTTCAAGCGAACGATTGCCTCAAGTGTGTATCCAAGCGCCTTGAGGTCGAGATCGATCGTGAAGCGGCGGATTACGCCGCGCGCTTCCAGTTTCTGAACGCGTTCAGACGTGCTCGGACCAGAAAGGTTGATTGCGTGTGCCAACTCCTTCATGGGCGCCCGAGCGTTCTCGGCCAATGCCTCCAACAATCGTGCATCGGTCTTATCGAGAGTTTCTAATTGGGTTTTAGGCATTATTTGAATTTGACCTTGAATAGAGTGGCATTCACGAGATTTTTCCTGCGCGAGTGCGGAGACTCTGTCACTTCACCTTTGATACCTTGCCTCTTTGCATAGCCGAGGGATACGTGGAAATCGATATTTGGAATACCGGGTTGTTCACTCTCGGCGCGATCATGCTGCTCGGTTCACCCGGTCCCGCCATCGCCGCCTTGCTAGCGATCGGCAAGGATCGAGGCTTTGCCGGCAGCTTGCGGTTCTTTTGGGGGGCTACAGCTCGGCCTTGCTCTTGGCGCCGCCGTGAGCGCTGCGGGGCTGACATCTGTCTTGCTCGCAATACCGTTTGCGGCCGCCGCCATGACGGTGGTGGCTACGATCTATCTCTTATGGTTGGCTTACACGATTGCAACTTCCCCGCTGACCGGGGGCCCTAGCCGAAGCAAGAGCGCGATCGCTTCAAGCGCCGGCGGAGGCTTCCTGCTCGGCGCCACAAACCCGAAGGCATACCTCGCCTTCATGTCGCTTATGGCTTCCTATGCCATGGTGCCGAAGCATCCTCCGATCGATGCCGGCATGAAATGGCTTTTATGCGTCATCGTGATGATCGTCGTTGATTTGATTTGGTTGTGGCTGGGAGCAGTGCTCGGCATGGCACGACTGACTCCGGCGGCGGAGCGAACGATGAACGTGACGATGGGTGCGACGATCATCTTGACCGCCGGTCTCGCATTCCTGTGACCTCTTTCGGTGCTTGCTCGTCGTCCTTGCCAAGGTCTGGGTCGAGGGTTCGAATCCCGTCGCCCGCTCCAATTTCTGCCAACGATCGGGATTTCCTCAGCATCGGCATTCAGCGCTGATTGCTTCCCTTTGGGTCGGGGACCAGGGTATTGCCGGGGGCAGAGAAGATCCGAGTCTGGAGTATGATTGAAGGAGTGACGCTCTCGCTATGGAGAAACATGCGTGAAACGTTCTCCCAAATGGCCTCGAGCCAGCGTCGGTCTTACCTCGAGATTCGTCGAAGGCCCGGCAACGACACGCCGGAAGCCGCCGGGGTTTCCGATCCGAAAGCCGCTCCCGGCCGTCACGCCGAGAGGCGATGCGGCCGCCGAGGCGATTTGTGCCGTGGTTCGCCGCATTCCGCGCGGCTGGGTGGCAACCTATGGCCAGGTCGCCACGATGGCCGGCATGCCGAGACGGGCCCGCCTGGTCGGCCGGATCCTTCAGCGCCTCGACTCGACAACAAAAATTCCGTGGCACCGCGTCGTCAACGCCAAGGGCGAAGTGTCGTTCAGCCTCTCTCGCAATGGCGGGGACATTCTCCAGCGACGCTTGCTGGAAAAGGAAGGCATCAAATTTGACGACGGGAACCGCCTGGATTTGGAACGAAATCGCTGGCTGGACTGAATTCGAAGCTGTGACCAGGTGCGCGCAGTTTGCGCGCCATTCGAGTTGTCTTCCTGTGCTTCTTGGCGCGTCGGCATACTCCGTGCACAACGAGATTGGGATTCAGCTCTGACTTGATCCTCGCCAGGGTCGGGGTCGAGGGTACGAATACCTTCGCCCGCTCCAATTTTTCTTCCGCAAGCCAGTGGGTACTTTGCCGCTTGAACGAATTCCGTTCGGGCGAGGCGGCATCGGCGGCGTCGAGGACAATCAGGTGGCCGGGCCGCGTGGCGTGGCATTTCGAAGGCTGGGCAAAAGGCGCGGTCGATATTCGCCACTTTGGCAGAGGCTGGGTCAACCCATAGCCGCATGGGGCGCAGCGGTCTCCAAGATCCTGCTGGCATGCAGTGACGCCAACGCGTGCGTTTCAGTGTGCAGGTCCGGATCTTGAATATCCCAGAAGTCCTTTTCCGGGTCGCGCATGTCAGAATGCGGTGGGCCGATATGAGCGCGCACAATATTGCCGCAATGAGCGAGCGGAATAATTGGACGGAATGCTTAGCGAACCAAGCTTTGGTTCCGCGACCGATCCTCAGCAGCTTAAGTGTGGCCTTGCCACGAGACCGTTGGATCGAAGTATCAAAGTGGTCCGAGAGCTGAAGGTATTTGTGCCCTGCGGCCGAAACGGCGTTTGGTAGCGTATTCGAGCTTAGCCAGCAGGACCTGCGAGAGTCGAAATCGGCGATCTATGGAGGCGGGAATGCGCCAGGTAGCTCGACGGAAATCTTACGGCGGCATCGCACGGCATTTTTGCCGGAGCACGCGGACTATCGTTGCGATCGTGGCGGCACTCAGTGCCGTGGGGTACGCTGGCACTGCATTTGCGCAAGATTGGCAGGGACTGATCGAAGGCGTCGTGCGTGGCATGGCCACAGGCACGCCGCGGCAACAGCCGCAACCAACGGAGAACGTGGTTCCCCTTGGACAGCAACCTGCGCAGGCGCCGTCGGTTGCTCAGTCCTGTAGCCAGACTGCCGGGCCGGAGAGAGCGCAGGAATTGGCGCGTCAGTGCCTGCAGGTGTCCGAGGCGACGCGTCCCCCCTGCAATGCCGAGAATCCTTGCGACATGATGGTCAATGAAATCAGACGTAGCTGCGCCTTGAAGCAAGGGGCGGGAATTGCAGTGCCACAGGTCTGCAACGAACCAATCGCCGGGCTGACGACCTCCCCGCCGGAAGATGATCCTCGCGGGGAGGTCAGGGAAATTCAGAGGCATCTGACGATGCTTGGCTACGAACCCGGCCCGGTCGACGGCGTATTCGGCGACGAGACGCGACGGGCGCTCCAGCGCTTCCAGCGCGTTGCGAACTTGCCTGCGACCGGCGAGGCGTCGGCGTCGACCCTGAGCGCGCTGCGAGACGCCGCCCAGGGTAAGGGCACGCCGGCGCACCAGACGATCATGCAAGGCGATACGGCGCCTTCGGGCGGCGTCCCGGCAACGAGACAGATCGCGAACTCCGGCACCAACGGCATTCGGGCGATCGCTCCCGTCATGTTGGAGGGTCGACTGCTGACGGGCTATCCCTTGGCCTACGGCAGGTTCAACAAGGAGCAGGTCCAACGCGACGCCCGGAGGCGTCACTACACCAAGTCATCGTTCGACCTGGCGCTGTACATGGACCTCTTCATATTGAAGCATTGGCCCGACGTGCTGAAGAGGCAGGACTACGCCTACGAATATGCACATCGTTTCCTGACCGGCAGTTCGCTCGCGAGGTACGTGAGCGATTGCCGGGGCAACTGCGGTGGGAACGGGCCGTTCGGTGGCTGGGCCGGACAGAACGAATTCGAGCGGGAAGCCAGCTATCAGGCCTTCGTGAAGGACTTGCCGGGCCTGCTGGGGCCGCTGGCGCCCGATGCACCGGTCGAGGCAATCCTGGTACGTGAAGTGCGGATCCAGCCCTACGGCTCTTCAGCCGGCGCATTCCCGATGGCCCTCGCTCGCCCCGGCCTCACGGTCTACGGCACGGTACCTCCGGCAGCGCGGGTATCCGCCGAACCCGACTTCAAGGTGCCCTCGCAGATAAAGGTACCTCGTGCAGAGGCGCCGGAATTTCTCGAACCGCTGCAAGCACAGAAGCGTAAGGCCTATCTCGGCCTTTATGTTTCTCTCGGCAAGCCGGACTGGGACCCGAATCTGAGTGCCGTGAAGACGAGCATGACGCTGACCGGGGCGAAGCTCTATCTCGATCCGGATCTCCAAAGGCAGATTCACGACTTCGATGTTGGCCCAGCGGTAGCAACGACCAGCGAGGTCGCGCCAGGTCCGGCCCCCGACCGACTGCCGGTCCTCAGATCGTCACAGGATTCACGGCTTGCCGGCCTTCCGGACGATCACGAGAGCATAGCGCGAGCACTCCTGCTTGCCAGGTGGCGGGCGGACCCTGCGATGACCTCGGACGAGAATGTCCTTCTGCAACTCGCCCACTACCTTCTGCCGGAACCGGACCGCGCCGCGCTCCTCGCGCGACGTCGGTGGGCTGGCGTCGATGAATTCGCGCAAGGGCGGAGCCGCCAGCGCTTCCTCACGGAATGGCGGCCTCGCCTGCTGGCGCAGGCACCGCAACTTCCCTTCCGCTTTTCCGTCGTCTCCCTTGCCGGGCTCGGAGCTTATGATCCGGCGGGCGAGAAGTTTCCAGTTCCGCCGATAGAACTATCACAAAACAGAAGGGAACGGCGGACGATCTACCTGCCCACGTCGAACGGCCTGGCGAACCATCGAATAACCGTGGACCGTGATCCACCATCGGCCTTGCCGCTGTCGACGAGCGACGCTGAAGCGCTTCTGAAGCGCCAAAGGAACGCCATCGCCAACGAATTGAAGCGTACCCCCCAATATCGCCACGCCAGCCTCGTCCAGAGCCAACGTTTTGTCGTCTTTCGCGCAGAGATAGAGGTCGACGAGGCAGCATCAACGACGTCAACAACGTCGCGGCAATCGGGGTATTTCACGTGGACAGGCCGGATCAGGCGGATGGATTTGTTCGAGGATCTGACGTTTGGGCGCAAACTGCTCGACAATGACGCGATCCTCTCCATCGACCCTGCAAGAGCGCTCGAGGCGAGACGGGACGGACAACTGACTGTTCCAGCCGAGCTGTTGCTCGGTGATCGATGGAACGGGGACGACACGAGCCTCCTCATCGCGGCAAGGACTGCGCCGGAGCGCTTGACGCCGGAGATCTGGCGGCAGGCGGCAGAATCAGCTCTGTCGTCGGAACGTTCCTCGGAGCATTCCGGAGATCGCAGCATGCGGTTCCCCTGGGGCCGCTTCTTTCCGGATGGCTTCGCCAGCGGCTCCTCGAGAGGGCTGATGCCGGAGCATGTCGAGGCGTTCCGCGTCTGGACCTTGCGCCGCGCCGCGGCCATGCCCTCGATCCTGTGGATCCCGATCCATCTGAATGGCACCAGCCACAGGGCCGGGACTCCTATGCGTCGCCTGGAATTCCGCGGCAACGGTGACCGGACGGACGACCACGCGCTGCAGTCGATCAAGCTGGCAGCGGAGCCCACCCAGTCGATCATTTTCCGCCTGCCCGATCAGCGCGGGCGATATCGGGTCGAACTGCCGTCGAACGAGTTCGACGCGCTGGGCGGCAGCTACAGGGCGTGGTTGCGCGCCCGCGTCACGGAGTACGGTTCGGGCCCGCACGGACCCATCCTCGTCGTCGAACCCGAGCGCGTGTCGCTGGTGCGCTCGGCCGCATCGTTGCCTAAGTCGGAGCCGCGGATAGAACGGCCGGTCCTGTTCGGCGACACGCTCGAAGAGGCGCGGACCAAGGTCGCGGCCGCCACGACTGCGAGCCAGGCTGCCCAGGCCGCAGAAGCGGCGAAGAAATTAACGATCCTCGGCATGGCGCCCGGCATGGCGCTCACGGAGGCTCGCCGCATGGCATCGGCGCACCTTGGCGCCGACGCGAGATTCTATGTGCCCGAACTGAACGGGATGGAGACGCCTGCTTCGCGGTTGTTCGATGCCTCTATCCTGATGGAGAAGGCGGACGGGACGGAACGGATCTCGCTGTTCGCATCCCGGCGACAACACGAGCCGATCGTCGTGGCGATTCGCCGGCAGTTGGTTCTTGCCAAGGGAATAGGGCCCACGGACGAGGAGGTCCTGGCGCAGGCAACCGGGCAATATGGCAAGCCGAATGGAACTGTGCAGTCGGCGACGTGGAGCGCTTCGGTTGCGCGGGGAGCCGCGTCGCCAGACCGTTGCGTCGCCACAAGGCTTCACGCCACAAGCGACCAATTCATCTGGCGGAGAGAACGCACACCCAGGTTCTTCGAGCCGAGGTATCTCATGTCGAGATACGTCACCGGGGCCAATCTTCAGTCCAATGCCTGCGGTGTTAATCTCAGGATGGAAAATAAGTCAGACGTCAATGCGGCGCCAGGCACCCGGGTACTGACCTTCGAGTCGGAGGACCTCGGCTTGGCTGTCGGCCTGCTCTCCCTGCCCGTTCCGCAAGTCGCAGAGAAGCGGGCACCTCTGGGATTCGCCAGTATCGATGCCAGGACTCCGCACGACGTGCTGCAGATGTATCCGGGTATGCCTCTTGCGGAAGCGGAGCCCCTTGCCAAATCTCACTTGCCCGATGCGATACGCTTGGTCGCTGACGGCACCAATCCGGTGGCACCCACAAAGCACACGCAACTGGCGAGCGGCGTCCTCCTTGCCGATCCCGCCCGGAAGGAATCGATCACCCTGTTCACTGAACGCGACGGGACTATTCCGACGGTCGTGGCCGTCATGCGGCATGTCATCGTGCCGAAGGACAACGCCGTCATGGCGGCCATCACCGCCGACGCCATCAAGAAGTACGGCGACCCCGGTGCCAGGACGGAACACGGCCTCTATTGGGGCGTGAAACCCCGAGCAACGGACAGCTACTTCTCGCCATGCATTTATGTCAGCTTCGTTGGCGTCGGGCGATGGAGGAATGGGTCGCCATGGCAAGCCGCCCCAGGCGCTCCCGTAACGCTGGAAGGACCGATAATTGAATTTCTCGGCACGGTGCCGGTAATGAGAGTTGATTCATTGGGTCCTGGTGACGCCGATCAGCACGGCTACAATTCAATCCGATGTCCCGCCCAGGCCGGATTGACATTCATACCGGCCTCGGCGGACACGGTCATCGTTGGCCAATGGACCATAGATACCGGCGGTACGGCTGAGCTACTTGATCGCATCCGAGCTGGCACCGCGAGCCCTGGCGCGGACCTACCGCAGACCAATCCCCGGCCTTCTTCCTCGGAGCCCAAAGCCGCGCCAAAGATCAAACTTTGAAAGAGTCGACCGATCGGCACTTGTTGACCTGCTCGAAGGTCGAACCTGCCGGGTACGGGTCACAAGCGGAAGTGGCGATCACTTCATGTGATGTCCGCTTTCTCTCAAATTCGGACATTCGTCTCGTAGCGACTGGCGGGAGCTTGCCAAATCATCGCCGCGAGCCGCGCAAGTCGCACCTCATCAACCAAATGTTCCTGCGATCAGCGCGCACCGCTATGACGTGCCCGATCGCACGGCTGCATCCTCGCGATCCCGGTCGGGATGGTGAAACACCAGCACGACCAGCACCGACGACAGGGCGAGCACCGTCATCAGCAGGAATCCGTCGGCGAACGAGCCGCGCAGGCCCAGTACCCAGCCGGTGATGGCAGGGGCGAGGAAGCCGGCGACCGCGAAGGCGAAATCCATGATGCCGAGCGCCGTCGCCGCGCGCTGCGGCACGATGTCGACGTTCACCGCATAATAGGCCGCGTTGGCGCCCATCGAGGCCGCCACCGCCACCGTGATCCCGGCGATCGCCACGGTGAGGTCGTCGGTCAGCGCCACGGGAATGACCGCCAGCGCCGCCACGAACTGGCTGCCGGCGATGAGATAGGAGCGCGCCACCCGCATCCGGCCGGTGGTCTTCAGCAGATGGTCCGACCAGCGTCCGAACGCCCACAGCGTGACCGCCGCGGCCAGCCACGGCAGCACGGTGAACAGGCCGACCGCCTGAAGGTTGAGCCCGTACTTGCGCTCCAGATAGCTCGGCAGCCACGCCATGAAGAAGAACAGGAAGTAGCCGAAGACGAAGAACGCCCAGTAATTGGCCAGCAGCGTCCGGTTGCTCAGCAGCATCCTGAGCACGCCGGGCTCCGGCCAGGATTTCAGGACGGCATGGGGCGCGGCGGAGACGGAGTCGTCCTTGGTCCGGATGTGCGCCAGTTCGGCGGCATTGACGAAGCGCGAGTCCGCCGGGCTGTCGCGGAACAGGAAATACCACAGCGGCACCCATAGCGCCGAGAGCACGAACAGGATCGCGAAGGTGAGGCGCCAGTCGAACCAGCCGATCAGTTGCGTGACGACCGGGCCGCCGACGGCGAGGGCCAGCGGCACCGCCAGCAAGGCGTTGGCCAGCGCCGTTGCCCGCTCGTGCGGCGACAGCCAGTGGCTGACGGCGCCGGTGAGGGCGGGGAAGTTGGGTCCTTCGGAGACGCCCAGCAGCACGCGCGCGGCGTAGAGCATGGCGAAACTGCCGGCCAGCCCCGTGGCGCCGATCGACAGGCTCCACAGGATCGCCGCGACCGTGAGCACGGCGCGCGCACCATAGCGGTCCACGGCGAAGCCGCCGAACAGGGTGGTGATGGCATAGCCGAGGCCGAATGCCCCGAGAATGATGCCGGTATCGGCGGGCGAGAGGCCGAGGTCACGCTGGATGCCGGGGATGGCGTAGGAGATGGCCGAGCGATCGATGTAGTTGACCGCGGTGATCGCGAACAAAAGGAAGATGATGAACCATCGGTATCTGGTGCGCGTCATTTGCCCACTCCAACTCTTCGTTCAAGCTTGCCAGCATTTGCCGCTGGAGTCCGAATTCGGGCGGGGCTTCCGGATCGTGGAATCGGGCCGCGATGGCGCTCGCGATGTATTGTTGCCAAGGTAGAAATCGAAGAGATCAACCTCTGGGGCTTGCCGCGTGACTGTACAAACCAACCCAACTCAGGACCGCGGCCTCGCGGTGGTGCGCACCGTTGCCGGATTGCGAAAGGCGGTCGCGTCGTTCCGGGCGGCGGGCCGCACCATCGGCCTGGTGCCCACCATGGGCGCGTTGCACGAGGGCCATGTCAGCCTGGTGAAGGGCGCACTCGATCGCGGCGACGCGCCGGCGGCGTCGATCTTCGTCAATCCGACACAGTTCGGACCGAACGAGGATTTCGCCGCCTATCCGCGCGACGAGGCCGGCGACTTCGCCAAGCTGGAGGCAGCGGGCTGCCGCATCGTCTTCGCGCCGGACAAGGACGAGATGTATCCCGTGCCGATGCTGACCACGGTCAAGGTGACGGGCGTGACCGACGGTCTTTGCGGTCCGCTGCGGCCCGGCCATTTCGACGGCGTGGCGACGGTGGTCACCAAGCTTCTGATGATGGCGGGGCCCGATCGCGCCTATTTCGGCGAAAAGGATTTCCAGCAGCTCCAGGTCATTAAAACCATGGTGCGCGACCTCGCCATGCCGGTTGAAATCGTCGGCATGCCGACGGTACGCGAGCCCGACGGTCTCGCCCTGTCGTCGCGCAACCGCTACCTCAGTGCCGACGAGCGCACGACGGCGCTGCATCTTCATCGCCAGATGACGGCGGTCGCCGGTGCGGTTCGCGACGGCCGCGGCCCGTGCGGCGCCGCGACCGCGGCGGCGGCCAGGGTGCTGCTCGAGGCGGGTTTCGACACGGTCGAGTATCTCACCGTGGTCGATGCCGAG
>ERZ890510.2229-NODE-2229-length-11257-cov-9.022585_pt1 | contig 11257 bp, 8 predicted proteins | sample MGYA00521265_ERZ890510 | MGnify/ENA primary metagenome ERZ890510 (study PRJEB32303, sample SAMEA104408624) | aquatic metagenome | biome: Brackish water; feature: Chemocline; material: water | place: Baltic Sea | collected 2014-10-26T21:54:00 | depth 110 m ...
ACATCACTATTTGACACTAAATCCTAACCAGCTCTTGACTTCAGCGTAATAATATTCGCTTGTTAGTCACGGTTGAGCGCTCTCACGATATCCTGACCACCCTTCGCTTGGCAGAGGAGTTCGGAATTGACCTCGTCCTCGATTCAGCCTCGGAAGCCTATCTAGTTACCGATCAGATCAAAGCAGCCGGCGTTCCCGTTATCACGCACCCGACAATGGCTCGACACAGTGGCGAACGGGCAAATGCCACGTTTGAGGCAGCCTCAATTCTGCGGGATGCAGGAATTCCGTTTGCGCTGCAAAGTGGCTTTGAAGCATACGTACCCAAAACACGGGTCATCCTGTTCGAAGCAGGCGTCGCTGCTGCGAACGGTCTTTCATTTAGTGAAGCTCTTGCCTCCATCACGATAGATGCGGCTCGATTACTGGGTGTTGATGACCAGATTGGCTCGCTGGAAGTAGGAAAAGATGCAGATATTGCCCTCTACGACGGCGATCCCTTTGAATACACGACACACGCCATTGGTGTAATCATTGATGGCAATGTGGTCAGCACGGAGATCCGCTGATCGATGCAACCGGTCCAAAGCTCATGAAACGCACTCCAACCACCTCAGCCATCGTCACCTATTTCTTCGACGGGGATACAGATGTACGGCGAGCTCGCGCCCGCACGGTGAACATAACAGTTTAACACTGACTGAACCAGTAGGGATAGTCGATCTAGTTTTGTTCTGCCAGAAAACAATAATCCGAAATCATTTGATGGTTTTTTACTAAGATCTGGACTTGGCACATTTTGCTTCACCCTTTGCACCGCCCTTGCCACCCAAGAGCGCACTTTCCTGACACCTATTCAATTAGTCTAATGAAACGAGCCTTATTTCTGAGCCTTTTGCTCCTTCTCGTTGTAGCCCCTGCCCTGGCGCAGCAATCAGATGTTTCTAAACTGACACTCGAGAGGCTGTTCAGTTCATCCGAATTTGCCAGCGAGCAATTTGGACCTGCCAGGTGGCTTGAAGACGGATCCGGATACACGACGGTTGAGGCTTCCGAGTCCAGCGCAGGTGGACAGGATATTGTTAGATACGATCCTGCGACAGGACAGCGCGAGGTCATGGTGTCTGCTGCCAATCTCATTCCAAATGGATCCGGCAGCCCGTTGTCTATTCAAGACTATTCGTGGTCTCCAGACGGAAACAAGGCCGTTATTTTCACAAATTCGAAACGGGTGTGGCGGGACAATACGCGCGGCGACTACTGGATACTCGACAGAAAAACGAAACGGCTGCAACAGATTGGAGCGTTTGCGACGCCTTCTTCCCTGATGTTCGCCAAAATTGCCCCAGACGGGAAAAAGGTCTCCTACGTTTCGGAAAGTAATATTTACGTCGAAGTGCTCTCGGACGGTGCCGTAACTCAGCTGACGCATGATGGCTCACGTACTATCATCAACGGAACCACCGATTGGGTGAATGAAGAGGAATTTTACCTCCGGGACGCCTTCCGTTGGAGCCCAGACAGTAAAAAAATTGCCTACTGGCAACTGGACGCAGAGGGCATCGGCGAGTTTTTGATGATCAACAATACCGACTCCATCTATTCCTATGTGATTCCGGTTCAATACCCCAAAGCAGGTACGACCAGTTCAGCCATGCGCATTGGCGTGATTTCAGCCGAGGGCGGAAAGACAACCTGGGTGGTGGACAACGACGATCACAGAAACCACTACCTACCGCGCATGGACTGGGCCAACAATTCCGATGAGCTCATCATCCAGCACATGAACCGTTTGCAGAACACCAACGAAGTTCGCATTGCAAACGCTGCCACCGGCCAAACGCATTCGCTCATGACGGACCGGAATGATGCGTGGTTGGAAACGGTAGACAACTTAATGTGGACGGAAGACAGCAAACATTTTACATGGATCAGTGAACGCGACGGTTGGCGGCATGCCTACCTGGTGGATCGCAGCACCGGCAACATGACCTTGATCACAGATGGGGAATACGACATCCTAAGCATCGAGCGAATTGACATGGCGGGCGGATGGCTCTACTTCATTGGGTCGTTCGACGACGCCGGCCAGCGATATTTGTACCGCGTCCCCATTAAAGGGGGTGCGCCGCAGCGACTTACGCCCGAAAACCAAGCGGGATGGAATTCCTATCAGGTCTCCGCCGATGCCAAGTGGGCTATTCACTCACATTCCAGTTTCGAAACGCCAACCACCATCAACTTGGTATCGCTTCCTGATCACAAGATTGTTAAGAAACTGGTCGGTAACGAACAGCTCAATGCGACACTTGACGCCCTCACCCTTGGAGAATCATCCTTTTTCAGATTGGATGTGGGCGACGGATTGGAATTGGACGGTTGGATGATCAAACCCTCGCACTTCGATCCATCAAAACAGTATCCCGTACTGTTCTTCGTGTACGGTGAACCGTGGAATCAGACGGTCGTGGATCGGTTTGGGGAAAATCAGATGCTGTGGCATCACATGATTGCCGAGCAGGGATACTTGGTCATAAGTATTGATAACCGGGGTACTCCAGCGCCCCGTGGCAACGCCTGGCGCAAGTCCATCTACGGAAATATTGGCACAATAGCGTCCATAGACCAAGCAGCAGCGCTCAAGAAAATCAGTGAGTGGCCATTTGTAGACTCCAGTAGAATCGGGATTTGGGGATGGAGCGGCGGCGGCTCCATGACCCTCAATATGATGTTCCGGTATCCCGAGCTTTATCATGTGGGTATGTCCGTTGCACCTGTGCCCGACCAGCGGCTTTACGACACCATCTACCAAGAGCGTTACATGGGCCTTCCACAGGAAAATGTGGAAGGGTATCAGCAGGGATCTCCGCTTACGCACGCAGAAAATCTAAAGGGTGATTTGCTCATTGTCCACGGCACAGGGGATGATAACGTGCATTATCAAGGCACCGAACGCCTCATCAACAAACTGATTGAAAACAACCTTCCGTTCCAGATGATGGCGTATCCGAATCGGTCTCACGGCATTTACGAAGGGCCGGGAACGAGCCGCCACCTCAGAGAACTGCTGACCAATTATTTGTACGAACACCTCGAGCCAGGAGGCCGGGTTACCGTTTCGAATCCCAAAGGCTAACCAGTAACTATACATACGGTGAATAACAGTGTATCTTGATTGAATATCAGTTCTACCGCAGCGCATTGTTACATGTCGTTACTTCGTGAAATTTTCTATGGCGAAAGAGGGAATCAACTGGTCCGCATAGCTATTTCCCCTATCAAAAGCCTGATTCCCAAACGTTTTCATTTTCCGGTATCCGGGAATATAAAAGTCCGTCTTTCTGGCCTAGATCCTCTCCATTTAAATGTTAACCCAACCTGCTACCTGGGCAAGGTCCTGTATTGGAATGGAATTGCTGGGTTCGAGTCCGGTGTTCATCAGGTATTTAAATATCTAATAGGTAGGGCGGATACTTTTGTTGATGTCGGTGCGAACATTGGGTTCTATTCATTGATGGCAGCAAAATATAATCCTGAGGTAAAAGTGGTGTGTTTTGAGCCACTTCCCGCTTCATTCAAATATTTGAAAGCCAATATCTTAGCTAATGGTGCTGCACATATTGATGCGCATCAAATTGCTCTTTCAGATAAGTCAGGAACTACAACTTTTTACTATTCCATTAACCCGAAATTTCCCTTTGTAAAGGACCAGCTTACCAGCACCGGAAGTCTGGATAAACAACAGGCGGACAGGACATCACTTCTTGAAAGTGCAGACGTAGAACAATTGACTCTTGACCAGTTTGTCAACACGTTCAAGTCAGGCCAAATTGATCTAATAAAGCTGGATACAGAAGCAACAGAACACTTCGTACTTGATGGTGCGAAGGAGACTATCGGCAGATTCCGCCCAATTATTCTATGCGAAGTGCTACCCGGAAAAGTTGAGACTGAAATTCAATCTCGCATCGAGTCATTGAAGTACGTTCCCTTTAAGATCACCGACAATGGGCTAACGGAAGTTCATGACCTTAGTCATGATGACGCTGGGACAAATGATCATTTATTTTGTCCTCAGGAAAAGCTGAATGACATCAAAGGGCTTCTAAATGACGACCTGAGGGATACCACGACCGGTTGGTTCGAACGGAGCTGAAAGCGGGCAAACATCACGAATTCGCCTAGGTCGTGATTTGAAGAGAATCCTTGTTTACTTTGTGACTCGAGCTTTCGGTTTTCGCAGGCAAGGTATCGGCGTCTCTTTTAAGGGAGCACAAAACGTAATTCGACTATGTTCAGACAGTTAGTACGCGGCCTTTTATGCGCCGCTGGACTTTTTCTTCTAGGCTCTCCACATACGGCACTTGCTCAAGACGAAGCGGCGTTTGACCCCGAGGCTCGCCTTGTTGAACTGGGTATCACCCTTCCCAAACCCTTAAACCCCGTAGCCAATTATGTGAATGGGGTACGTACTGGAAATTTGATCTTCACCGCAGGTAAGGGAGCCAAATTTGCAGATGGTTTCGAGCTACATGGCAAAGTGGGAGCAGACGTTACGATTGAAGAAGGGTATAAAGGCGCTCGCCAAACGGCCATAAATCAACTGGCCGTACTCAAAGACATGCTTGGGAATTTGAACCGAGTGGTTCGAGTAGTGAAAGTACTTGGCATGGTCAATTCAGACCCCAGTTTTGGCGATCAGCCCGCCGTTATTAATGGCTTTTCAGATTTGATCGTTGATGTTTTTGGAGAACGGGGGCGCCACGCACGCTCGGCAGTAGGCATGGCCTCGCTACCTAGAGGACAGTCCATTGAAATCGAAATGATTGTTGAGGTGATGGACGACGCGGCGAGAGTGGCCGGGGGCAGCGACTCACGGCAACCCCTTTTGATGAAATACCTTGGAACAGCAGGTTGGGAAATAACGGATGGAAAGGTCACTGTTCTGGTCGATCCCTACATCTCCCGCCTAAAGTACGGCGGTGGTGGACACCCAGACGATGATCGTCCGGATTATGAGCGCGGCGCCACAGCGGTTTCCGATACCGTACTGATCAACAGCATCGTTACAAAAGCCGACTTTATTCTAGTTCATCACGGTCATTATGATCATCTAGGAGATGTGCCCTATATCGCCCGAAAAACCGGCGCGAAAGTAATTGGAACAGAGACGACCATGTCCATTCTTCGCGCTTATGGCATCCCCGAAGAACAATTGTACGCGGTTGGTGGCGGCGAAGACTATCAGTTTGAAAACTTTTCATTGCGAGTCCTTCCATCTATCCACTCTGCTCTGAATGAAAAACATTACCACGACTCTCGGAGATTCGACGCGACCACCCCCCTTGAGGCGCCCCTCCGCATTGATCAGTTCATCGAGGGTGGTTCATTGATGTTTCTGGCCCGCTTCGAGGGCCACGATGTACTAACTATGGGGTCAATGAATTTCCTAGAACGTGAGCTTGAAGGAATTCATCCGGATATTCTTCTGGCCGGAATCAACGGTTCAAGGCTTGGTTTGTATAACTACGATGAGCGGTTATTGAAGGTGACCGGGTATCCGGCCGTAGTCATTCCAACACACTGGGACAATTTCAGGCTGCCATACGGGTACTCCCAACAAGCAAACATCGATCGAAATCTTGTCCCATTCACTGAAGCGGCTTCAACTATCTCGCCTCATTCTGAGGTGATTATTCCAGTGCATCTGGAAACCATTATCATCAAATAGAGCGCCTCGGTTTAGCGACGAACTGGCTGGTTGATATGAATGCCATTTAAGCCATCAGAATTCGCGACGCCAATGTCGGGAAAACCATCTCCGTTGACGTCGCCAACGGCAATACCGTACGTGTAGTCATCAGGGCCACCAAAGCGGGCCTCAACAAAATTGCGACCCGTTCCGTCGTTAAAAAACACGGCGTTTTGTGAGCCGACATTTCCAATGATGATGTCCAAGTCGCCGTCTTTATCTAAATCGACGAGAAAGGCATCGTAGCTCTCGCCGTCTTTAGCTCCAAACTTGATGGCTTGACTGAAATCACCTTTCCCATCGCCAAAATAAATGCCGTTCGCTTCTCCAATATTCGCGGTAACGAGATCTAGATGTCCATCGGCATTCATGTCCCCAACGACAACTGAGCGCGTCTCATCCATCCCGGTTCCGTAAGGAATTGAAGTTGAAAAGCTAAGTTGATCATCATTCAGATAAATAAAATTGGCCCCTCCATCCCGATTCGCCAATATTAGATCAGGTTTGCCGTCTCGATTGATATCCTCAACGGCTACTGAAATAGTAGAATCGTCGCTCGATCCAAACGGTATTTTTGCAGCGAATGTACCATCGCCATTTCCCAAGTATATTCCGTTCTCCATGCCCCTGTTTGTAACTAGGGCATCCGGCTTGCCGTCCCCGTTCAGATCTGCGATAGTCACGCTTCTAGTGGATTCGACTTCAGGTCCAAGGGCCTCTATCTCATAAAATCGCCCTTTCCCGTCGTTGAGATAGACTCTGTTCTGTGTGAGGTCGTTCGCCTCGATGGCATCTAGATCGCCGTCACCGTCCAGGTCCGCCATGGGCACGGTATACGTGGTCCGGCTTTCAATGGCTAGAGGATAGCTTTCCATAAAACGGCCCTTGCCGTTGTTTATGAATACCTCATTTTGCGCCGGCCAATGCCGGCCACTGGCAACCAACACATCTAGGTCTGTGTCCCCATCCACATCTGCGAAAACCAGCGATGCGGACCGATCCGTCCGGAGTCCAAGTAGAATTTGAGGAGCCTCGGTAAAGGTTCGAGTCTGTGCGACGGTTGGAATTCCAGCCATGACCGAAACAAAGTAGACAAGAGCAACTCTCTGGGAGAGCTTGACAATGGATGGCATTTTATTAGGAGATTGCAGTTGTTACAGGGTTACAGTTGTTTCGATGATATGGAATGCAAAGAATTGGACACATCGCTTTTGAAAGGTACGAGCTAGGTACCCTTTATGGTTACAAAATAGTCCCATCGAGGTCCTCTTATTCCTGCTGCGGTGTAGTTAATGGTACGATCCAATCTGCTGGAGCGATGGTCCGGTCTTTGGATGCCAGATCCGTGGTAGGATCAATTAGCTGTTGAGGCTCACGACCGTTGAGCGAAATCAGAACATCTACCTTTACCTCTACGTTGCGGGCTCCGCGACGTTGTTCTTCTTCTTTCAAGTGGTTCGCAAACTGCCGAATCAAATCGGGTGATTGTAACATATTCTCGGCCTGCCACATTTCGAAATAGTCCCGCAGGACTACACGCTTGGGTTCTGATGAATGGTCGGAGACGATTTCAATTTGTTGCGAGACGACTCGTTTGTCTTGAAGCATCATTCGCCATGCAAAAAAATGTCCTTCCTCACTCCAACTCGTATTTCCGGGGTATTCATGATGGCGAAGTGGCAGGAAAACCTGTAGAACAATGTATAACCCAATTATTGCGACGCCGAAAGAAGAGATCGTTTGGGGAATGACCTCTTTTCCAAGCTCATTTATACCAGGCTGCACCTGCACCAGTTGGGATATTTGAGGCTTCGCCGGCCCCTGTATCGGCGCGTGTATCAGTCCCGGCGTTTTCGTAGCCGGTTTATGTTCACCCATCCCCAAAACGAAACCCAATCGACTTGTACGGAATTTTTTAGCCAGCTGGAGCGGCCAATCAGGATCAAAAAACACAAGGGTGCCAAAAATCATGAACCACGGAAATATGCCGATGTCAAACAGCCAGTTATTTGTCACATGAAAGGCTGCCGTCACCAAAAAAGCAGCCAATCTCGTCCTCTTCCAAAACAGCAGGGGTGCGGCAATCAAATCCAGCGTCAATCCGCCCCACGATATGAAATCGGTGAGCCACGGTTCACTCGTGTATGGCCCAATCAGAAAATAGTCTGTACGCCTGGACAGCCAAAGGTCCACAGGATGCCCAGCCATCCAGTCTGAATTAATTTTAGCGAGACCACCAAAAAAGTAGAGTATGGCAAACTGGAGGCGAAGCATTAAAATGCTCCAAATAGGCGCGGTTCTCGACCTATTGACTCGCCCAAAATACACATCCAAGGAAAACGAATGACTGGCGGGCATGAACATCAACAACGCTGAAATCAAACAAATCAGGTAAAAATGATTCTGGTATGCGGCCGCAGCCGACAAAAAGACATACGACCAAACAACAAAATAAACAGCGGCGGCCGTGCGGAAATAGAGTCCAACCGTAATCAGCAACCCGCAAACGAAAAGGATTCCAAACAACACGTAATATCCAACGCCTGGGAGATGTGGAAGCCATCCAAATCCGGTATATGTGAAATGGATTTGGGGCATCACCCAAACGTGTTCAATATTTCCCGAGCTGAATTCATGCCACACATGAAAAAGCATGAGGACGCCAAACACCACCCTGAAAAATAGTAGGGACGCGTTGCTAATGGGCGTTGAAAGTCTATGTTGGAGTCGACTCATAAAATCGGGATTGAATGCCATCACAAGAAACTTGATCGTATGAACACCCTTTTAGTTAGACGATATCTTTCCAATTGATCTTGATGTCTCACACCAAGTTAACTGGCCATCATAAAGCCGAAAAACGGCCGACTTTGCCAGTCAAAGAAGATCCAAATGGTGCTCAATCGGTTGGTGGAATTTATATTGCCTTCGCCCAACAGGCAAATCTGCCCTTGTGCTGCTTTCACAAAGCGTACTGCGATTGCTGCAATTGAATAGAGGGCGTCCACACAAATTTGATTTTCACCCATCAATAGATTCGCCTCGTGATTGCATTAAACCGTCTATTGATTTGTTCTGTAGGTCTATTTTTTTCGGGATTAATGTCCGCTGATGCGCAAGAAATTGAAGACAATTCAGGCTATTCGTGGAGCCTAGAGTACAAGGGTGATCTCGTCGGTAACGCGACTGGAGGCTTAAAACGCGGTCAAGTTTTTTTGGGCAATATTGACGCAATTGCTCAATTTAACGGAGCCAGACTCTGGAACCTGGACGGCAGCACCGTTTTTTTATACGGCTTGGGAAACCACGGCGGTAAACCGAGCAGCCTCGTCGGTGATGCGCAGGGCCTCGACAACATTGAAGCCAACCAGACTTTTCGCTTGTATGAAGCTTGGATAGAACAGGTGTTTTCCGGTTCGCGATTTTCTGTATTGGCCGGCCTATATGACATCAATTCCGAATTTGACTCGAAAGAAACGTCCGGGCTTTTTATCAACAGTTCTCACGGAATTGGCCCTGACTTTTCCCAAAGTGGAGAAAATGGTCCATCTATTTTTCCAGTAACCTCGTTGGGATTGAGATTAAAATGGTCCCCGAATCCTAGCGTGTACATTCAAACCGTCATTTTGGATGGTGTGCCGGGCAACCCTGAAAGGCCGAATGGGACTTGGATTCAATGGGGAAAGAACGACGGTCTACTTTCGATTACCGAGCTGGGCTTTGTTCACGGAAACGATGCCCCGTCTCTGAGCCGCACAAATTCCAGTTTGCACGATATGCGTACGGCGGTTGGATTTTGGGCATATACGAGCCAGTCTGAAACCCTATTGCCGGGCTCATCCTATTCCAACTGGGGGGTGTACGGAATGGTTGAAAAAAACGTGTTGGCAGAACCCGGGGTCGAGGGGCAGGGACTTGGCCTTTTTGCCCGATTCGGCTTAGCCGAACCATCAATTAATCGCTTTGGACTTTATATAAGCTCCGGTCTTGTGTATACCGGCTTGATACACGGCCGAGACGAAGACCAAGTTGGTTTGGCCATCGCTATTGCCAAAAATACAGATGATTATCGTGAAGCATCCAAACTTGGTGGCATGAAGACCACTTCTGCCGAGCATAACGTGGAATTCAGCTACCTAGCGGCGCTCTCGTCTCACGCCTCTGTGCAATTCGACTTGCAATATTACCACCATCCTGACACCAATCCGGACCTTGATTCGGCATTGGTTGGCGTGATGCGCTGGGTAATTTCTTTCTGAAGTCCAAGTTAGCCGTTCACAAGGGCAGCTACTCGTGATTCAATGAAAGCAATGCTGTCAATGCCTGCTTCCAACTATCTATCCTGTTGAAGCGATGTATAACGCCAATCCGGCGGCCTTATGTCCTAGTAATGTATGGTCAAACGCATCTTCCTATTTTCCTTTCTCTACCGGAAATTCGGTAAGATTACTCCAATCATAAAACGAACCATCATACAGGGACACGTCCAACCCGAGCAATCTGGCTACAAAGTAGGAATGGGAAGCTTTCATACCCGTACGGCAATACACAATTGTGTGCCTTCCTTCCCCGTCTGAATACAACGATTCAAGTTGATCTATCGGAAGAAGCCTCCCATCATCCTGAAGATGATTTGCGGAGTTGATCGAGATAGCCCCAGGTATATGCCCGCCCCTTAGGATCGTATTGCCAGGGTCTTCTCCGGAAAATTCTGCTTCTGACCGCGCGTCAATTAGCAAACTAGACGTAAGTCGCTCAGATACTTGTTCTGCCGTAACAAATTTTTCAGGTCGAGAAAAAGCGGTCAGTGTTCCTTGTTGGTTCTCAATGGGCGCATCATTCGAAACTGCCCCTCCCGAGTTGGCCCAAGCCGTGAGTCCTCCATCCAAAAGCGCCATAGATGTAAATCCTAAGTAGTCTAGTGCAAAAAATGCCCTAGAAGCCGACATGCCGTTGGAATCGCCGTAAAGAACGACTCGATCACCATCGTTTATACCTACTGATCGAAAAGCAACTAAAAGTGAATCGACAATCGGTAAGTCCCGCATTACCTCCTTCCCATTGTACGCGATGCGATTTAGGTCCAAAAAGCGGGCGCCAAAAATATGGCCTTCTAAATAATTGTTAATGTCAGCGGAAACATGCAGAATAAGTACGTCAGTATCCCCCACTTCACTCACAAGATCTTGAGCCTGAACGAGAAACTGAAGATTTTTCTCGCTGCTTTGTCCTTGAACAGTTGCGACCCAAAAGAGGGCCAAAACAACAAAGAATGATGATATTTTAATCAAGTGGTCGTTCGTCATGACATTCAGGTTAGTTTAATTAATTTAATACTACTTGTAATAACACGTTATAACAACTCAAAAACAATACGGTTCTTCTCCGACTTCAGAGAACCGAATATGAAGATAAGCGTCAAGAGGGCATCATCAATCTTATCGGAACTATGAGATGGACCCCAAAGGTTGGACAGTTCTAGGTTGAATTAAGGTGGATTCTTCT
>ERZ890510.2233-NODE-2233-length-11242-cov-9.528202_pt1 | contig 11242 bp, 9 predicted proteins | sample MGYA00521265_ERZ890510 | MGnify/ENA primary metagenome ERZ890510 (study PRJEB32303, sample SAMEA104408624) | aquatic metagenome | biome: Brackish water; feature: Chemocline; material: water | place: Baltic Sea | collected 2014-10-26T21:54:00 | depth 110 m ...
ACAGTTCTGGCTGGCTGGGGTTTGAGTATGAACCAGATCTCGAAAGTTATCGGTAAATATGGATCAGCGGCTGTTAAGGTCGTGAGTCATAACCCTTACAGTCTGGCAGACACCATCGATGGATTTGGATTTCGCAGGGCTGATGAGATAGCACTTAAGACGGGTCTAGACCGAAGTAGTGGCCTAAGAATTAATGCATGTCTTATCCACCTGGTTAAAGAGGAGCTGACAGCCGGACACACCTGGATAGAAGAGCAGGACCTCATCCTGGAAACGGTGAAGGTACTGCAGCTATCCAACTTAAATGCCGAGGAAATGATTCAGAATTATCTGGATTCGCTGTTATCTCAAAAACATTTAATAAGCTACAGCTATCATGGTACCGGGGTGGTGGCATTGCCGCAGTATTATGAGATGGAAAAATATCTGCTGGAGAAACTGAAATCGAGGGCTGTAGCTGTGGATGAATCTCGGGTAGCCAATGATCAAGTGGCTACTCTGAACCGAGGGCAGGCGGGTGCTTTGTGGGGATCTTTGGGTAATAGTTTATATCTCATATCGGGTCCAGCCGGTAGTGGTAAGACCTATATCATTAATTGTCTGGTAGCTGAATTTAAGCGTCAAGATTTAACGGTTATGCTGTGCGCTCCCACGGGAAAAGCCGCACGCCGAATGGAGGAAGTGTGTGAGATGCCGGCTTCCACCATCCACAAGATTTTAGGCTTTGACGGGAGGGGCTTTCAACACAATGAGGATAATCCTCTGCAAGCGGATGTGATTCTGGTGGATGAAGTAAGCATGATTGATATCTGGCTTTTTTACCACTTTTTTAAAGCCATCGATTTTAAAGCAACGAAGCTGATCTTTGCCGGTGACCATAACCAGTTGCCACCAGTTGGTCCTGGGAATGTCCTGCGGGATATTCTGCAGCAGGGTTTAATCCCCTTCACAATTCTAGACGAGGTGGTTAGGCAGGCAGGTACCTTGAAGCAGAATTCTCTCAAAGTTTTAAACGGTATTGTTCATGGTCTAAGGAAAACAGATCCCACCAGTCATGACTGGAAACTCGTCAGCCATTATGATCATCACACCGACTTGATCAATGGACTAATATCAATTTACCGCGATACTCTAAAATATGCATACAAAGACATTATCAAGGATATCCAGGTATTATCTCCAATGAAAAAAACTGATGTGGGAGTCAATCTGCTCAATAGAATCCTGCAGAAATATTTGCAGAATGCGGTTTACGGTCGAGACATAATCCAGAGTCCCACCAACAGAGTTCCAAAAATTTACCCTGGTGATAAAGTTATTCAAACCCAAAATGATTATTCCCTCGGTATTATGAATGGACACATGGGCATCGTGGAACAAGCCAACTACAGCCAGCAAAGGTATCTGATAAATTTCGAACAATCTGGTGTGATTGAAATCCCATCCAAAAAGCTGAAAAATATCGAACTGGCATATTGCCTTACCGTTCACAAGGTGCAAGGGTCTGAATTTCCCTGTGTGATCTCGATAATCCATTCATCTCATTACCATATGCTGCACCAGAACCTCTTTTATACCAGTGTTTCGCGGGCCAAGCAACAGAGCTATATCCTGGGAGATTCGCGGGGGATCCAGGCTGCGGCAAAAAACCGTCAGGTTGATAAACGCCGTACTTTTCTCGCTCTCATGGGAGAGCTGAGGTGAAATATTATAGTTGTTTGCTCGACTATATAAAAAGTCACCCAAAAGACATGCTCTTCCGTGAGGTCTGGCACAGTCATTCCAATAAAGATATCGGTAAGGGCATTCAATACACCGACTATCCTGACCGGGCGGCAAGATATTTGGGCTTCACTCAAGGGATTCCGCCCCAGAGCAGGTATGGGAATGATTATATGCTCAAATGGCTACCGGTACCCGACGATGATACAATCTTGGAAAATTACGCCAAAATATTCAGCCATTACAATTGCTACACCACATTGAATTATTACTCTTATGAGTATGCCATTGAAAAAGCTAAAGTATTAAATATGGTAGAAAAACTGCACCGCTTTAGAGCCTTGCCGAATATATTCTCTTCAGAACAAATCCGAGCCCAGGAACAACGGGTACTTACCAATTCAGTCCATATCCCCAATGCTTGTTTTATGGATCTTGCCTTTGACTTTGACGTCGGTCCAGATAAGGTGATTAATACTCTGGATGAAGCCATACCACAGGTCAATAAACTGATCGAATACTTGAAGCGGTACAACAGCCCATATTCTTTGTTTTTTTCCGGAGGGAGGGGCTTTCATCTGGTTGTACCCCATACGTCATTCGGGCAAAAGATGGCGGATAACAATCATCTGGTAAACCGGCATATGGCGGAACTCATTGATTTTGAGATTGGACCGCTGCACATTGACTATGCCATCTATTCCAGCCGCCGGCAGTTTCGGATGGTTAATACCATTCACCAAACATCGGGATTTAAAAAGAAACGGATTAGTGAACATGATTTGAATATGGGCGAAAAGCATATTTTACACCTGGCTCGCTAAAGACGAATGGAAACTAATCTTGTCCGGCTACAATGGAATCCAAAATCTTTATGATTTAAGTGCCCAATATTGTAAAGACCATCCCAAATACACAGTTAAACCGAACCACGTCAAAAAACTGTTGGCTGCCAAACAGAGTCAAAAATCGGCAAACGGTCACTATCATTACGTTAAAGAAATATCGGATGTAATCCACCCGCCCTGTGTCACCCACGCCATAATGCAGGGAGTGGTGGATGAAAAAAAAGCCAATCGCAATCAGGTCACCATGTTTTTGGCTGGATATTTAAAACACATTGACAGAGAGCTGAACGAAGCCACCGGATTTTTAACCTGCCACGCTTTAAACAAACTGGTAAAGTTTTCACATTCATCCCCCAGAGAAATAGAGCTGTCTACTTTAACGGCTGTCAAAACCATATTCAATTCAGACAAATACAACCACAATTGCCATTTTGCACGGAGCCTTGGCTTTGACTGCAACTCCTCTTGTGAACTTTACAGCACCTATAAAAAAATAGAGTATGGTAAGAAGACCATTGATCTACCTGAGGAAGAGAAGATTACCCAAAAGGTATTGGTATTTGATACTCCAGGTGAGCTTCGCAAACACATGGTTGAAACGATCGGGAGCTATGTCTTCGATCTTCGAAAAGCCAATCGCCAGAGACGAATTAAACCGCTGCTGATTAAAGCCCCTGCTGGATCCGGCAAGACTGTAAGCACTTTTGACTGGGTATCCAAAAGCGGCCTTAGATGTTTATGGGTTGGCAGCCAGCTGGATCTATTTAACAATATCCCACCTGAGCATCGCGCGCATTGGCGACAGATCAGGGGCAGACAGCCGGATCAGATTAAAGATGGTACCCGAGTGGCAGGTAACTGTGATAAAGCGGATATGGCGGCATTTTTAAGAGACCGCAATCTCAATGTCCAGAAGCATCTATGCCAGATGTGCGAGCAGTATAAAAAATGCGATTATTACAGGCAGTTCGAAGACGGCACAAGTCACTGGTTCGTTCAGCAGCCCATGTTCCTGTTTAAAGTCAAAAAGAGCGTGAAAGATTTTGATGTGGTGATCTTTGATGAAGACATCATGGGTCAGTTTAAATCCGAGTTCATAATCAAACGCAAGGATTTTAAAGAGGTGCTTTTGTGGATCGATGATAATTACGAAGATCTTGTGAATATGAAAGCTCCAGAAAAAATCATAAGGCCGTTAATAGCTCTCAAGCTTATACTGGACACTTTCGTGCTGCTTTTGGAGGACAAGGAAATGGGCTATCCGCTGTCTGGAATGACCCTGAGGGGCCATCTGCAGCTGAAATATGAGGTTTTGAAACACTATCCCAGGTACGCGTCCGATCCGTTTGGATTTCTGATTCCAGATGATTTTGCGGTTCTCCTTTCTATGCTCGGTGCCTACCAGAAAGATTATTTAAATAATATATTCATTGATCTTGAAAACCCCAAGTTTGCCGTTCCGTTTAATTTCACCAAGGAGCTGGTCACTATCCTGGAACCGGAACTTTCCAGAGCGGATAATAAAAGCCATCTCTCTCGATTTTCGCTGGAGAAATCAGGCAAGGAGCCCCAGATAACACTGAATTTCAAACACCCGGCACCTCCCAAATCCAAACCCACTGTTATTCTGGATGCCACGGCGAAGCCGATCATTTACGAGAGCCTGTTTGAGATCAAGCCGATAAAATATGAACCGCACTTGCGCTTCGAAAATGAAGTATGGCAAATCTATTCCACAGCCGGTGGAATCACGTCTTTAAAGTCAAACCCCCTTCACCGAAAACGGATGCTGGAAGTGTTGAAGCGATTCACGGAAAATGAGCCTGATACACTGATCATCTGCAAGAAGAATATGGAAAAATACATCCGGAAGCTTTCCCTTGTCCCGGATAGCCTGGTAACCCATTTCTATGGCAACCGCGGCAGCAATGAATTCGAATCTGCAAAGCAAGTCATCATTTTTGGTTCGCCGGGATATCCAGAGGAATTAATTCGGAAAATTGCAGCAGCATTTTTTTACACACATGATCTGGTCTCTACAACCGAAATGAGAATTAAACGTTATCAGGGGACCAACAAGGGCATTAAGGTGTTGACCTATACGGATCCTAGATTACAGGCAATATTAGAGATTTCCCGGGAAGACGAGGTCTACCAGAGTCTGAGTAGAATTAGACCTGTTCTGGATAAATCAAAACGTGTGATCCTTGTATCAAATATCGTCATACCGGGGCTTCCCGTTACAAGCTTGCTTTCAGTAAATGACATTGTAGGGCACTCGTTTACTAAGAAGAATAATTTGAGATTAAGATTAGAAAAACTGATTAAAGAGAATGTTGAAAATAAAAATTTCTTTATCCCAAGTCGGGATATATATCCATTTTTTAATGATATTCATCGTACTACTTTAAATCGAAATATTGAAAAATTGGCAAAAGAAATGAATCTAACAAAATGGATTTGTCATTACAAAACCGAGAAACAAGGCAACAGAATTGTTCTTTATTCAACTAAATCTTATTCGTCAAACAATTTGAAGGCTGCATTAGAAAACAGCGATAAATTAGGTGGGGAAATAGATACACTTGTTGAAAAAACAATTAGTTAGGGCGGTGTGCAAAATTGTATAATATTAATAGTATTCTTATTAGATATCTATCTATTATAATAGATAGTATTATAATACAAAAATGCACACCGCCGGCAAGGGGGGATTTAGAAATGATTATTTGTAGTATTTTTTGATGCGATCTCGATCCTCATTTGCCTGGTTACCTTTGAAGTAAATTTCGATGTATTCAATTTTATCCGCTTCAGGAAAATGGGCATAAATGAGCCGCAGGCCAGAATTGCTACCGCTACCCTTTAGCGATTTACAGGCAAATTTCTTGACTTTATAAATATCGGGTGTTTCGATTCCTAACCCTGGAATGGGTAAAACCCCACCATTGTTAACCTTCAATTTGTGGTACAATTTTAACTGAGAGGTCTTGAGTGATTTGAAGTCTTCATCAAGGGAAGCATATTTTTTCTTCAGTTTCTTGAAATCTTTTTTGAATTCAGGTAATTCAACTTCGATAGCAAAAATCATTTATTTTACCTGACAGAATATGGAGCAGTCCGGTAGAAGACAGACTCATAGTCAATTATTTCTCCCTCTTCGCTAACCATCCACGGAACATCCTCGTGTGAGTAGTCACTTATCTGAGAGGCATTCATCTCTGATAGATGATCGAGAACTTCATTTATTAGCTCGAGTTCGCTTCCTGAGAGTTTGCTCAGATCAGCATCTCGGATGGGAAGATATTTCCGCTGCGGGTATTGAAAATATTTACTTCGTACTGCGGTAAGCTCCCCGTCTTTGATCATCCGGTCCACAATCTTGATGAACTCCACCGGGGTTGGACCATGATGATTTTTTTGGTAAGTCGCTCCAATGAGCTGCTCCTCATACTTTTCGTAATAATTAAAATCGATAAAATAAAGAAGCTTGTATAGAACGGTTTCCCCAATGTTGGGCTTTGATCCTACTTCTCCCAGGATATACAGTAACACTTCCTTAAATTTTTGTAGGTTTTTTTGCGGTACACTGATTCTGGTTGTTTCCCCAGGCTCTTGTGTCTCTTCCTCAAGGACGATATCAATCTCAGCCTTAGACTCTGGGTTGAGAAGAATTGCAGGACTAATATTCAATATTTTGGAGATTTCAAAAGTTTCTTCTGCTGTGAGCTTTCGCTCGCCTTGTTCAATATTTGAAATTGCTGGCCGTGTTAGCTTGAGTCTTTGAGCCAGCTCTTCCTGTGTCAGGTTGATTGATTCCCTGATGGTTTTTATTTTTTCGCCAATGGCTTGGTAATATGTCTTATCCATTATGATGCTCCTTTTCACTATGAATATACACCATGTAAGAAAACAATACAAACAATAGTATGAATATCATACGGCACTACGGTATTTCTGAATCTTGGTTTTAATCGTGCTATGAATACCGCCAGGAGCATTTTAAATTAACCCCGGTATTTGATCCTATCGTTTATTCGCTTCCAATCCGTGGAAGCCTAAAAAGACCCCTCGTTTGACCTAATAATTATTTGATCCCCGTTGTGCAGGAGCGCGCAATTTGCCTTCTGCCCGCCCGAAAATCTCTTTTGAAACACAAGCTCAACCAAAAATGGAGATTCAGCCAATGGGTCAACAATGCAAAGCAAAATCAAAAAAATCGGGGCAGCAGTGTGGCAACTGGGCCATCAATGGAAAAAATGTATGCCGCATCCATGGGGGACGATCCACCGGTCCCAAGAAGCCTGCACGTCACATGAACAACCAGCATGCTCGCAAATATGGGGCATACATCTCTGAGCTTTTAAAAGCCGATGTCTGGATCTTTGAGAAGTTCTATGACACCCTTCACCAGGATTTCGAGCTTAACAATTCTACAGACAAGATGGCGGCTGAACTGGCTTGCTTGTATTTCGTAAAAATCATCCAGGCACAGCGCGAAGGTGACCTGGCATCAGGTGACACACACGATCGGATGTGTCGGATGCAGCTTAAAGATTTGAAGGCAACCAAGTCTGCTCGTGAGGGAGAAATTGTGAATTTGAAGACATCTCCTGCTGAATGGGCCGCCCAGTTGCTGGCTCAGTCGGCCCAATCCTCTAAAAACGCGGATTAAATTTCCGATTATGTTGCACCGGGACCAGCTCTACCCCCTATGGACTGGGAGTTCATCCAGAGATGAATTTCCGATTATGCATGTAATCGGAAGTTCTAAGGCCGGTGGATCCAGATACCAGACTGTGTTAATTCAGGCATTATTGCATTGGTCCGCAGTGTCTTGTGAGTGTCTTGTTCGATGGATCGTGACATTGGGTGTGGCTGATTATAGAAAAGCCAAAATTTCAAAGCTCGGAGGGGTAAGCAAAACCGAAGCAGAAAGCCCCAAAATTCCCACGAGAGGTGATTTTGATTTTTTTAAGCTAAAGCAATTCCAGGGCATCAGCCAATTCATCGTCCAGGATGTGAGTATAGATCCGGGTGGTTTCCAGATACTCATGCCCCAATGCTCTCTGAACCAAACGCAAGTTCTTCGATTTCTTGAGCAACTGAGTGGCGAATGTATGCCTCAGGGAGTGTGGTGAAATGTTTTTGGTGATCCCGGCATGCCTCGTCCAGTACTTTAGCCTGAAGGCCACTTGTCTGGATGTAATTCGAGATTGGCGGTTGCTTAAGAAGAGGGCTTCATCATCGCTTGACGAGCGGATCCGTTTTCTGATAAATGCTTTCAGGATATTTCGAGCGGGAGAGTTCAAAAACAGTTTCATCGTTTTGTTGCCCTTTGTGTGGATGGTTAGTTTTTTGTCATCCAGGTTGACGTCATCAAAATTCAGATTGACCAGTGCATCAATCCTGATCCCGGTAAATATCATCAGGCTTATCATGGCCAGGTCTCTTTGGGCTGTATCTCCTTTGGTGGATCGGATGGTCTTCAGTAGAAGCCGTTGTTCCGTTTCGGAGAGAAAGTTGGGCTCTTTGCGTGGGAGTGTTTTTATCGTTAAGGCTTCGCTGAAATCATTTTGTATCCAGCCAGCATTGGTCGCCCATTTCAAGAAGGCCTTCAGGGATGATTTGGATTTGTTGATAGACCCGGGATCCAACTTTTTATTTGTCAATTGGTTTAGACTTCCGCTGCTGGCGAAATATTCGTTGAGTAAATCTGGACAGGGAAGTCGATTCTCCAGGAACTCCAGAAAGTGGCGGACATCCCGGCAGTACGAACTCACGGTATGTGGTGATTTACCGTCGGCCAGTAGTTTGGATTTGAATGGGCAGAGAGCCCCCATAAGGGACTCTCTGTGCGTTTCAATAGTCATGCGATTAGGAGGACTGTTTGGGCATGGGGGAGGTATCGATGACACCTGTGCTAACCAGCCAGTCCATGAATTGGCTGACCACTCTGCGTGTCTTGGTGATGGTAATGTTGGACTTGGTTCTTCCGGACACGGTATGCATGACTCCGTCACTTTTCAGAAAGCTGCCCATCAAGGGTTTGGTAATTTTTATAATCGCTTTTTCAGGGCCGAAGTGCTCAAGGAAAATTTCCATGTCTTTGCCGTAGGTATAGAGGGTGCGTTCTCTTTTCCCCTGGGTCTTGAGATAGTCCAAAAATTGGTTCACTTTTTCAACCAGGTCTCCAGATCCAGCCAGGTAATTGATTTCAAAATCGGGTGTGTTTTTCATAGCGCTCTCCTTTTAGTTGGGCTGTTTACACGGCTGATGTTTAGACCATTCACCCTCGTAAATCCAATCAATTCAACATCTAATGTGAGAATAGTCTGCTGATGGAAATGCCAGAACAGTTCAATGGGCTACCGAAGTACCGTCAGGCTGAACTTGTCAAGGTTCTGAAGAATCCATATTTCTGGGGTCAGGCATACTTACAGAACCGGGATGGGAGTGATCGCCGCTACTGGCTACACCAGGCTGAGGATCTGCAATGTCGGGACAACCAGATCATACATCTGGATGGTCGTGATGTGGGCAAAACTGTTAACATCTCCACGCTTGCTCTGCATAAAGCTTTTACGACGAAGGGTGGTCAGATACTGATTGCGGCCCCCCACCAGGGGCACTTGGACACGATCATTGAAGAGGTGGAATGGCAGGTCGAGAACAATCCGGATTTGAGTTCCAGCATTGCCATCAACAGCCAGGGTCGTCCAAAGATTCTCAGGAAACCCTATTTTCGGATGGAGTGGAAGAATGGCTCGGTGATTTACTTTAGACCTGCCGGAGCTTATGGAGATTCATTTCGTTCGCTGCATGTTGATGAGATTTTAGTTGATGAAGGTGCTTGGATTCCTGAGAAAGCCTGGAAGGCACTACGCCAGTGCTTGAAGCAGGGTGGAACATTCAGGATCTATTCGACTCCCAATGGGTTGAGGGACACGACCTATTTCAGGTTGACCAACTCGGATCGTTGGAAGCTATTTCAAGTCCCCTCCTGGAAAAATCCAAGTTGGACCGATGAACGAGAGCTGGAGTTATTAGAGTTCTATGGTGGCAAGGATTCGTCTGGCTGGCAGCATGAAGTTGCCGGCGAGCATGGGAAACCAAGTTATGGAACCTTCAATATTGAACACTTCAAATTGGCCCAGGTCCCTCTGGATGAGTATCAACTGATCGAGATCACTCCGGAGCATATCCGCGACTGTGAAGGCGAAGCGGAAGTCCTGGATCGGATTGATATGTTACTCAATCTGATACCTCAGAACACAGCCAGAAACCGATTCTGGGTTGGCAGTGATACAGGCTACGTGAATGATCCAACTGAGATCGTGGTGTTCCGCGAGAAAACTATCAGCGATGAATCGGGGGATAGTGCTTACGGTCCGATGGAGCTGGTCATTAGAATTCATTGCGAGCATATCGCTTATCCAGTGATTGCAGAAATCCTGGGAACGATTGATCGCTATTACCGACCTTCTGGCATCGGGCTGGATCATGGAGGGAATGGTATGAGTATTCTCCAGGACCTATTGCATTTGGACAAGTTCAACGATTTGGATCTACAGGAACGAATTGAAGGGATCGATTTTGGATCTTCCACGATCATCGGGTTTCGGGATGATGATCATACCATGCCCTTAAAGAAACGCACCAAGGAATTCATGACGACGTTGATCGCCAAACATCTCCATGGCAGGCGTTTACTTTTTCCTCTTCATGACATGTTGATTGAGGACCAATTCACAACGCACACCTACACATTACGAAATGGCCGAGTCATTTATTCCAAGGGAAACGACCACATAATTGATGCCGTGCGATGCGCCATGCTGGTACGTGAGAAAAAGCAGCATCTGGAAAATATGCTGGATCAACAGTCCTGGGAGATTCCCATGCCAGTAGCCACAAACCCAATATTTTAAGCGGAAAATAGATCTATATGTCAAGACGCATTCGCCGTGGAAACTCTGACAACCAGGCAATGATATATGCCACAGCTGAGCAGATAGACAGTAGTGTCTTCATCCCCATCAACCAGGACACAACCGTCCCTGCATCCTGGGATGAAAAAGCCAGACAGTCTTGGAAATATTATATCGAAGAGCCTTTGGTGAACAATGTTATCAATACCTGGAGAACTTTTGCCATCGGTGATGAAATAAAGGTCAGTGTTGGGGATGAGAGCGTCCGATCAGACGCGCAGAAATTGTTCAGTAGTCTGAATTTAAATAGTTTTGTGAAAGACATGATCCTGCAGCTTTTGATCAAGGGTGATGCCATCGGATTTAAGGAATATTCAAAAGATGGTAAATCGATCAGCAGGGTCAGCTGTGTGAATCCTGTAAGTATCCAGGTGAAATATGAAGACAGTGTCCTCATTGAAGCGAGGCAGTCTATCAAAACATCAGATGGAGGCGTTGGGAAAGAAATTGATTTGCCGGTAAAACAGTTATGTCATTTCAAGTGGAATGCTCCTGAATTTTCTGATAGAGGCAACTCAATGATTATCCCGGCCTTTCATGCCATTGGTCTCTTGCGTGATTACCGAAAAGCAGAGCGGGCTATCGCAAAACGTTGGACAACACCGCTGCGATTTATTCAGGTGGGTGGCAAGTTTGGCGACAAGGTCATCATGCCTGATCAAAAAATGCTAAAGAATATCC
>ERZ890510.2235-NODE-2235-length-11232-cov-53.858370_pt1 | contig 11232 bp, 13 predicted proteins | sample MGYA00521265_ERZ890510 | MGnify/ENA primary metagenome ERZ890510 (study PRJEB32303, sample SAMEA104408624) | aquatic metagenome | biome: Brackish water; feature: Chemocline; material: water | place: Baltic Sea | collected 2014-10-26T21:54:00 | depth 110 m ...
TCACTCAAACCTCCCTAAATAATTAAATTTAAAGACGACTGATCCCACTTTCGTAACTACCTTAGTACCTTTTAAACCCAGTATAACGACGAGTTATGTCTATCTTCTTAATGTTCTTGGGCCGATATAATCATAAACCCAGAAATGTTACCAGTAAATTACCTGTTTAAAAGATCCATATTTAAAAGGAATAATTAAGTAGGACCCTAAACCGATCTCAAATTTCAATCTTTTTAGAAGGGGGTATGCCCCATATCTCAAATAGGGATCCTAATAGTTTACTATATACAGCTTGTTTCAGACAGTTAAAGGTGCCGAAATTGTTTTCTAAATAAAAAATATTTCTGAAAAAATTATAGAAAAAAAATTACAAAAAATAAGGAGAGGATGATTTCTGGTGAAAAGATAAATTTTATTTGGAACAACACAAAGATCTTAAAAAAAGTAATTGTTGCTGAAAAACAAAGAAACTCAAAAAGAGGACCTAAAAGTTGGTACGATTTAAGAACCTTAAAGAAGCTTAAATTAGCTATGAAAGATAAGCTGTTAAAAAATTAATAACCTAAATTTTTATCTATCTTATTTACCAATTCTTTATTCTCTATAAAAAGTTTTAAATTTTTTACAAATAAATCAAGAGTCATTTTTACATAATTTCCATTATCATCAGAAGATACATGTGGTGTAATAACAAGATTGGGAGTATGCCAAAGTTTAGAGTTCTTATCTATTGGTTCTGTTGTGAAAACATCAAGTATTGCAGCTGCTATCTCTTTTTTATTAAGTTTTTCACATAATGCATCATAATCCAAGACTGATTGGCGACCAATATTTACAATTCCACAAGTTGGTTTTAGTAAGTCTAACCTTTTTCTATTAATCAAATTTTTTGTCTCTGAAGTTTCTGGTAAAGCAAGATATAAAATATCTGCTTTTGGAAGTACTGTGTCTATTTTTTCGATTGTTATGACTTTAGAGCAGCCTTCTACTGGTTTTCCTTTTTTATTTACACCTATAATATTGGCACCTAGTGGCTCTACAAGTTTGGCCATTGAAGATCCCAAAGAACCTGTGCCAACAAGAACAATATTTTTTCCTGAAATTGGATTACTAAATAAAGATACAAATTCTTTATTTTTTTGGTTTGTAATAATTCTGGGCATATGATTTTGCAGCATTAATACGCTCATTAACCCATACTCACCTGCCTTCTTGGCGTGAACACCACTACTATTGGTTATTATTAGTTTCTTAGAAGCCCAACTAAAAGGAGATAAATGCTCTACACCTGCAGCTGTACAATGAATCCATTTTAAATTCGGAGCAATTTTTTCAAGATTTGATGTTGGAAAATCATAAGTAAGTAAAATTTTTGAACTAGACATAGATGAACTAAAATTATCTTCATCCCAATCGATAAAAAACTCTACTTGTTTTTTTATTTTAGGTTGATTTTCTAAGGCTTTATCAAGATGCTCTTTAGTTATAGTGAAATTTTTTTCTCCCTCTAAATCACATGGAAAAGTACCAGAACGTCCATGGTTATTTTTGATATGAATTTTAATCTTTTTATTATGAGTCAAAATTTCCACTCTTTTCCATTTGATGAAGGTTTTTTATGATGTCGTTATCACGTTTTTTTAATGGCATATCCTCTAAATCAAACTGCATTTTCATTACTGATGAACAAATCAATTTAACAAATTCTGTATCATTGTTATTTCTTTTTGGCGCTCTTAATACTGTATCCTGACCATTGGTTCTAACAACTTCTCCTTTTATTTTTTGTGGTTGAGGTGGTTCTTTTCCTTCCTTTAAACTTTTAATTAACTTTCTAATTCTTCGTCTATAAATCATAACCCCTCGATCAGTTGGCATTAAATGCTCTCCTTTATGACTGCTAATTGATCCCATCCCTTCTACTGCCTCTGCATCTCCAGGACTTTTTTGCTTTTCTTCTAAAGTTCTATTTGCAATTTCGCCAGCTTCAATTTTTTCAAAACCTTCTTGATTGTTATATTCTATTGGATCTCCTCTATCGCCAAAGTTTGCCCATGCTAAAGCTACACAATGATGATCATCAATGGGTACTACCCATCTTGTGAAAGAACTTCTCCCAAAATATCTACTTTTTGTACCATCTGCTGCAAATGCTGCACCTGCTTGAGTAAAATTTGGTAAAATTAATTCATTCACTCGGATCCAAACATTATCCTCTATTCGTCTAGTGTTGCAACCTAGGTATTGAATCCCCCTTTCATAAAAATCTATTTCACCGACTTCTGCAAAGCCCGCAGAAAATTGAACTCCCGAACTTTGTCCATGTAAAAATGAAGTGTGCAGAGGATCCATAATTGCATCAAGCACTTGAATCCAATTACAGTTATAATCTATACGATAAGGGCTAGATGTATTGCCTGGTATTACAAATGAATCATAATGTGGAAATTCTGGTATTTTATCCATTGGTCCTAAATAAGAAAATACCAAACCATTAAATTCAATTATAGGATATGCTCCAAGTTTAAATGTTTCTCTTAATTTTTTTGCTGATATTGAATTGGTATCTTCACCAGGTGTTTCAAGAATCTTACCATCAGGAGAAAACAACCAACCATGATAACAGCACCTAATACCTCTTTCTTCAGTTTTTCCATAAACCATTGAAGCTCTTCTGTGGGGACAGGCTTTATGAACTAAGCCTATATTGCCTTTGGTGGTTTTAAATATCACTAAATCTTCACCTAAAATACGAATAGATTTAGGAGTTTCACTAACCTCAGAAGTTAAAGCTACAGGGTGCCAATAACGTCGAAGATATTCTCCACAGGCTGTAGTCGAATCTGTGTGTGCTAAGCTCTCATCAATTTTAGGTATAACTGCCTGCTTATAACCTCTAAAATCTTGATTATTAAAATTCTCATTATTCATATTATTTTGGTTTTAAAACTATTTTATTGTAAATCTTAATATTCTAAAATACGGTTTTCAATATAAATAATTTGTTTTTGGACTATATATTGTATGGCAAGAGAGAAAATTTTAGTTAAGATTAAAAAGCCAAAAAATCTAAATACCATATTTGGATTACCCTCAAAGTCATATACTGATGAAAATTTTTGGAAAAAAGAATGTAACACGGTGTTATCTGATGGTTGGTTGTTTGTTGGCTTTGTTCATGAATTTAAAAAACCTGGTGATGTAATACCTCTATTTATTGCTGACAAACCTATACTTCTTGTTAAAGATAATAATAAGATAAATGCTTTTCACAATGTATGTAGCCACCGATGTTTAAAGTTAGTAGATGAAAAAAAAAACGTAGGAAAGATAATCCGCTGCCCTTATCATTCTTGGAGTTATGACTTAGAAGGTAAATTAAAAGCTGCTCCTCATATAGGTGGAATAGATCAACATCAGCCTAAAGGATTTAATTTTTCAGATCATGGATTAAAAAAAATTAAAATTCATATTTGGCATGATTGGATTTTTATTAATTTTAATGGTAAGGCAAAAAAATTTGAGGATTATGCTAAACCGCTTATTAAAAAATTTAATGATATTGATCTAACAAAATTAAAATATGGCGCAACCTTGGATTTTGGAAAAATAAAAACTAATTGGAAGTTTCTTATTGAAAATTTTATAGAACCCTATCATGTACAATTTGTTCATAAATCAACAACCAATCAACCGCTAAAAGATCATTATACATTCGTTGATGGTATCTGTTATGGGAGTGGTGTTGATGTTAAAGAAGAAGATGTCAAAAATAGTAAAGCTTTATCTGTTACTTCGCAGTACCTATCACTTTTTCCAAATTTTATAATAGGAACTTATTTTCCTAATCAAGTTGGAGTTTATCTAAATGTACCAATAGCTCCAGGTGTAACTTCTCAAAAAAGAATAATTTATACTACTGATGGTAAAGATTTAGGAAAAGAAGAAGTTGATATGGTAAAAAATATATGGTGGAGTGTCCATAAGGAAGATCATGAAATGTGTGAAAGACTGCAAGAAGGTAGATCTTCTCCAGCTTCAGAAGAAGGTGGGCTTTTATCTCCTGTTTGGGAAAAGGGAGTACAAGCATTTCAAAAACTCATAGTAGATTCAGCAATGAAATCACAAAAAATAACAAAAAGGAAAAGAAATGTCTGAAGAAATTAATTTAGACGGATATAGACTTGCCCACACAATGATAAGGGTTAAAGATTTAGAGGCATCTTTTAACTTTTACTGCAAAACTTTAGGCATGAAAGTTTTAAGAAAAACAGATTATCCAGAAGGTAAATTTACTAATGCTTTTATTGGTTATGGCCTTGAGACCGAATTTCCTTGTTTGGAACTTACTCAAAATTGGGATCAAAAAGATGATTATGATAAAGGCAATGGATGGGGGCATATATGTATTGAAACACCTGATGTTTACAAAGCTTGTGATGATCTTGCTAAATTAGGGATAAATATTACCCGCAAACCAGGTCCTATGAAACATGGGACTAGAGTAATAGCCTTCTGCGAAGATCCAGATGGATATAAAGTTGAGTTAAATGAACCAGTAAAAGTATAAAATAGAAGGGTAATAAAAATGTCAAAAAAACCACAATTATATAAGTTTAAAGATATTGAAAATAGACTTCATACTTTAGAGCCAGGGAAGAGCTACATCAAACCATTTGTGACTAGTAAAGTAAGTGACACTATGTGTGGGGGATTAAATTTTTTAAATAAAGTTTCTGTGCCATGGGATTTAACTTGTGATGAAATTATTTATTGCATGGAAGGAACATTTCGTCTGACATGTGATGGTGAGTCTTTTATCTGTAACCCTGGAGATGTACTTTATGTTCCAAAAGATAATCATATAGCTTACGAGTGTGATGAAAAATGTGTAATATTTTATGCTGCTTATCCTCATGACTGGAAGCAACAAGCGGGTATTACTTTTGTTCCTGGAATAGATCCTGAGGATATGCCATAATAAAAAAAATTGAAGGAGATCAATATGAGTAAAAATGAAAAAATCTATTATGAAAACTTTAAAGATGCAGTTGAGCGTAATAGAAAAAAAATACCTGCTGTTCATAAAAAGCTAAAAAGCGCTGGAGTAAAATACGTTTTATCAAGTTGGATTGATCTCCACGGTATTCCAAAATCAAAACCTGTTCCAATGAGTGATTTTGAACCTTTGTGTTTAGGAAAAGGTCCTCAGTTTGCTGTTCATTCTATTTCTTTTGTACCCGAGCTTACACCCGCAGACTCTGACCAAGTAATGTTGCCTGATTTAGATTCAGTTTATATTTGTCCATGGGATAAAACCACAGCAATAATTTTTGCAGACCTTTTTTGGGAGAATAAACCTTATAATGTTTGTCCACGACAAGCCTTAAAGCGTGCTATGCAAAAAGCTCAGGATGAAGGATATAAAGGACTGGCTGGCATAGAGCCAGAATTTATTGCAATGAAGTATGATGAAAATGGTGAGCCTGTTAAAGCTATTGATAATGATCCAGCTAAAGGTATCAGACCAAGACGACAGGCTTTTGGTTACGATGTGGAACACACATTAGATTCAATGCATTTTTTAAAAGAACTGATAGATATTTTAAATGATCTAGGTTGGATGATACATGATGTTGTTGCAGAAGGTGCTTACTCTCAATTTGAACTAGACTTTCACTATACCAACCTTTTAGAGATGGCAGATAGATTGGTTTTTCTTCGAATACTTTTAAAAGAAATAGCTAAAAAAAATAATATGTTTATTACCTTTATGCCGAAACCAACAATAGGTGATTGGAGATCTGGAGCTCATATTAATTTTTCAATGATTGATAAAAATGGAAAAAATATTTTTGATGGAGGAAATAAATTTTCCAAAGAATGCATATTTGCAGTTGGAGGGTTAATGAAACATTCAGAAGCTCTAACTGCAATTACTTGCTCAACTGTAAACTCATACAATGGATTAGTACCAAGAGTTGGTGGATTTGAAGGTGGGACAGTTACATGGGCACCAACAAATATTACTTACGGACATAACAATAGATCAGCACAGTTTAGGTTACCTCAAAATAGATATTGTATTGAAAATAGAGCAGCAGACATGACAATGAATGTATACCTTGCATTATCAATGACAATTTCAGCAGCCATTAAAGGGATTGAAGAAAAAATACACCCTGGTGCACCAACAGATCAAGATTTATACAATATGTCTGCTAGTGAATTTAAAAAACTTGGAATTAAAAGACTTCCAAGAAATTTATTAATAGCGATTGAAGCACTTAAAAACGATAAACTAACTGATGAAGTTTTGGGTCCTGTTATGAAAAAATCATTACTTACGTATAAAAATGATGAATGGGAAAGATACCACCAAGCAGTTACTGACTGGGAAGTAAAAGAATACCTTAGACTTTATTAATGAAAAAATATCAAGAGTTTAACTTGGGGGATGTTAAGCTTTTGTCTGGTAAAATTTTAAAGTCAGCTAAGTTAATTTACAAAACTTATGGTAAGCTTAATAAAGATAATTCAAATGTTATTATCCTACCCACTTTTTATACAGGAACTCATATTCGCAATGAGGGCTTTATTGGAAAAAATAGAGCAATAAATCCAAATAAGTATTTTATTATCTCAATAAATATGTTTGGTAACGGATTATCATCTTCTCCAAGCAACAGTCTTAAAATACAACATGGATCTCGATTTCCAGAAATAACACTCTGGGACAATATATATTGTCAGCATAAACTTGTGACAGAAAAACTTAAAATAAAAAAAATAGCATTAGTAACAGGTTGGTCTATGGCTGGGTGCCAATCTTATCAATGGGCAGCTCAATATCCTAATATGGTAAAAGCAATTCTGCCATTTTGCTCTTCATCAAAAACGTCAATACATAATCATGTTTTTTTAGAAGGTGTAAAGGCAGCGCTAATAACAGATAAAAACTGGAATAAAGGAAATTACAAAAAACAACCCATTGAAGGTTTGAAAGCTTTTGGTCGCGTTTATGCTGGCTGGGCTTTTTCACAGGATTTTTATAGGGAAAAACTTTATAAAAAAATTGGTTTTAAAAATGTTGAAATTTTACTTAAAAATTGGGAAAATGAACATGCAAAAAATTGGGATGCTAATGATCTACTGTGTAAATTAAAAACTTGGCAATCAAACGATATTAGTAAAAATCCACTTTATAAAAATAATTATGTTAAAGCATTAAAATCAATCAGAGCCCGAACGATTATAATGTCATGCAATCAAGATTTATATTTTAGAACAGAAGACAATATATGTGAGAAGAAGTTTATTAAAAAAGCATCTTTAAGGCCTATTAATTCACCATATGGACACTGTGCTGCAAATCCAGGAAATGACAGTAATTTTCAAAAAAAACTAGATAAAAATCTCTTTGAATTACTAAATTGACACGATAAAAATCTCTAATGCGATAAATTGATCCACATCTATTTTGTTAATATGTTTTGGTATCGCAATTATCCCTTCATCTTCCTTTACATAGTCCCAGATAATTTTAGAGGTTTCTTGAAATCTTCTACCAGTTACCATCATAAACATTATGATTTCAGTCTGGTATGGAAACATAGGAGCAATCTCAAGACAAGCTTTGTGTATTTTCTTTAGATCCTCAAGCTCAAATGATATTTCATTGTAGTCGCTGTTCTTTGCTATAATCTCCAGAGGCTTCTTTATCTTTACAAGCTTACATGGGTTTAACTTATGTTTAACAATTTTCTTATCTAAAGCAAAATTACATAGGTAGCTAATAGTATGGTAACAATTTCTTTTAGTTCCAAATCTTTTATATTTTTCTAAATAAGCCTCGATTAATGGAGGACCGATTTCAGCATTAAAAAAATTTTAAATCCTTGTTTTAGAGAACTCATCATCATATAAAGAAATAGAACCAGTAGGGTTAAAGTGTTTTTCTTTAGTTAAAACACCTTTACCACTAGGAAACTTCTTAAACAAATCTTTGAATGAAGTAGGGGGCCTTAGTTTTGTCATTGAACCTAGAGAAATTAGGATTAACTTTAAATGTTATTATTCCATTACCTTTAGTATCATCCCCAAACCTAATATGTTTGGCCCTCCAGTTATACCCAGCTAAGAATTTAAATATAGATGCTAGATGTATTCTTGAGAGAAAAGCTCCATCGATTTCATACTTGGGAAAACCAGCCTCACAGATTAACACTATGACATCCCTAAGAGTTAGGCTATCTAAGACTTCTATTTGATGGTTAGTTATTTTAGTTTCTTTGATCTTATCTGCTACTTTAGGATTGGTTATGTATAGCCCTTTGTCATTTGTGTGTTCAGTCCAGATATCGTATTGTTTTTATTAGCCTGAACACAAGTAAAGCCTAGATCATTACTATTTCTGTAAGATCTATAAGTGCCCAAGCTATGTTTATGATTACTACCATCAAGCCAAAATCTTAGTGTGAACTTCTTTGTCTCTTTAGATTTAGAGATTGTTAGGAGTAATCCTTTAAGATGAGAGCCTTTAGAAACATTAAATGGTATCTCTAGATATCTCTTAGAGCCAAAGTCTAGGTTATCTATGTTCAGCTTTTCTATAGCTGAGTTAGTAAATTCTATACTCTTTATATCCTCTAGAGGATTGTTATGACCCAGATTTGTTATCTGTTTTTTGATATGTTTTTTCATTAATAGTCCTTAATCTTTAGAACATTTATTTAATGAAGTGTTAAATTAGCTAGAGATAAGTAGTGTCAGGGGATGTTAAAGGTAAGATAGGTTTTACGATTTAAAGACGACTGATCCCACTTTCGTATTCTTTAGTACCGTTTAAACCTCAAGTAACGATGAGTTATGTATCGCTTATAAGGATATGCTAAATTAACTAGATTAAATAATCAATATATCTATTCTATGTCTATAAAAATATTATGGAATCAGCAAAAATAGACCCAAAATTTAATAAGTACCAAAACCCTAAAATTGGGCTCATAGCGCTTGCAAGTGATTATATGATTGAAAAAGACTTTATCAAAATAATCAAGGACAAAGAAATAGATTTCTTTGTTAATAGAATTGAATGTTTTAATCCATTAACAAAAGAAAACTTAATTAAAATGTCCGAAAAAGTTACAGAAGTAACTAAAGACATTCTTCCGGATGAAAAAATTGATTGTGTTGCTTATGGATGTACATCTGGAACTATTGCAGCAGGATTTGATGCTATTCAAAAAAAAATAAAAGATGCAAAACCAGAAGCTATAGTGACAACCCCAAGTACAGCATCAATTAAGGCCCTTAAAAAATTAAATGTTAATAAAGTTGCAATTTTTACTCCTTATTCAAAAAAATTAAATGATGAAGTTTTAGATTTTTTTAAAAAAGAAAATTTTGAAATTAAAGCAAATTCTTATTTTAATATTGAGTCAGATATAGATATAGGAAAAGTAGATCCTAATTATTTATATGAAGTTCTTTCAAATATGAATCTAAACGGAGCTGAAGCTTTGTTTGTTTCATGCACTGCCTTACCTGCTTTATCAATAATTAATAAACTTGAAGAAAAATTAAATAAATTTGTGCTGTCAAGCAATCAGACATTAATATGGGACTCTCTTAATGCAATTGGATATAAAAATAACGTTGAAGGTTTTGGAAAATTATTTAATAGTTAAACTATATGAACTTTAGCAAAGAGGAATACAAATCAAGACTAAAAAAAGTTCAAAGCTTAATGCAAGAAAAAGGCATAGAGCTATTGATCTCTAGTGATACAGCCAATATGAATTATTTAACTGGTTATGATGCCTGGTCATTTTATTATGCTCAAGCTGTAATTGTGCATGTGAATGCTGATGAACCATTATGCTGGGTTAGAAAACAAGACTCAGGTGGAGCTTATATAAAAACTTATTTAAAAAATGAAAATATTTTAGTTTATGATGAAAAATATATTCATACTTGGCCAGTTCATCCTTACGATAACCTTGTAGATATTATTAAAGAAAGAAAGTGGGATAAACTTACAATAGGTTTGGAAATGGATAGTCATTATTTTACCGCTTATTGTTACGAAAAAATGAAACAAGGGTTACCGAATGTTAAGTTAAAAGACTCTGAAAGATTAGTTAATTGGGTTCGTGTTGTTAAATCTAATGCAGAGATAGAACTTATGAAATCTGCAGCAATAATTTCTCAAAAAGGAATGCAAACTGCAATTGATGTAATAAATCCTGGTGTCAGACAGTGTGATGCGGTAGGTGAAATTCAAAAAACATTATTTTATGGAACTCCAGAGTTTGGAGGGGAATACTCCAGTATTGCAACACTACTTCCAACAGGAAAAGGCACTTCAGCATCACATTTAACAGCAACACAAGATAAGTTTGTCGAGGGTGAGGCTACAATTGTTGAACTTTCAGGAGTATATCAAAGGTACCATTGTCCAATGGCTAGAACAGTTTTACTTGGAAAACCTGATCAAATGAAAATTGATACTATGAATAAGACAAATGAGGCATTACAGGCTGGAATAGATGCAGCAAAACCTGGACAAACAGCAGATGATGTTGCGCAAGCTTTTTGGAAAATTCTAGATAAATATGGAATAGAAAAAACCTCTAGAACCGGTTATTCAATAGGAATTGGCTATCCACCAGATTGGGGTGAGCATACTTTAAATATATCAAAAGGTGATATGACTATTTTAGAACCAAATGTTACTTTTCACATGATTGCTGTGATGCAATTTGGAGAGTGGGGAGTTGAGGCCTCTGAAGCAATTAGAATAACTGACAAAGGATGTGAGTTATTTTGTAATTTTTCAAAAGATCTACACATTAAATAATTGAAATAAAAAAACTTGATAAATAAGCAAACAAATGTTTTAAATTCACTTTAAAAATATGACTAAAAATAAAGAATTTGTAAAATTTGACAATGTAGACAAAAGCTATGACGGCAAAATATTAGTCGTTAAAGGATTGAATCTAGATATTGAAGAAGGTGAGTTTGTAACTATGTTAGGACCCTCTGGTTCTGGTAAAACAACTTGTTTAATGATGCTTGCTGGTTTTGAAACGCCAACTCATGGAGAAATTTATTTAGATGGTAAGGTGATTTCAAACATTCCACCTCACAAAAGAGGAATAGGAATGGTATTCCAAAACTATGCTTTATTTCCTCATATGACGGTATATGAAAATTTGGCCTTCCCAT
>ERZ890510.2236-NODE-2236-length-11230-cov-7.111588_pt1 | contig 11230 bp, 10 predicted proteins | sample MGYA00521265_ERZ890510 | MGnify/ENA primary metagenome ERZ890510 (study PRJEB32303, sample SAMEA104408624) | aquatic metagenome | biome: Brackish water; feature: Chemocline; material: water | place: Baltic Sea | collected 2014-10-26T21:54:00 | depth 110 m ...
AGAGCAATGATAAACCGTTTGATGACTTCTTTAAAAAAGCGTTGGCGCGTGCTGCGCGACCCAGAGTTTCGCCGCTTTCGCTAGTTGATCCGGCAGTTCAATCGCGAACAGGGACGTGGCACGCCGACGACCTTCGATGGATTGACAGGAGACAGTGTTGTTTTTGATCTCGGTGGATATGAAGGCGAATGGGCCAATGACATGCGTCGCCTTTACGACTGTAAAGTTCATGTATTCGAACCGCATCCGCTTTTTGCCGCTGCTTTGGCTGAGCGATTTTCGGATGACCCGAATGTCACTTCACACCCCTATGCATTGGGCGCCGCTGAAGGCGAATTGACATTGTCTGACGACGCCGATGCATCATCTGCATTTTCATCGAGCGATACGACTGTCAGTGGCCGCATAAAGCCCGTTCAAGACGTGATGGCTGAACTTGGCCAGCCGCAAGTGGCCGCCGTAAAAATTAATATCGAAGGCGGGGAATATGATCTGCTTCCGGCTTTGATTAACACCAGTCTAATTCGGAATTTTCAAACGCTCGTCATCCAGTTTCACAATTACGGCCCGCAAGACGCGGAAAAGCGCGCCAAAATTCGTGAGGCTTTGGCGGCAACCCATACCTGCAAATGGAATTATGATTTTGTGTGGGAGCGTTGGGATATCCTGACTTAATTCAGACGAACTGCTCGCTGATCAGGCGTTCTTCCAGTCCGTGGCCGGGATCAAACAGGATGCGATGCGTGATTGTCGGTTCGCTGGCGATTTCAACCGAAAGAATGCTGCTGGCCTCGCGGCTGTCTGCAACCGCTGAAACCGGGCGCTTTTCTGGCTCCAGCACATCAAAGCGCACTTTGGCGGATTTCGGCAGTAACGCCCCGCGCCAGCGCCTTGGGCGAAATGCGGCTATCGGGGTTAAGGCCAGAACGTCCGCGCCGATCGGCAGGATCGGGCCATGCGCGGAATAGTTATAGGCGGTCGATCCGGCGGGCGTGGCCACCAATGCGCCGTCACAAACCAGCTCTTCCATCCTGACCCGCCCGTCGATTGATATCCTCAGCTTGGCGGCTTGCGGCCCAGCCCGGTAGAGCGAGACTTCGTTGATGGCCAAGGCCACGACTTTGCTGCCATCCACGCAAACCGCCCGCATTCTTAACGGGTTGATCAGCGCGTTTTCGGCATCCGCCAAACGGCTGTAAAGCCCGTCTGGCAGGAACTCATTCATCAAAAACCCGACGGTGCCACGGTGCATTCCGTAAACCGGTTTGCCCAGTTTTTGGGTCGCATAAAGTGTCGCCAACATAAACCCGTCGCCGCCCAAGGCCACAATGACATCAGCCTGTTTCGCCGAAACCTGCCCATAACGCGCAATCATTTCTACCTTGGACGTTTGGGCCGCCTCGGCCTCGGAGGCCATGAAACAGATTTTGCGTTCTGAGGATGGTAACATTGATCTGCACTCCGGCGGCGGTTCAGACGACCAATCTTGCCGCTTGAGGGGTGGCTTTCAAGGACATTCTGAAAACCAAAGCGATTTCACCTTTCGCCGCTTTGGCGAAACTGCGGCAAATTCTCCGCCAGCTTGCAAAATGCGCGACGGTATCCAAGATTAAAGGAAGACATCTTACATTTCCCGGAGCGCATTGATGGCAAACCTAACTTCTCGCCCTTCCCGACGCATGTTTTTGCTTGGCGGGGTGGCCATCGGGGCAATCGCCGCTGTTGGCTGGAGTGTTTATCCACAGCGCCTAAAAGCGGCGACCGGCTATGATTTTGAAACACCGCTTGCGATCCCGATGCTTGATACCGGCACTATGACGGATGGCATTCGGGTTTTCGATATGGCGATAGCCGATGGTCAAACCGAGTTCTTCAGCGGCCTTCAAACCCCAACGCGCGGTGTGAATGGTGGTTATCTGGGGCCAACCCTGCGGCTGCGGCAAGGTGAAGTAGTCCGGTTTAACGTCGCGAATAACTTGACCGAAGCAACCACGCTGCATTGGCATGGCGTCAACCTTCCGGCCACCGCCGATGGAGGCCCACATCAGCCAATTGCGCCGGGTGCGGTCTGGTCGCCCGAGTTTGAGATTAAGGACTGCGCCGCCACGATGTGGTATCATTCACATCTGATGGGCAGCACCGCCCGGCAGGTCTGGCAAGGTCTGGCAGGGATGCTGGTGATCGACGATGCTGCCAGCGACGCCTTGGATATCCCCAAAACTTACGGCGTTGACGACATTCCGATCGTCTTGCAGGACCGCCGGTTTAACCGCGATGGTTCAATGCCTTACGCGCCTTCAATGCATGATGGTATGGCCGGAATGATCGGCAATATCCCGATGGTAAACGGCACGATCCTGCCCTATTTCGACGCGACGACCACTCAAGTCAGGCTGCGTTTGTTAAACGGGTCAAATGCCAGCATATACGGTTTGGAATTCAACGACGGACGCGCGTTTCATCAAATCGCCAGCGACGGCGGGTTGCTGGAGGCGCCGGTAAAATTGATGCATATCAAGCTTGCCCCCGGTGAACGGGCGGAAATTGTCGTCGATCTGTCAGACGGCAAAGCTGTGCAATTATTGAGCGTTGCGCGCAGCACTGCACCCTCGGGTATGGGTATGGGCGGTATGATGCAGAACGTGCAAAGTGCTGAATTCACCTTTATGGAAATCAGGCCCAGCGCGACCGCTGTGCAATCTGCCGCTTTGCCAGCCAAATTGACTGCCCTTGCGCAAGTCTCGTCCAAAGATGCCGTTCGTACCCGAAATTTTCTGTTGGAAATGGGCGGCATGGGGATGGGAAGCATGATGGGTGGCGGTGGCGGTTTCACCATTAACGGCGCTGAAATGGATATGGGCGTGATAAATGAGACGGTCAAAATGGGCGAAACCGAAATCTGGCAAATCAACAATGCCGGCCCGATGGCGCATCCGTTTCATGTGCACAACACCCAGTTCCGCATCCTAAGCCGCGATGGAAATGCGCCGGAACCACACGAGGCTGGTCGCAAGGATACGGTTCTGGTCAACCCCGGTGAAACCGTACAGATTTTGGTGAAATTTGAACATTACGCCGACCCGGAAAGACCCTATATGTATCACTGCCACATTCTGGAACATGAGGATTCTGGCATGATGGGGCAGTTTACGGTGGTTTAAGGGCAGCTTCCTTTGTGCCAGAATGTTTGGATTGCCGCGCAAATCGTCGCCCCTGTCGTTTTCAGTGTTCCTGATGCCACATGCTTGCGCTAAAGACCGCGCCAGTGAACCTGACACCCGCAAGGAGCCCCGCCCATGACCGAATATGTACGCGACGCCGGTTTTTTCACCGAAGACTTGTCTTCACGTGATCCCGAGATTTTCGGCTCGATCACCAACGAACTTGGCCGCCAGCGCGACGAGATCGAGCTGATCGCCAGCGAAAACATCGTGTCGCTTGCGGTGATGCAGGCGCAGGGGTCTGTCATGACCAACAAATACGCCGAGGGTTATCCGGGCAAACGGTATTATGGCGGCTGCCAGTTCGTTGATGTTGCCGAAACGCTGGCGATTGAACGGGCAAAACAATTGTTTAATTGCGAGTTCGCCAACGTGCAGCCAAATTCAGGCAGCCAGATGAACCAGGCGGTGTTTCTGGCCTTGCTGCAACCGGGCGATACTTTCATGGGGCTTGACCTGAATTCGGGCGGTCACCTGACGCATGGCTCACCCGTGAACATGTCTGGCAAGTGGTTTAATGTGGTGTCTTACGGCGTTCGTCAGCAAGACGAATTGCTGGATATGGACGACATTCGCGCCCGCGCACTGGAAGCCAAACCTAAGCTGATTATTGCTGGCGGCACCGCCTATTCCCGCGTTTGGGATTGGGCCGCGTTTCGCGCCATCGCTGATGAAGTCGGTGCCTATCTGATGGTGGACATGGCGCATATTGCGGGGCTTGTGGCTGGTGGCCAGCACCCGTCGCCCCTACCACACGCGCATGTTGTCACCACGACCACCCATAAATCCCTGCGCGGTCCGCGTGGTGGTATGATTTTGACCAACGATGCGGATATCGCCAAAAAGGTCAATTCGGCGGTGTTTCCCGGCTTGCAAGGCGGTCCCTTGATGCATGTCATCGCCGCCAAGGCTGTTGCGTTCGGCGAGGCTTTGCGGCCGGAATTCAAAACCTACGCGGCACAAATCGTTGCCAATGCGCGGGCGATGGCTGATCAGTTAATGAAAGGCGGCATCAACATCGTATCAGGCGGCACAGATAACCATCTGATGCTGGCCGATCTGCGCCCCAAAGGCGTGACCGGCAAAGCGACCGAGGCTGCTTTGGGCCGCGCGCATATCACCACGAACAAGAACGGCGTGCCGTTTGACCCGGAAAAACCCTTCGTAACGTCAGGCATCCGCCTTGGCACGCCCGCCGGCACAACACGCGGTTTTGGCGAAGCCGAATTTCGCCTGATTGCTGACTGGATTGTCGAAGTCGTGGATGGGCTTGCCGCGAATGGCGAAGCGGGAAACGGTCCTGTGGAAGAGGCCGTAAAGGTCAAGGTCGCAGCACTTTGCGCGCGATATCCCTTGTACCAAACCCTGTAAACACTGTTTGTTTTCTGATGCTTAAGGGTATTTATGATTGCAGCACCCAGCATTCAGTCGCCCGCTAACCAGTCTTTAACCGAATCAGATCAGCCTGAGATCAGGTCAAAAACTGACCGGTAAAGGGGCTGAAATGGCATTGAAGGCATTGATACTGGACGTCGATGGAACCATCGCGGAAACGGCGGACGTAAAGCGCGCCGCCTTTAATCAAGCCTTCGCTGAAATCGGTCTGGATTGGGTTTGGGGCCGCGCGGTGTTTCAGGAAATACTCGCCGGGTCTGTTCAGGGCGGTGAAGCCGCCTATTATGCCCATCTGCGCCAGCCGGAAATCGTTAACAATATGTCAAAGAACGGCGCGCTGGAACAAATCCACCGCCGCCAACAGACCATCTATCGCAACCTTTTGGAAGCCGGAGCCGCCCAACTGCGACCCGGCATTGCAAGGTTGATGGGCGAAGCTATGACAGGGCGGGTGAAACTCGCCCTGTGCTCAATTGGCCCACGGCTGGAATTTGAAACCCTGATTTTCAACCGTTTTGGGTTTGATATGCTGAATGCGATAACCGCCAGCGTGGCGGCAGAAGACCTGAAAACTCATTCTCTTGCTGCGGCCTATCGCCAATGTCTGGCCAAGTTGTCGGTGTCGGCATCAGATTGTCTGGCGATTGATGATTCAGGTGCGGGTTGTGCCGCTGCGGCCCGTCTTGGGATGACCGTGATTGCCACACCCGGGCACTATTGGCAGGGCGAATCCTTTCGCGACGCAGAATTGGTGCTCAGTGATCTTGGCCATCCGGCGGCACCATTTTCCGTTCTCAGGGGCGACGCAAAAGGGATTGGGCATGTGACATTGGCGGCGCTAAATCTTTGGCATGGCCGGGCGACTGCCACGGTCAGACACGCCTCTGCCGCCTAATAAAAGGTTACGCGGCCACTGCTTTTCGCACCATATCCCAATAGATATCGGCAACAGTCACGCGGCTTAACCGACCACCCTGACGGTACCAAGTGTTAACCCCGGTCAGCATCGCAATGACTGCCAAAGCGGCCAATTTGGTATCAGGGACACGAAACTGCCCCAACGCCTGCCCGTCTATCAGGATTTTCTCAAGCTCGTTCTCATATGATCGCCGCAAAGCTTCAATACGGGTAAAATTGTCGGGCGTTAGATTGCGCAACTCCATATAGGCGACAAAAACCGATTCTGGCCGGTCGAGGTGATACAGGATGTGAAACCGGGTAAATTGTTGCAAACGTTCATTTGGATCGCCAGCATCCGGCAAAAGCTGCCAAGCCGCCAACAATTCTTCCAGGTGGTCTTTCATCAATTCATAAAGCAAGGCCTGTTTGTCAGGCGTATAAAGATAAAGCGCACCGGCTTGCAGACCAACCTCGGTTGCAATCTGGCGCATCGAAACGGCGGCATAGCCCTTTTGCGCAAACAGTTTCAGGGCCGCCTGCCGCACCCGCGGTCCAGTTATATCTGAATGTGATCCAGTCTTGCGTGCCATTGGTCCTCCACCTTCAGAGGTTAACTGAACAATCGTTCATTTCCCAGCCTCCCGTAAAATATTTCCGCAATTGCTTGCTAAAACGTCAGGGTCTACCTTAGAGTCACACAAGTTTTCCGTCTTAAGGCAGTTGATCCATACCAATGAAAACCACGCGCATAATCGCCGTCATTCTTGGCCTGTCACTCGCCCTTTTAGGCTGCGGAACCGGCTTGTCCAAAGTAACAAAAGAGGCGGGTTTCGTGCCGGTGCCGCGCAACACATCTTGGTTGGGGTTCCTTCCGATCAACCAGATTTTGGGCGAAGCCGAAACAGATCCAGCCAAAGCAGAAGCCGAGGCGCGATCTTTGCAGGCTCGCCTTGTCCAATTGCGCCGCCGCGCCCGCGCTTTGCGGGCATCAACTTCATAAACCCGCCGAACGTTTGAGTGTCAGCAGTGCTGAAACGACACGCCGCATGGCGTTGCGCCAGTCAGAAAATCCCGTTAACACGGCGCGATGAATGACCCTCGTCCCGGAGACTGACACATGACTAATCCCTTGCGCCTTGGAATTGCTGGCCTTGGAACTGTCGGCACCGGCACCGTCAAAATCGTTGAAAAACACGCAGAAATGCTGACGCGCCGGACTGGTCGCCCGATCAGCATTTCTGCGGTTTCCGCACGTTCGCGCAAGCGTGATCGGGGCATCGATTTGACGCCCTATGCGTGGGAAGACGATCCGGTTGCTTTGGCCAAGCGGGACGATGTGGATGTGTTCATCGAATTGATGGGGGGCGAAAATGGCCCCGCCAAGGCCTCGGTCGAAGCGGCAATCGCGGCGGGCAAGCATGTGGTTACCGCCAACAAAGCGATGCTGGCCGTGCACGGCCAAGCCCTGGCTGAAGCCGCCGAAGCCAAAAACGTCTCCTTGCGGTTTGAGGCCGCCGTTGCAGGGGCGATTCCAGCGATTAAAGTTTTAAGCGAAAGTTTGGCCGGAAACCGGATTTTGCGGGTGATGGGCGTGATGAACGGCACTTGCAATTACATCCTGACCCGCATGGAAAACGAAGGCGTGCCATATGATACGGTTTTTGCAGATGCCAAGGCGCTTGGATATCTCGAGGCTGACCCGAACCTTGATGTCGGTGGCATTGATGCCGGGCATAAATTGTCACTGCTGGCGTCAATCGCTTTTGGCACCAAAGTCAATTTTGACGGCGTGGAACTGGAAGGTATTCAGCGCATTTCAATCACTGACATCAACCAAGCACGCGATATGGGCTTTCGGATCAAACTGTTAGGCGTGGCGCAAATGACCGGCCGGGGGCTGGAACAGCGCATGCAACCCTGCCTCGTGCCAGCCGACAGCCCCTTGGGTCAGTTGCAAAACGCCGCCAATATGGTGGTGATTGAAGGCGATGCTTGCGGCCAGATCGTGCTGCGCGGCGCTGGTGCCGGTGAAGGCCCGACTGCTTCCGCGGTGATGGGGGATGTCATTGATATTGCCCGTGGAAATCGCATTTCTACCTTTGGCCAACCGGCCAGCAGTCTGCTGACCTGTCAAACGGCACAGGCTTCGGCACCCGCGGCGTTTTACCTGCGGTTGACCCTGAAAGATGCACCCGGTGCCTTGGCCAAAGTGACGCGCGCACTGGCGGATGCCGGGGTTTCCATCGACAGGATGCGCCAAAACGCACATACCGACACGGTTGCGCCGGTTCTTGTGGTCACCCATAAAACCACACGCTCCGAGCTTGACCATGCGCTCGCGGGTATCGCATCCACCGGCGTGTCACTGGAAGACCCCGTCGCGATCCGCATCGAAGAAGTCTGAACCGGGTTTTGCTTGAGTAAGGCGGGCTTAGCAGCCAGACTGACTGAGAAAAACCGCATCCGCCTAAATAGGAACCCCAATGGCCGCCTTTCTGGCAGTGGAACATTCTGCAACCGGGCGCCGTTGGATCGGGCCGGACATCGAACAAGACCGGCGGGCACAGGCCTTGCAGCAAGCAACCGGCCTGCCGCAAGCCTTGTGTCAGGTCTTGGCACGACGCGGTGTGACCGGCGAAAATGCCGCGGACTTTCTGGAACCGTCGTTGAAGAACTTAATGCCCGATCCGCGCAGCATGAAAGACATGGAAAAGGCCGCCGCACGTTTGTTGCAGGCACTTCAATCGCGTGAACGCATTGCGATCTTTGCGGATTACGATGTTGACGGCGGCGCATCTGCCGCCTTGTTGCTGACATGGCTCAAACAATTTGACCTGCGGGCAACGCTCTATATTCCTGACAGGATCGACGAGGGATATGGCCCTAACGACGAAGCGATGCACGCACTCGCACAAGATCACAGCCTGATAATTTGCGTTGATTGCGGAACTCTGTCGCACGGCCCTATTGCGGCAGCGGCCCCTTGCGATGTTATCGTTTTGGATCATCATTTGGGCGGCGAAACGCTGCCGCCCGCACTGGCTGTGGTCAATCCAAACCGGCAGGATGAAACCGGCGATCTTGGGTATCTTTGTGCCGCCGGTGTGGTTTTCATGCTGCTGGTCGAGGCCAATCGGGGCCTGCGTTCATCAGGGAAATCGCCGCCCGATTTGATACAACTGCTGGATCTGGTCGCGCTGGCAACGGTCGCGGATGTGGCGCAACTGCGCGATCTTAATCGGGCATTTGTCCGGCAAGGCTTGAAAGTCATGGCCAGACGTGCCCGCGTTGGGATAACGGCTTTAACAGATATTGCGCGAATGGACAGCGCGCCGTCGGCCTATCATCTTGGGTTCCTGCTGGGCCCAAGGATCAATGCAGGCGGCCGCATCGGGCAGGCCGACCTGGGCGCGCGACTGCTTGCGACGACGGACCCGCACGAGGCAGCGGCGCTTGCCCAGCGACTTGACGTGCTTAACACCGAACGACGCGAGATCGAAACCTATGTCCGCGCGTTGGCCAGCGCGCAGGCTGAAACCCGGCCTTTGGATGGACCCTTGGTTTGGGCCGCTGGCGATGGCTGGCATCCCGGCGTGGTTGGTATCGTCGCAGCACGCCTGAAAGAAGCAACCAATCGCCCGGCAATTGTCATCGGTTTTGATGGTGATGACGGCAAAGGATCCGGGCGTTCGATCAATGGCATTGATCTTGGCTCAGCCATCGCGCGATTAACCGCCGAAGGATTGCTGATCAAAGGCGGCGGGCATAAAATGGCGGCCGGCCTTAGTCTGACCCGCGCGATGCTGGAACCGGCCATGGCACGCCTTGGGGAATTACTGGCCCAACAGGGTGCCGATCAAGCCGGACCGGCAGACCTGAAACTGGATGCTGCACTTATGCCTTCGGCTATTACAGTTGATCTGATCGAACAACTGGAACGGGCCGGGCCGTTTGGGGCCGGCGCCCCAGCCCCGCGATTTGCCCTTCCATCGGTCCGGGTCGCGTTTGCGAAACGGGCTGGCGAGAACCACCTGCGCCTGACATTTGAAGACGAATCACGCGGGCGGATTGATGCAATTGCGTTTCAGGCATTTGATGGACCACTTGGCCCAATGCTGGAGGCCCATGACGGCGCGATTTTCCATGTCGCAGGCCGCCTAGAGATTGATACGTGGGGCGGGCGCAGCAAACCAAAACTGCGTGTTGAAGATGCCGTGCGGGCATAGACACTAAATCGAATTTAGGCCCAAATAACCCCTTGCGCGGCGCAGTCCTAGCGACTAAAACGCCCTCCACAAAGATCGCGGTCCCTTCGTCTATCGGTTAGGACGTCAGGTTTTCAACCTGAAAAGAGGGGTTCGACTCCCCTAGGGACTGCCATCTTTGAATTTCCCTCATTCTCCTTCATTCTCACCGAATCCGCAAACTGCCTTGTTTTAATGATGTATTCGCCGCTCGTTGTTCTGTTGGGTTGTTTTCAATAACAGTGAACTGTATACGTTGTGTGGTAATTATTGTGGTAACTGGTCGTTGTCAGCTCTCAAAGGCAAACTTAAAAAGATCTCACTAAGCACACTTCCAACTGGCAGACACAGTGATTGAAATGGGCTTTTCCTTGTTGTAAAGCCAACAGGTGCGCGTAGTTGGATCGTTCGCATAACCGTCAAAGGGCAAAAGAATCGCAAGGGTGGGCCACTAAGGACTGATTTCGGACTTGGTAGTACCACTCTAGTATCAATCTCAGAAGCGCGTGAGAAATCCCTCGAATATCGCCGTCTGGCAGTTCGCGGTCTAAATCCTCGTCACAATGCAAAACGAGATATACCGACATTCGCAGAGATGGCTGAGCATGTGCAGTTGGAACGCCTGCCGACGTGGCGGAGCGAAAAACACGGTCGTCAGTGGCTCAAGACAATTCAAGACCACGCCTTTCCAAAAATTGGAGCATTGCTGGTGTCAGACATAGGGCAGCCGGAAGTTCTTTCGGTCTTGTCACCTATTTGGACTTCCAAACACGAAACTGCCCGGCGTCTGGCACAAAGAATAAAATCCATTCTTGATGTCGCTAAATCCAAAGGTTTCAGGGCTGGTGAAAATCCAGTGTCTGAAATCAACAATGCCAATGTCTTGCCTAAAGTTGGAAAAAAGCATGTACATCATTTAGCGATGGCCTGGCAGGATGTACCAGATTTCTATGCGGATCTGAAAACACGCAACGCAATGGCCGCCAAGGCGCTGAGGTTCACTTGCCTGACAGGATCACGTACCGGCGAAGTCTTGGGAATGAAGTGGCCTGAAGTTGATGTTGAGGCTCGACTCTGGACCTGCCCAGCTGAACGAATGAAAACCGACAATGACCACCGGGTGCCTCTGACAGACGAAATGCTGGCTATTATCGAACCTTTGCGTGCGATGCAGTCTGAGTATGTGTTTGAAGGTCAGAAACGCCACAATCCACTTTCGAATATGTCGATGTTGATGTTGTTGCGACGGATGAAGATCGCAGGTGTTACGGTTCACGGTTTCCGATCTACCTTCCGGGATTGGGCGTCTGAAGTGGCCAATGCCCCGCGAGAAGTGGCGGAATTGAGTCTGGCGCATCAGGTAGGGTCGGATGTGGAGCGCGCCTAGCCTCCTCCGCAACTCCGAGTTTCATTAAGTGTCGCTAACACGGGATATGTCCGGTTTATGTAACATACGGTCTGTCCGGTTTT
>ERZ890510.2240-NODE-2240-length-11209-cov-6.512372_pt1 | contig 11209 bp, 15 predicted proteins | sample MGYA00521265_ERZ890510 | MGnify/ENA primary metagenome ERZ890510 (study PRJEB32303, sample SAMEA104408624) | aquatic metagenome | biome: Brackish water; feature: Chemocline; material: water | place: Baltic Sea | collected 2014-10-26T21:54:00 | depth 110 m ...
GCAAACCAAGTGATGTCTTGGCCATCTATCTGTGCATATGGATGAGTCTTAAGAACTATTCTACCAACATGGGAATAAGGTAGAGATTCGCTATTTGTCAATAATCGCAGATAGGTATTAATCGGAGCATCTTCAAAAGTGAGTTTATTCTCAGCTTCTTTTTTGTTAATTTCATCACACCACTTTTCGATAAGATCAATCATCTTTCATTACCCCTTGTAAAGCCCTAATCTCCACCACTTCATCGCCACAGGCGTACCTCTCGGCATCCTCGCGGGTTTCAAATACGGGACAGGCCCCGATCATGCCGGGAGACCAGGCGAGTGGGACCTCAATCGTCTTATTGAACGGGTGCGACGCGATTCCCAAGTTCTTGTGTAGTGACATAACTAAATACATGATGAGTTCCTCATATTAACCGGTCAGGTTAATCGTGTCCACGACACCCTGAATCTTCTTTAATAGGGCCAATCCCAAAATGTCTAGTTTAACCAGACCCACAGCTTCCAAATCGCCCATTTCAAATCCGCCAACCAGATCAAATCCCTTAGTAGGCTTAACCATAGGGCAGGCTTGGTCCAGAGGTTTAGAGGCAACGACCACGCCAGCCGCATGTATGCCTTGACTCTTAAATGTACCCTCGATTCTCATCGCCTGTTCGAAGTCTCCCGCGAACTCTCCCTGCAATTTCCCATCTTCGTCGAGATGACAAAAATCGCTCAGCAGTTTGGGCATGTTTTCAAGCGTCCACATGATCACTGAAGGCTTATCCATCTCAGACAACTTATCCGAGATTTTATCTTCTTTCGGCATTTTCTTGGTCATTAGGAATACCTGTCCAGGACTTGCCGAATCGTTAGCTTTCAGGACAGCCTGCAACGCTGATCGCCCCTGAAGACGGCCAAAAGTCACCATCTGGCACACTCTGTCGTGACCGTAGGTATCCTTGATGTAGCTGATGACATTATCGCGGATGTGAGGGGGAAAGTCAATGTCAATGTCGGGAAGTTGACCCATTTTCCCACGAGAAGAGTTGTAAAAACGGCTAAAAAGGAGTCCGTAAGGGATAGGGTCCACGAGGGTAATATTGATTAGGTAGGCGACTAAACTGCCTCCCACCGAGCCTCTTCCCGAACCGATCAAGTAGTTTTGCCGGAACTTATTAACGATATCTGCGACAATAAGAAAGTACCCAGCGATATTAGCCTCTTCAATAATCTTAAGCTCGTGCTCAACCCTTAACCTATACTCTTCCACTTTAGCGGGATCAGAAGCTATAGAAGTCCCGCGAACCTTAGCCTTCCACCCATCCCGACATAACACGCGGAGATAGTCAATCTCGGACAAATTATCGGGGCACTTAAAGTGAGGAAGTTGGGGGCGGTCCAGGATGTCAAACTCCTCACACTCACCCAACACCTCATCTTTTATAAGGCTTTGCTGTAATGTGAAACCAGAAGATTGAAGGAAGGGGCGATATCGGAAATTGCCGTTTCTCGAAACGGCCTCTTCTAACCCACTCATAGTAGTTTGCATTTTAACGGATAGTAGTAGCTGGTGATCTACGGCGTTTTCCAAATAGTGAACGGGGTCACCGATTACTGTGCCACAACCCGTTGTATTAGCCACTTCCGCGACACAATTACCTGTTAAAGTGAAAAGGGGTATGTCTTGGGTATAATGTCCGACACTACCAATCTCCAGAATGTAATTCTCTTCCCCGAAGATCATTCTCATTTGGGCGACGTGGGCGAGTGCATATTCAATCCACTGATGTTGCAGGTATTTAGCGGCGGAATCATAGTCGGCGGCGAAGTAGGCATCACGAGGATGTTCGAACATCTTCTCGTAGAGCAGGCTGCCGACGTAACCATCAATAACGATAAAGTCGCCGGGCTCTACTATACCTTTAAGATCCTCAATATCAATACAAGGGTGAGTAGTATAGCTATTCTCAGCATTAGACCGGGAGATTATCTTGAGTAGCTTGAGCCAGCCAGCGTGAGTACGACAGAGCACACTAATAGTATAGAAACTCTTGTCACTGTTCGCGACGGCAATTTCCGCCCCGAGTATTGGCCTTACCCCTTCCTTTTTACAAGCCTTATAAAAGTCCACTGCCCCGCTCACCGTATGCGTATCGTTTAGGACTAAGGTGTCATACCCCAGCTCTTTGGCTCGCAGTACGAGTTCGTCAGGCTTTATTGTAGATTGTAGGAGAGAATAATGGGTTTTAATTCGTGGTATCATGGCTCGCTTTGCTCGCAATTCCTAAGAATTTGTCGATATCTTCCTTTGTATTAAGAAACTTTTTATACATCATAAAGCCTATCTCGTCGCCATAATGTTTTCGAGAATTAATAATAAAACAGTCAGGCGATTCGAAATGTCCATCATACTTATCACAAAGTTTTTTAAATTCCTGTTCTACAACACTCTTTCTCCTATTGGCCATTATAAAGCTGTAATCAGTCCCTTCGTAATCTATTGCCACATAAGCCTCGATTATCCACACGGCAATCTCCTTACTATGTTTTAAAAACAGGGCGGCGGGATGAGTATGTGAACTCCGAACTAATCGGAATGACAAATTGAACCCCGCCAACCCTATCTGTATCAGATTGAAGAACTTAGTCCTTTGAGACCCTGCCGCCCCCCTCACCGTAAGAGGTGAGTTTATTAATATCGCCGTACTTTAGTATGGCGTCCTCTATTCCATTATCCCTAATATAGCCATTTAAGAACTGACAAGTCGTCTTACTAGGATCTTCCGTAGACTGCTCGGAAAATTTACATAGGTACTTACATTTCCAGTGACTATTACTAGGGCTGAGCATTGACGGCACTTTGGTATTACGGATAGCCTCAAACTTCTCTTTGAGCATCTGCTCAGCTATCTCGTAATCGTGATCGTCGAAGGCTATGCTGAATATACCGCCTTCGTCAGGGTAAGTCGATTTAAGTTCACCCTTTTCGTTCCGAGTACATTGTCCGCCATGATTGATGTAATAGATACTCATGAAAAACTTATTGTCGGGATATATATTCCGGAGAGCGTAGTAGTACAAGAGTAATTGAGGGTCTTTTTCAAAGTCTTCTTGATTCTTTACCTCTCCGGTTGTCCAGTTTAATCTCTGGCCACTTTTGTAATCTATAACCTGAAAATACACATCCGATTCTCGGCAGACCAGATCGCAAGTTCCCTTAATTTGGCCGCGACCAGATAACACCGTATCACCGATCTGGTAATTATACTCGGCCCACTCGGGTAAGTCAAGCTCAAAAAAGACTTCGGTGGCATGAATATCCTGCTTTCGCGGGTCCATGATGCCGCCTTGGAAGGCGAGGGCTTTGAGGGTCCATTTTAAACAAATCTTACGCTCTTTTTCTGTGATATTAAGTTCTGTATTATGAGACTTATAATAGTCGAAACACACGTCATTAATAAGAGAAATGTCTTCCAATTCTTCCAGGGAATGATCAAACAGTTCATCCTTTAATCTCTTATCACCCTTATCTCTAGCGATTTTAATATCACCTAAAGTTTGTAAATTTCTATGCGTTGTCGTGCCCATCCAGGCCTTAATGTTCTCCTTATCTTTTAGTCCCAACACGTAAACATTTGCGTATTTCTGTTCACACCAAGAGAATGTGCCCAGCGACGAGGATCTCAAATAAGTTACTGGTAGCATTTTATTCCTTTGTAGGGACTTCGTCCATATTTATAGCGACTACAAAATCTTGCTCAGACTCATTGTCTAGGTACACAAACGTACCCGGCTGACAGTATTTTTCGATCTCATCCCGCGACAACCCCCTTACTTTTACCCATTGCCGTCTTGGCGACTCCTTTTGATTATCGCGGTTTTCCGCGATCTTTTTCATCGCCCATTGCGGACACTCCCAATCTCCTGCATACAAGACGGCGGTCTTGTCATTTGTCTGGTCTACACGCCAAGCTGGCTCCAGACGCTGCTTATTTTCCAGTTCTTCGACCTTAAAATTTAGATCTTTTACGAGACCGTCTAAGTCATCGATCTCGTCGTTAATATCACTCTCTAGGTCATTTATCTGGTCTTCCATGTTTGTCATGTGAGCTTTAGCGTCTTGCAGTTCGAATTCAAGATCTTTAATCGTGGATTCTAAGTCATCCACTTTACTTTCAAGCTCCCTAATTGTCTCAATAAGTTCGCTCTTCTTCATTTCTTGCATTATGACCTACCTTCCCGGCTGTCTAACGGTAGTGACATACTTAGGACGAATAAAATCTGTAACGCCCCAGTATACTAACAGCTCCAAAACCTTCTCGTTTTGTTGAGCAATAGTCATATTCGCATTATCAACTTCGCCATCATACCCTTCAAAACCTTCCAGATCATTCTCGCTGGCGTGTCCATCACCACCACCAGAATTCCGCGTGAGGTGAATCACCTTACCCCCGGCATCTTGCACAGCCTGAACTTCATTAAGGAAGCGACAATCCCCAATCACGGCAATCGCAGGCTGCTCTTCCTCAATTTGGCGAAGACAGTTATCAATCCAAACACGATCATACATGCGGCGGAAAACATCTGTACCCAAGTATTGGAGCACTTCCCGTCCAGTCATCAGGCCTGCGGCATGGTAATGTAAACCTATTCTACCTAGGGATTCTTGCATACGTTTAGATCCCCACTCTTTTTCTTTCGGAAACCAGTCACATAACATATTCCCACATTCACTCTCAAATGTTTCGCGGGTAATCACCCCCGGCATATTCTCCCACCGCAACTTCGTTGCCGTGTTTTTTTGGTCATCAGTCCCATAACACTGCTCATAATCCAACCCTAAAACGTCAACCGCTATATCTTTCAGGGTATCGGCAAAGTTAAATACGCGGATATACGGCCAGATGTGATTATTGGCGTACTTGATAAACTCGAAGGTCTTTTGTTGAACATCCAGAACACCTTCGTCATAATGGGGACGTCCATCTTTAATAGCCACGTTTCTAACTACCAATTGACCAGCTTCATTAACGCGGTAGGTGAAATCCCCAGTCGGGTCTGCTCGTTGCATTTCGTGTCCGTGCAGAAAATTGCAGGCAGTCGTTTTACCGCTTACCTTACGACCTGCAAATGCAATAATATGAGTCATTTAACTCTCCTTACAGCTTCTTCTAGTTTGTTAGCACATAACCAATATATGGTAGACGCTCCTTCAAGCCACGCGAATTCCTCGGGGGTCCCGTCCTTCCCCTTACCGTAAGGCGAAGACTCTTTAGCCTCAGCCCGCCATTCTTCGACCAGTTCTTCTATTGTTTTCATATTAAACCCCTAATCTCCTGGACCGTAAGGTCCCCCACATCCCTTTCATCCGGCAATTTCAATTGTCGGATGTTAAATAAGTCCCCGCATTTACCCATTATCTTCTCTCGCCCCTTCTCCCCCGCTTTATTAGGGTCAAGAGCTAGAATAAGAGTCAAGGCCCCGCTCTTCTCAAGCAATGCCTTTTGTCCATCACTAATAGAGCACCCAAACAGACCTACCGCGTTATGAATTCCGGCTTCGTGAAATCTCATCACGTCACCCTGCCCCTCGCATAGGTAAAGTTCGCCGCATTGTCTCGCCTCTTTAACTGCTTTAGCATAGTTGTATAAGTAAGAAGCTTTATTAAAACCCTTGCTATTAATCCATTTAGCATTAGATGTCTCAGTAGTATCTCTGCCAACACACCCAATCATACTATCATCATCCTCATCATATATCGGGAATACTACCCGCATATACATCTGAGAACCTTTAGTCAGGCAGAGACCAACATCGAAATAGTCCAGGGTTTCCGGGGCAAATCCCCTCTTAATATAGTAGGTCGGCGGGATAATAAGTCTCTTCCTAATCTCCCGTCGCCGCAAAACCCCATTATTCCCTTTCCTTTTATGGGCAAAGAACTTGGTCACAGTGTCCAGACTTGCCAGATCTCGTGAAAGATCGTCATTACTTGCGTCCAGGAATTTTTTAACGAACTCAACCGAATCTCCAAAATGGCAGTAACCATTCTTTCTTTCCAACATAGCTTGCACGAACCCAACTACGTCGTTTGGGTAATCTTCGTGACACTGATTAGTATTGCAGAACCATTTTCCGCAAAAATCGTCGTCTTTGTCGATATTAATATTGAAGGCATTGTAATTATCACCCCCGTGGACCGGACAAGGTGCGATCAAAAGCGTGTCCGAAACCACAAAATCCTTGATAAAATACTCCGCGATCTCCCTAATCCTCGACTTCGCCAAAACCTTGAGGTTCTCCAGTTCCTGTCTGCTCAAAACCATCTCGTTTCAACCTCTCTCGTTCAGCTACCGTTTTGACGGTTCCAAGTTCCGTAAGCTTCGCGTATTGACCTTGTCGGTTCATACAGATGTACCCATCGGTCATGCCAGGTCCGTGACGTGTCTTCAGAGGTACCAGTTTCGTGTTTCCCGCGTTTCTGGTGTCGGTGACTATCTCTTCCTCAGTTTTCTCTTTGAAGATGGAGAACGACGTACAGAGCCATATAATACGGTCTGATCCAGACACGGCATCAGTCGACTCTTTTGTAATACCGTCGCGGTTAAGCTGGACGAATGTCAGGCACGGGCAATCATACTCTACACAGAAGTTATGAAGTTGAGTAATCTGAAAACCTAAAGCTTGGAACTCGGCGATATTTTCCATGCCGTCAGAAGTCATCATCTTTAGATAGTCGTAAACTATCAGGCAATCCCTCATAGTTCCGTTTTCGTCATATCCCACGTCTTTGAGGATCCATCTACGCATAACAGAGATAATTTCCTCGAATGGTCTCCCTGACACGTTCAGGTATTTATACTTGAGGTTTTTAAGCTCAACCGCCGCATCCCTAACCCTTTCCCTTTTACTGGCGTCACTACCAAACTGACCCGTAGCAATCTCGTTGATTTCTACTAGTGACAGATTAGCCAAAAGTCTATTAATATGGTCTTGATTTCCCATCTCCGTATCAAGCATCAGGACGGGCACACCAGTTTTCGCAACCGTATAGGCAATATTGTCGGCGATAATACTCTTGCCCACTCCCGACCTTGCTCCGATTACGTCCACACATTTTCGTCTGAGACCACCACCTAGAGCCCTGTCAAACTCATTAAACCCTGTCGGCAGCCCAATTTGGTCACAAGGATTATCCAGTAAGTAATCGATATAGCTATCTATGTCCAAACCAATATCTTTGGGAACACTCTGATCTTCCCTCATATATTTCAGACACAATGCCTGAATCGGTTGTTCGGCCATAGAAATGAGTTCGGAGACCGTTTCTGATCCATCCATACTGTTTATGGCACGATAGATGTCCCGCGAACTATTCTGCAACTCCCTACCAAGTTGCAGTTTGCGAATTGTGGTCGCGTGCTCCCTAACATTCTCTATTTTAATAGGAGTGTTGAGCACAGCTTCAAAATGCGACAACACCTCTTTTTTCTCAACATATTCACCCAAACCCAGGGCCGTGGCGGATGCTAGTAAAGAGGAAAAGTCTATGGTGTCCTGGGACTTAAGCGTGTGATTAATACACTGAAACAAAACTTTATTGTTTGGGAGAGTAAATACTTCCTCGCAAAGGAACGGGGCGACTTCTACATGAACTTCCAGACCGTGCTGGCAAATCCCCGCGAGAGTCGCCCTTTCCGCCGCAACATTCTTAAGTTCTGTCTTTACAGTCATCTTATTCCTTGTTTGGGCATTTACCCGTACATTTCAATAGGTCACAGTGATATTCGCGAGTTTGATTGTAGAGCGAACCCGGAGCAAATATTTTACCAGCCTCAACACTGGTTATACCTACCGTTTTACCACAATCATCACACTCTACCGAATAACTTTCGCTTCTCTCTCTGTTCCTCGCTACCGGCTGAACCTTATCTATGACTCCAGGATCCTCATCTTCTACATCCCCAAAGTCGGAAGGGGCGAACCTATTTCGCCCAGAAGCTTTGACCGGTTCTGTCCGCCGACGAGGCTTATCCGTCTGTTTTTTGAACATAGAGAAGTCTTCTTTTGGTCGAGGTTCGGTCTCCGCAGGTTTTTCAAATTTTACAGTCGGTGACTTATACTCATGCTCGGGCTGATAAATTATTGGGTGAGGAGCTTCTGTCTCCCAAATCAGCGGGTCTCCTATTGTATCGGCAAGACGTTCCCCTGTCAAGAGGAAAAAGCCCTCGATCAGACGATTTCGGTCATCTTCCAGAATTCCAGCCCGTAATTCCTCGATTGCTTGCATTAATTGCATCTCATTCTCCTTTAAGAGTAATCTCTTCTTTTTGCCATTTGGTTTAAGGTGTCCGCCATCCGCCGAACATCGGCGACTTTATCACTCAGTAACGTAACTCTAGCCTGCATATAAGTATGTATCTTCTCTACTTTCGTGCCAAAAGTATTGTTTTCGGCAATCGCACACATTTTGCGGCGAACTTCGTAGTTTGCGTACAGCGACCTGTCATAAGATGAGGCTACCAAGTGGTTCATAACCTCATTACACCAGTCCCTCTTTGAGATAGCGTCATTAAGCTGACTTTGCAAGTAAAAGGAAAAGGATGTCAGGCGGAATGCCCACAGGTTAAGCTGATCTGCCCCTTTTTCTTTAAGTGCCCCAAGATCAATATTCATTATCTCGCCCACCTCGTCGTCAAACTTCTTAACCTCTATATTAGTGGTTTTGGTGAAGGCTTCCACGTATTCGGCGAACTTCTCAATAACCCTCATATCGAGTTCTGAATTATCGTCTCCCATTGTTCTTTCTCATTATGGGGAAGTATTGCTATACTAATATCGTTAAGTCGGCACCACTCAACCTTGTCCTTATCCCTTTTACAAGCCTTCGCGAAACCAATCCTGTCGCCGTGAAAATGGGGGATATATTCGTAGTGCTGCTGCCCGTGAACCTCTACAATCAATGAAAGTTGGGGTAAAAAAAGGTCCGCAAATAAAAGGCTCCGTCTTCCAATTATTTGCGAACCGGGCAGTGTCACTTCTTCATATACTGTGTAGTGCGGATAAAGAGACTTTACTAACTCTAACGCCTCATTATGAGGCTTTGACTTTCCACTTCTTGATTTTCGTTTGTAATATTTTGAATAGTTCCAGTTATATTCTCTTCCGTCAAGTCCTGTAACATTCAACTAGTTAACTCCTTTATATCTTTAACGAGTAACTGGTACATCTTGTCGTCGTCAATAAACATATCGCGGAATTTACCCAGCCCTTGCCTTTTATAGTCTTTTGGGTCCCAATCCTTGACATGTTTTTCCATGAAGGAAGCCGTGTACCAGGCCCCACCCTTGTCTATTAGCCCTAGTTCCTCGCCCAGCATGAGGTTTTCCTGCACAATATCGATTCCAGTACCATACCGGAGCCAGCTCTGAGCCTTTTTGCCGGAATATCCGAGTGAAGAACAGACAATATCCCAATTGATTACATGCCCAACCTGTTCTTCGTTTGCCCCGCTACCTTCTTTCCATTTTTCGGTATAGGAAATATCAAGTATCGTATCAGCCTGATACTGGATTTTTATTCCGCCATCTGCGATCTTGGTTTTCCTGCTTGGTCCAGTGTCTGCTATGAAGTGACGAATCATCACCATTATTGCTCTCTGAGCGGGCACGGTCTGATTCATCTTTTTCATCCAATGACTTAACATTTTAGGTAAGCCACTTCTAATCTGACTAGAAACCTCTTCGTCTAGATCTTTTTGCGTTATTAATGCACTCACTGAGTCTATGATAACAAGACATCCTTTGTTTGCCGGGTCTTTAACCAACATCTCTGTCGCACTCAAAAACTTTTCGGCGGACCAGTGTTCGTCATCTGGGGGAGTGATTTTATGAATCTGAGGAAGTATCTCGTCTAGTCCACGAATGCCGCTTAGTTGTTTTCTTTTTAATCGCCCCTCAGCATCTACATATATGACCGGTCTTCCTTCTCGGACAGCATTCAAAATCATATGAAGACAAATGGTCGTCTTGCCCTGCTTAGGAAGTCCCGTAATTAGCGTCCAGCTCCCCTCTTCAATTCCGCCACCAAGTGCGAGGTCTAGTTTTGGCACAGTAGCTAGTGCCTTAAGATCCTTTTGTTGTTCAAACACGACATCGGCGGTCTTAACCACATTACCGTATTTTTTAGTAAATTCCTTCGAAACGTTTAACATTAAAGACCTCTTAGAGGATTTGCGTGTGTGCCGAACTGTTTTTTTCTCTTAATCTTGAACTCTTGTGTAATAGCACAGAATTCCGTTTGCTCCCTAGTGGCCTCAAACTCTTTGATTATAGGGAGTAGATTCTTATTCCGAAGGGATCTGATCCACTTGGCCTTCGGCGACTTCATCGCCTGAATGACAGACTTCTCGTCATAGCTCTTAAGCAGATTCTTAGCCTGGGAAACTTCCCTGATATACAAATTCTTGAAAGATGGCAATCTCCAGAAGAGCCTTGGTAGAGCACCCGTATTCTCATCTTCATGTTTTTTCTTACAGATCAATTCTGCGAGATAATTGGGTGCATCAACATAGAAATCCGCCGCATTTGATTTGTACGGGTGTTTTTCTGTGGGGCTCTCTGGATTTGCCATTACTTACTCGGCTTATTAGGGTTAGGAATAAACACGGATTTCTGGGTTTTTGGTGGTAAATTGCTAAACCCAGACCTGTGTGAGTCCCCATGTTCTGACGCCGCTGGTGTCATAACTACAGTGCCGTACTCTTCATTTCTAGCCATGAGATCGCCAGCAGTAGCCATTTTGGGCGGTTCTGGTGGAGTGTCAGGCGGTGGCGGCAACTCTTGAAGCATTTTCTTGATATACCCCACGGTACGCCCCAGCTCTCTCGAAAGCTCACCCGGCGTTTTTACGTTGCGATGGGCTTGTAAATAGAAGGTGTCTACTTCACTCATTTTGCCCGCCTTTGGTCTTAACTTAGCCATCAATATATCTCCTTGCAAATCTAAGAAATCTATCCTCTTTTGTCTTCAGATACTGAACATAGTTGTCAAAACACAGTTGTTCAACGCGACGAAACTTGAATTCCGGGTTACGGTATCTACCAAGAGGATCTACAGGTTCTGATCTGTTAACGAGTATGTAGTTATTGACTGGCCTACCTTCTTCTTTATTAGTTTTAGCATAAGCCTCTTTCACGTCAGCGACCTGGTTACCATTATCGT
>ERZ890510.2242-NODE-2242-length-11207-cov-7.919835_pt1 | contig 11207 bp, 16 predicted proteins | sample MGYA00521265_ERZ890510 | MGnify/ENA primary metagenome ERZ890510 (study PRJEB32303, sample SAMEA104408624) | aquatic metagenome | biome: Brackish water; feature: Chemocline; material: water | place: Baltic Sea | collected 2014-10-26T21:54:00 | depth 110 m ...
GATAGTCTTGCACTGTATTTATCATCACCAGACAAGCATTTAAAAGATTTACAGCGAATTGCAGCAGAAAATGCGTTTCTACAAATAACTGAATGATCTTAATCTTTACGGTATAACAACAGCTTGGGGTTGACCCAATTGGCGGGGAGGACAAAATGAAATTGATGGATAGATCGGTTGGTTTTGTCAAAACCATGCCCCTTCGTATAGCAACCCTTACGTGTCGTGAGATGACGGGATTAGCCCTTGGGGTCATGTTGCTGTCTTCATTTTTATCCTGTACCCACCAGGCACCAATTACCGTTCCATTGTATTCTTCTCGGCTTGATCCACCTGAACTGTCCAGCAAGCCTCATGGGGTTTCTCTGGGGTTTAGCGTAATGCGTCCCAATGAAATTATCATCATCCCAGATGGTATCGCGGATCCGCCAGTATTTAACAGCCCAAAATTGAGCAGCAGAAAAGCCTATCCCAGTCTTTCACCTCATTTTGGAGTGGCTGTCATGAAGCGGCTTGAACTATCATATGATATTTATAGCGGGGTCATGTTGCGGACTCAATTGCTGGGCAAAGGGCGAGAAGCATCAACTATTGGGAATAAAAGTGTCGCCCTGTCAGTTGGATACAACTTTACTTCAAATTCTCATGAACTCACCAAGTCAGATAGACCAGGTTCAGATCAAATATTAGCCGAATATGATTGGCGGTTAAACTCCCTTCAGTCGAACCTCCTTTTCGGTTATCGATTCCATAGAAGTGTCCTGTTTTATTGTGGGGCATATTATGAATCATTTTCCTTGAGCGGTCATCTTGATCAGTATTTTTATCCAGATATAATAGAAACCGATCAAAAATATGTTTTAAGTGGTCAAGGGTATAAGCAAGGGCTGGGAATGGGAGTTGAGTTTTTATTTGATGCTAAAGTTGCTGAGCAATCTATTATTTATACGCTTCAGGTTTCTAAAATTTCGTGGGGTACCTTATCAACAGATACCATTCTGAACCACTGCCTGATTGTTAAGTATTACTTTTAATAGGGGAGATCAAGATGAGACTGTTTAACATACTCTTAATTCTAGTGCTTTTCATTTCCTGCCAGCGAGGATGGGAACCTTCCGAAAATCCTGATCCACAGCAAATCCTACATGATGCCCAGGATGACTTCAAAGGCCAGCGCTATGAAGATGCTCTGGAAAAACACGTCTGGTTTCATGATCACGCCCTTGAATATTCCCCATCCATGTACGGTGTCAGACTCTCATTTGCATTGTCCTATTGGAAGCAGCTCGGGGATGTCTATCCACCTGCTCTCCAGACCATGATTAAGATCCGTGACAACAAAGCTGACCTGCTTGCACAGGGAAAAGGCAATCGGAACCTGTTTCATGATGTTATGGCCTTGAACCGAACTTTGGGAAGTGACAGCTTGACAGTTGCCCTGTTCAGGAGCCTCGATCATGAGCATCAAGAGCTGGCAGGTCAATGTTGGAGTATCGCAAAAAATGCAATTATCGAAGCACAAGCCTATGATCTTGTCCGCAAGTATATGGATAGTCTTGAAGATGAGTTTGGTGATGTGAAAGAGGTCTACGATAGAAATGTGGCCATGTATGGAGGCGAGGGCTTTGGAGAAGATTTCAAGGCCTACAATGAAAATCACTTTGTGGAAAAAACAATAATCCTTATCGACCTGGCCATAGCCCTGGATGAGATGAAGGAAGCCAAAGCGATTCAAGCTGCTGCGCTAGCAATCTCAAATGACTCACGTCTCAATGACATCCTGCCTATGGAGAAGAAAAATAATGTGGATTGATACAAGTATAGAGCAAGGCTGGAAGTGTTTGGTAGACAATCACATGAAGACATCTGCATGAAAGCTTTGATTAAACAGTCTGTCCCTTCAAACCAAAAGAGACGGGGGTGGGTGCAAATAATTCTCGGACTATTGATGCTTGCGCTCACGATTATCTTTGCCCCTGATGGAATGCCTACATTTCTGATCAGCTTTGTATGGATCTATATTTTTTATTGGGGAATAAATCTTCTCAAAGATTCAAAGCAGTTTCGCTTGTCAGATTCTGAGATTGAGAGTCACTTTGAACATGCCGAGGACAAGCCAATACCTTAGAAAGGTAATTCATGGAAAAGAAACCGATGTTAGTTGCGAATATTTTTACCAACCCAATCGGATGGGCTGGAACCATGGTAGGGACCAAATTGCGCTACATAATCACCCTGCTGGGCCTACCCGTTTTTACGATGTCGTTCCTGTCCAATCTCACTGAAACCAGCCTCCTTGAAAATTGGAGCTCCGTGCTGTTTATTTGCGGCTTTCAGCTCATGTTTGTGCATGCCCTGAGGTCTCTCTATACGAGAGTTGAAGAACTGGAGGAGTCCGTTGGTTAGGAGGGGAATGATGGTTTATGTTCCAGCAAAGACCATGACAAAAGCAATATTCCTAAATTAATGGATCGGATCAATGCCAACAATTATTAGCCATGCAGTCATCGGAATGACCGGCACAAATTTGATGCAGGGGGAAAATTCAGGACGACTCAAGCTTGTTTTGCTTTCAATATTGTGTGCCATCGCTCCTGATGCTGATGTGATTACCTTCAAGCTTGGGATAGCATATGGCGACTTCTTTGGTCATCGGGGTTTTTTCCATTCTATATTTTTTGCAGCAGTCCTGGACTTTTCGGTTAGAGCACTCTTTTACCGGTCAGATAAGCTGTTCTCCGGGACTGGGTTTTTCTTGTCTGCCTACTTCTCGATAATTGCAATATCACATGGTGTTTTGGACGCCTTTACAAATGGGGGACTGGGAATTGCCCTGTTGTCCCCGTTTGACAATACAAGATACTTTTTCTGGAAAACCCCTATCCAGGTTGCCGCAATAAAACCAGCAAAATTCTTTTCTGCTCATGGAATTCGAGTGATGAGCAATGAGATGCTTTGGGTATGGCTACCCTGCTTACTTATTCTGGCTTTTAGTTTTTTATATAGAAAATACCGACAGACATAGGAGTTTTTTTGAGCCCTGGATTCAAAACCACAATTCTGGCAGTCCTGGTGCTGGGCACGACTGTTTTCTCTCAACAAGCAATTACCATAGGTGCACTTGAGACGCCTCAAGCTTATACAAGAATTGTTTATGCTGAGAATTCCTATCCTTCATTTCTGCGCAGCCTGCCACTAAAGGGCAGTAAGGAGATCCGCAAATGGGATGGAAAATTACTTAAATCAAGCTGGGTGCTGTATGATGTCCTGGCAGTCCTCGAGGTTCCCCTTTTATACAATGAAGATATTGAACAATGTGCTGACTTTTCCATGAGATTGTGGAGTGAGTATTTAAAGGACCTGGACCAACTGGAAAACTTATCGCTATTTGACTACAATGGAACACCCAAGCCCTACACTGAATCAGGAAAATCATTTGAGAAGTATCTCCGCTGGCATATGGCATTCTCAAACTCTCACTCCATAAAAAAGGGCGCAAACATTGTGGGGGCAGATGATTTGCAGCCAGGCGATATGTTTGTACAAAATGCCACTGGCGGAATTGGACATGTTTCAGTAATCGTCGATGCCGCAGTTAATGCTGGGGGTGACAAAGTTTTCCTGGTCGGATTTGGATATATGCCCGCTCAAGAGTTCCATATTGAAAAAGCCAAAAAGAAATTTGGACCAGATGGGTGGTTCACGTTGGAAGGCTATCTTGAATTTCTTGATGGATTACAGTTTAAAAGATATGGCAAGCCCATCTTGATGAGATACAATTGAAAAAACAAGGCTTATATTAACCTTAAAGGGGAATAGATGAGAAAAGCAGCAATAGTGGTCCTGATCCTGGTTGGTACCGTGTTTTGTAAGTCAGATATAGCTGCCTCAACTTCAGCTCTAATCACCCACGTCAATTTCATGACATCCACATCAGAATTTAGAAATCATGAGCATCCAGAAACCCTGGATACCGTTGCCAGTTATATCGACTCTGTATTTTCCCTATATACCAAGCAGGTAGAGCGCCAGGTGTTTGGGGTAGGAGATCATGTCTACCAGAATGTCATTGCTTCTTTTGGTCCAACCGGGGGTGAAAGGGTGATCATTGGCGCCCATTATGATGTCTGTTATGATCAACCAGGAGCCGACGATAATGCCAGTGGTGTGGCTGCGTTGTTGGAAATTGCTGCCATGTTGTCAAAAGAGTCATCAACGCTGAGCAAACGCATAGATCTGGTTGCATTTACCCTTGAGGAGCCCCCAAACTTTAGAACACCCAATATGGGCTCAGCAGTCCATGCCCAATCGCTCATCAATCAAGGCGTGGAGATTAAGGTCATGATCTGCCTGGAGATGCTGGGTTACTATGATGAAACCCCTGGTTCGCAGCAATACCCCTTGAGCATATTGAAATGGCTTTTTCCCGATACAGGAAATTTCATTGCTGTCATATCCAATTTTGGATCGAATCGTTTTGCCAGAAAAATCAAGCAGGGCATTAACAAAACCAGCTATGTCAAGGCCATCAAGCTGGCAGCTCCCTCGACGCTCCAGGGTATTGACTTCTCTGATCATTTAAACTATTGGGGCCATGACTATAAGGCGGTGATGATTACGGATACAGCGTTTTATAGAAACCACAATTATCACAAGACGTCTGACATTCCAGCAACGCTAAATTTTGCCAAAATGACTGAAGTTGTTAATGGCATATACAAGGCAAGTATATCCCTATAGTGGATATAAATATAGAACAAGTCAAACCTGCTTACCAAGCAAGACCTTTAACTTTCGACCTTCGACTTTCGACTAGACAGCCATCAACCATAAGGAACATCATGAAAAACCACATTCACCCTATACTCGTGCTAGTGCTTGTACTTTTTGCCTGTGATGAGCCACTTGAGATTGAATATGCCTCCGATGCAGAGAAAATTGCAGACATTTGGATCTGGGTGAAAGCAGTGGGTGGTATTTCAGGTGAGGAATTCACACCTGAATCCACAGGCCAGGAGTCAAGAATAGTATTTTCCCGCGACGGCTATTTATCATGGTATGATAATCCTTACTTTCCCTATAGAGTGAAGTATTCGCTGGGGAGAGATATAACCATTTTCAGCACAGATTCGGTACCTGTTGTGATTGTAGATTCATCAGCTGTTTTCAAATATGCTTTCCTGGGTAATGATACACTCATACTTGATGACAACTATTATGATGGATTCCAACGTACCTATGCCAGAAATTAACATCCTGACGAAGACCGGGGGTACTCTCCGTGATCGGGATGCGGCAGGCAAACCCATCTCCGCGCTTGCACGCTGCCATTATACAGTTAATATTCGTTCAAACTGATACGGTAAATATCCCGGGAGAATCTTATGAAATCACTTGATTATAGCGACGTATATCTCACGCCATCCTACTCCGAACTGGAAAGCCGGAGTCATGTGGATTTGTCCGTAAAACTGTTCAAACACCCCCGCTTCCACACCCTCGATATGCCCGTCATTGCAGCCAACATGAAGACAGTGAGCGGGTCACAGATGGTGGTCAATTTGCATAACCTGGGGGCCATGGCGATTCTTCACAGATTTCACCAGACGGCAGATGAATACCACTCCGATTGCAAGTTCATTGTTTCTAAACAATGTCCCGTTGATATTTCCGTGGGCGTCAATGATCTCAAGGCATTAAAACCTTTTGAGCAGGCCGACAAAAAAGGCTTCCTGAGAAGTATTACCATCGACATCGCCCATGGCCATCATGCAAAAATGAAAGCACAGATTGGTCATGTTAAGGCGTGGATTCATAAACAGCAGCTAGATGAACAAGTCGATATTATTGCTGGAAATGTGTGTACTGCAGAAGCCATGAAAGATTTGTCAGCCTGGGGTGCTGATATTGTTAAAGTTGGTATTGGACCTGGTTCCGCATGTACAACCAGAATCATGACGGGCTATGGCATTCCCCAGTTCTCCGCCATTCTCACATGTGCTGAAATGAAAGCTGACCTGGGGGTCAAAATCATTGCTGACGGCGGGATCACCTCAGTGGGAGATATCGCCAAAGCCCTGGCAGCTGGAGCAGACGCCATAATGACCGGGAGTTTGTTTGCAGGTACCAAGGAGAGCCCTGGACCTAAATTAAGAAGGGGGAATTATCCCAACGAAACCTTTTACAAAAGCTATATGGGCAGCGCCTCCTTTGAATCCAAACTGAATACAGGCAATAGCGGGAACCACACGGAGGGTGTGAGTATGGAGATTCCTTACAAAGGTGCTGTCAAGTATGCCATTAAAGATATCAATGATGGTCTGTGCAGTGCTTTCAGCTATGCCGGGGCTGCAAATCTGAAAGACTTTCATGCCAAAGCGAAATGGGTTACTTGATATAAGCCATATCTTTTTGAGGGAGTATTGAGTCTAAAAAAGAGAAAATGACAACTGTAAAATAAAACCTTCGAGCCCTGTTTGTCCAGTGGATTTAGACGGACCTAAAGTGTTAGGGTAAATATGGGAGCACAAATGGAGCGAACAACGTACTTAAACCAATCAATAAATTATTTGGATTCTCGTATAGAATTTATTGATAAAAAAGCCAATATCCTTATCGGAATTCAAACTGCTCTAATAGCTATTGTTGGAGCAGGCTTGAATTTAATAATTGACAATCCACAAACAAAATATGCACTATTTATTAGTCTCTTTGTCTTTTCATCAGCAATAATAATCCTTCTCCTTTGGACTGTCCGCCCGACAACTTGTCTTATCGGTAGAAAGACAAATCTAGTGAAATATCCTGAAACTCAGGGTGTTCTTTGGCCAAATAGAAAAACCGGGTTTTCGCTTGAACAAATGAATGAGGCTGTACAAAACATGGATGACAATTCGATACTAACCGAACAAAAAAATTCAATCCTGGTTTTACAGCAATTGATTGTTAGGAAGTATCACAGGTATGAAAATGCGATTCTTTTCAGTATCCTGGAAATTCTATTTATCCTGTTTTTTGTTTTTCTGCACATCTTTTTGAAATTTAACAACCTATCTCTCTAACAGAGGCTTGTCTATGCTGAACCTGCAACGACAGCCAAGCCTGACTACGCCCTTTGAACTTCGTCCATGTAAACTTACCCCGCTTAGCAGGGGTTTGAGTCCATGGAAGTCGAGGGGATGCAGATGAGCGGAGTGCACAGCTCAGAGGATAAATACTTGAAGACACGGGGAAGAGGGAATCACCACATCATGCGAATTGTTCTTGTTCTGTTGTTACTTTTTGCCAATGCGCTTGCTCAGGGCCCTGACCCCAATCAAGGCTATGATAGCCAAAACATTGGCCCCTTAGTAGATATCGATAGACCAATACCCCTGGGAGGGTTTGAGGTGATTCTGAAAGAATTCATCTATCCAGAGGACGCCCTGGTAGAAAAGATTGAAGGGATAGTTACCATCACTTGCACCATTGATATTGATGGCCATGCCCAGGATGTGAGGGCAATACTTGGACCTCAACAGTTAATGAGCGCAGCCGAGGATGCTGTAGAATTGAGCCAGTGGAACCCTGGTCGTTTAAATAGAGCACCGCTACCACTCAGCGTAAGATTTGATTTAGATATTCGAATATCTAATACCGTCGAGTTGAAAGAAACAACCGAAAAAGAGTATTCTAACAACCTGATCTTGGGGTCACTCTTTTTCGGCATCATCTATCTCATACTATCTTAGGCATGCAGGATCTAAAGCAGGGGTACAAGTGATTCAAGCAAGCAGCATGAAACAAATAGCAGTGATAGTTATAATCACTCTAACAATGATCCTAGGGTTGATTTGGTCGTGTCGGGACTCACTTGTAAACCGTTTGGCCTTTCAACCGCAAACCGGTACTGAAATACCTGTTGACAGATTGCCGCCATCCATTCAGCATCACTTTCTTGAGACACCAGATGGTGAAAGGCTGAGTGCCTTCTATTTTCCCAATCCCTCAGCAGATAAAACAATTTTGTATTTCCATGGGAATGCTGGAAATGCGTCTCAGCGAATTCCCTGGGCCGTGGACCTGACCAGGACAAATAGTAATGTTTTGATGATTGATTACCGTGGCTTTGGTCTAAGCAGCGGGACGCCCTCAGAGGAGGGCATCTATATAGACAGCAGGGTGGCACTCAAGTATCTACTTGAAGACCTCAAGCTGGATATGTCGGATATATTTGTATATGGAAGATCAATTGGTAGTGCTGTCGCAGTTGATCTGGCCATGGAAAACAGCTTTGCCGGAATGATTCTTGTGACACCAATTTCCTCCGGGAGGGATTTGGCCAGGCTGGCTGGTGTAGAAAGCGTGGCTTCACTTATAGGCAACCCCTTTAACAATATGGAGAAGATCAGGTCATATGAAGGTCCGGTTTTGATCATCCATGGAGACAGGGATGAGGTTTTACCCGTGGAGATGGGACGAGCGTTGCGGGATATGATCAGCTCACAAGTACGCTATGTGGAAATCCCCAATGCCGGACACAATGATATCATCCGCATGGCTGGAGGCACTTTTTATCAAAGTATCCAACAGTTCTGTTCAGATGTGCAAAATGGTGAGTTCTGAGGTTAATTTTCTGGCACCTGACAAAAGCCCATCTTCGCAGAAACAGCCCGGTCAGGCAAGCAAGGATATAAATGATTAGAAAAAGTATCATCCTTTTGCAGATAATCATGATTGTTAGTCTCAACGCATGCCTGCTTTCCACAACACTCATGCTGGACAAAACGCCACCAAATACCATATGGGACCCGGACTTCGAGACTGGTTTAATTTTTGAAACTAAAAAGCCCAGGGGTAGATTAATTCTACATGGTCCTCAAGTCACTATTCGTGAATTTCTAACCAGAACCATCGTCTATGATGAAGAGGTGAATTGGCATACCAACACTCCTATTGCTTTAGACCCTGGCAAGTATATAATAGATTTCTATGTGGAATATTGGGGGAGTCATATCTGGAAATATAAGGGGTTTTTTATCGTTGATGAAGCGGCACCAACCCACTTGATTTTAGAAACACCCCGACTTGTTACGGCTAAACCAAAAGTTGTTTTTAGGTAGACAACTCCTCAGGTTCGAGATCGGGGCGTAAGTATAAGTCGAAAGGAACATAATTGATTATGATGGTTGGAAGAAAATCTCTGTTCATATTATTGGCAATATTATGGATTGCCGGTTGTTCTAATTCTCATACACTGAACACTTATGAAGATAGGTCTCTTAAAGAGAATGCAACCATCGTATTGAAAACCATGGAACAAATTCAAGTCACAAACACAATTATCCAGAAAGACTCAGTACATGCCATCCGGATCCCAGACAGAGAAGACCTTCACTTCCAGGCAAGTGAGATTAACCGAATTGTCGTCTCTCGACATCATGGAATACATTATGGACTTGCAGGCGCTGCCAGTGCAGCATTATGGGTTGTTCTTACTCAAGATGAATGGAATGATGATAACAACTCCGGATATACTTTTTACTGGTCAGCAGTTTATGGCGGTATCGGCGGTTATCTTGGATATAAAGTGGGGGCTTTTCATCCCCGTGAGTACACATATTTTTTCCAGTGGCAATACTGACAAACCTGAAAGCGCTCCCTGATAGGATGGTATACGACAAACAGGCCCGGGAACGAATAAAAGCAATCAAAAGCGTTGCTCTTGAGTTGGATGACCTAATGTCATAGAGCAGTGAATACTGGTGGAGAAAATGCATCAATGAAAAAGCTATCATTCAATCGCCAACTGGTGGCTGCCTGGCCAGAGCCGTCAAGGAATATCCAGAATTTAATTCTTTCAGGAAAAGCCGGAAGCTGGTCCTCCCGAAAGGGTCTTCTTTACGTTGTTGATCATAAAGGATCGAGCCGGTTGCTCAGGTCATATGACCCCAGTAGCCGTCAACTGGTTGGTATGGATACCTTAAAAATTGAGGGTCGGATTACGGCTATTGCTCCAAATGAACAGGAGTGACAGCCCGGAACCTTAGACATAATTTTTAATTCTGAATAATCTATGGAGGTAGATCAATTGGATCATTTAATAGAATGGCTTCTAAAAGGGGATGTGTCAATTCAGTATCAAGTCCATCGTGATTTGTTGGGAATTGAAAACACTTCGTTACAGGATCGTATAGCGACTGAGGGGTGGGGAGCTAAGTTTCTAAGTTTTCGACGGCCTGGCGGACATTGGGGGCAGCGCTTCTATCAACCAAAATGGATTTCATCCCATTACACCCTTCTGGATTTAAAGAATCTTGCCGTCTCTCCTGACAATCAAGCAATAAGGCAGTCCATATTACAAATCATAGACACTTTAAAGGGTTCTGATGGAGGAATATCACCCTTTGGTGCCGAGCAGAAGTGTGATGTCTGCTTGAATGGCATGTTCTTGAATTATGCCTCCTATTTTGGGATGATGGAAGATAACTTAAAATCAATCATCGATTTCTTGCTCACAGAGCGCATGAAGGACGGTGGTTTCAACTGCAACTCCAATACAATAGGAGCAACCCATAGTTCGGTACATTCAACAATATCCGTCCTGGAAGGAATCCTTGAGTTTACAAAAAGTGGTTACACATATAGACGAGAAGATCTCCAAAATGCCGAAAAAGAGTCAATCGAGTTTTTACTACAGCACAATTTGTATAAGTCTCACAAAACGGGGGAAATTATAAATAAGAAAATAGTCATGCTCTCTTATCCGTCCAGATGGAAATATGATATTCTAAGAGCACTTGATTATTTACGAAGTGCTGAGGTCAGTTATGATCCAAGAATGCAGGACGCACTAGACCTTCTCAAAAAAAAGAGACTCAAAGATGGCAGATGGCCGCTTCAAGCAAAACATCCTGGCCAGACTCATTTTGACATGGAGAAAACAGGAGACGCAAGTCGCTGGAATACCTTACGAGCGCTGAGGGTGTTAAAGTACTTCGATGGTTAAAAATGTGTTTACCAATGGTCTGTCTGCGTTGAAACAGCAACGATAAGCAGCCCAGTGGACATAGGTGGGCCTAACGCCTTAGAGAGGTGGTAAAGAATGGTACGAATATTTGGAATACTCACGCTATTGGCATCACTGTCTTTTTCACAGAATGTCATAGATAAAGGGCTTTGGAAGATTGGTGGCGGTCTGGGGGTGGACACATACCAGCGAGACAATG
>ERZ890510.2244-NODE-2244-length-11205-cov-4.021345_pt1 | contig 11205 bp, 12 predicted proteins | sample MGYA00521265_ERZ890510 | MGnify/ENA primary metagenome ERZ890510 (study PRJEB32303, sample SAMEA104408624) | aquatic metagenome | biome: Brackish water; feature: Chemocline; material: water | place: Baltic Sea | collected 2014-10-26T21:54:00 | depth 110 m ...
CAATCCTCGACGGAAAAGCCGAGATCGCGCGCCCGGTGCAGGAATTTCAGCGTGTGCACGTCGCGCTCGGCATAGTCGCGGTAGCCGTTGGGCAGGCGCGCCGCCGACGATGCCAGACCGATTTCCTCATAGTAGCGGATCGTCTTGGCCGGCAGGCCCGACCGTGCGGCCGCTTCGCCGATGTTCATGATTGCCATTCCCGCATGCAAACCGCCTCCGCGAGCGTGTTTTTTCGCAACACCACAGATAGACCTTCCAGCTACTGGAAGGTCAAGCGTGATGACGCATGACGCTTCCGGCGTGACTGCCGGGGTGTTAGGGTAAGCGCCAGCAATGCGCCGGCGAGACCGAACGGCCGGTGCGCAATCGATACAGGTGAGCGGAGATAATCGACATGGCAACAGCAAACGCATCGCTCCGGTCCGGCTCGGCCCCCATCAGTTCGATGACAATCAGCAAGCTGGCCGCTATCGCCTGCGTCGGCCTGTTCGGTCTCGGCCTCGTCTGGGCCGCCGGCTTCGCCAACGCCGCAACGCTGCACAACGCAGCGCACGATTCGCGCCACAGCCTCGTCTTCTCCTGCCATTAGGAAACCACCGGCGTGCTGCTGCGAATGCTGAAGACCGGCCTTGTCGCCGGTTTCCTGACGGCAATCGTCTACACGCTCGTCCAGGCGGTGACGGTGACGCCGCTGATCCTTGAGGCCGAGACCTACGAGAACGCCGCCCCCGCCGGCCAGCAGCATTCCACGCTCGGCGGCGCGACGCTGGTTCACGGACACGCCCACGAGCATGAGGCCGGCGACGCGGCTGCACCCTGGACGCCGGCAGACGGCGTCGAGCGCACTTTCTACACCTTCCTCGCCAATCTGGTGATGGGCGTCGGTTTCGCGCTGGCGCTGGTCGCGGCGATGGCGCTGCGCGGCGCGCCCGTCGACGCGCGCAGCGGCCTGCTGTGGGGCGCCGCCGGCTTTGCCGTCTTCACTGTCGCCCCGGCGCTCGGCCTGCCGCCGGAAGTGCCCGGCGCGGCGGCCGCCGACCTGACGGCGCGCCAGCTCTGGTGGGCCGCGACGGCGCTGGCCACCGCGGCGGGTCTGGCGCTGACAATCTTCGCGCGCCACCGCGCACTGCGCGGCCTCGGCATAATCGTCCTGCTGCTGCCGCACCTGATCGGCGCGCCACAGCCCGCAGCCGGCGAGCACGGCGCCGTACCAGCCGAACTGCCATCGCACTTCGCCGTCTGGAGCCTGGCGACCGCGGCGCTGTTCTGGGCCGTTCTCGGCACCGCCTGCGGCGAGTTCTACCGCCGCTTCGCCTGAGCCTTATTCGGCGCCCTACTCTGCGGCGAGCGTGCCGTTCTGGAAATCCTCGGCAGCCTGGATGATTTCCTCGCGCGTGTTCATGACGAACGGGCCGTAGCGCGCGACCGGCTCGTTGAGCGGCGCGCCGGTCATCACCAGAAAGCGCGCGCCGGCATCCGACGCCGTCAGGTCGAGCCCGCCCTGGCGGGAGAAGATCGCGAGCTGGCTCTCCGCAATGTCCAGCGGCCGGCCAAGACTGTCGGCCGCCGCGAGCGCGCCGTCATAGACATAGGCCAGCGCCGTCTGGCCATCCAGCACCGGATGCGCGAACACCGCGCCCGGCGCCAGACGGACGTCGAAATAGCCGACATCGGTCAGCGACTCGGCGGCCCCCGCCGTACCGGCGAAGCGGCCGGCGATGACTCGCACCCTGATGCCGTCGCCGTCATGCTCGGGGACATCCTCCGGCGGGATGTCCTGGTAGCGCGGCGGCGACATCTTCAACGCCGCCGGCAGATTGACCCAGAGCTGGTAGCCCCACAGCAGCCCATCGGTCTGTTCAGGCATCTCAGAATGGATGATGCCGCGCCCGGCGGTCATCCACTGCGCCGCGCCGTCGGTCAGAAGGCCGCTGTTGCCGACCGAATCATGATGCCGCAGGCGGCCATGCAGCATGTAGGAGACGGTCTCGAAGCCGCGATGCGGATGATCGGGAAAGCCGGCAATATAGTCGTCGGCATTCTCGTTGCGGAATTCGTCGAGCATCAGGAACGGGTCGAGATAGTCGCATTGAGGCTGGCCGATGACGCGCTTCAGCTTGACGCCGGCGCCGTCGGATGCCGGCATTCCGGTGACGGTGCGCTCGACGTAACGCGCTTTCAGGCTCGTTGGTTCGGACATCGCTGCCTCGCGGATCGGGTGGCGGTTTCTGCTCCTTAGATAGGGTCTCTGCGCGCCGCCGGCCAGTCGGTAGGCAAGTCGGCCGGCAAGTCAGCCAGTCGGTCAGTTTGCGGCCGGTTCGAGACGGACCAGCACGCCATCATCCTCGTCGGTCAGGATGTAGAGCCTGCCGTCCGGGCCCTGCCGCACGTCGCGTATGCGGCCGAGCGCGTCGCGCAGCAGTTCCTCGCGATGCGTGACCTGCGCACCGTCGAGTTCGAGCCGCTCGAGATAGCGGAACTTGAGCGAGCCGACGAACAGATCGCCGCGCCACGCCGGGAAGGCGTCGCCGCTATAGAAGGCCATGCCGGAGGGCGCGATCGACGGAGTCCAGTGCCAGATCGGCTGCTCCATGCCCGGTTTCGCCGTGCCCTCGCCCATCGGCAGGCCGGAATAGGCGGTGCCGAAGGTAATCACCGGCCAGCCGTAATTGGCGCCGGGCTGCAGTATGTTGATCTCGTCGCCGCCGCGCGGCCCGTGCTCCTGTTCCCAGATCTCGCCGCGCAGCGGATGCACCATCAGGCCCTGCGGGTTGCGGTGACCCCAGGTGAAAATCTCCGGCCGCATACCCGGCCGGCCGACGAACGGATTGTCGGCCGGCACGCTGCCGTCTTCGTTGAGACGCAGCACGCTGCCGGGCTGGCGATCGCGCATCTGCGCCCACTCGCCGTTGCCGCGCTCCCCGGCGGAAATATAGAGCTTGCCGTCCGGTCCCCAGACCATGCGTGAGCCGAAATGCCGGCCGCCGGACGATTTCGGCATCGCTTCGAAGATCGTCTCGACCTGCGAGAGCCGATCATTGCCGACCAGCCGGCCGCGCGCCACCGCCGTCGAGGCGCCGCCGTCACCGGGTGCGGCATAGCTGAGATAGACGAGGCCGTTCGCAGCGAAGTCCAGATGTGGCAGCACGTCAAGCAGGCCGCCCTGGCCGCGCGCATAAACCACAGGCACGCCGGCGACGGGTGTCGCCAGCAGCGTGCCGTCGGCGGCAATGACGCGCAGCCGGCCGGGCCGCTCGGTGACCAGCATGCGCCCGTCCGGCAGGAAAGCCAGCGACCAGGGATGGTCGAGCCCCGACGCCACTATGACGGTGCGGAAGGTCTGCTTTTCAGACGTATGGCTTTCGGCGGCGGCCGGGACGGCGACCACCGCGGCAACGTATAGGGTAATAGCGAAGAGACGGATCAACATGGCGGCTCCGGGTCCGTGCAGCGGCACCTATCAGAAGCATATAGGCATGCAGGCACCCCCCGGCCAGAAGCGACGGACGCTCGCCGGACGGGCCGACATGCGCCATACTCGGGACCGATTGCGCGGCCTCGCCCGAACGAAAGCCGCCACAGGAGGAGACGAGCGATGGACAGCGAAAAGCACTGGGTCGGCACCTGGGCCGCGACGCCGGCGGCGAGTCTGGTCAGCCCGGTTTTCGAAGACAATTACACGGTGCGGATGAATCCCCGCGTCAGCATCGGCGGCGACGCCATCCGCGTGCGGATATCGAACGCGCATGGCGACGGCAGGCTGACGGTCGGCGCCGCCTCGGTCGGCCTCCGCGCCGGCGGCGCGTCGGTCGTGCCCGGCACGCTACGCCCGCTGACCTTCAACGGCGCCGCCTCGACGGTGATCGGGCCGGGCGCACTGGCGGTCTCCGACCCGGTCGCGCTCGACGTCGCGCCGCTCGCCGATCTCGCCGTCTCGGTCCACCTCGCCGGTGCGGTGCCCGCCGTCACCTGCCGTTATGCCCGCCAGACCAACTACATTTCGTCGCAGGGCGATTTCACCGCCGCGGTCGATATGCCCGTCTACAAGCTGACCGACGAATGGTGCTTCGTCAGCGGTGTCGACGTGCTGGCCTCGAAAGGGACCGGCGGCGTGGTCGCGGTCGGCGATTCGCTGACCGACGGCAACATCTCGACCCACGATGCCTATGCCCGCTGGCCCGACCAGCTCGCCCGCCGCCTGGTCGCGCGCGCCGCAGGAACGGGGGGCGGACGCCAGTTAGGAGTGATGAACCAGGGTCTCGGCGGCAACCGCATCCTGCACGATCTGCGCGGCGACAGCGGCCTGCGGCGGTTCGACCGCGACGTGCCGGCGCAGCCCGGCGTGACCCATGCGATCGTCATGCTTGGCACCAACGATCTGCGCAACCGCAACGGCCTCGCCGAGGAAGAGGTCACCGGCGAGCAGCTGATCGCCGGCCTGCGCCAGATGGCCCTGCGGGCGCAGGCGTGCGGGATCAAGTTTATTGCCGCCACGCTGACGCCGTTCGGCAACGAGACCTTCATGCCGGGGGCGTGGAACCCGACGCGCGAGACGCACCGCGTCGCGTTCAACGAGTGGATTCGCAGCAGCGACCTGCTCGACGGTGTGGTCGATTTCGACGCCGTTCTGCGCGACCCCGACATCCCGACCCAGATGGCAGCGCACCATGATTGCGGCGACGGGCTGCACCCGAGCGACAGCGGCTATTGCGCGATGGGCGACGCCATCGACCTGGCCCTGCTCTAGCCGCTTCCTCAAGGAGCGGGGCGTTCGCTCAGCACTCGGCCGGCTTTTCCCCGTCCAGCGGCGCATCGTCGTTGACGAGGATGCGCCGCGCCTCGCCGTCGAGATCGTCGAACTGGCCGCTGCGCACCGACCACAGGAAGGCGGCGAGGCCGAAGCCGCCGAGCAGCAGCGCCCCCGGGATCAGGAAGATCAGCGCGTTCATGCGCCGCGTCGTTCGCCATGGCCGGGCCGGTGCAGCCTTAGGCGCAGCGCATTGCCGGTGACCAGCAGCGACGAGGACGACATCGCCAGCGCGGCGATCAGCGGCGTCACCAGCCCGGCCATGGCGAAGGGCACGGCAACGAGATTGTAGGCGATCGCCAGCGCGAAATTCTGGAACACCAGCCGGCGCGCCGCGCGGGCGATATCGATCGCCGACAGGATCGGCGCCAGCCGGTCGCCCTGAAAGACGAAATCGGCCGCCGTCTGGCTGATGTCGGCGGCGGCGGCCGGCGAGATCGACACCGACGCCGCGGCCAGCGCCGGCGCGTCGTTGAGCCCGTCGCCGACCATCAGCACCTTGCGGCCGTCGGCGGCGAGCTCGGCCAGCCGCGCCGCCTTGTCGACCGGCGTTGCCGCGCCTCGCCAGGTGGCGATGCCGAGTTCCGCGGCGACCGACCCGGCGATCCCTGAGCGGTCGCCCGACAGCAGCTCGACCGCATAGCCGCGTGCGATCAGGGCGCCGACGATTTCGGCGGCGTCCGGCCGCAGCGTGTCGGTAAACACAAAACGCACCGGCGGCATGCCGTCGCGCGCCAGCCAGAGTTCGCTCTCCGCGCCATCGGCATCGCCGGCTACACCGCACCAGTCGCGCCGGCCGAGGCGGGCGTCGACCCCGTCGAGCGGAGCGGCGACGCCGCAGCCCGGTACCTCCCGCGCATCCGCGGCGGCGACCGGCGCGAGGCTGTCCACCCCGGCGGCGCGGACGAGCGCGCGCGACAACGGATGACGGCTGACCAGCGCCAGCCGCGCCGCGGCGGCGAGGTCAACATCGGCGATGGCGGCACGATTGGTCAGACGCGGGCGGCCGAGGGTCAGCGTGCCGGTCTTGTCGAACACGATGGTGTCGGCAGCGGCGAGACGCTCCAGCCCGTCGGCGGATTTCATCAGCGTGCCGTGCGCGAACAGTCGGCCGCTGGCGACAACCTGCACCGCCGGCACGGCGAGGCCGAGCGCGCACGGGCAGGTGATGATCAGCACGGCGACGGCGCAAAGTAGCGCCTCCTGCCAGCCGGCGCCGGCAAAGGCGAACCAGCCGATGAAGGTCGCCGCGGCGAGAATGTGCACCAGGGGCGCATAGAGCCGCGCCGCGCGGTCGGCGATGCGGACATAACGCGCCTTGCCCTGCTCGGCCGCCTCGACGAGGCGGACGATCTCGGCGAGCAGCGTCGCCTCGCCGGCGCCGCGCACGATCATCTCGACCGGCGCGGAGAGATTGACCGTACCGGCGAAGACGCGGACGCCCGGCGATGCTGTCGTCGGCTCGCTCTCTCCGGTGACGAGCGCTGTGTCGATGTCGGTGACGCCCGACACGATCTCGCCGTCGGCGGGGATGCGCTCGCCGGAGGCGACGGCGACCCGCAGCCCCTCGCGCAGCGCTTCGGCCGGCACGGTGCGCCGCCGTCCGTCGGCATCGACCACGGTCGCGGTCGCGGTGCGTAAAAGCAGTAATCGTTCCGCCGCAGAACAGGCGCGGCTGCGCGCCCTGCGATCGAGATAGCGGCCAACCAGCAGGAAGAACAGCAGGGTCGCCGCAGCGTCGAACCAGGCATGCGCCGCGCCCTGCATGGTGCCGAGCACACTGACCGCCAGCGACAGCAGGATCGCCAGCGAGATCGGCACGTCCATGTTCATGCGCCCGGCGGCGAGCGCGGCGGCGGCCGAGCGGAAGAAGGGCCGGCCGGCCCAGGCGACCGCCGGCAGGACGATCAGCGCCGAGATCCAGTGCAGCAGATCGCGTGTCGCCGGCCCCATATCGTCGGACCACAGACCGGCCCATACCGAGACCGAGAGCAGCATGACGTTGGCCGCGGCAAAGCCGGCAACGCCCATCGCACGCAGCAGTTCGGCCTCCTCGGCGCGGCTGCCGGCATCGAGCACCGCCGGATCGTAGGGCGTCGCCGGATAGCCGGCAGCGGCCAGCGTGCGCAGGATCGTCCCGGCATCGGAGACACCCTCGCGCCAGCGCACGCGCAGCCGCCGGGTCGAGAAATTGAGGCGCGCCTCGACGACACCGTCGAGCGCCTTCAGCGTACGCTCGACCTTGGCGATGCAATTGGCGCAGTGGACGTTCTCGACGAGCAGATGCAGCGCGGCGACGCCGTCCGCCTCGTGCGCCACGCGGCCGGCGGCGGCCTCGCCGGAGACGTCGCAATCGTCGGCGATGCCTATTTCAGCCATAGTCGCTGCTCGATCAGGAAGGGCGGCCCGTCGCGCCGCGCCACCTCGAGGCGGACATCCCACTGGCCGCGCTCGGGCAGTTCGGCGGCCGCCCGGTACAGCCCGTCGCCCTGCCACACCATCTTGAGCGGCCGGTCGGCGTGCTCGTCGACAGGCCGGCGCGCGACGCCCGTCACGTCGAGGCCGTTGAGCGGCACGCCGGCCCTGTCGGCCAGCCGCAACGCCGGCCGGGCGCCGTCGAGCACCAGTTCGGTTCGCCAGCCGAGCGCGCGCTGCACCTCGGCGCGCGCCAGACGGTCGTTCCAGGCGAGCCCTTTGCGGTAGGCGTCGTCGGTATCAAGGCCGCGCCAGGTGTCCGTCGCGAAGTAGACGAAAATGCCATTGACCACGAAGACGACGCCGAAAAATGCGGCGAACAGGGCCAGCGCCATGCGGCCGGTAAAGCGAAAGGCGGCCCGCTCGCTCATTTCGCCGGTCCCCGGAAGCTGGTTTCCTCGACCGCACGGGTACCGCTGCCGGGATCGCTGAGAATCATCGTCAGCGCCGCCGACTCGTCCGTCAACGCTCCCGCCGGGACGGTGACGAAGACGCGGAAGCTGGCAATCTGATCGGGGCCGACGGGGAAATGCGGCGCCGCGCCGGCGGTGTCGCCGCCGACCCGCATCGCCGTCGCACCCGCCGGGCCATCGAGCGTCAGCACGAAGTTTCGCCCGTCATGCGTCTTGTTGCTGATCTTGAGCGTGTAGCCGTTGCGCACCGAGCCGTCGCTGAGCGGCGTGTAGAGCGGGTTGCGGTCGTGCAGCACGCTCAGGCCGAGCGATTCGCGCGTCAGCAGCGCATAAAGCATCACCGCGCCGACCAGCAGCATCATCGCCGAGTAGATGATCGTACGCCCGCGAATCCAGCGGAATTTCGGTGTCTCGCCCCGGGCGCGCGCGTCGGCGGCGGCAATCGAGCCATACGAAATCAGGTTCCGCGGCCGGCCGATCTTGTCCATGACGTCGTTGCAGGCATCGATGCACAGGGCGCAGGAAATGCATTCGAGCTGCAGCCCGTCGCGAATGTCGATGCCCATCGGGCAGACCGCGACGCACTGGTTGCAGTCGATGCAGTCGCCCCGTCCTTCCCAGCTCGCGCCGCGCCGGTAGGCGCCACGCGGCTCGCCGCGCGCGCGGTCGTAATTGACGATCAGCGTTTCCTCGTCGCCGAGCGCCGCCTGGATGCGCGGCCATGGGCACATGTAGGTGCAGACCTGCTCGCGCATGAAGCCGCCGAAGACATAGGTGAAGGCGGTGAGGATGCCGATCCACAGCCAGGCCGCGAACGGCGCATCGAATTCGACGAGTTGACCGAGCAGCGTCGGCGCATCGGCGAAATAGAATACCCAGGCGCCGCCGGTCAGAACGCCGATGGCAAGCCAGATCGCATGCTTGACCGTCCGCTTTGCGATCTTGCCGGCGCTCATCGGCGCCTTGTCGAGGCGGATGCGGGCATTGCGGTCGCCCTCGATCAGCCGTTCGACGGCGATGAACAGGTCGGTCCAGACCGTCTGCGGACATGAATAGCCGCACCATGCCCGGCCCACCGTGGTCGCGGTCAGGAACAGCGCCATGGCGGCGAGAATCAGCAGGCCGGTAATGTAGTAGACCTCCTGCGGCCACAATTCGATGAAGAAAAAATAGAAGCGCCGGCCCGGCAGATCGACGAGCACGGCCTGGTCCGGCGCGTTCGCGCCGCGGTCCCAGCGCAGCCACGGCGTGACGTAATAGATCGTCAGCGTCACCGCCATGACGAACCATTTGAACTTGCGGAACGCCCCGCGCGCCTTGCGCGGATGGATCTTCTCGCGCTTCTTGTAGAGCGTGCGGTTCTCGCGCTTGTTGACGGCGCGAACGTCGACCGTATCGACCGGCCCGGCCACGTCCGTCATGGGCGCGTCCGTCATGGGCGCAGCGGTTTCCATGTTTTCACCTGCACATCCTGTGCGGCACGAGGCGCCGTAGCGCTATTCGCCGCCGCCGAGCGAATGGACGTAGACCGCCAGCATCTTGAGGGTCCGCGGATCGAGTATGCCCTGCCAGGCCGGCATGACGCCGCCGCGGCCGGCGATCAGCGTCTGCTGCAGCGCATGACGGTCGCCGCCATAGAGCCAGATCGCATCGGTCAGGTTGGGGGCGCCGAGATCGTGCTGCCCCCTGGCGTCGGCGCCGTGGCAACTGGCGCACTGCGCGGAAAACACCGCCTTGCCGCGTCCGGCCGCGACCGCGTCGGCATCCTGCCCGGAAATTTTCAGCACGTATTCGACGGCGTCGTTCGCCTGCGTCCGGGTGATCAGCCCGTCGCGCACGAAAGCCGGCATCTGGTTGATCCGCGTTTCCGGATCGCTGGCGCGAATGCCGTGCCGCAGCGTCGTGTGAATGGCATCGAGCGAGCCGCCCCACAGCCAGGCATCGTCATTCAGGTTCGGAAAGCCCGGCGCGCCGGCGCCGCCCGAGCCATGGCACTGCACGCAGTTGACGGCGAAGGCCGAACGCCCGCCGGCGAGCGCGAACTCCAGAAGTGCGGGCGTATCGCGGATCGTCGACAGGTCGTTCGCCGCGATACGATCGAGGTACTGCGCCTGCGCCGACTTCGCCGCGGCGATTTCCGCGGCCACGGTGGCGCGCTGCGAATAGCCGAGAAGGCCACGCGTATAGTCGCTTACCAGCGGCCAGCTCGGCATCGCGATCCAGTAGCCGATGGCCCAGACGATGCAGACATAGAAGGTCCACACCCACCAGCGCGGCAGCGGCATGTTGAGTTCGCGAATGCCGTCCCATTCATGGCCGGTGGTCTCGACGCCGGTGACGTCGTCGACGTGCCTGTTGTCGGTCACGGGTCAATCCTCCTTGAACGGGATACGCGCCGCTTCGTCGAACTTCGCGCGGTTGCCGGGCCGCAACGCCCAGCCGATGGCAACGGCGAACAGCACGATGAGGTAGACGAGACCCCAGGTCTGGGCGAAGCCGGATACGGCGTGATAATCCATGCTCGCCCCCTAGCGCTGCGCGGTTGCCGGCGCGAACGCCTTGAAATCGACCATCGTGCCAAGCACCTGCAGATAGGCGATCAGTGCATCGAGCTCCGAGAGCTTCGCCGGGTCGCCGTCGAAGTCGCGCGCGACCGCGCCGGGATAGCGCGCCGCCAGATCGTCGGCGCCGTCGCCATCGGTCTGCGCCTGCGCGCGCAGATCGGCTGCCGCATTCTCGATCATCGCGTCGCTGTAGGGCACGCCGACGGTCCGGTTGGCTGACAGGTGATCGGCGATATGCTCCGCACGCAGCGTCGTCGCGGCGAGGAACGGATAGCCCGGCATCACCGATTCCGGCACGATTGAGCGCGGGTCGCCCATATGCGCGACATGCCACTGGTCCGAATAACGCCCGCCGACGCGCGCCAGATCGGGGCCGGTCCGCTTCGAGCCCCACTGGAACGGATGGTCGTACATGCTCTCGGCGGCAAGGCTGTAATGGCCGTAGCGTTCGACCTCGTCGCGCAGCGAGCGAATCATCTGGCTGTGGCAGACGTAGCAGCCCTCGCGGACATAGATATTGCGGCCCGCCAGTTCGAGCGGCGTGTACGGCCGCACGCCGCGGACCTTCTCGATCGTGCTTTCGAGCCAGAACAGCGGCGCGATCTCGATGATGCCGCCGATCGACACGACAATCAGGATTAGCACGAGAAAGAGGATCGAATTCTTTTCAATGCGAGCGTGACTGATCATGGTCCGGTCCTCCTCACGCTGCCGCCGGCGCCATCGCCGAGCCGGCCATGGGCACTTCTTCGCGAACGTCGCCACGCGCCGTCCGCCATACATTGTAGGCCATGACCAGCGCGCCGATGACGAACAGCAGCCCGCCGGTCGCCCGGATCGCATAGAAAGGATGCATCGCCTCGACCGTCTCGACGAACGAGTATTCGAGGAAGCCGAGCGAATCGTAGGCGCGCCACATCAGGCCCTGCAGAATGCCCGACACCCA
>ERZ890510.2245-NODE-2245-length-11204-cov-4.683200_pt1 | contig 11204 bp, 7 predicted proteins | sample MGYA00521265_ERZ890510 | MGnify/ENA primary metagenome ERZ890510 (study PRJEB32303, sample SAMEA104408624) | aquatic metagenome | biome: Brackish water; feature: Chemocline; material: water | place: Baltic Sea | collected 2014-10-26T21:54:00 | depth 110 m ...
GGGCATTCTCGGCGTACGGGAGCGGGCTGGATTCATCCCGCACGGCCGCAGTAAGAGTATCCACCACCGAGTCGTCGAAAAGCCGCCATGTCGTGGCAGCGCACACGGGCGCCAGAGCGGCGAACAGATCGGCGTACCGCAGCCCGATCTGCCACACCCCGTCGCCCCCCATGGACAAACCCGTCAGGTAGATGCGATCGGCATCGACGACATGGGAGCGCTGTACATCGGTGATGACACGCAGCACGTCCTCCTCACCGATGTAGTTGTCCCAACCGAGAATGCCCCGAGTGTCAGGCGTTGCCACCAGATAGCCGTAATCCTTGTACGGAGGGGGTTGGCGACGAGCACCAAAGATCGCGCCCATGGCGGATTCCTGGTCGCCACTGGATCCATGCAGCATGATGACCAGAGGCCAGCGGCGGGACGGCGTGTACGTCGCCGGCACCTGCAGTCCGTATGGCTGCAGCTGGCCGTCCCATGCCGCCCGATAGGCCTTCACCGCGTAACCGGTGTGGCCGGCATACGGATCCTGCCCATTGGCGATCCGTTCTGCGGCAGCCGTCACGCTCGCAAGGGTGTCCCGCAGAGCAGCGTAACTGGCGGCGAAGAACTCCGCATCCGTGATATCCAGCAGCTTGCGGCGTGTGTCCCGCAGCCTCCAGGCGGCGCTGGGCAGGCTGATGTCGGCGACAACGCTGCCAGCGTCGACGCGCATCGAAGCCTGCTGCAGGGCGGCTTCGGCGCGGGACGCCTCAGCCTCAAAAGCCGACGCGTCGCCAATGACAACGGCCCCCTGCCAGCGATCGCCAACCGACGCGCCCGCTGCGGCGAAGGTCAAACGCAGCTGCCAGGCGCCCGCAGGCAGGCCGTCACTGGACCAGAGGCTGATCGGCAACGACCGATCCTCAACGTCTGTTTGCAGCAACCGCTGCAGGGACTCGATAACGGAGGCGCCCGTGTCGTCCAGCAGTTCCGCCGTCACCTCAACGTCCTCCGTGACAGCCTTGTCCCCACCGACTGCGAATGGCGCCTGCCAGTCGATCGTCGCCGGTGGCAGGTAGAATGACTTCGGTGGCGTAACGATGAGAGTACGCCCCGAGGGCAGGTGGACACGTGACGTCTGCGAGTACGCGTAACTGTCGCGGAAATGGTGCAGCATGAACCAGGCACGATGGTCAACGGCACGGACGGAAATCCGGATGGGCTGTCCGGCTACCAGCCGATGCCGTGGCAGTCGCAGGTACATCGTACCGTGCACCTCTCCGCGCCAGAATGTCAGACCCGGCTCGAAGCGAAGTTCGACGTCGCCTTCCTGCCATTGCTGTGGCGCGTCGAACGGGCCGGAGCTGAATGTCAGAATCCGCTGGCCGTCAACTTCCAGTTCGTGTTGCCCGGCCTCACCCGACAGACCTGCGGACCAGACGAAGGTGACAGGATCCGGCGCGGCATCGGCGGCGACCGGTTCCGTTTCCCATGTGACGGTCTGTGATCGATCCTGCCCGAAGGCCCAGGAACTCGGGGACCGAATGTCGAGACTGCGGTCGGTGGGCCGATCGCCGGAGTTGCTGGCGGCGATCAGTCGGGCAAAGCCCTCGACGGGATTCGTCACCACCGACGCGGCCGCCGTCAAAGGTGCCAGCAGAATCAGCAGCAGGAACAGTCTTCGTGCGGCGACAATCATGCGCTGCTCCCCTGTCAGGTGGTGGGTGTGGTCCACGTTCTTGTCCGTCATAGTACGTTTTTCCACCTGAGCCTTCACGTCCACAGAGATGGCGCGTCGTCCCGCCGCAGGCACGCCTGTTCCTGCGCCTGACTCTTGGCTTTATTGGCCCCCTCCCCACAACACCCAGACAAGGTCAGCTACAATGCCCAGCACGATCACTGCCGTTGCCATCACCGAATTCGAATTCAGCGTCGATAACATCGGTCTCGAACAGGCCGCCGCCGGTGTCGGCAACATGGCCTACGTCAAAGGTGGACGCTTCCCCGCGCGGCGCTTCGCCGTGCGCATCTCGACCAGCGACGGTGTGTCCGGCGAGTACGTCGCGCACTGGGTGGGCACGCCCGCCACCCTTGCCCAGACCCGCATGCTGGCGCCGCTGCTCATCGGCCGCGACGCCGACCAGCGCGAATTGATCTACGACGATCTCAAGCGCGAGTTGCGGGCCTACGATCACATGGGTCATGGTGTGCTCGACATCGCCCTGTGGGACCTGGCGGGCAAGAAGCACGGTGCCTCGGTGTCCTCCCTGCTGGGCGGCTTCAAGGACCGGCTGCCGACCTACGCCAGCACCTATCACGGACAGGAATCCCCCGGTGGCCTCGATACGCCGGAAGCCTTTGCCGACTATGCCGAACAGTGCAAGGCCCAGGGCTTTCACGGCTTCAAGATCCACGGCTGGAACAGCGGTGATGTCGAGCGGGAAGTGCGCAATCTGCTGGGTGTGCGGCAGCGGGTCGGCGACGGCTGGCGGCTGATGCTGGATCCCGCCTGCCAGTTGCGCACGTGGATGGATGCCCTGACTGTGGGCCGCGCCTGCGACGAGGCGGGCTACTTCTGGTACGAGGACCCCTACCGCGACTCGGGGGTCTCCGCCTTCGGCCACCAGCGCCTGCGCGAGCAGCTGCAGACACCCCTGCTTGTCAGCGAACACGTGCGCGGCTTCGAGCAGAAGGCATCCTTCCTGATCAACGGCGGCTGCGACATGATTCACGCCGACCCCGAGTACGACATGGGGATCACTGGTGTCATGAAGATCGCCCACTTCTGCGAAGGTCTGGGTCTCGACGTGCAGTTGCATGCATGCGGACCAGCACACCGGGCCTGCAATTCCGCCATTCGCAACACCCACATGTACGAGATGGCCCTCATGTGTCCGGGTATGCCGAATACCGTGCCCCCCGTCTATACCTGCGGCTATTCCGACCAGCCCGAAGACCTCGGCAAGGATGGCTGTGTGCCGGTTCCCGACGGGCCGGGGTTGGGTGTTTCCTATGACTGGGACTTCATCGAAGCCCACAAGACCCAGCACGTGACCTTCGACTGAGGTTGAAGCGGCGCGCCTAGAGGACCTCGGGATTGACGGGACTCGCCGGGCGGCGGCCCTGCAGCACATCGAGGATGCCCTGCGACGCCTCTGTTGCGACCCGCACCAGCGCCTGATCGGACAGGCCCGCCACGTGCGGCGTCAGCAGCACACGGGGCGCCGACAGGTAGGGGTGATCGGCTGCGGGTGGTTCATCGGCGTACACATCGAGTCCGGCACCGGCGAGTCTGCCAGCGGCCAGCGCCTGACACAGCGCCTGTTCGTCGATCGCCCCACCGCGCGATGTATTGACGAGGAATGCCTCTGGCTTCAAGTGCGCCAGTGTGGTGGCATTGATCATGCCCCGCGTCTCCGGCGTCAGGGGTACGTGCAGCGTTACGACATCGGCCCGTGCCAGCAACTGCTCCAGTTCGTCCACAAGGGTCGCCGGCCCGCCGTCATCCACATAGGGATCATAGGCGATGACCTCCATGCCCAGACCCACCACAGCACGTCGCGCCACACGGCCGCCGATCCGCCCGAGGCCGATGATGCCGAGGACTCGATGGGTCAATTCCACACTACCCAGATGCAGGCGCTCCAGGAACTTCCCCGCCCGCAGCGCCGCGTCGGCTTCCATGAGACGATTGGCCAGCCCCAGGATCAGCGCCAGCGTATGCTGGGCGACGGCATCGGCATTGGCCTCGGGTGTCCACAGTACCGGGATCCCACGCGCTGTCGCCGCGGCGACATCAATGTTGTCGATGCCAACGCCATGTTTGGCGATCACCCGCAGATGGGGCGCAGCGGCGATGCGCCGCGCGTCAACGCTGTAGGTACGCACCATGATGGCTGCCGCCTCCACAGGAATCTCGGCCGAGGCCTGTCCCTGCAGCCACGGGGCGACACAGTCGCAGTGCGGCGTCAGCGCATCGAGCCCCACCTGTGAGATGGGGTCGGGGATGAAGACAACGGGTTTTGCCAAGGTTGTCACCGGGCTGTCGTGGTGCGCACCAGCACGCGAAGTCGCCTGGTCGAATAGCCCGCAGCGTTGCCGGCGAAGGTCCAGTCGGGGTGGCCCTCGCCGCGATTGCCGATCCCGATGTCAGCTGTCTCGCCCTGGCGCCAGTGGTTGAGTGCGAAGATTGTCTGTTGCTCGTTGACGTTGTGGATCTGCATGCTGCCGTAGCCATCTGCAGGCGCAGCGGCAGACTCGTCACCAAAATCGTACTGACGCGACGATGCACCCGGTACTTCAGCGGCGTTGTTCGTACCATAATTGTTGGGCCAGAACTCCAGACGTCCACCATGCAGACCGGTGCCTGCAAATATTCCGGCGTTGGACCTGATGTTCATATCCTGCACCGCCTGCTGGAAATACGCTCCGGAAGAATGGGTCGGCACGCCGATCCATTGCAGGTCATCGGTGAAGGCAGCCATGGAAACGAAGACGTAACGGACTTCTCCACTCGACGACGCCAGTTCGACGAAGTAGGCGATGCGATCAAAGGGACCGGTGATTTCGCTGCTGTGATCGGCGTCGTAGTGGATCTCTGCATCGAGATGGGCGAGATCGAGGTCATATACAAGCCGGTATTCAGCAGCCTCAGGAATCTCCATCTCCAGCAGATCACGCACCGGTTCATGCCCGGCGCGGAAGGCCGACGCCGGCAGACCTTCGACATTCATCAGGTTGGGTGAGGCCAGCTTGTGCCAGGCAAATCGTACGGCGATGGGATGGTCCACGCCGGGCGCCGAAAGCACCACGCTGTCGCCCTTGATCCTGGCAACGGCCTCGACGTACCCGCCACTTTCGGCATCGATGATTTCGAACCCATCGGGGGGCAACTGGTCGCGCGTCGTCAGACCACTGCGGGCGTGCTCGAAACGGATGTAGATCTCATGGCCACGGATCCGCATGTCCCGGAACAGCGGTCCGGAGTACTCCATGTCATCAAAGCCATAAGTGTCAGCCAGTGCCCAGAGAGCCAGCCTGCGCCCGACCTCCTGTTTGTTTTTCGGGTGGATGTCGTCCATGTTGCCGACATCGTGAATGACAGCCATACCGGTATGCGGGATTTCCAGCGCCCGTCTCTGTGCATCCCAGAATCTGGCCAGCACCGCCGGAACCTCATCCCCGTAGCGGTAGGGCGCGATCTGCACGTAGTAGAACGGAAAATCTCCCGCCGTCCAGAGGCTGCGCCATCCCTGGATCAGGGCCTTCATCTTCTCGGTATAGAGTGGACCTTCACCATGGTTGGACTCGCCCTGGTACCAGATGGCGCATCGCGTACGGAACGATGGGGTGGATCATCGCATTGTAGAGCACCGTCGGCTGCTGGTGGTTGTCCGGCGGCAGCAACTCGGCAGGATAGGTCGGCATCGTCGGTACCGGCCCTTCGGCGTGCCATGCCGTACGGGCGTTGCCGAGCCAGGTTTCGGTCTCCGTCAACACTTGCGCCAGGCGCGCTTTGTGCAGCGAGCTGTGGGGATCCCGCAACTGGACTTGCTCGTCGATGTCGGCGACGGCGGCCACGGCAGCAAAGCCCTCGGGTGGCGTCCACGGTTCGATCCGCGTTCCCCCCCAGGCCGACTGAATGAGCCCCACAGGTACGTCGAGTTCCTGCTGCAGGCGCCGTCCGAAGTAGTAGGCGGCAGCTGAAAAGCCCCCCCAACCACCCTGGGTGATGGTTTCGGGTGTGCACCGGGTCCAGGTGGCGTCGACATCCGCCTGAGGTGTGGCACGGAAGACCAGCGGGATGTGGAACAGGCGAATCCGGGGATGATCGGCGGCGGCGATTTCCTCCTGGGCATTCAGACAGGCAGCGACGCCCATCTCCATGTTGGACTGCCCGGAGCACAGCCAGACTTCGCCGACGAGCACGTCCTCAAATTCAACGGTGTTGGTGCCGGAAACAGTCAACACGTCGGGCCCGCCAGCGGCAGCCTCCGACAACGCCACCTGCCACTCTCCGGCGGGGTTGGCCCGGGTGCGGGCAACCTGATCACGGAACTGCACCGTGACCTGCTCTCCGGGATCAGCCCAGCCCCAGACCGGCAGCGGCATGTCCCGCTGCAGTACCATGTGACTGCTGAAAACAGAGGGCAGACGAACATCCGCCAGAACCACGGATGGCAGGGTCCAGAACAGGGCCAGGGCGATGATGTGGCTGGGTTTGCCCACGGTTCCTCCAGGAGACAGGATGCAGCGACAGGATGTAGCGACGGGACGGCACAGTTAAGTGGCCTGACCCACACGTGGTCAAGTCGTGCGCAGGGCTTGCCCTGCGACACGCCGCCCCCCCATACTGGTGCATCCGCAGGCGACCTTCACACGGACAAAGACTGAAACGGACCATGAACAACAAGGAATTCCCCTACAGCCGCCTGGAGCACTTCGGGCGCGACTTTGCCAGTCGGGGTGTCGTCGTGCTGGCCCCCGAAGAGCTGGGCCTGCCGGCTGTCATTCATGGCCAGATCTACGAGCAGGAAAGACGGGCCGTGCAGGCAAAGAAGCCTGTCACCTGCGCCCTGATCCCTGCGGTCCTCGATGTGATCAACGCCCCTGGCGTCGTCGCCGCCTGCAACCAGCTCGTCGGCGAGAACTGGGCCATCGTGCCCTTCACGCACAATGCCTCCTTTGCCAGTGGCGCCCGGGATCAGGCGTGGCACAAGGATGACAATGGTCCGTACAACAGCCGCAAGCAGCGGCACCATCAGGCCGTGCAGATCGAGATGCTGTACTACCCGCAGGCCGTGCTCGACGACATGGGTCCCACGGCAACAGCTCCGTACTCGCACTACTTGACATTCAATCACGAAGAGAACCAGGACAACTTTGCCGGCGCCGACCATCTTGACTTCGACTTCCAGCTTACCGGTATGGAGCGCGAACCGGTAAGCGGCCCCGATTCGTCCTATACGGAACAGGACATCCTGCAGCGCAACACCGCCCACGACGTACGCATGCGCGACGCCGTCACCGACCTGCAGTGGCCCCTGGTGCAGCAACTGGAGACGGCGCCCCTGCGGGCGGGCAGCGTTGTGTTCTACTCGCACAACACCTTCCATCGGGGTAACCACCGGCGCGACGACTGGCGCACCTGGGCGGACAACCCGCGCTTCATGTGGCGCTTCTGGATCTACCGCACCACCGAACCTGCCGCCGGCAATGGCCGCCCGATGACACCCGCCGCCGTCGACTGGAATCGCCTGGGTACGGACCCGATGACGGGCGCCGATCTGGCAACGGCAACCGACGATGTCACCGTCGTCTGGCGCCACCACCATCACTGGATGCAGACGGGGCAGCCACCACCACCGAGACCGGAGGCGGTATCCCTGACGACGACGGCCAGAGAGGCGGAGGCCCAGCGCCTGCTGGTGCAGTTGCAGGAGAAACATGATACAGCCGAGCCGGCGCGGATCGGCGCGGCCTACAAACTGGCCTCGATCGGTGACACGGCCGTGGCCCTGCGCCACCTTGAACAGGGCCTCTACAGCGATCGGGAGAGTGTGCGCCGCGCCGCCACGTATGGGCTGGTAGCCGTCGGCACGGATGCCACCGAGACACTGCTTGAGGCTGCAACTTCGCCGATCCGCTGGGTCCGCAAGGCGGGTGTCTATGGCCTGGGGGATGCCAGCCAGCTGACCGAACCGGTGTTGCACGCTGTGGCTGCGTGTCTGCAGGATGACCCGTCCGTCTATGTCCGCTCCGTGGCGGCGGGCAGCCTCGGTTGCCTGGGCCGTCGTGCCGCCGGCACCGGTATCGGCAGGGACCTGGTCCCCCGATGCCTGGATGCCCTCGTGCAGAGCCTCGGTCGCGAGGTCAATCGTGTGGCCATGGATCGCGCCCAGAAGCGCAGCATCAAGTATGTACGGCCCACCGATGATTGTGATGTGTGTGAAGGGGGCGGCGTCGACTTTGGCCTGGAACGTTTTCAGCCCGTGCGTTCCGCCGTCCGTGAAAATGTGCTGTGGTCCATCGTCATTCTCTGTTCACACGGCGCCAGCATCGTTGGCGCGGCGCTGGCACCGACGATCCTGGCGCTGCGCGATGTTGTGCGCAATGACGACAATGTCATTTGTGTCGGTGTCGCCATGGATGCGCTGAACCGTCTGGCCCACCTGCGACCAGCGGATGAGACGGTACTGCCTGCCGTCAGCGACCTGCAGGCGGACATGCCGAAGATTCTTGCCAGCTCACCCATTCAGTGCTGGGAGGCTCTGGTGCGTGGGGATGGTACGTGCAGGCCCACCGATGCGTAGCGGCGCCCGAGCGGGCGGGCGTTGCCGAATGAGAGGATGATCATGACGGGTGAACAAACGGAAACAGAGCTGGTCCCGGCACTGACGGCGCAGCAGATGGGGCAGTTCAAGCGGGATGGCTACCTGGTCCTGCCCGGGGCCCTGGACGCAGAGCGGTGCCGACAGGCACGCGACGACATGTGGGAGACGATTGCCACGTACCTGCCGCGGATGAAGCGCGCCGAGCCATCGACGTGGGGTCCCATCTCGGAGGAGGAGAACGCCGCCTTGCTCGCCCGCAAGCCAGGAGACGGCGATCCGTATGTCGGCGGCAAAGGCCACAGGTTCTACATCCGCAACGGCGCCGAACAGGCCATGCTCAACCTGGCGCCGCGCGCCATGTGGCAGATCGCTGAACAACTCCTTGGCAAGGACACGGTGGTGTGGCCCGCAGGGGCCGACGACACCGGCAGCACCACGGGACCATGCTTCATGAGCGACGACGCCATCACCGGGCTCGCCAGTCACCTCGGCGACACCCTGGGCCAACCGGAGAAGGGCTCCTTCACCACGCAGCACGAGCTGCAACTGCCTGCCACGGGCCCTGTGTGGCTCACCGGCCAGGGCACGCGCGGCCTCTACTGCACCCTGCCTGGCAGTCCGGACCCCGGACCCCAGTACGGCAGCGCCCATTCGGACGGGGCCTGTTACGGTCGCTGGCGGGTGCAGATGGCAGCCTACACGGACGACCTGCCCGATCGCTCCGGCGGTTTCACTGTCTGGCCCGGCAGCCACACGCGCATCTGGAAAGAACAGTGGGAGGCCTTCCTCGACGGCGAGAAACACACCGATACCCACCTGGAGACACGCCGCGCCGGAGGCTACAACGATCCCGTGATCGATCAGATCAAAGCCGATACGGTCCCCGTCGATTGCCATGGACCGGCGGGAACGGTGGTCCTGTGGCACACGAAGATCCTGCACATGGCCGGCCAGAACTGTTCAGCCGATGTCATCCGCCAGGCGACCATCTATGGCTTCATGAAGACGCCGGCGTCCCTGCCGGATCCGCTGGTGACGGACAGCACCAATCTGGATCCATGGCGTGACTGGTCGGAGGAGATCCGCAACCTGTGAAAACCAACAAGGACGACATGCACGTACTGACATCTGTTGCCGATGCTCGTATCGCAGTCCTCGGTCTGGGATACGTCGGCCTGCCACTGGCCGTTGAATTCGGCAAGCACTACCCGACAACAGGGTTCGACATCGACACGGCGAGAATTGCAGCGCTGTGCGCCGGCAAGGATGCGACGCTGGAGGTCTCCACCGAGGAACTGGCCGATGCCCGGCAGTTGACACTGACGAGTGACCTGGCAGCCCTCAGCGACTGCAACACCTACATCGTCACGGTGCCCACGCCGATCGATGAGCACAAACGTCCCGACATGCGTGCGCTGCTGGCGGCGAGCCGGACCATCAGTCAGGTGCTGAAACGGGGGGACGTCGTCATCTACGAATCGACGGTCTACCCCGGGGCGACGGAAGAGGTCTGCGTGCCGGAACTGGAGCGTGGCTCGGGCCTCACTTTCAACCGGGACTTCTTTGCCGGCTACAGCCCGGAACGGATCAACCCCGGCGACAAACTGCATCGTCTACCGAGCATCACCAAGGTTACGTCAGGTTCCACCGAAGCTGCCGCCACCTATGTGGATGAGCTCTATGCCTCGATCATCGCCGCCGGCACCCACAAGGCGTCCAGCATTCGTGTCGCCGAGGCGGCGAAGGTGATCGAAAACACCCAGCGGGATCTGAACATCGCCCTCATCAACGAGCTGGCGCTGATCTTCCATCGCCTCGGCATCGACACCGAAGATGTGCTGCTGGCGGCGGGCACAAAATGGAACTTCCTGCCCTTTCGACCGGGGCTGGTCGGTGGCCACTGCATCGGCGTCGATCCGTACTACCTGACGCACAAGGCACAGGAGATCGGCTACCACCCGGAAGTCATTCTCGCCGGCCGGCGTATCAACGACCAGATGGGCCAGCACATCGTCGGCCGCCTCATCCGCGCCATGACGGGCGCCGCGATCAACGTCGTCAACAGCCGTGTGCTGATTCTCGGTCTCGCCTTCAAGGAAAACTGCCCCGACATCCGCAACACCCGTGTCGTTGACCTCATCAGCGAACTGCAGAGTTATCACGTGCAGGTCGACGTCTATGACCCGTGGGTCGATGCTGCGGAAGCGCAACACGAGTACGGCGTTGAACTGTTGTCGACGGTGCCCCACGACACCTACGACGCCGTCATCCTCGCCGTCGCCCACGATGCCTTCCGCGAACTGGGCGCCGCCGGGATCACTGCCTTCACCAAGGCGAAGCACGTCATCTTCGACATCAAACACGTCCTGCCCCGCGAACTCGGCGCCGAACGCCTGTGATAAAGGCGCGAACGCCTGTGAAGGCGCACTACTTCCATCGACAGATACAGAGCTCCGCACGTAACTGGCTCGAGGACGCCTCCGCATGACAGAACCAGTGAAGCCACCCTATCCGCAGCACCTCAACCCCACGCTCTCGGCCGAACTCGAGCGTGATGTGGCGTTCTTCCGCAAGTGGGGGTATCTGCTCGTTGACAACGCCATCACGCCCGCGCAGGTCGACGTCCTGCGCGCCGCCCTCGACCGCACGAAGTTGCGCCACGAGGGGCAGTTCATCAATCAGCTGCTGGAAGAGGACGAGGACTTCGCCTTCCTCCTCGACAACCCACCGGTGCTGACGCGCATGCAGGCGATCCTGGGCACATGTGTGCAGTTGCACAGTGCCACGGCACGTGTCACCGAAGCGGGGGCGGAGAATCAGAACTGGCATCGGGACGTGCCCTGGCCCGTGGACCCGGATGGTACGCCGTACGGGGCGCTGCCCGGG
>ERZ890510.2246-NODE-2246-length-11198-cov-8.182446_pt1 | contig 11198 bp, 10 predicted proteins | sample MGYA00521265_ERZ890510 | MGnify/ENA primary metagenome ERZ890510 (study PRJEB32303, sample SAMEA104408624) | aquatic metagenome | biome: Brackish water; feature: Chemocline; material: water | place: Baltic Sea | collected 2014-10-26T21:54:00 | depth 110 m ...
GCGAAGGCCTCGATGAGGGCGTTGGAATCGGGGGTTCCCTCGCCTAGGACGACGCTGACGTTAGCTTCTTCAAGGCGAGCGACGCCACGGCCATCGGTGCGTGGGTTGGGGTCGAGGGCGGCGATGTGCACGCGCCTGATGCCAGCGGCGATGATGGCGCTGGTGCAGGGCGGCGTGCGGCCTTGGTGGGCGCACGGCTCAAGAGTGACGTAGAGGTCGGCGCCACGGGCGTCTTCGCCAGCTTGGGCGAGGGCCATGACCTCAGCGTGGGCTTGGCCTGGGGGCTGCGTGTAGCCCTCGCCGACGATGTGGCCGTCCTTGACGATGACGGCACCAACGGGCGGGTTGGGGCTGGTGGTGCCGATGGCTTGGCGTGCGAGGACGATGGCCCGGGCCATCGGGTCGTCGGTTAGGGGTTGATGGGGGGTCGCCATGCGGTCAGCCTCGGGTGCGCCAAAGAGGATGGGGCAAGTATACGGCGGCTTTGATCGCGCAATCGGTGGCTGGTGGGGGTTGCGGGGTGTCCGACGCCGAGCCTACAGTTTCCGCCAATGGTTCATGGACGATATTTTCGAGCCCAGGTCACTATGCGAAAGACGTTGTTGTTGGTCGTTTTCTTGGTTACGGCGGGTTTGCTGGTGGCGTGTGGGAGTGATGATGGCGGGGCGCCGCGTAGCTCGCAGGATTCGGGCGGGGACCAAAGCGATAGTGCCGGATCGGGGACGGGAGGGCGAGCGCAGCCGGTGGAGCGGTTGATCGTGCGAGAGGGAGAGCTTTCGCTGACGGTCGACGACGTTGCGGCTGTGGCTGAGAGGTTGGAGGACTTGGCGGCGGAGTTCGGAGGGCGCGTGCAGTCGTCGTACATCCAGGGGGATGTGGGTGAGGAGACGGGTTCGGCGAGCATCCGAGTTCCGGTCGGTCGATTCGAGGATCTGATCGACGCGGCCAAAGGTTTGGCCATACGAGTAATTTCGGAGTTGACCAAGAGCGAAGACGTGACTGAGGAGTTCGTGGATCTGGACGCACAGGCGCGGAATCTGCGGGCGACTGAGTTGCAGTTCCAGGTGGTGATGGAGCAGGCGACGACGGTGTCGGACATCCTGCGGGTGCAATCCGAGTTGACGGACGTGAGGGCGGAGATCGAGCGACTTGACGGGCGAATGCAGTACTTCGAGCGGAGCGCTGCGGAGTCGGTGGTTCTGATACGGCTGAGCCCGGTGAAGAATGAGGCCCCGCTGGTCAACGAGGGGTGGAGCTTCACGGAGACAGGGAAGTCGGCGATCCGGGGGCTGACGGGGGCGTTGCAGGGGATCACGGATGTGGCGGTGTACGTTGGGGTGTTCGCGCCGATCTGGGGTGTGTTGCTTGTGCTTGGGCTCTGGGGCCGGAGGCGTGGGTGGTTCAGGAATACGGTGCCTGTAGGTACATATGGAGCACCGCGCCGGCCTGTGCCACCGAGTTCTCCAGAGCCACCTAGCACGCCGAGCGAGCCTAGTCCTCCAGAGATCCGTAGCCCTCTGGACTAGAGGTCTTTGCCGGAGTCGAAGTCGAGGTGGACTTTGCTGGCGGTGGGGTCTTGTTGGTTCTGGTATTTGCTGCCGAGTTCAGCGGAGCCGTAGAGGAGGTCAGCGGGGGTCGTGAGTCGGAGGTAGGAGATCTGGCCGATCTTCATGCGGTGGTAGAGGGTGATGGGCAGCTTGGATACGTTGCTGAGCTCAAGGGTGAGGTGGCCCTTCCAGCCTGGGTCGACGTAGCCGGCGGTGGAGTGGATGAGGAGGCCGATGCGCCCGAGGGAGCTTTTGCCTTCGAGACGTGCGACGAGGTCGTCGGGGACTTCGACGTGCTCGAGGGTGCTGCCGAGGACGAATTCACCAGGGTGGAGCATGAACGGATCGTCGTCGGCCATGGTGACCATGTCGGTGAGGCGATCGTTGGTCTTGCGGACGTCGATGTAGGCGACGCGGTTGTTGCGGAATATGAGGATATTCCGGTCGAGGTGGAGGTCGACGCTGGCGGGTTGGACGCATCCTTCGCCGAGGGGGCGGATGACGATGCGGCCTTTGGCCATCTCTTCTTTTATGGTGTGGTCGCTGAGGACCATGCGCGGTTCTCCTGGGGGGCATGCCCCGAGCGGGGGTGGCCGCATTCTAGCGGGTTGGTTGGTCTGCTGCGAGCGGCTCGCTCGTGTTCCTGAACGTTCTGGGACGCCGGGGCCTAGAGCCCGTAGAAGCCGCGGGCGTTGGTGTCGAGAATCTTGCGGGCGATGTCCTCGGTGACCTTGCCGTCGCCGACCCAGGCGCGGACCTCGTCGAGGGCGGCGAGGTTGGCTGAGGGGTCGCCGTGGGTGTAGTCGGTTCCTACCATGAGGTTATCTTCGGCGCCGAACTTGAGCAGGTACTCGATGTCGTCCACGGGGTCTACGGTGATGAACAGGCGGTTCTCACGCAGGAGATCCTTGGTGATCTCGAAGGTTTGCTTGCGGTCGTGGAGGGTCTTGGCTCGGATGTGGGTGGACATCTGGGCGAGGCTGTAGGGGATCCAGGCTGCGCCGGCTTCGACGAACCCGAAGCGCAGTTTGGGGAACTTGTCGGGCAGGCCGTCCATGATGATGGAGTTGAAGGCGGCGATCACGGGGAAGCTGCGATCCCATTCACGTCCGGGCAGCGGGTGGCCGGTGTGGATGCAGATGGAGATGTCGAGGTCGTTGGCCTCTTGGTAGACGGGGAAGAAGTGGGGGTCGCTGAATGATTTTTCATGGTCGAACCCGCGCTTGAAGACGGTGCATGCGCCGTTCTGCTTGGCCCATCGCAACTCCTCGACGGCCATGTCGGGGTCTAGGAGGGGGAGGACGGCGGCCCAGCGGAGGCGTCCGTTGCTCTCAGCGCAGCGCGCGGCGATCCAACGGTTGTAGGCGCGGGCGAGCGCTTGCTCCGCAACGGGGTTGTTTGTGCCGTAGCGGATGAAGAAGGTGGGGAAGATGACCTGGACATCGACGCCCATGCTGTCCATGTCAGCCAGGCGCCCAGGAACGTCATCTAGCTCGCGGCGGCCGCGTGACGGGTAGTGGGCGTCGTCGCGAACCACGCGAGGTTGCGTGCGGGTGCCAACGAGCCACCAACGGGTGCCGTCCGGGCCTGCGTCGGCGGGGGCGTCGGCGCTGCGGGTGACGTTGATGGGCGCGTGCTTGGCGGCGGCGCTGTCGATGTACTCCCAAGTGGCCTCGGATTCGTCCACATGGGTGTCGGCGTCGATCACTCGTAGTTCTGTCATGGTCTTGATACCCCTAGTAGAAGACGGCTTTGCTGCCGCCGCCTGCGGCTGAGACGCTTTCGCCTGTGACGGCGGCGGATTGCTCAGAGCAGAGGAAGGCGACGACGTTGGCGATGTCGGGTGCGGTGACTAGTCGGCGGATGGCCAAGCCTGCTGCCATGTCGGCCTCAACCTCGTCGAGGGTCTTGCCGGTGCGTTCCATCTGGCCTGCCAGGCGCGGGGCGAGGGCCTCGGTCTTGGTGGCGCCAGGGTGGACGGCGTTGACGGTGATGCCCTTGGGGCCGAGCTCCTCTGAGAGGACTTTGGTGGCGTTCATGACGGCGGCGTTGCGCATGCCGCCGCTGACGCCTGCTGCCTGGCGGGTGGCGAGGCCATCGATGTTGACGATGCGGCCCCAGCCTTTGGCTTCCATGTGGGGGTAGGCCTCTTTGGCGCAGCGGAGGTAGCCGAGCATCTTGACCTGGAAATCGGCGTTGAGCAGGGGCTCGTTGAGCTGGGCGAGGGTGTCGACTCCGCCAGTGCCGCCGATGGTGGCGGCGTTGTTGACGAGGACGTCTAGCCCGCCTAGCTGGGCGACGGTGTCTTTGACGAGGGCGATGATGTCGTCGGCGTTGCCCATGTCAGCGCGGAGGCCGATGACCTTGGAGCCGGTGGCCTTGGCGATCTCGGCTGCTGCTGCCTGGGAGGTGGCGGCGTCACGGCCGCAGATGGCGACGCTGGCGCCTTCGGCTGCAAGGGTTGTTGCGATGGCGTAGCCGATGCCACGGCTGCCGCCAGTGACGAGTGCTACTTTGGTGGATAGTCCGAAGTCCATTGGGGTTCTCTCCTGGGAGTTGTCTTGGGGAGGGCTGTTGCGGGGATTTTCGCAGGTTGCGCTGTGATTGTCAGTGTCGAGCTTGGACCCCGGGCTCGATTGTGGGCAGGTTGTGTAGCTGGTCGGGGCTCGCCCTCGGATGTCTTGGCTTCGCCGCTAGGACTGAAGGTCGCTGGGCGCTCCGGGACTTGGGTGATTGATGGCTGAGAGAAAAGAGAAGGGGCGCCCCGGCTGGGGCGCCCCTTCTTGTGGGTCGGTCATGTGTCGCTTGGTCTGGGTCTGTTCGGCGATTAGAGGCGGTGCCTTTAGTCGGCGAAGGTGGAGGCGAAGATGAGGGCGACGATGGACATGAGCTTGATGAGGATGTTGAGCGAGGGGCCGGAGGTGTCCTTGAAGGGGTCGCCTACGGTGTCGCCAACAACGGCTGCTTCGTGGGCAGGGCTGCCCTTGCCGCCGAGGTTTCCTGCTTCGATGTATTTCTTGGCGTTGTCCCAGGAGCCGCCCGCGTTGGCCATGGTGATGGCGAGCAGTGCGCCGGATGAGATGGCACCAAGCAAGAGGCCACCGACGGCTTCAGCTCCGAGGAACGGGGTGAGGCCGACGACGATGGGGACGATGACTGCGATGAGTCCAGGGAGGATCATCTCGCGGAGGGCGCCTTTGGTGCTGATGTCTACGCATTTGGCGTATTCAGCTTTGACGCCGGGGAGGCCTTCTTTCAGGCCAGGGATCTCTTTGAACTGACGACGAACCTCTTCAACCATGTCTTGGGCGGCTCGGCCGACAGCTTCCATGGTGAGGGCGCTGAATACGAATGGCATGAGGCCACCGAGGAGCAGACCCGCGAGGGTCGGAACCTTGAGCAAGTCGATGGACTCTAGGCCAACGGCTTGGGCGTAGGCGGCCATGAGGGCGAGGGACGTGAGGACGGCGGATCCGATGGCGAAACCCTTGCCGGTGGCGGCGGTGGTGTTGCCAAGGGCGTCTAGCGCGTCTGTGCGGTCTCGAACCTCAGGCTCAAGACCGGCTTGCTCGGCGATGGCGCCAGCGTTGTCGGCCACGGGGCCGTAGGCGTCGGTGGCGAGGGTGATACCGAGGGTGGAGAGCATGCCAACGGCTGCGATGGCGATGCCGTAGAGGCCCGCGAATTCGTTGGCCAAGATGACGGCCGCGACGATGACGATCATCGGGACGATGGTGCTCAGCATGCCTGAGGCGAACCCACTGATGATGACGGTGGCGGGGCCGGTGGCCGTGCGCGCAGCGACGTTCTGGGTGGGCTTGTTCTCGTAAGAGGTGTAGTACTCGGTGCTGATGCCGATGATGACACCCGCGCCGAGGCCGGTGGCGACTGCGCCCCACATCTTCCAGACGGCGGTCATGCCGAGTGGGTCGTCGGCAGCTACCTGGAAGAGGTAGTAGATGGCGCCGAATGAGCCAGCGAGGGAGAGGATGCCCGCGGCGAAGATGCCACGGCGGAGGGCCCAGAGCAGGCTACCCATAGTGGCGTTCTCGTTCGTGCGAACGAGGAAGGTGCCGATGATTGATGCAGCGATGCCGACGGCTGCGATGAGGAACGGGAGGACGGCCAAGGCGGAGCCTACAAGCGTTGTCTTCTCGTCTCCTCCGATGAGGAACGCGGTGCCGGTGGCGGCGAGGGCAAGGGAGGCGATGATCGAGCCAACGTAGGACTCGAAGAGGTCAGCGCCCATGCCCGCGACGTCGCCGACGTTGTCTCCGACGTTGTCTGCGATGACGGCGGCGTTGCGTGGGTCGTCCTCAGGGATGCCCGCTTCAATCTTACCGGCGAGGTCGCCACCAACGTCAGCGGCTTTGGTGTAGATACCGCCACCGACACGTGCGAACAGTGCGATGGAGGATGCGCCGAAGCTGAAGCCGGCGATGATGGAGGGGTCCTCGAAGATGAGCCATAGGATCGTGGCCCCGAGGAGACCAACACCGACCACGGCCATTCCCATGACTCCACCACTGGAGAAGGCGATGCGTAGCGCGGGGTTGAGTCCGACGCGGGCGGCTGCTGCGGTGCGCATGTTGGACTTGACGGCGATCTGCATGCCGATGAGGCCTGCGATGCCGGAGGTGATTGCGCCTACCAGGTAGGCGATTGCGGTTTGTGGGTCTTGCTCGTCACGGGTGAACCCGAGAACTAGCAAAATGATGAACACGATCACGACGAAGATGCCGAGCATGGTGTACTCGCGCTTGAGGAATGCTGCTGAGCCTTCCTGGATCGCCGCGCCGATCTCTTTCATTAGGTCTGTGCCTTCGTCAGCCGAAAGCACTTTCCGGGCCAGGATCAACGCGAAAACCAACGCGATAGCTCCTGCCCCGATGGCTGCGTACAAGCCTTCCATTGTGGGGTCTCCTTTTTGGCGCGCTGGCTCGTCGCGCTCTTGACTTTGCGCACGCGCGCTGTATTCACAGAATCGTAGGGTGTACCAGCATGAGAATGTACAGATACGGAGGCCGGTAAGCAACTCGATTCGGTTACGTGCTGCGAGGAGTTGTTTCAATCGCGGCGCGGTGATGCGGCGCGGGTTACCGGTGGCTCGTTGCCAAATATGTGATTTGGTGGGCTGGTAGGGTTGCAGGACGCAGCGGGAGTAGGGGATGGAGATCGGGTCAATGATCACCTTACGGGTAGAATCAGAGTACTTAAGAGTCTTGGTATTGGTGTTGAGGATCGGCATCAGAAAATCCATGCTGTTGCGTATGACGATGATGGGGTTGGTCGCTGCGATCACGCTGGTTGGGTGTTCTGGCGGAGGCCACGATGACCCCACGCCTACGAGCGCCGCACCGGTTTCGTCGGCCACGCCGACGGTTGTCAGGGGCACGGGGACGCCAGCGCCAGAGGGTACGGTCGATGTGACGCCGACGTTGGGGGCGACTGCGACGCCGACGGCAGTGCCGGTGGGCGGGTTGCCCGACGGTCCACTGTTGGCGCTTTCGCCCGCTTCCGGCACCAACGTGAGTTCGCAGGCGGTACTTGTGCGGGCGACGATCGAATCAGGAGCGACCGCGCGGGTCAACGGCGAGGTGGTGGAGCCTGACTTGGCGGGTGATTTCTTCGTAGCGGTCGCTGTCGGACGAGGCGAGAATGTGATAGTCGTGGAGGTCACGGGCGCCACGGGTATCGTCGTGCGCAAGGAGTTGCGGGTCACGCGCTCCTGACGCTAAGCGCGAAGGATCGTTACACCTGATGATGGGAATCACCACACTAAATCGCAGATCGTTGACCAGGTGGGCGCTCACGCTGAGCGTGTTGGCCGTGCTGGGCGTGACGCTGCTCGTTCCTGGCTCGGTTCAGGGGCATCATCGGGCGGATCACGAGCACGGACCCCGTGCAGGGTCGGAGGTGCCGAACCAGTACATCGCGATGTTGACGCGGGGTGCTTCGGCAGATGCGGTGCGGCGGGCTCATGACGTGCGCTCACCCAAGAGCTACAAGGCAGCGTTCAATGGGTTCGCAGGCGAAATCCCGCCAGGCCGTTTGCGTGCGCTGCAGAACGACCCTCGCGTAGAGGCGGTGATCCCCGACCGCACGATGCAGGGCAACCCTGGGCGTCCTGGGAAGCCAAGCAAGACGACGACCACCAGCAATAACGAGATTGTCCCCGAAGGGGTACGGCGCATCGGCGCTGCGCCGACAGCGAATCTTGGCGTGACGGGCGCTGGCGTGGGGGTAGAAGTACTCGATGCAGGTGTGGATCTAAAGCATACAGGCTTGAACGTTAGCGCAACGTGTTTCGATGCGTTCGGTGGCGACTACCAGGACGATAGCGGTCATGGCACGCATGTGTCGGGCGTCATCGCGGCGAGGCAGAACGGCATAGGCGTCGTTGGTGCGGCTCCTGGGGCGACGATCTACGCGGTGAAGGTTCTCGATCAGGACACCGGAGGCAATGACTCGCACTTGCTCGCGGGCATCGACTGGGTGCTGACCAACGCGGAGAGGGTGTCGCCTGCGATCCGGGTGGCGAATTTCAGTCTCGGCAGGCCAGGGAGCGTAGACGATAACCCAGCGCTGCGTACGTCCATCCAGGCGCTTATTGATGCCGGGATCGTGGTTGTTGTTGCGGCGGGCAACGATCCTGAGATTTCCTCGAACGTCCGAGTGCCCGCTGGGTTCCCCGAGGTGATCACGGTCGCGAGCTCGACAGCGATCACTGGAAAGAACGCTTGTGCGGCTACGGATACGGCGGTGGCGGTGGACACGCTATCGCTGTTCAGCAGCTACGCGCCGAAGGTGGGCGACGTTGGCGTGGACATCACGGCGCCCGGTGAGCGTAGCGAGAACGTGGGTTCATCGTGCATCGTTGATGGCGTGGGGATCCTTTCGCTGTACCCCGGCGATAGCCTGGCTGAAATTGCAAGGACGAGTATGGCGGCGCCTTTGGTTAGCGCGGTGGCGGCGTTGTTGATCGAGCGTAACCCTGGCCTGAGCGCCGAGGCTGTCGCAGCGGCCATCGTGAAGGGTGCGTCGAACGCATCTAGCACGCCTCATCCGTCGGTGGTTGACGCGACGCCGCTGGTGGGCGGGATCTTGAGCGCATCAGGAGCGTTGGCCGCGATCCAATAGGGTTCGCAAGACGGGCGGGCGTTGACGGGTCGCGCTGGCCAACGTGGTCGCGATTGCCAAGACGCCGCCAGCGGGTGGGTACGGGCGGCATCTTTAGCGAACATTCGTATTACCGTGGAGCTTAGGGCAGGACAACCATGTTGGCTTGGAAGGCGATGGTGTCCCGCGCCTCCACGGAATCTTCGAGTGCGTCGAAGATGGGGAATTCGTATCGCGTGATGAAGGCGTCGTTGTAATGCGTTACGTCGCCATCGGCTCCTTCACTGCGAGCATGGTGATCTCGATGTCTCGGCGGGAGTCGGGGTTGCCTTGGAGGACATCCACCAACGCTTGTTGGATGTCGTTGCGGCTGTGGCTGATTTCAACCCGGTCGCATCTCGCGGAGACGGTTTGGGTGATGACAGCGCCTGCCCCTCCAGATGTGCCGAGCCCAGCGCCCCACGGGTTGTAGTCGATGATGGCGCAATCGAAGAGGGTGGTGCTCCACTCGGGTGAGTCGCTGGCCGATCGACGTGCGTTGACAACGATGTCCTTGCGGGCTTCCGCTCCAGACTCGGTGGCGGTCCACCAGTCTTGGACGATCTGGTCGTCTGCGTGGACGGCTAGGTCCATTGCGACGACTACGGTCTCAGGGGTGGCTGGCTGGAACAATCTCCATTGAGTGCTGGGTGCCTGGGCAGGGACAGCAGGGATGATGAGAGGGGATATCTCTATCCTGGTCACGTTCTGTGAGAGGTCCGTGTCGAATTGGTTGGTGAAGATTCTGAAAGAACCTGCGACGGCAGCGTAAGCCACGCCCGGGTCTACGGTTTCGGGGAGGGGGGCGGCTGTGGACAGCGCGCCTCCTGCGTTCAAGTCGCCGGTCAGCAGCAGTTCTTGAATGAGGATCAATCCGTGGGTATCCGTGCGGGTGTCGACACCGGTGGTTACCTCCTGGGCCTCGATCGCAAATCCACCGCCGGAGATGCTTGCCCAGTTGGCTATCGCGTCCGATGGTGGGCCAGGCGTGATATCGACTCTGAACCCGAAATCGCGCGCGTAGTTGTCGGCCAAGAGAGCGGCGTCAACCTGCGCGACGGGACTCCACAAGTCGAGTTTGATGAAGGTTAGGGCTGTCGCCGCCAGTAGCACTGCGGCTAGCAACGTGAGTAGGTTTTTTGATCTTGTTGCGGTCATTTGACCTGCTCCTTCAGGGGGCGCTTTTGCGCCCGGTTCGTCAGCCTGGTAATGGCGCTCACTGGGTCGTCTCCGGAGTGATGACCTTGAATCCGCCGCCCTGGAATGCTCGCAAAACGCGCTCGGAGGGAGGGCCCGGGGCGATCTCCATCCGGAACCCGAATTGACGTTCAAATTGATCCGCTACTGCGGCCTGAGCGGTGCTATCGGTTCCCGGAGTGCTCTCGCTCAAGATTGCGGCGACGAGTGCAAATAGAAGCATTGCGGTCGCCAGTGTGATGACGACGGGCGCGCGTCTGGCGTTACTCATCATTGGCTATCACTTTCTCCGTGAGTTCTTGCTTGATAGCGATGGTCATTGTGGAGCGACCTCGTTGGCCTGGAAGACGATGGTTTCCAAGGCTTCGACGTCGCTTTCGCTGGCGTCGAAGATGGGGAAGATGTACTGGGTGATAAATGCCCCCCCGTATGTGGTCGAGTTGAGATCGGGCCCATCTTGCGCCAGCGTGGTGATCGTGAGGTCACGGCTGCTGTCCCCCCTGTCGGCTGTAGTACGTCCAACAACGTTTGATTGATATCGGCACGACTCGGAGTGACCTCGACGCGGTCGCACCTGGCTGTGACGGCCTCGACGATCGTCTCGCCGGATGACCCTGACGCGCCGAGTCCGTTCGCCCAAGGCGAATAGGCGATGACGGCGCAATCGAAGAGGGTTGTGGTCCAGGTAGGTGAGTCCGCAGGGAATCTACGGGCGTTGACGACGATGTCCTTGAGCGCCGCTTGTCCAGACGCGGTGGCGTTCCACCAATCGCGTACCACATGGTCGTCTGCGTGGGTCCGCAGGTCGAATTTGACGACCACTGGCTGTGGTTGGCCTGATTGGAACGATCTCCAGGGAGTGAAACCGGTGGGAGCGTCGAGCGCGGGGATCAGGAGTGGGGATATCTCGATCCGCAAGACGTTTTCTGAGAGGTCCGTATCAAACTGGTTGGTGAAAATCTTGGTTTGCTGTGCGGCGGCGTACACGATGCCGCCGGGGGTAAAGAGCCCCCGGATCGTGATCGAATCTGAGGTCTGTGCAAGCGGACCTGACGAACCTCCGTCGTTCATTCCCCCGATCAGAACGATGGGGTCGACTTGGAACTGCGGCGCGCCGGCTTGCTTCGTCCATCGGCGCCGACGGTGTAGATGTAGTAGCTAGTGCCGCTGCGGTTGGAATGGAAGGCGATCGACTTGCCGTCCGGTGACCACGTCGGTTGCAGGTCAACGGAGGTGCTGCGCGTGAGGAGCGTGGGGTTGGCTGTTGGGTCGATTTTCCGGACGTAGATGTCGTAG
>ERZ890510.2247-NODE-2247-length-11178-cov-4.395577_pt1 | contig 11178 bp, 10 predicted proteins | sample MGYA00521265_ERZ890510 | MGnify/ENA primary metagenome ERZ890510 (study PRJEB32303, sample SAMEA104408624) | aquatic metagenome | biome: Brackish water; feature: Chemocline; material: water | place: Baltic Sea | collected 2014-10-26T21:54:00 | depth 110 m ...
TAAAAATAACAAATATTCTTGTCTATGGGAATCTTTTAGTTATGCTGAGGTCTCAGGCTTATTAAAATCTAAGGAATGATAAATGAGTTTTGATGTTGAATTATTTAAATATATATGTGGCGCTGCCGAAGAATTTGAAAATGGCTTAGCCACAAATCCTGTGGTGCCACCAAAAAAAGCCATAGAAAACTTAAATATATTTGATGAAGCGATGCCAACAGAAAAAACGCCAGCGTTGGACGTTGTTAAAATGCTCCATGAAATTGGCGGCCCTGCCACAACATTAAGCCGAAGCGGACGTTTTTTTGGCTTTGTGGTTGGCGGTACCTTACCTGTTTCGGTCGCCTCTAGCTGGCTCACATCGACATGGGATCAAAATGCAACATTAACCATGCTTGGTTATACGGCGGCGAAACTTGAACAAGTTTCACGAAAATGGATTGTTCAAATGCTCGGCCTTCCTGAGGATTGCGGGATGGGTTTTGTGACGGGGGCAACCATGGGGGCCTTTACGGCACTTTCAGCAGCGCGTCATAAAATTTATAAAAACTGTGGCTATGATCTTAAAAAAGGCGGTCTTAAAAAAGCCCCCAAAATCCGCTTTGTCATTAGTGAAGACATTCATGCAACCAATATTAGTGCCTTAAATTATATGGGCCACGGCAGTGATGAAATGGAATTTGTTGCTGTGAACGACCAAGGCCTTATCATCATTGATAAAATGCCGGCCTTAGACGCTCAAACAATCGTAATCATTCAAGCGGGTAATATTAATAGCGGAGCATTTGATGATTTTTCTAAAGTCTGCGCTATTGCCAAAAAAGCTGGGGCATGGGTTCATGTGGACGGTGCCTTTGGTGGATGGATTAAAGTATCGAAAACCAGAAAACATCTAGCGCAAGGCATGGAACTGGCTGATAGTTGGAGCATTGATTGTCATAAATGGCTCAATGTTCCTTATGATAGTGCCATTGCCATCTGTCGTGACCGCAACGCCTTTATGGAAACATTCACTATATCCGCTAGTTATTTGTTGACCGACGGCGAGCGGATTCCCAATAATTTTACCCCGGAGCTTTCAAGACGTGCGCGGGGCATTGATGTATGGGCGGCTCTTAAGCATCTTGGTAAAGACGGCTTTGGTCAAATGATTGATCAATGTTGCGATCACGCCCTTAATTTTTCAAAAGAGCTGGAAAAAATTGGCTTCACCATTATGAATGACGTGGTGATCAATCAGGTAGTCTTTTGCTTAAAGGATAATGATGATCAGCGACTAAAGCGCGTTATGGAACGGGTGCAGGAGGGCGGCGAGGCGTGGTTTGGCCCGACAAAATGGCAAAACCGCAATGTCTTTCGTATGAGCGTCTCATCCCATGAAACCACAAAACAAGACTTGGAAGTAGCGCTTGGGGCCATTAAAAAGGCTTTAACGGACTGAGATGCTTTTTGAGCGGATAAACTTCAAAATATCAGGGCCAAAAGTGTCGTCAATTGCATTAAAATGAAAAACTTCCGATAGGTGATTATTGTCCAAAACCTGCTTAACCATCGGCATGGTTTTATCGCGTTTATAGAGGGCGGCAATCATGGTTGCGGCTTGATACTGAAAATTATCTTTGTCATATTGGGCGCTGGCGACAAAGACGGGGATTTTTCGGCCGTCTAATTTATCCAACACTGACATATCTTGCCATTTGGCAGGATCACGACCAAAATAATCATAATATTGTGGATCGGCATCATTTTTTAAAATAGCCGTATCATAGACCGAACCCGATGCTAAAATTGCCCCAACAACTCCATCATTTTTAATTTGATATTGTTCCTCAAATATATAGCTGGCCACATGTTGCGCCCCTGCGGAATGTCCAAACAGGAAAATTTTTGAAACATCGCCTGATTTCACTTGTTGTGGATGATCACGCAGCCATTTTATCTGCAAAGCCAAATCAAGCGTGCCTGAGGGCCATTTAAACTCAGGAGCCAAGCGGTATGTCATAATGATGCTGGTAATGCCGGCTTTGGCAAAATAATAACCCACATTAGCGTACATGGCTTTATCCCCTGCCACAAATGATCCGCCGTGAAGAAAGATTAAAATAGGGGACGGCGTATCGGGCATTACCACCGGCTGATAAAGATCAAAGCCTTGTTTTTGATCGGGACCATATTTTAAATTACGGCTCACTTTAACCGTACTATTATCGGCGGCTTGCCATAAAGGTTCAAAACGTTTGAGCGATTTTACAATGTTAATGACGCTACCGTCTTCTTGAATTTGTGCGCGTATTTGTGCGCGTATTTTTTCTGTAATTGCCGTCTCGTTGGTTTGGGCAAAACAATTTAGCGTCATTAAAAATATAATAAGACCGTAACAAGCAGTTTTCATCATTAATCCTTAATCTTTGTTTTGATATTTCTTTAAAATAGAAGGATGCAAATTAATTTTTAACTCTTCAACGGACTTGGTTCTTATTTTTCTTCTGGCACTTAATTTTTTTTGATCATTATTATTAAGTAAAATATAGCCAATATAAACCAGCATTAAGGCGCGCAAAAATGTGGTTATCAGCAAAAATAACACATATGCATCCTTATATTGCACATCCAAAGGCAGTTCTGCCACATCACGCCAGACAATGGCGCGGCTTCTAATTAAAGCCTGATAATCTAAATAAATTCCTTGATATTGTATGATCATATAAAGATCAAAACAGAACCAATATATCACCAAAATCACTAGAAAATATTTCAAAGCGACCATTGTATGAAAAGGCAACACCAATTTTTTTGCACTGAGCATAAAAATAAAATAATAAATAAGGATCAAAGAACCACAGATGGTCGCATATTCTATATTTTGATTAAGTTGAAGGATGCCAGAATTTTTAATGATCTTACCACCGAAAGTCACAGGAACAATCAAGGCTGCTAATAAAATCAACATTCGCAAAGTATTTTTGCCATAAATTTCAATTGTTTTATTCATTATTTATCTCACATTGCTCAAAAAAATCATTTTATCAATTCTAAAGATTGATATTGGAATATTCTCATTATTGATTAAAGTTAGGCAGATGTAAATAAAAGGAAATTGAAATGAAATTTAATCAAGAGCTCTATGACACCGTTTTAAAAGCGGCAAAATCATTTGAAGAAAGCCTTGATAGCCGCCCCGTTACCCCAAATCAAAGCGCGATCAATGCTCTAGAATATTTTGATCAACCGCTCAGTGATGATGGCACCGACGCCACTTCGGTCATTAAAATGCTCAATGATGTGGGTGAACCGGGCGTGGTTTCATCGCGAGGTGGGCGTTATTATGGCTTTGTCACTGGCGGAGCTCTGCCTGTGGCGGTTGCTGCCAATTGGACGGCGGCAGTTTGGGATCAAAACGGTGGCCCTAGTGTGATGAGCCCAACGGCGGCAAAATTGGAAATGGTTTCCGGTAAATGGTTGCTTGATCTTTTTGGTTTTGATCAAAATTGCGGTTTTGGTTTTGTCACTGGTGCTACAATGGCGGGTTTTACGGCTCTTTCAAGCGCCCGGCTTAAAATTTATCAGAATTTAAATTATGATCTTAAAGCGGATGGCATCATCAATGCCCCAAAATTGCGCTTTGTTATGAGCGAAGAAATCCACCCGACCAATATCATTGCCTTGCAATATATGGGTTACGGCAAAAATGAATTTGAATTTGTTAAATGTGATGACCAAGGCCGCATGATCGCCTCTGAAATGCCGGCTCTTGATGATCATACTATTGTTTTGGCTCAAGCGGGTAATGTTAATAGTGGCTCGTTTGATCCTTTTGATGAAATTTGCACTTTAGCGCAAACCAGTGGTGCGTGGGTTCATGTTGATGCGGCTTTTGGCGGTTGGGTTCTTGCATCAAAAAAACGTCGTCACCTTGCCAAAGGGATGGAGCGGGCCGATAGCTGGAGCTTTGACTGTCATAAATGGCTTAATGTACCCCATGATAGCGCCGTTGCCTTTTGTCGCGACCAAAAAGTTATGCAGGACTGTTTTGGGGTTAGTGCGGCGTACCTGGTACAAGGGGAAATGCGAGAGGGTTATAATTTTACCCCGGAATTATCAAGACGGGCGCGCGGAATTGAAATATGGGCCGCTCTTAAATTTCTAGGCAAAGAAGGATTGGCAGATTTAATTGATCGGACCAGTGATTACGCACAAGGTTTTGCAAATGAGCTAAAGGCCATGGGTTTTGAAATTTTAAATGACGTCGTGATCAATCAAATCGTTGTAACTTTAAAAGAGCAGGAAAAAATAAAGCCTATTATAGAGCATGTTCAAAAAAGCGGGAAAACATGGTTTGGCCCGACATTATGGAAAGGACGTGAAGGCTTTAGGATCAGCATATCATCTCATGTCACCAGTGATAAGGATATTGAAATAGCCGTAAAAGCCATCAAAGAGGCTAAAGACGCCCTTTAAGAGATTATTTCTGTCACCACTTCCGATTTTACAGAATTGGCAATGAAACAAAAATGATGAGCTTTATCATGTAATATTTCCTGCTCTTCTAGGGTCGGGATATTATCACCAGAAAAAGTCACTTTCGGTCTTAAAATTACTTTGGTCATGGCAATACGACCTTCTTGATTTTTGTCCATAATGCCAACGGCGTTATCTTGATAATGATCAATGATAATAGATTTTTTTGCGCATAAGTCCAAAAAGAACAGCATATGACAGCTTGATAAACTGGCGACAAAGGCTTGTTCAGGATCAACATTTTCCGCTACAGAATAAGGTGCTGGGACAATATGAGGCGAGGCGGTAGCCGCCACGGTGATGTCGTCATTAAATTTCCATTGATGGGCGCGGCTATATTTATTATCCGTATAAATTTCATCTTGGCCACGGTTCCATAATATTTCTGCGTAATATTCAGTCATGTTATTTCTCCTATTAAATATATATAGGTATTGATGGCTTAAAATGACAGGGCATAATATCCGTTTATTGTTATTTGATTTATGATACGCATTTGGCTACAAAGAAACGGATAAATTTAGCAAATAGGAGTAACATGAAAAATTATTTAAAGGACAGCGCCCGAACCGCTTCCAACACATATTTTACTGATAAAGCCACAGCCACAGAAGTAAAACAAGTTTTTGAAACTTTTGCCGCCACAGGACAAGATTTAGACAATCAAAAACGTCGGCTTTTTTATGGCAAAGGCGATGATTTAACTGGGGGTCATGTTGAGGGTTTCAATATTGATAAATTAAACGGAAATATAGTCCACGCCATCTATGGACTTTGCACTGAAGCTGGAGAAATTAGCGAAGCCTTTCTCAAAGCGGCGAGCACAGGTGAATTTGATAAAGTTAATTTAAAAGAAGAAGCGGGCGACCTTCTTTGGTATCTTGCCATGCTATTTCGCGAATTGGATACTGATTTTGAACAGGTAGCCACCACCAATATCAATAAATTAAAAGCGCGCTTTCCAGAAAAATTTGAACAAGATAAAGCCTATAATCGTGATCTTGATACGGAACGTGGAATTCTCGAAAGTTGAGATATCTCATGAAATACTTGGCGTTCTAATAAATTGACACTATGATTGCTATAATATAACGTTTATATAATCACTATTCATAAAGGATTATCTATTTCATGAAGAAATTAAAATTCATGGGCGCGATCATTATAATCGCTCTTTCAACATTAAGTTTTCAAACGGTTTTTGCCGCAGCTCAGAATATTGCGGACGTAGAAAAAATAATCTATAAATTTTCATATAGAGGCCATAGTTCAAAAAAAATAACCAATGAAAGTGATTTTGCTATTATTAAAGCGGCAGAGTACGCTATTGGGAAAAAACATACATATTTCGTGATTGTTGAAAATAGAAAATATGACGCAGCCGCAAAGGCTAAACAAAAGGCAACAAGGTTCGGCACTAATATCTCCAAACGTCCAAAACCGAAAACCGAACTCACTATAGAATGTTTTAACGAAGACCCATCCCTTGAGAATTCTCATAATGCCCTGAACGCAAAGCAAGATATTAAAGATAAATATTCGGATTAAAATAGCGCATTTCTTGACAGCTTTATAATTGCTCCCTAATCTAATTAGAAATATTAGGGAGTTTTTTATGCGCATCCTATTTTCATTATTGATTATTATATTTTCTCTTAACAGCTCATACGCTGCTGATAAACCGGCGGGTAAATTAAATATCGGTGATATTATTCCCGAAAACCTTGGTGTTGATGTGGATGGTCATAAGATAAAAGCCAGTGATCACCGGGGCAAAGTGATAGTGATAAGTTTTTGGGCCACATGGTGTCCGCCGTGCCGCAGAGAAATTCCAGTGATTGATAATCTTCAAAAAATTGTAGGCAAAGATAATATGAGAGTTTTTGCTGTAAACTTTGGCGAAAGTGGTAAAACTTTCCGAAAATTCACCAACGCCCTTGGCGACGTTAACCTTAGTTTTACTCATGATAAAAATGGACGTATCGGCACAAGAACGTATGGGATCAATGCCATTCCTCACATGGTGATTGTTGATCAAATGGGAAAAATAGCTCATATTCACTCTGGCTACGGCGACGAGACCATAAATAATCTCGTCAATGAAATTAACGCTCTCTATAAAAAGCCCGCAAGTAGTTAATTGGCAAAAACGCCTCTTCCATTTGTCTGATATTCCCCTTAAGGTAATTTCTTAAAAATATGGAGGATTTGTTATGCGGGAAATTTTTATTGGCTTTATTTTGCTCAATGTCACAATGGCACAGGCACAAACCGTTGAAACAGTTAACGCAGTTGAGTTAAAACAACCTGTTGAGATCATTAAGGATAAATGGGGGGTATCACATATATATGCCCAAAATCAAGCGGATTTATTTTTTGCCCAAGGGTATAATGCCGCCCGTGATCGGTTGTTTCAATTTGAAATATGGCGCCGTAAAGCAACGGGAACATTATCACAAATAATGGGAGAAAAAGCCTTGGCCCATGATAAAGGGGCGCGCTTGCTGCGCTTTAGGGGTGATCTTAATGCGGAGATGGCTCATTATCACGCCGATGGTGTTGAAATTATCAATTCTTTTGTCGCTGGCGTTAATGCTTATATTAAGCAGACAGTGGCAAACCCTGATCTTCTGCCTTTTGAATTTAAACTATTGGGGATAACTCCCGGTCTATGGAGCCCTGAAATTGTTATCTCCCGCCATAACGCCTTAACTGGCGGTGTATCAAACGAAATCATGTTATCAAAAACCATCACGGCATTAGGGGCGGATAAAACCCGAAAAATACTGCCTTTTTATCGTGATGCTTATCTTAAAGCCTTGGACGACATAGATCTTTCTAAAATCACTGATCAAATCATGGCGTCCTACATTGCCTCACGTAGTATGCCGCAATTTGATGAAACTGACTTAAAAACACCAAAAATGGCCAATGTTCTTAATAAAGCCCTGCCGTCATTTGATGAAAAATTCTGGAATGATCCATTGGAAGGCATCAATAATATTGGCAGTAATAATTGGGTCATATCAGGCACGAAAACCAAAAGCGGTAAGCCAATTATGGCCAATGATCCGCACAGGACTATCCAAAGCCCATCACTGCGTTATATGGTTCATTTAAATGCCCCCGCCAATGGTAATACCAAGGCATGGGATGTTATTGGCGCGGGCGAGCCGGTCTTACCCGGCATTTCCATCGGTCATAATCAATATGGAGCGTGGGGACTTACCATATTTGCCATTGATCAAGAAGACCTTTATGTCTATCAAACCAACCCTGAAAACCCCAATCAATATCGCTATAATGGTCAATGGAAAGATATGACCATTGAACAAGACACAATAAATGTTAGAGGCCAAGGTGCGCACAGTGTGACTTTAAAATATTCCGTTCATGGCCCTGTTATATTTGAAGACCCTGAAAACAACCTCGCTTACGGGTTAAAAGCGGCATGGCTTGACCTTGGCGCGACCCCTTATCTTGCGAGTTTACGAATGGATCAAGCCACAACATGGGAGGAATTTCGCCAAGCCTGTAGTTTTTCAGGATTGCCCGGTGAAAATATGGTTTGGGCCGACAAGAATGGCACTATCGGCTGGCAATCCGTGGGATTAAGCCCTGTACGTTTTGGTTGGGACGGTAGTTTGCCGATCATTGGTGATGGCACATACGAATGGAATGGATATGTTCCCATAAAATCCATGCCCCATTTATCAAATCCTGAAAGTGGCTGGTACGGTACAGCTAATAACCACAATGTTCCTGATGGTTATCCCAATATTTTTTCCAATTTTTATTCAGATCCCGCGCGGATTGAACGCCTGCAAGAAGTGATGAAGGACGTTAAAAATCACACAATTAAAGACAGTATGGCTCTGCAATATGATACTAAATCGATCAATGGTGAAAAAATAACCCCTTTCATTAAAGCTCTTAAAGTCCCACGCAAATTAAAAAAAGCACGAAACTTGCTCAGCAATTGGGATCATAGATTAGACAGGGATAGTGCGGCGGCGGCCTTATTTGATAAATGGGAGCTTACCATGCTCCTTCGCGTCAATAAACTTATGATCCCAAGCTCACTTGAAGCATCATTGCCCAATATCAGTCGTCAAAAAATGACCGAATGGATCACGGAGGCCCCTGAATTTGTTTTTGGTAAAAAACCCAAAAAAGTCAGAAACCGCATGATGGTTGAAAGTTTGGAAGAGGCGGTTCAGACATTAAGCGCAGACTTTGGCGATGATATGAAAAATTGGGCTTATGGGAAAATCCATTTTGCTCAGATTATTCATCCATTAAATCATCTGATTGATGATCAAATGCGCGCTAAAGTCAATATTGCCCCCTTGGGACGCGGCGGCGGTAGTAACACTCTTAATGCCAATCACGGTAATGCTCAGCAAAGATCAGGCGCGAGTTTTCGCATGATAGTCGATACCGCGGACTGGGATTTGACCATGGGCACCAATAGCCCCGGTCAAAGCGGTAATCCTGATAGTATTCATTATGCGGATTTATTTGAAAATTGGAATAAAGGTGATTATTTTCCCCTCTATTATTCTAAAGATAAAATTATCAATTCTGCGGGTTCTATAACCCATTTACAGCCATGAAGGATCAATAATGAGGCCGTTATTAATAGCACTATTCTCTCTTATACTATTTTCCTGCGCTGAAAATGAACAAGCTGTGACAATTTTGAATGCTGATATTATCACTATGGATTCCCAAAAACCAACAGCGCAGGCGGTCGCTATTATCGACAATAAAATTGCCGCCGTTGGTAGCTTATCCTCATTAAATATGGAATATCCTCATGCCAAGCAGATTGATTTAAAGAATAAAACAATTTTGCCCGGCGTTCTTGATAGCCACACTCACATTGTTTATATGGGGCTTGAAAAAATTAAAGTGAGTTTGATCGGCGTTTTAACGGTTGAAGAAATGATCAAGCGCCTTAAGGCTTATTATCCCAAGCCAGAACCGGGTCAATGGTTGCTAGGTAAGGGTTGGGACGAGGCAATATGGGCCTCGAACGGCTATCCAACACGGCAATTATTGGATCAGGCTTTTCCTGATAACCCGGTTCATCTTGACGCTTTGCACGGCTTTGCAAGCTTTTTTAATGAAAAAGCATTTGAAGTGGCAAGCATTGATAAATCGATCAATAATGATCTTTTTTTAAGAGATGCCAATGGCGAGCTAACAGGTACTGTTCTTGATAAAGGACAGGATCTTGTTAAAACTCATATTCCACCCCCAACCATAGAGCAGCTTAAAACTGCTATTCTGGCAGGGGCTCATATTATGGCAAAAAGCGGCGTCACCAGCATTCATGAAGCCAATATGACACGGGATACCATGAACGCTATGGCCGAACTAAGAGCTGAGGGTAAATTACCGATCCGTATCTACGGAATGATTGATGCGGCGGATAAAGAATTAACCGATCAATGGTTGGCGCGTGGGCCATTGATTGATCAAGATAATTTTTATACTGTAAAATCCATAAAATATTTTTATGACGGCTCATTAGGATCACGGACGGCTTTGATGAGAGAAAATTATTCTGATGACCCTCTGGCCTTGGCAAAACTGAAAAAACCAGACCAAGCGGCTTTTGAGAAATTGGTTGGAAAAGCAGCAGATCGTGGCTTTCAAATGATTGTCCATGCTATTGGCGATGAGGGTAATGATCAGGTGCTTGATAGTTTTGCGCGTGTTCTTGATAAACATCCCGGCCTAGACCACCGTTTTAGAATTGAACATGCACAAGTGATATTGCCTAGCTTTTATAAAAAGGCAGAAAAATATAATATCATTGCAAGTATGCAGCCAGCCCACGCCCTTGATGATAGCCCATGGGCAGAAGCACGTCTTGGGCCAAAACGCATTAATTATGCCTATGCATGGCGTTCAATGCTTGACCATAATATAAAACTTATCTTCAATAGCGACCTGCCTGCGGCGATTTGGCGTATTCAGCAAATTATGTATTATGCCGTAAATCGAAGCCCTCTTGGGGGAACACCATGGTATCCAGAACATACCATTAGCATTGCAGATACCTTAAAGGCTATGACGATTACAGGGGCTTATGCGGGCTTTATGGAAGATAAAATTGGCTCTATTGAGGTGGGAAAATTGGCAGACTTTACCATTTTTGATCAAAACCCTATGACAATAGAAGCCTCAAGATTAAACGATATCAATGTAGTTGAAGTATGGGTTGATGGCAAAAAACTAGAGTTATAAATAGATGAATAAAACAGAACAAGATATTGAAACAATAGAAGAAATTACCTTTAACGATTATGGTAATAATGCAGAAATTTTTTGGGAAAAAACCAAAGACCATGATGTGGACCAAAATTACGCAGCATTTCTTGAGCCTTTTAAAGGGCGCAAAAGCCTCGATATTCTGGATTTTGGCTGTGGGCCGGGTAGGGATTTGATCTATTTTAAATCACTAGGACATAATCCAGTAGGATTAGACGGGACAAAAGAATTTTGCCAGATGGCTAAGGATAATTCAGATTGTCCCATTTTATGCCAGTCTTTTAATGATTTAAAGTTGGAGGACAATATATTTGATGGGATTTTTGCCAATGCGTCCCTGTTTCATGTGCCAAGTAAAAATTTATCAAAAGTGCTTAA
>ERZ890510.2248-NODE-2248-length-11177-cov-4.537763_pt1 | contig 11177 bp, 8 predicted proteins | sample MGYA00521265_ERZ890510 | MGnify/ENA primary metagenome ERZ890510 (study PRJEB32303, sample SAMEA104408624) | aquatic metagenome | biome: Brackish water; feature: Chemocline; material: water | place: Baltic Sea | collected 2014-10-26T21:54:00 | depth 110 m ...
GTCGTCTCGTGTATCTCGGGGGCAACGGCCTCAACTGCAAGGTAGAGTTCATTGACGACACAACGATGAAGATCTGGAACGGAGACGCCCGCGAGCAGGAACGACAGGGGGCCGAGAGCCGCTTTCACCTGTACGCAGAGTCCGAGGCCAACCTCCTGGGCGTGGTTTTCACGCAGGCTGGGATCATGACCGCCGCACCCTATAAAGTCATCGATGCAGAACACTGGACTCTTGCCGGCACCGGCGTGAAGACCGGCGATCTCTTCGGGGAGAAGAGCCTGCACATGCGCATCCCGGGAGGGGCCTCAGGACACGAGACGGACAAGCGCTCTGCCAGTTCACCAGCCAATACTCACGTGATTGCCCGCGGCATGAACCCGGACAATGGCGGGGGTGAGATTGTCCATTTCGACACTGACAGCGGCGGCCACGTTTTCTCCGTCGGTTCGATCACCTGGCCGGCGTCAATCCTGGTCGATGATGTGGTCTCCACGATGACTGCCAACGTCTTGAGACGCTTCGTTCAGTGACCTCAAAGGGTCACTTTTTCTGGGACCTCAGGCACGCCTTTAGTGGCAGCAGCTTGCTTCGCTGTCGAAATCCCCTAATTTCTGGCGCACAATACCGAATATGACCGATACAACCGAAGACCTCATAGAGACGTTCCCCAACCCCAATCCGGGTCGGGATTTTACCATCGACATCGATTGTCCCGAGTTTACCTCGGTCTGTCCGAAGACGGGACATCCCGATTTCGGCACCATTCACATCACATATGTCCCAGACGGCCGCTGCATCGAGCTCAAATCTCTCAAGCTGTACCTGCAGTCGTACCGTCAGCGGGGCATCTTCTACGAAGCCGCAACGAATGTGATCCTCGACCATCTCGTAGTCGCCTGTGCACCTCGACGAATGATCGTCGTGGGTGACTTTTCGGCACGGGGTGGCATAACCACGAAGGTCACGGTCGCCTACCCTGCGCTATCCTAGCGCATCGGGCGGTGGCCACTTCACGGCGACTTCATAAACGCAATGATTGGAGCAGTTCCATGGAAGATGAATCCAGGGATGAGGAGGAGACCGTCGCAGAGGGCGGCGAGGACGACCACGGCAAAGAGAAGCCCTGGTATCCTTACATAACCAAAACGCAGTTCGAGAAGTTCATTTCTCGCCTGCAAAGCAAGATTCCTGACGAGATTGACCGCGACTACGTGCGGGCCATCATTCGCACGCCGTCCATGATTTACCGTTTCCTTCGCGGCGTCGAGGCGATGGGCCTGATCGATGAGGAGCAGCGGCCTACGGAAAGACTGCTCCGTCTGGTCAACAAAGAGACACGCGAACAGGCGTTGACCGAGGTCGTCCATGATCTCTACCCGATTCTGATGACAAGAGTGAAGGAAGCGGGGGGCGAGATGCCCGACCGCGACATCGTTGCCTTTTTCCGCAAGGAAACCGGTATGGGTAACGACTCGGCGAACAAGATGAAGATGTTCTTCAGTTACCTGTTGTCCGAGGCCGGCGGCGGCGCTGCTGACGCCCCCCCGTCGACCACGGCAGAGGCAGACAGCAGTGACGATGATGCCAGTGACGATGATGCCAACAGCGATGATGGCGATGTCGACACAGCGCAAGTCGATGACAGCGACGGCGACGACGCTGATGGCCAGGACGATAGCGATGATGGCGACAACGACGGCAACAGGGCCGACCCACCGGAGGCTGAACCCGCCTCCTCACGGCCGGATGACAAGTCCCGAGGTGGCCAGGCGGAGCGACGGTCTCAGCGCGAGCGCAGTGGCGGCAACGCCGAGCGCAGTGGCGGCAACGCCGAGCGCAGTGGCAACGCCGACCGCAGTGGCAACACCGACCGCAGTGGCAACGCCGACCGCGGTGGCAACGCCGAGCGTAGCGGCAACGCCGACCGCAGTGGCAACGCCGAGCCCAGCAGCAACGCCGAGCGCAGCGGAGGCAATGATCGTGGTAGCCGTGGCGGTGGCGGTGGCGGTGGCGGTGGTGGTGGCGAGCGGGAAGAGCGGGAAGAACGCGGCGATCGCGATCGAGGTGGTCGCAGCGGCCGTGGTGGCCGTGATCGCGGTGGGCGCAATGAACGCACCGAGCGTGTCGAACGACCGGAACGTGAAGAGCGTGAGGCCGAGCGGGTACCCAACAACCGTCCTTTGACGGAGCCACAACGAGCCTATCTCGACACGCTGAAATCCGTCCTGCGCGTCAATGTTGATGGCGACTGGGATGACGACATGATTCGACTTGCTTTTGATCGATTGGAGCGGCTTTTCGATCGGATTCGTCGAGGCTGATTCGTCGAGGTTGTTGCACAGCGCGACACAATGAAAAGAGCCCCCCCGCCTCAACACAGGCGGGGGGGCTCTTTCGCGTTCTACGGAGATTGCTGCCTGGGCTACTCCTCGAAGACTCCCATGCGGCCAAACTTGTCAACACGCTGGTTGACCAGTTCCTCTGCCGGCAACCCTTTCAGTTCCCCAAGGGCCTCCTGGATGTGACGCTTGAGCGTCGCGGCGACCTCGTCAAAGTCACGGTGGGCGCCACCGAAAGGTTCGGGCACGATTCGGTCAATCATCTTCTCCGCAAGCAGATCCTCAGCGGACAGCTTCAGGGCCTCGGCGGCCTCCTCTTTCCTATCTCGAGTGCGGAAGAGAATTGTGGAGCAACTTTCAGGCACGATCACCGAGTAGACGGCGTGCTCGAGCATGAGAATGCGGTCGCCGACGGTCACGCCGATGGCGCCACCGGAGAAAGCCTGGCCGATGATGGCAACAATGATTGGCACGGGCAGGTGCGACATCTCGAACAAGTTGCGAGCGATGGCCTCCGCCTGTCCGCGTTCTTCAGCCTCGATTCCGGGGAATGCGCCAGATGTATCGACGAGAGTCAGTACGGGGCGATTGAACTTTGCCGCCATCTGCATCAGACGCAGAGCCTTGCGGTAGCCTTCGGGGTGTGGCATGCCGAAGTTTCGCATTTTGCGCTCTTCGACGTCTCGCCCATTCTGGATGCCGACGACCATGATCGGTTCGCCCTCCAATCGCGCCGGGCCACCGACGATGGACCTGTCATCACCGAAGTAGCGGTCACCGTGCAGCTCGGTGAAGTCCGTGAGCATACGCTCAATGTAGTCCAGCGCATACGGACGCTGTGGGTGTCGGGCGATCTGGACACGTTGCCAGCGAGTCAAGTTGGAGTAGATCTCCACGCGGAGCTTCTCCACCTTCTGCTCAAGTCCGCGCATTTCCTTATGCAGGTCCAGACCATCCGTCTCGGCCTGTTGTTCCATCTCTGCCATGCGTTTTTCGAGGTCGATGATGGGGCGCTCGAAATCGAGATAGAAGGCTGGGTCGTTCATCGGTCGCTCTCTGCGGCTGGTGTGATCACGGCGGTGGTGAGTCCTGCTTGCTGACAGACACCATCCTGGTCTGTGTTGTTCATGTCACTTTGTCCAGGGCCCGAGCGATGCGATCCATCGCCTGCACCAGATTTTCCATCGATGTGGCGTACGACATGCGTATGTGCGACGACGTACCGAAGGCAACCCCAGGCACGCAGGCCACTCGCGCTTCGTCAAGGAGATAGTCACAGATATCGCTGCTGCCTGCGAGTGGTCGACCTGCACCCGTGCGCCCAAAGTAGCTCGAGACATCAGGATACACATAAAACGCACCCAGTGGCAGGTCACAATGCACACCGGCGAGGGTGTTGAGGCGCTCCACCATGAACCGGCGACGCTTGTCGTATTCAAGCCGCATCCTCTCGACCATGTCCTGGGGGCCGTTGAGGGCCGCAACGGCCCCCTTCTGTGAGATCGATGAAGGGTGCGATATCGTCTGGCTCTGCGCTTTGTCCATCAGAGCGATGACATCCCTGGGGCCCGCTGCGTAGCCGATGCGCCACCCCGTCATTGCATAGGTCTTCGAGACACCATTCACGATGATCGTGCGCGCCTTCAGATCCGGGCTGATCTGCGCCATGGAGACATGCTCGGCGCCATCATAGATCAGCTTCTCGTAGATCTCGTCGCCAAGGACATACAGATCGTGTTGCAGGACCACCTCGCCGAGGGCGGCCAGCTCCTGGCGTGTGTAGACGGCACCACTCGGATTCGACGGGCTGTTGATCAGTACCATCCGCGTTCGTGGGGTGATCGCCTCCTGCAGGGCCTCCGGTGTCAATTTCAGGCCCGTCTCAGCGGTAGTCTCGACGATGACGGACGCAGCGCCTACCAGACGAGGCTGTTCCGTGAAGGTGACCCAATAGGGCGTTGGGATGATCATCTCATCGCCGGGATTGAGCACGGCAGCCACGGCCAGAGCCAGCGAGTGCTTGGCCCCGTTGTTGACGATGATCTCTTCGGACACATACTCCAACCCGTTGTCCCGAACAAACTTGCGCGCTACTGCTTGCTTAAGATCGGGGATGCCCGACGGCGGCGATGTGTACTTGGTGAAACCCTCGTCCAGGGCCTGCTTGGCGGCGTCCTTGATGTGCTCAGGTGTATCGAAATCTGGTTCACCCGCAGACAGGGCGATGACATCGACACCCTCTCGACGCAGCGCCGCAGCTTTGGCGGTAATCGCCATCGTCGGCGACGGCGCGACGCTCTGGATGTAACCTGACAGGCGCTGATTCTGGGCTGTGTTCATGGAGACTCGTCTCTCCTCAGGTCGTGTATTCGGCGTTCAGGCGGACATACTCGTACGTCAGATCACAGGTGAAGATTTCGCTGGACGCCGTTCCGGACTGCAGATCCACATCAATATCGATCTCTTTCGCCTGCATGGCGCCACTGAGAACCTTGTCATCAAAGGGGATCCCTTGGCCATTTCCATAGATCGGTGTGCCACACAGTGACACAGCAACCTTGTCAGGGTCGAGATCCACACCGGCGTAACCGACAGCACAGAGGATCCTGCCCCAGTTGGGATCGTTGCCGAAGGCTGCGGTCTTAACGAGGCTGGAATTGGCCACCGAGAGCCCCACCTGGCGCGCCTCGGGTTCCGTCCGCCCCCCGGTAACGCGGATGGTAATCAGCTTTGTCGAGCCCTCTCCATCACCAGCCATAGCCCGCGCCATCTTCCGACAGACATGCTCCATTGCCAGTGCCAGTGCCTCAAACCCCCCGGTCGAAAGATCGGCCGGCTCGGCACTGCCACCCATGGCCGCCCCATTTGCCAGAGCGATAACCGTGTCACTCGTACTCATGTCGCCGTCTACGGTACAACAATTGAAGCTGCGGCCCACGGCACGCACGAGCAGTTGCTGCAACTGCGCAGCGGGCACTGCGGCGTCTGTCGTTACGACGGACAGCATGGTCGCCATATTCGGCGAGATCATCGCCGCACCTTTGGCGACGGCACCAACGGTTACCGTTACGCCATCGACTTCGAGCTCAACGGCGGCGTATTTGGCAACGGTATCTGTCGTCATCATGGCTTCCGCCGCCTCGGGGCCACCATCGGCCCGTAACGCCGCCACGACACGGGGAATGCCGCTTTCGACGATCTGCATGGGCAGTGGTACACCGATGACCCCGGTGGAACAGACCAGTACGTCTGTTGTCTGCAGACCGAGTTGCTCTGCGGTAATGGCACACATGCGGCGGGCATCGGCCCGGCCCTGCTCGCCCGTGCAGACATTGGAGATGCCACTGTTGATGACAACAGCTCTGGCGTGGCCGTCCGCCAGATGTTGGCGACAAACACCGATCGGCGCCCCCTGGACGCGGTTGGTTGTGTATACCCCAGCACCCGTAGCAGGTAGATCCGACACCACAAGGGCCAGATCCTTTTTTCCCGATGGCTTGATTCCGGCAACGATACCTGCGGCGCGAAATCCCTGAGGCGAGGTGATGCTACCTTTGTCGATTTCTTTCATGCAGTAGCCGCTCTATCGGCTTGCGCCTCCGCCAGCATGGCGTCGCGCATCAGTTTGAAGTGCAGACTGTCGGCCAGCGCGATCCAGCTGGCTTCGATGATATTCTCCGAGACACCCACGGTGCCCCACACATCCTGCCCATCGGAGGACTCGATGAGCACACGCACGCGTGCAGCCGTACCATCGCTGCTCGACATGACCCTCACCTTGTAGTCCTCCAGATGCACCCTCTGCAGGCTGGGAAACACAGTCTCAAGGGCCTTGCGCAGGGCCCGGTCCATGGCGTTGACCGGGCCATCGCCCTCGCCGACGGTATGGTGAACTGTGCCATTGACCTCAACCTTGACGATCGCTTCAGCGACCTCGCCGCCTTGTTCCTCCACGTCGTTGCGGCTCGACACATGGAAACTGATGGGGCGGAACAGATCGTGATACAGACCCATTGTCCGCCGGGCCAGCAATTCGAAAGACCCCTCTGCGGCCTCAAACTGGTAGCCGGCGTGTTCGAGGCGTTTGACCGCGTTGAGCACCTCGGCGACAGCGGGGTCCTTCTTCCGCAATTCGGGAAAATGACGTTCGAGCTTGGTTACCACGGTGCTGCCTCCGGACTGATCCGAAACCAGATAGCGCCGCTGATTTCCCGTTGCCTCGGGATCCTCGTGCTCGTAGCAGCGGGGATCCTTGGTCATGGCATCAATGTGCACGCCGCCTTTGTGCGCATAAGCGCTCTGGCCGACGAAAGGCTGCCGGTGTTCATGGGCCACGTTGGCCGTCTCACTGAGAAAGCGGGAGAAGTCCATCAGCTCCGCCACCTTCTTCGGACCGATTGTCTGCCGGCCCATCTTCAACTCGAGCACAGGAATCACCGTGCACAGATTGGCATTGCCGCAACGCTCACCGTAGCCATTGAAGGTGCCTTGCACCTGAAGGGCCCCCAGTTCCACTGCCATGACCGTATTGGCCACACCCATACCTGAGTCGTTGTGCGCATGAATGCCAAAGGGGAGGCTCACGGCCTGCGCCGCTGCCGCACAGATTTGCTCGACGTCCGCAGGCAAGGTGCCACCGTTCGTGTCGCACAGGACCACGATGCGGGCGCCACCGCGTGCCGCCGCGCGCAGGGTTTCCAGGGCGTACTCGGCATCGGCCTTGTAGCCATCAAAGAAATGTTCGGCATCGTAGGTGACCTCTCGACCCTCCGCTGTCAGGTACGCAACCGAATCCTCGATCAGGTCGAGGTTTTCGGCACGTGAAGTCTTGAGTACCTCGATAACGTGCAGATCCCAACTCTTGCCGAAAATCGTAATGCTGGACGTTTCCGCCTTGAGCAGTGTGTTCAGTGTCGCATCTTCCCGGGGCGTGTTGCCCGCACGGCGTGTGCTGCCGAAAGCGCTTACCGTCGCCCGCAGATGCAGTCGCCGCACCTCGTCAAAGAAGGCCAGATCCTTGGGGTTCGTCGGGTTGGGCCAGCCCCCTTCGATGTAATGCACACCGAGATCATCCAGCCGTCGTGCAATCTCGAGTTTGTCCTGCAGCGAGTAGGCAATCCCCTCCGCCTGCGCTCCGTCACGAAGCGTGGAGTCATAGATCTCTACTTTCTCTGCCATGGACATACTCCTAACTGAGTGCGGCGGCCCGGGGATGCGGAAGACCTCGTCCCGGGGCCCGTCGGGCTTCAGAAGCCGTTGAGATAGGGCAGGCGTGCGGCGGCGGCTTCGATGGCGGCGGGCTCGTCAAGAAGCTGTGCGAGCGCGTCCCAGCTGCCGTCGAGAAATTGCTGCCGCGTCCCGGCGGGTGTGGTCGCCGCGATGCGATCCGCGCCGAAGCGAACTTCCTGAGCCTCGATGTCACACTGCATGACAAGCGTGGGCTCCGCCTCGATGCGGGCCATGAGTCGATCCACGTCAGCGGCCGAAGCCTGCAGGCACGGGAGACCCAGTGATACACAGTTGCCAAAGAAGATTTCGGCGAAGGATTCGGCGACGAACACCTGAATCCCCCACCGCAGCAGAGCCTGTGGTGCGTGCTCACGCGACGAACCGCAGCCAAAGTTGTCATTGGCCAGCAGGATGGCGGCGCCAGCGTAACTGCTGTTGTCGAATGGGTGCCCCTCGGCGACCCGGTCATCTTCAAAGACATGTTCGCCAAGTCCATCAAAGGTCACAGTTCGCAGATATCGGGCCGGGATGATTCGATCCGTGTCGATATCGTTACCGCGAATGGGCACGACACGCCCGGAAATGCATTTGCGGATGCTGCTGGCAGTGCTGGCTGGCTGTGTCATAGATCCTCTCTCAATTCAGCAAGTCGCGTACGTCAGTCACCTTGCCATTGATGGCAGCGGCGGCAACCATAGCTGGACTCATCAACAAGGTGCGCCCCGTGGGACTGCCCTGTCGACCTTTGAAATTCCGGTTGCTTGAAGAAGCGCACATCTGGCGCCCCTGCAGTTTGTCTGGGTTCATCGCCAGACACATCGAACATCCCGCCTCACGCCACTCGAAGCCGGCATCGCGGAACACCTGATCGAGTCCCTCCGCCTGCGCCTGATCGCGTACGTCGTGTGACCCGGGTACAACCAGAGCCTTGACGCCACTGGCGACCTTGCGCCCGCGGGCGACGCGCGCGGCCTCGCGCAGATCCGAAATCCGCGAGTTGGTGCACGAGCCGATGAAGGCGACCTCAATGGGTGTACCCTCGATGCGCTGTCCGCCCTCAAACCCCATGTATTGCAGGGCTTCGACGATCGACGCCGCATCCCCGGTGGCATCCTCAGGACGCGGCAACGTTCCGTCGACACTGCACGACTGGCCTGGATTGATACCCCAGGTCACAGTCGGGGCAATGGCGCCACCGTCCATCTGCACGACGTCGTCATATCCGGCGCCGTCGCCCGAGGCAATGCCCTTCCACCATTCGACGGCACGATGAAAATCTGCCCCCTTCGGTGTATGGGCCCGGCCTTCCAGATATTCGAATGTGGTTTCATCAGGATTCACATAACCGCAACGAGCGCCGCCCTCGATGGACATGTTGCACACCGTCATACGCTCCTCCATGGACATGCGGTCGAGCGCTTCACCTGCATACTCGTAGGCAAATCCGACACCCCCTTTGACACCGAGTGCGCCGATGACATGCAGCGTCACATCCTTGGCGTAGACACCTTCACCAAGGGTGCCATTCACTTCCACCCGGCGGACCTTCGGTCGCGCCATGGCCATGCATTGTGATGCCAGGACATCACGCACCTGGCTGGTGCCGATGCCAAAGGCAATCGCACCAAAGGCACCATGGGTGGATGTGTGACTGTCGCCGCAGGCGATCGTCATACCCGGTTGCGTCAACCCGAGTTCGGGGCCGATGACGTGAACGATCCCCTGTCGCTGGTCATTCATGCCGAACAGCGGGATCTCAAAGTCACGGGCGTTGTCCTCGATGGCGACCATCATCTCCTCCGCCAGGGCGTCGAGAAACGGCCGGTCGCGCATGTCGGTAGGAATGATGTGGTCCACTGTGGCAAAGGTGCGCTCAGGATGCATGACCTTCAGACCACGTTCGCGCAGCATCTGAAATGCCTGTGGACTGGTCACCTCATGGATCAGATGCAGGCCGACAAACAGCTGCGTCTGTCCTGAGGGCAAGTCGCGTACGGAGTGTGCCGCCCAGACCTTCTCAAACAGATTCTTGCTCATCTTTATCTCTCGTCAGAATGACGTTTACAGACTGCGCCAGGCGTTGTGTCGCTGACAAGCGTTGCCCGAGACAGCATGGATTTCCACAGCGCTCGCGGAGACTGCTCTAGAACTCACCTTCGAGGGTAACCTTGCGCCCGCGACGGAGTTCCAGCCTGTTGAGTGCGTCGACATATGCGCGCGCACTGGCTTCGATGATATCCGTCGATCGGCCACGACCCGTGGTCTTGAGTTCGCCATCACTGACACGCACGATGACCTCACCCAGCGCCTGACTGCCACCGGTGATCGCCTGAATCACATACTCGTCGACCTTGGCCGTCCCACCTGTCGCCTGATTGATCGCCTCATATGTGGCATCCACCGGGCCATCGCCCCAGGCCGACTGCTGCACACGCTGATCGCCATCGATGCAGATCCGCACCGTCGCCGACGGCACAGTCCCCGTGCCGCTGACTGTGTGCAGATACTCGAGGGCGAACCGACCCTCGTCCTGTTCGCGGGCCTCATCCCCGACGATGGCCATCAGGTCCTCATCAAAGACCTCTTTCTTCTTGTCCGCCAGCGACAGGAAGCGCTCATAAACTTCCTCCAGCTCATCCTTGGTCAGCTTGTGGCCCAGTTCTTCGAGGCGATGCCGCAGCGCGTGCCGGCCAGAACGCGCCGTCAGCACAATGGACGTCGCCTCCCAACCCACGTCGGTGGGCTCCATGATCTCGAACGTGTTGCGCGCCTTCAGCACACCATCCTGGTGGATGCCGGAGCTGTGGGCAAAAGCATTGGCGCCGACAATCGCCTTGTTCGGCGGCACGTTGATGCCCATCAGTCGGCTCACCATGCGACTCGTTGCCAGGATCTCCTTGGCCACGACGCCAGTGGACAGACCGAAGTAGTCCTGCCGCGTCTTCAGCGCCATGACGACCTCCTCCAGCGAGGCATTGCCGGCACGCTCGCCGAGTCCGTTCATGGTGCACTCGACTTGCCGCGCACCCGCGCGCAACGCTGACAGAGTGTTCGACACGGCCATCCCCAGATCGTCGTGGCAATGCACGCTGATGATCGCCTGATCTGTGTTCGGCACTTCCTCCAGCAGTCGCCGAATGAGCGCGGCGAACTGCTCGGGTACTGTGTAACCCACGGTGTCGGGGATGTTGATCGTCGTGGCACCGGCTTCAATGGTGGCCTGGACGATTTCAGCCAGATAGCCAAACTCAGTGCGCCCTGCATCCATGGCCGAAAACTCAACATCCTGGACGAACCCCTTGGCGTGTGCCACGGCCTTTACCGCCATGGCCAGCACCTCCTGCTTGCTCTTGCGCATCTGGCCATCGAGATGCTCTGGCGAGGTGCCGACAAAGGTGTGGATCCGCGGCCTTGCCGCATCCTTCAGCGCCTCCCCGGCACGATCGATGTCCTTGAGAAGGACACGCGACAGGCCACAGATCGTCGGTCCCTCGACTTCCTGGCCGATGCGGTGCACTGCCTCGAAGTCTTCATTGGACGAGATCGGGAAACCGGCCTCGATGACGTCGACCTGCAGGCGCGCCAGTTGCTGGGCGATCTCCAGCTTGT
>ERZ890510.2250-NODE-2250-length-11172-cov-69.399298_pt1 | contig 11172 bp, 9 predicted proteins | sample MGYA00521265_ERZ890510 | MGnify/ENA primary metagenome ERZ890510 (study PRJEB32303, sample SAMEA104408624) | aquatic metagenome | biome: Brackish water; feature: Chemocline; material: water | place: Baltic Sea | collected 2014-10-26T21:54:00 | depth 110 m ...
TAGAGTAACCGGCTCATAACCGGTGAGCCAAGGGATCGAAGCCCTTCGGGCCCATACCATTCAAGCTCCTTTATTTGGTCCCATGATCATAAAGGAGGTACTATGAGCCGTCTCGATCACTCTTTTGATGATTTATCTGAGATCACACCGTATGAGAATTACATCACGGCAATTCGGGACAAGACAACTAGAAAAAAATATGCAGGACAGCTTGAGATGTTTCTAAACCCAAAATATGATTGGGAAAAGTCACAACAGAAAAGAAAATTACTATCAGAGAAAAAATTTACAATTCTTGTAAACAACTTTGTTGCTTTGATAAAGGCAGATCCTAATGCAGGAAAAAACAAGATTAAACGTTATGTTATGATGCTAAAACAACAAATTGATAACAAAACCCTCAATCCTAACACTGCAAGGAATCGACTAAAACCAATCAAGACACTACTACGTGCAAACGAGATTGACTTTTCATGGTTTCTTATAGACAGAATGATGCCAAAGGAGACAAAGAGTGGCGATAGGGCATATACAAGAGAAGAGATTCAAAAGATGATCATTCATTGTGAGGATATTACAGATAAGGTAATTATTCTTGGATTCTCTTGTGCAGGATTTCGTTTGGAGGCGTGGAACTATTTTACATGGAGTGATGTTGTGTTTCTCAAAAATGAAAATGGAACATACAAAGGTGGTGCATTGCGTGTGTATCATGGAGATGTAGAGGAATATTGGACTCATATCACTCCTGAATTTTGTAATATACTAGACATGTACAAAGTATATTGGAAGAGTAAATTCTTTGCAGACCCCTTACCTTCTGATCCACTATTGGCTCAAGAAAGACTGCCATATCCTGCAAGACTAAAGCATGGTGGAGTCTCAAGAAGAGTAAGAAAAGTAGTTGATCATTTAGGGTTAAGAAATGAAATGATTCCCGGAAAAAAGAGATACGAGGTACAACTAGACCATGGATTTCGAAAATATTTCAATACTATGCTGAGACGTGCAAAGGTTGATTTTGCAGATAAAGAAGACATGATGGGACATAAGGTAGCACTTGAATCAAGCTATGAGAGATATGAAGAGGCAGATTTTGAGCGATTTGCAGAATACCAAAAGGCAATTCCTTTTTTGACTATTTCTGATGAGGAAAGAATACGACTAGAAAATGAGAAATTAAAAGAAGAAAAATCAGAAATTAGTAAATTAAAAGAAGATCTTTTAGAAAACAAAGAAACAATTGATGAATTTAAAAAATTAATACATCAAATTAAAACAGGTGAAATCATTTCTAAAAGAAATCATCCAGATCCTACTGTTCCAAGAGAAGATGGTCTGATTTATAGAAATTTAAAAAATAAAATAAGAAAATGAGTAATCTGCCAGCAAAAACTAACGGATTTGTAACGGATGAAACTAACGGATATGGTATTACAAAGAAACAAAAACAATTTTTAGATAAAGCAAAAAGTATCAATGTTGTAAATAGACGTCTATTTTCTTGTGGAGATTTTCCAGAGTACTCTGATAGTTACTTTCGTCAGATGATATATCAATTAAAGAAATATGTGGAGAGATCAGTGAAAAGTAATCCCTGTTATTACAGAGTCAAAAGTGTAAAACTAGACAAGAGTGACAGAATTGTAACGGATGAACCTACGGGGGAGAAATTAATTTGGATGTTAAACCAACTCAAAGAACAACCGGCAGCTATTCATGATATTAAAATCCATTTTGATTCGAATCTCTATGAAACCATCTCAAAAATCCCCGGACTTGAAATAAATTCTAAAAATAAAGGGATCTTTTTAGATTGTGAACTTGTTTCAGGGTATCATACAAAATTATCCATATATCCATCAAAGATCCAAGTTGATGTTGCATGTACCTTTAATCCAATCATATATGATAGTCAGGGAGCCATATCTCTGATTGTTTTATTGACCAACCTTCAAAATCATCTAGTCAGTATAGGAAAAGGTCTAGTTGAGATACCTGATTTTAAACAATGGATAATAACACATTATCATTTTGGCAAGGACGGTAAGGAAGAATGGAATGGAGAATCCTTTCATATAACAATTGGAGATGCATTTGATGGTCTAACAAGATATTATAGTAAAACTATGCCTAATGGTAAAAAAATACCTAGAGTAGAGCAAGTTCGTACTTCCAAAGCCCAAGTTTCAGATGAATTATGTAAAATGTTCAGTTCTAACGTTTCATCTGATCTAATTAATTAAATTACAATTTGGCCAATCCGGTAATTTACCGGCGAAACAAAACTAATCTTTTATTTCAATCCGGTGATTCACCGGATCATAAATTAAAAAAATATCCTATTAGTTATTTTTTTAATAAAACGATCAACAACAAATCATAATACATACTTGTAACTTTACTTTGTGTACAGTTGAAACAAAAATCAAACCTAGTGAAAATTCCTAAAAGAACTAGCTTGAGAATTGCAGATCATAAAGAAATAACTGAAAGACTTTATCATGCAATTTGGATTTGTAAATTTGGAAGATTATCTGAATCAGAATCTTTAGACTTTATCAATTCAGGTGAGCTGGGACATTACGAACAAACTGAACAAGAAATTAAAGATGATGTGAGTGTTCCAATAAAAATTACTAGGACTACATATTACAAATACAAATCAATACTTGAATCACCTGAATATCAAACAAAAGAGGCTTTCAAGATATTTCGAGATGAATATTTGACTGAAATTATTCAAAGATTCAAACTTTTTCAAGAATTAGAAGCGGAATCTTTGAAGGCATTACAGAAAGAGGAAGATCCTTACAAAAAACAGCTAATAATCAATGGGATGTTTCGAAATTCGCCTTATGCTACTAGCCTGATGGACACGGCCTATCATATGTTAAAATACAAAAAAATGCCTTTTCCTGAAAATGAGGGAGCTCAAAAGATTCTTGAAGAACAAAACATTTCATTTGGAAACTTGCCATCGAGGCGGTAATTTACCGGATCAATCAAGAAACATGCCCAAATTAGGTTCAAGCCTTTAGTGATTCATTTCTCATTTCCCCCTGAGTTATGATGCGAATAAAATCATTCTCAAATCCCTTACATTTTGGGCATTTATTTTTTGTATGTGACATTGGGTAAATTGTAAAAGTACTACTACATAACTTACAAATTTTAATTGATACTAATCTAGACATTTTGATTTTTCAGATTTTTTTTAAATGTAATTGTGGGTTTGAATTTAGAAATGATGATATTTGCATCCATGATTCTACTTTGATATAGTTTAACTCTGTGTCCATTATTTGCAAATATTAATTCAGATGAAATTAATGCATTTTCTTCTAATGATTGAATTTTCTTATATGTTGAACTAAGTGGTATCTTCAATTCTTTTGTTATTTCTTGAACGCTTTTTGATTTACTGATAATTGAAAATAAAATATGTCTTGATTCCAAGTCTGAAAATTCATTTAGAATTTTGTGATTGATGTCAAATTTTGTTGCATGTATGGGGTTTGTTTTTTTCATTGTAAAAAAACTTCAATAGACCAAGTAATAACAAAATCAGTTATTTCAAATGTATAGAATTAACCTTTAGAATTAGTATAACCACTAGCAATTCCAAAATAGTTTCATTCTATGATTGTAGAATCAATCAGAAATTTAAATACCATCTATAGAATTTCCGACTTGTTCTTTATGAAAACTAGAATAATTGCTGTTTTTTTAATTTTTTTCGTATATGTGACTTGTATCGATAATCTGTATGCTGAACCAGATACTGCATCCATTAGAACTGCCATAGAATCCACTTCTTTGGGGCTTGAGCAAATTCGAGATAGTTTGAAATCTAATAATTTGGATGATGCAAAAAAACACTCTACATTCTCTTCAGAAATTTTTGGTAAATATGTTCAAACTCTGAGAACTACTGAATATGAACATGTAGATGAAATTCATATTTCATTACTTGATCTAAATTCAAAAATTGATACTGATGCTGATATTTTATCTGAAATTGATAAAATCCAAAACCTGCTTCAAGAAATTCCTTATGATCAGTCTTTGCCAGATCTTGTCATTGTTAATTTATTATCTATTGCTGATGAGAAATATCAAACTGGAATTCAAAATAACGATGAAGCATCATATCAATATTCAATAAAATTAATTCAAAAAGCTGAAACTCTGTTACCTGAAACTAATTTTGACGATAGACTTGATCTTGAGATTAAATCTTTTTTCAATGAACTTAACAGTCTTACTGAGAAAAGAGAGGACTTTGTAAAAGTTGGATATTTAATAACTGTTATACAAAAAGATATTCTTGGAACTGAAACAGTTGCCTTTGATCAATTAAAACTGTATCAAAATATTTACGTTCTATATGATGAACTTGTTGAATCAGTTAATGCAGGAGATTATGTTACAGCTGAAGAAAAAGCAATTGTTGCATATCTTGATAATTTTGAATATCTGGAACCTGCAATTGAAAAGATAGACAAGGAATTACTTTATACTCTTGAAATAGACATGCGTGAAAATTTACGCGATATGATAAAAAATAACAAATCCCCAACTGAAATAAAACAATTTTTAGAAGAAAAAATTATTTCAGATCTAAACAAGTCTGAGTCATTAATATCTGAACAATTATCATCAAATCCCTCTCTATTAGCTAAAAGTGAGACAACCTCTGATAGTCTTAAACAGATGGGAGATTCTACTGAGGAAGCAAAATCGACAGTTAGAAATGAAGTTGATTTTATACGAGATTCCTTGGATGATGTATTGATTTTTTATGAAAATGGTGATTTTCAGTCAGCTTATGCTACTGCAAGAACAGCATATCTGGATAGTTATGAGTTTGTAGAAATTCCTCTAAGAATGATAGCACCTGATTTTACTTTGGAGGTGGAATACCAATTTGCAGAACTTCGAAATCTTATTGATAAAAAAGAAGACTTGGAAAAAGTCAGAGAGGTTGTAATTTCAATTAATAGAAATCTGGATGAATCAGAAAGATTGGTAAGCGGTACTGGTTCTTTAGCACCTTCAATTGCATTTACTTCCTCATTTGCAATTATTTTCAGAGAAGGATTAGAATCTGTATTAATTCTTGGTGCAATTATGACTTATCTTGAAGCATCAAGAAATAATCAATTAAAAAAATACATTTACTATGGTGTGATTGCAGCATTTGCAGCAACTGCAATAACTTGGATAATTGCATCGTATATAATTGAAATTTCGGGAGCTAATAGGGAATTAATAGAAGCAATAGCTGCTCTATCTGCAACTGCTGTTTTATTTTACGTGAGTTTTTGGGTACTAAATAAAATTGAACATAAAAAATGGATGGAGTTTGTAAAAGCCAAAGTTTGGCAGGCTACGACCACTGGCAGTGTTTCGGTTTTTGTAATGTTGTCATTTTTTACTGTATATAGAGAAGGATTTGAAACTGTATTATTTTACCAAGCAATGTCTGGGTTTGCAAAATATATGGAATTTTATGTTGCTCTAGGTTTTATTTTAGGTATCTTATCGCTTTTGGGATTGTTCTTTGTAATGAAAAAACTTGGAAAGCGATTACCACTACGTGCATTATTTGGATTGACGATGGGAGTTGGAGCATACCTCTCAATTGCATTTTTAGGAAATGCAATACGAGAACTTCAGATATTGGATATTGTACCTTACACTAGTATGATAGGAATAATTCCAAGATTGGATATCAATCTTGCAGCGATGACTGGAATTTATCCTACACTAGAAACGGTAATTGCTCAGATCATATTATTGGGAGTCTATTTACTTGCATCATCATATGTACTGGTATTGAGGCCAAACAAGGAAAAACAACTGGTATCCATGAGAAAATCTAGAGGCGTAAAAGATGCCCAATAATCAAAGAGTTAGAGTGGGAATTGACGTTGGAGGAACTTTTACAAAGGCAGTTGCAATCGATGTTAAGACTGGATCAATTATTTCAAAATCCACTGTACCCACTACACATTCATCTGAAAGAGGTGTTTCAGAAGGAATAGTACAAACTATCTCAAATATATTAAATGATTCTGAAATTGAATTGAAAAATATTGAATTAATTTCCCATAGTACAACTCAGGCAATCAATGCTCTTTTAGAATCTGATACCTCTAAAGTTGGAATAATTGCTATGGGAGTTGGTCCTGAAAAAAAAGATGTGATTAAACGTACCAATTTACAAGACACAAAAATTAATTTTGATCAAGACATCCGTACATGTCATGCATTTTTAGACACTTCCCATTTAATTTCCGAAGAAGAAGTGAAAACAACAATTAAAAATCTACAAAGCAAGGGTGCTAAAGTAATTGTTGCAACTGAATCTTTTGGTGTAGATGATCCTTCAAATGAATTATTTGTTATGAAAAACGCTGCAGATCTTAACATTCCTTCTACTGCATCCCATGAAATTTCTGGAACTTATGGACTTGAAATTCGTACTCTAACTGGTGCAATAAATGCAAGTGTATTGCCAAAAACTTTTCAGGTTGCAAATTTTGTAGAGCAAGCAATTCGTGATGCAGGAATTAATGCACCTCTGATGATCATGAAAGGAGATGGTGGTGTTACGAGCATGGATACTTTTAAGACAAAACCTGTTCTCACCATATTGTCTGGACCTGCAGCAAGTGTGGCAGGTGCCCTCCTTCATCTCAAGATAACAAATGGAATTTTTGTTGAAGTTGGCGGTACTAGTACTAACATATGTATCATAAAAAATGGAAAACCCGAATTTCAGTATGTGACCATAAAAGATCATCCTACATGTGTTCGTTCCATGGATGTGAGAATTTTAGGTGTTGCTGGTGGTAGTATGATTAGACTCAAAGATTATCGAGTTTGGAAGGTAGGTCCAAGAAGTGCACATATTGCTGGATTGAAGTACTCCTGTTTTGCAGATCCTGATGAATTGAAAGGTGGAAAAATCATCATGATAAGACCTAAAGAAAATGATGATGAATATGTGGCACTGGAGTGCAAAAATGGGCTCTATGCTATTACAAACACCTGTGCTGCAAATGCTTTGGGCATGATTGATGAGAATGATTATGCATTTGCAAACAAAGAATCTGCAAAAATAGCAATTGAAATTTTAGCAAAAGAAATTGGTGTAACATTTATCGAAATTGCTCAGTCTATTATACAAACATCTTCTTTTGAGATAATGAAAACCATTAGCAAAATCATAAAAGAATTCAAACTAAATCCTCAAACAACAAAAATCATTGGTGGTGGGGGAGGTGCATCCGTATTAGTACCGTTTGTTGCAAAACAACTACAATTACAATATGAAAAAGCAAAACATGCTGAAGTTATTTCCTCTATCGGTGTTGCCTCATCAATGCTACAAGAAGAAATAGAACACACTCTAATTAATCCAACTCCTGAACAGATTAATCAAGCTAATAAAAAAATTCATGCTATAATGATTGGTAAGGGTGCAGTTCCTGAATCAATTGTAATTGATAGCCAGTATCTTCCTGACAGATCAATTTTAAGAGTTACGGCAATTGGAAATGTAGAACTTGACAGTGCTGAATCTACAAAAAATTTCTTTACGTTACAAGAAGCAAAGAGTAGAGCTAGTGAGATATTCCAAATTTCAGAAGAATTAACTGATCTTAGTTTTGAATCTGATCATTATATGGTGTTTTCTGGACATATTACAGAAAAACATCTTTTTAGTAAAAAACATCGTCATCCCTTACTGGTACTTGACAGATTTGGTAAAATGAAAAAATATTTGAAAAATGGAAAAATTTTTCAGGGTGGAAAAATATCTATCCTTGAAGAATTAGATGATTTTTTAGAGTCTAGAAATAATGACGTTGCTCCGCAAGTTTATCTGATCAATGATTTAAAATTAATTGATTATTCCATCTTGACTTCTTCTTCTCACATATTAAATGCAGTAAGACAAGAGTTGGATGAACACGAGCGGGCATCAATAATAATTGAATTGTAGAATTTAGATAAATTTTCATTTCAAATGATTCTATGTTTTTAGAATAGATTTCAAGAATTCACATACCCTTTAAATCAACATTCTCAAGTTAATGCACTAATGACAAAAGTTACAATATTGACACTTCTAATGACATCTGTTCTTCTGACGTCTACCTTTTCTCAAGTAGCATCTGCAGAATCTTATCAAGACAAGGCCGATTTTGCTTCTTCACTTGAGGAAACACTAGGACATTTTTGGGCTTTAGAACAAAATCTTGATGATAAAAATGCCGAGCTTGCATTAATTCATGCAACACATCCAGTTGCAGAATTGTATGATTCAATGAAACCTGTACTAAAGGCATCAGATCCTAATCTTGATGCTAAAGTCCAACAAACATTGATGGACCTACAGAACAAAGCAAACACCAAGGTATCACGAGCACAAGCTCAGCAAGCAATCGATGATGCAAAAGATGTTGTTGCAATAGCACGTTCAACTGTTGTTGGCGACTATCTCAGTAATGATGTAAACACAAAACTTGTTTTGATGAAAGTTTTACTTGATACATCAATAGCAGAATATGCTGAGGCAGTATCTGATGGCGTCATCGGTGAAATGGCTGAATTCCAGGATGGCTCTGCATTTGTATGGAGATCACAGCAGATTTTTGCTGAAATAGAATCTGATATTGATCATCATATGGTTGAAGAGATTGAAGAACTATACGAAGATCTTTGGGCAGCATATGATGTAAGAGCAGATCCTTCACAAGTAGCAATTATAGCTAATGGTATTATTCATGAGCTTGATGAAACTAATGAATCAAAAATAGAATTTGCTTCTTCACTTGAGGAAACACTAGGACATTTTTGGGCTTTAGAACAAAATCTTGATGATAAAAATGCCGAGCTTGCATTAATTCATGCAACACATCCAGTTGCAGAATTGTATGATTCAATGAAACCTGTACTAAAGGCATCAGATCCTAATCTTGATGCTAAAGTCCAACAAACATTGATGGACCTACAGAACAAAGCAAACACCAAGGTATCACGAGCACAAGCTCAGCAAGCAATCGATGATGCAAAAGATGTTGTTGCAATAGCACGTTCAACTGTTGTTGGCGACTATCTCAGTAATGATGTAAACACAAAACTTGTTTTGATGAAAGTTTTACTTGATACATCAATAGCAGAATATGCTGAGGCAGTATCTGATGGCGTCATCGGTGAAATGGCTGAATTCCAGGATGGCTCTGCATTTGTATGGAGATCACAGCAGATTTTTGCTGAAATAGAATCTGATATTGATCATCATATGGTTGAAGAGATTGAAGAACTATACGAAGATCTTTGGGCAGCATATGATGTAAGAGCAGATCCTTCACAAGTTGAAACACTTGCAGGTGGAATCATTCATGAAATTGATGAAATTTTAGGTGTTGAAGATGAAGGACATAATCTATTAGAATATGTCGAAAATATTCAAGAATTACTTGAACAAACAAAACTGGAATATAGTAATGGAGATAAGGATATGGCACTAAGTCTTGCCACAAAAGCCTATCTTGACAACTATGAATTCCTAGAAGCTCCTCTGATCGAATTGGGTCAAAAAGAACTCATGGAGGAAGTTGAAGTTATGTTAAGAGAAGATCTTCGAGGCATGATTAAAAATGGAGAGTCAAGCTCAAAAATCAATGCACAAGTAGATGCAATTCTTGAAAAAATGGATACTATTGGTACAGTTGTTCCAGAGTTTGGTACAGTTGCGATGATGGTATTAGCTGTTGCAATCATAAGTATAGTTGCAATTACTGCAAAATCTAAAATCAGTCTAAGAGTTTAGACTCTTTTTTTCTTTTTATTTGAATATATTCTGGTTTTTTAATACCTGTTTTTTTCATTTTGTAGTTTAGCTTTCCATACTCTGTTTCTAGGCTTCATTCTAAGTCTGCAGCCACAACAGGGACAAAATGGTCCATCATCCCAGTTGATAAATATTTCACAAATTTGGCATCTTTTCTGTCCTGAACCATATCTGGTTGAATTGGATGGTTTTTTTGCTTTGTATTGAAAGCACGTTTCTTTACATTCCATATCTATCCATGAATGTGAGTTTGAATTTGTTCAATACCTTGACAGCATTTACACTTTGTTGAAATTATCAATTTACATTTTGAACATTTTTCATTTTCTGTTATCTCACATCCACAAATTCTACATAATTCATTTTTTAGCGTCATTTTAAAAAAAATAAAACATATGTCAGTTATTTTGAAAGAACTGACAAAAGTGGCATTGCATCCCATTGGTACATTTCATAAGTCAGTATTCCTGAACAAATATTTTCATATTTTTTAAAAAATTCTTTTGCTTCTTGTTCTGTTGCTTCAAAAACTGCCATGGATGAAATCTGATTATCAAATGCCCCTGACCACATTATTTTTCCTTGTGATTGCCATTCATCTACTAGAGTAGATATCTGTGGAGAAATCATCTCAAGATCAATAGGCTTTGTTTCTTTTTGTATGCTACTTACTAATACCCAAGGCTTTATTTCTTGATTCATATTTTTTATTATATTTTTTTAATATTAAACATAATGATGATTTTATTTTTTTATTCTATCTGTTTGAAACTACATAATTTCTAAACTCTGAATCTACCATTTTGAAATATGAAAATATAATTTCAGACATTAATAATAACTTGATATCTTTAGTAGTGTTGGTCTTGTATTTGGTCTATCATTCCACACAAGTCATTCAAGACTAAATCATTGGAACAATTGGTATGCAATAGTCTTCATACTTACCCGACCAAGGAAGTATTTCTATTGGCACTTTTTGGTCAACATCCAGTTGTTTCAATGATTATTTTTTTAAAACTTAGAAAACAAATCCAAAATTAAGATATCTTTTTTTTAACGTATTTTTAGAATGGGTTTTATAAGAAATTAAATTGGACAATGAAAAATTAAACTCATGATGAGATCTAGCTTTTAATTTCAAATATATGAAAAACTTAATTCCTAGTTGTTTGTATGGATTATATCCTAAAAGAGAAAAATTATGACGCCTAAACTGAATCCAATCTCACAAGCAAAATATTCTGAAGCCCTTCGGGCCCATTATTTCCATTAGTTTTAAAATGAGCCAATTGAAAATT
>ERZ890510.2253-NODE-2253-length-11154-cov-4.568430_pt1 | contig 11154 bp, 7 predicted proteins | sample MGYA00521265_ERZ890510 | MGnify/ENA primary metagenome ERZ890510 (study PRJEB32303, sample SAMEA104408624) | aquatic metagenome | biome: Brackish water; feature: Chemocline; material: water | place: Baltic Sea | collected 2014-10-26T21:54:00 | depth 110 m ...
TCACATAAGATATTTTTTCCAACGCATATTCGCTAACATTAGGCGGCGGGTCGCCAATTTGCAGGAATCGCAGGGCCAATGCCCCCCAAATAACAAAATACAGTATAATAGATTCCACAATCGCCAACGCGAGAATAGATTTTGGAATATAATGCTTAAAAATTCTGATCATAAAAATACACTTTTAAAATAATAGCTCTACACAATACTAGGTCCTGAAATATCTCCTTAAGCTATTATCGATCCCTCCGTTGTTTTAACTTATTGTTATTATTTGATTATCGATATATCTATTCTATCATAGCAAAGTGAAAAATCTATTAAATATAAAGAACAATATAAAAAAATAATTCACTAAAAAAATACTTTTTTAATAATCAATTAAAGGTGTCCTATTATAAAGGGTCACTATATATCTTTGAGGCTAAATAAATATGAATGAAATGAAAATAACCCCCGTCATATTATCAGGTGGCTCTGGTACGCGCCTTTGGCCGATATCAAGATCGCTGTTCCCTAAGCAGCTTTTGGCCTTAACCTCTGAACTTACCATGATACAGGAAACAGTAGAACGTGTTAATGATGCAAATCATTTTAATGAACCATTATTCATTGCGGGTGAAGAGCACCGTTTCATTATCGCCGAACAATTAAGAATGATCGGCTTTGATAACACTAAAATTATTCTAGAACCCCAAGGACGCAATACCGCCCCTGCAGCCGCTTTAGCGGCCCTGTATATCCAAAAAACTGATCCTGACGGTTTAATGCTAATCATGCCCTCAGATCATGTTATTGCCGATAAAACTTCATTCAATGCCGCCCTTAAAATTGCTTATGATACGGCGGCGGACCAGAATTTATTAACGGCTTTTGGCATTATCCCCAATAAGGCGGAAACAGGTTATGGTTATATCAAACGGGGCAAAGCTATTAATGAAAATGGTAATTGCAATTATGTCGACCAATTCGTTGAAAAACCAGACGCTAAAACAGCCACAGAGTATCTTAATAGCGGCAATTATTATTGGAATAGTGGAATTTTCCTATTTCCAGTGGCATTATACCTAAATATTTTAGAAAAAAATGAACCAGAAATCTATGAGAGCTGTCTCAAAGCCATGGAAAAATCGGTTAATGATATGACTTTTGTCCGTCCCGACAAAACAAGTTTTCTATCTTGTCCATCAAACTCCATCGACTATGCGGTCATGGAAAAAGTCGATAACGCCGCAGTCGTCCCTGTTGATATGGGATGGAGTGATGTAGGCTCATGGACGGCTCTATGGGATATTGCCGATAAGGATATCAATGACAATGTTATCTCAGGCGATGTCATAGCGCATAAAAGTAAAAATTGTTTAATTAAATCAGAAGGCCCCGCCATTGCTACGATCGGATTAGAGGATTTGATCGTTGTTGCCACTAAAGATGCGGTACTGGTTTGCGATAAAAACAAAAGCCAAGATGTTAAAATAATCGTTGATAAACTTGCCCAATTAGGCCGCAAAGAGCATATTAGCCATACAGTGGTTTACCGACCGTGGGGTTCTTATCAATCGGCCGATGCGGGGGAACGCTTTCAGGTAAAACGCCTCATTGTTAATCCCGGCCAAATCCTATCTTTGCAAATGCATCATCACCGCGCCGAACATTGGGTCGTGGTTGAAGGTACTGCCGAGGTGACCATTGATGATAAAGTGCAAACCTTATCTGAAAATCAATCCTGTTATATCCCCATAGGATCAACCCACAGACTTCATAACCCTGGCAAAATCCCCCTTCATATTATTGAAGTTCAATCAGGTTCCTACCTTGGCGAAGACGATATCGTCCGTTTTGAGGATAACTACGGACGATCTTAAAAATTTCCTTTTAAATCTATCAATAGTATTTATTATTGCTTTTAATGACAAAAAGCTAAAATAAATTAGAGGAAATTTTTATGATTAGAAAATATATTATAGCGGCAACATTGAGTGCTTTAATGAGTACATCAGCCTTTGCCGCCTCTTGCCAAAAAGCAGACATCGTGCTCACAAACGGCGCAATATATACCGTCAATGATAACCAACCTCACGCTCAGGCTGTGGCTATGCTCGGCACTAAAATAATTTATGTGGGCGATAATCAGGGGGCAATCCGCTATTCATGTGACGATGCGCAAGTGATCAACCTAGACGGCAAAGCGGTTTACCCGGGCCTTATTGATGCTCACGGTCATTTAGCGGGAGTTGGCTTTCGTGAAGTATATTTAAACCTTCAAGGAATAAATAGTCTCAAAGAAATGTTAGAGAAAGTAAAAACATATGCCGACGCTAATCCTGATCTTCCGTGGATTAACGGACGTGGCTGGATCGAAAAAGTCTGGCCAGAAGCGCGCTTTCCAACCCGCCAAGACTTGGACGCCATAGTTCCAGACCGTCCCGTTTATTTAAACCGCGCTGATGGTCACGCGGCTGTTATCAATAGCGTAGCCATGAAGATGGCCAATATTACCGCTACAACCGTCGCGCCAAATGGAGGGGCTATTAATTTGGACGCGCAGGGTATCCCAACGGGTATGCTGATTGATAAAGCTATGAATTTGGTCCGACCTCTTATTCCTGCACCAACAAGAGAACAGACTAAAGAAGCCTTTCGCGCGGGGACCGAACGTAACGCCCGATTGGGTTGGACCGGTTTTCATAATGCTGGTGGCACTTATGATGAATTAAATATGCTACGGGAACTACGCGCTGAAGGAAAACTTCAACACCGGGTTTATCATGCTATTCGCCCTATGCTCTATGCTGATGATGCTGAAATATTATTCAAAAATGGTGGTGAAATTGATCCTGAACATTATGTAACGGCACGGGAGTTTAAAATCACCGTTGATGGCGCCCTCGGCTCACGCGGCGCGGCCTTCCTTGAGCCCTATTCTGATTACGACACCAAAGGACTAATGCGTTATAGCCCTGATGATTTAATGCCCCTACTGACCAGAGCTTTAAAAACGGGCATTCAATTTCAAATTCACGCAATAGGCGATGCGGCCAATCGCATGGTTTTAGATGCTTACGAACAAGCCCTAAACACAGTTCCAAAATCACAACGCGCCGTTCATAATCCGCGCTGGCGCATTGAACATGCGCAAAATATTCAACCCGATGACGTTAATCGTTTCATTGATTTGGATATATTACCTTCTATGCAGCCCTCTCATGCTATTGGAGATTTACATTTTGCCGGAAAACGCCTTGGTATAGAACGTCTCGGCAATGCTTATTTATGGCGTACTCTCATTGACAAAGGGGCTATTATCCCCGGCGGCACTGATCAACCCGTAGAAATTGGCGATCCGCGCATAGAATTTTACGCCGCTATTGCCCGTAAGGACTTAGACGGATTTTCCGCAGAAGGATGGCACCCTGAACTTAAAGTCAGTCGCGAGGAAGCCCTTAAAATGTTTACAATCTGGGCCGCTTATGCCTCTTTCGAAGATGATATTCTGGGCAGTATTAAGGTAGGAAAACTAGCAGATTTTAGCATTTTTGATAAGGATCTAATGACGATCCCAGAAGATCAGATCATGTCTTCCACCAATGTTATGACCATCGTTGATGGTAAGATTGTCTATCAAAAATAAACTTATTTAAACTGATAAAAGGCCGTTCAGTATAATCTGGCGGCCTTTTTTTGTGTCTAAAATTTAAAAAAAGCATTTTTATTGGTCAAAATTGCCGAATGTCATTGAAACATGACCCTAAACCGTCTTAGTCTTGTTACATTATAATAAAACGCGTTCACTATAATATATGAGGAAACCTTAATGATTAAAAAAACACTCTTAGCCACCGCAGCGGTGGTATTGCTTAGCGCATGCTCAGGCGAGCAAAACGCAAGCAAAACACAAAGCTGTAGCCCGGCCAGTATCGTGCTGACCAATGGTGAAATTTATACAGTCAATGAAAATCAACCCCATGCCCAAGCCGTGGCCATGCTGGATGACAAGATCATCTATGTGGGCGATGATGAGGGGGCCGAGCGTTATGCCTGCGGTGATGCTAATGTCATTGATTTGGCGGGTAAGGCAGTTTATCCGGGACTTATCGATTCCCATGGTCATTTAGCGGGCGTTGGCTTTCGTGAAGTGAACCTTAACCTTCAAGGTATCAACAGCCTCGCTGAAATGCTGAATGCTGTTAAGGCCTATGCTGATGCTAATCCTGATCAGACATGGATCTCTGGGAGTGGCTGGATTGAAAAAGTTTGGCCCGAAGCCCGTTTTCCCACCCGTCAAGATATTGATGCCATTGTCCCCGATCGCCCCGTCACATTACGCCGCGCGGATGGTCATGCTTTGGTCGCCAATACCATGGCGCTTGAAATGGCAAAAATTACCCCAAAAACTGAAAACCCTGTGGGCGGACATATTAATTTAGATGAAAATGGTCAATTAACAGGGATGTTGGTTGATACAGCCATGCGATATATATACCCCCTAATCCCCAAAGCGACCCGCGAGCAAGCGAAACAAGCCCTTAAAGCAGGAACCATAAGAAATACCCGCCTTGGTTGGACTGGATTTCAAAATGCTGGTGGCTCATATGATAATTTTGAATTGATGAAAGAACTTCACGCAGAAGGAACACTTTATCACCGCGTTTATCAAGCTATGGGTTTTGGCGAAAACTCAGAACGACTTCTTAAAGAAGGCGCACAGATTGACCCGACCCATTATCTAACCGTTCGTGATATTAAAGTGGTGATGGACGGTGCCCTTGGATCACGCGGTGCCGCCTTTATCGAACCTTACGCTGATTATAATACAAAAGGACTAATGCGTTATACTAAAGAAGAATTGATGCCCATGCTAATTGCCTCTCTAAAGGCGGGGATCCAAGTTGAAATCCATGCCATTGGTGATGATGCCAACCGAAAAGTTCTTGATGCTTATGAAGAAGCCTTTGCCGCCGTTCCTAAATCACAAAGAGCGGTCAATGATGTGCGTTGGCGTATCGAGCATGCGCAAAATATTCAACCCGATGATGCTGACCGTTTCATTGATCTAGATGTCATTCCGTCTATGCAAGCCTCACACGCTATTGGTGATTTGCATTTTGCTGAAAAACGCCTTGGCCAAGAACGTCTTGCCAACGCATACATCTGGCGTACGTTAATTGATAAAGGGGCTATTATTCCCGGTGGTTCTGATCAGCCCGTTGAAATTGGCGATCCGCGCATTGAGTTTTACGCCGCAGTTGCCCGAAAAGATTTAGACGGATTTTCCGCAGAAGGTTGGCATCCAGAGCTTGCGGTAACCCGCGAAGAAAGCCTTAAAATGCTAACTATTTGGGGCGCATATGCTGCTTTTCAGGAAAATGTCTTAGGCTCGATCGAAGTGGGAAAACTGGCTGATTTTAGTGTTTTTGACAAAGACTGGATGACAATTCCACTAGATCAGATTATGTCCTCTGAAAATGTTCTCACCATTGTTAATGGTGACATTAAATATCAGAAATAAAATATAAAACTTACAAAAAAAAGGCCGCTTAAAAAAGCGGCCTTTTTTATATCAAACTCTTGAAAACAATCTCATAGACATGCTTGGAAAGACCGTCTTGTTTTAGGATATCTTCTAGCGTTTGCACCATTAATTTTTGCCGTTGGATATCATAAGTTTTCCAACGGGTTAGTGGTTTGACAAGGCCTGCCGCTATTTGCGGATTGATTGGGTCTAGTTTTTTAATATTGGCCGCTAAAAATTGATATCCCCTGCCCGATTTATCATGAAACGATACTGGATTAAGTCCACAAAAGACGCTGATTAATGATCGGACACGATTTGGTGTTTTAAGGTCAAAATCTGCATGTTTATTTAAACTTTCCATTTGCTCAAGAATATCCTTTCTTTGTGATAATGCTTGGGCACTAAACCATTTATCAAGCACAAGTGGGTCATGGTGCCATTTTTGATAAAATTTTGTGATGACCGCCTCACGGTCCGGCGCATCACTATCGACAAGATAAGTAAAGGCCGCAATTTCATCGGTCATATTGCTAGCGGAATAAAATTGTTCGCTGCACAAAGCCATAATATCCGCATCAGCAATTTCCATAAGCAAGCCAAGAGCAACATTTTTAAGTCTGCGTCTTGCCACAGCTACGGCATTATATTGGTAGACTTCGTTAGTCTGGCATTCTTTATAAGCCTTGATCAAATCATCTTTTAAGGCCGACGCCATGCCTTGCAGCACCAATTTTCGCGCCTTATGTATAGCGTCCACATCAACCGGCGTTGAATGCTGACCAAGCACCCCTTCAGAGGGCACAACAAGCATTTCACCAATTAAGGCTTTATCTAAATTTTTATCATTCAAGCTTTTGGCCAATGCATCGATAAATTCTTGATCAAGCTCAACAGCATTATTATTTTTTAAATCACCCACTGCTTTTAATATAATTTGTGTGAATAGATCTTGGGTAGCTTGCCAACGATTAAAGCTATCTGTGTCATGACCGATTAGGAAAACCTGATCTTCACGGCTTAAATCAGTGGTCAAATTAACAGGAGCAGAAAAACCGCGCAGAATAGAGGCCACAGGCTTTATTGTGATATTATCAAAATCAAAAGTTTGTTTTTGTTTTTTCAAATCAAGTAACCATGTCCCCCCCTCTAACAAATCTTGACCTTTTGGGTCAAGCAGGCCAACAGCCACGGGAATATGCATATCTTGTTTATCACTTTGGTTAGGCGTATCTGGGATAGATTGTTCTAAGGTCAGGCTGTATTTTTTCGCGTCGCTATCATAATGACCACTGCTCGTGAGTTGAGGTGTACCGGCTTGGTTATACCATAGTCTAAATTGTTTAAGATCAACGCCTGAGCCATCTTCCATGGCGCAAATAAAGTCTTCACAGGTAACGGCTTGGCCGTCATGGCGTTTGAAATATAAATCCATGCCGCTTCGATATTTTTTCGACCCAAGCAGAGTATGGATCATTCGGATAACCTCAGAGCCTTTTTCATAAACGGTCATGGTGTAAAAATTATTGATTTCCATATAGGATTCAGGGCGCACCGCATGAGCCATAGGGCCGCTATCTTCGGCAAATTGATGTTGTCGCAATGTGCGTACAGCATTGATCCGTGTCACCGCCGGGCTTGTCATATCAGACGAGAATTCATGGTCGCGAAATACCGTCAATCCTTCTTTTAAGCTAAGCTGAAACCAATCACGGCAGGTTACGCGATTGCCGGTCCAATTATGAAAATATTCATGGGCAACCACCGCCTCAATGAAGGAATAATCCGTATCCGTTGCCGTTTCCGGCTTGGCGAGAATGCATTTGCTATTAAAAATATTAAGGCTTTTATTTTCCATTGCCCCCATATTAAAATGGCTGACAGCAACAATATTGAAAATAGTAAGGTCATATTCAAGGCCATAAACCTCCTCGTCCCATTTCATGGATAATTTAAGGGATGTCATCGCATGGCTACATTTATCAAGATCATCTTTTTCAGCGAAAATCCGTAAATCCACATCCACACCGCTTTTGGTGGTAAATTTATCTTCCAAACATGCAAGATCACCTGCAACAAGGGCAAATAAATAACAAGGTTTGGCGAATGGATCGTCCCAAACCACATAATGGCGCCCCTCTTTGGCGGTGCCGCTTTCAATATTATTACCATTTGAGAGCAATATGGGATATTTGCTCTGGTCGGCCTCTATCCTTACTTTATAGGTAGCCATAACGTCAGGACGGTCTAAAAAATAAGTGATCCGTCGAAAACCCTCGGCCTCACATTGGGTGCAAAACATCTTGTTGGAAATATATAAACCTTCTAAGGCCGTATTGGCGGCGGGATCAATATCATTTTTAATCAATAATTCAAATTGATCAGGCACATTTTCAATGGTTAATGTCTCATCACTTAATTGATAGTCAACGGCCTGCCCGTTGATATGGGCACTGATCAATGTAATGTGTTCACCGTCTAACACCAGCGGGCTATTGGCTACCCCTCGGCGCTTAATAACAAGCCGTGAGGTCACATGAGTGATATGGTCATGAAGATCAAAATCAAGATCAACTGTTTGAATTAAAAAATCTGATTTTTTATAATCTTTTAAATATATCGACTGCGGTTTTTCACTCACCACGGTAACATCAGCCATTATTTTACCTTCTTCATTTACTTTATTCTAACAACAACTGCCTTGATTAGGGTCTGTGGTCAATGCTTCTACACCTAATTTTGTTTCACGAGGTGTGCGCTCGGTCACACCACAGCAAGCAAAGGCGATATCCTTTGTTACGGCGATCTTCGGCTCAATGGTAACTATGTGATTGCAATAAGGCTCTGTGGTCATGGTTTTAAAGACTTGGTCGCTTACGGCAATGCGTTTTCCGCGCGGGAAAATGCGCCCGTCTTCGTCACTGACCTGTTTCCATGGGCCTTTATAGAGAACAGCCTGATTTTTATCGAGCTCGCGTTCTGGGCTTGCTTTATAAGCCAGCACCGTCATAGAGCGATATTCAATACCTTCGACGATTTGCCAAGGGTCATCATCGAATTTATCAATAGTGACACCGTAGAAGCCTACTTCTTCTAATAATTCGCCAAATTCACTTTCTTGAAAAGCACCAGAGATACAGCCGCTCCATAATTTTTGATCTTTTTTCAAATGTTCTGGGGATATTTCATCAGAAACAATATCCGAAATAGCAATCCGCCCTCCCACTTTAAGCACACGATACATTTCTTGGAATAATTGCTTCTTTTCTTGATCCGACACCAAATTAAGCACACAATTACTAACGATTATATCAATAGTATTATCAGCGACCATCGGCTTTTCTGCGCCGATTTCTTGGATCTTTGTTTTTAAGTCGGCGTAACTGGCACTGTCGGTTACGGGGTGGGATTTAAGATAATCATCAACAAGTCCCATATCGGTTTTAAGATCTTGAATATTGCCTTTTTTAAATTCTATATTTGAATAGCCAACGGCATCGGCGACAATCGGCGCGTTTCTGCGGGCTAAATCGAGCATATCATCGGTCATATCAACACCAATTACCCGTCCCTCTTTACCGACCACTTGCGAGGCGATAAAGCAAATTTTACCGCCGCCTGAGCCTAAATCAAGAACCACTTCACCTGGTTTTACATATTGCGATGGATCGCCGCAGCCATAATCACGTTCGATCACCTCTGCTGGAATGACTTTTAAATATTGAGCATTATAATTTACGGGACAACATAATTCTTCTTGTCGTTGGTTTGCCCCTTGGGCGTAACGATCCTGAACTGATGAGGTTATATTGATATCCATAGGTTTTCTCTCAATTAATAATTTAAAATATACCCTTAAAATAACGGCAAATATGATAAAGAAACAATCACTTTATTGTGATGTTTATAATATATGATTTAATATAGTATTTTTTTTGAGAATTGCTACTAGGCGGCTAAAAAGCGCTCCACTTGATCTACTAAATCTTTTAAATGAAACGGTTTTTGTAATAATTTTGAATTTTCAGGACGTTCACTTTTACGGTCCATAGCAACCGCGGCAAACCCCGTGATAAACATAACGGAAATATTAGGATACATTTTTGTTGCCCGACGCGCCAATTCAATTCCGTCCATACCCGGCATCACAATATCGGTAAGTAATAAATCAAAATTCCCGGTGGCTAAATGGGGCAATGCTTCAATTCCATTAGCTACTGAAGTAACTTCAAAGCCCGCTTTTTCAAGGGAGCGACACAGAAAAGAGCGCATAGTCTCATCATCTTCAGCCAATAAAATTCGTGCCACTATAAAAAAACCTTTTTATATTATTATTAATTAATACTATTCATATAGTCATTAGCTTTAACAATTCGTAAAGTTTGACAAAAAACAAGAAATTATACTCTATATGAAATTATATTCACTTAAAAAAGCACATAACAAAACAAATAACATTATTTATAACAGTCCTCATAGCGGGGAGAATTTTCCTGAGGAATTTTTAAAGTCGGTAAAATCAAGCCTGCATACATTAAAAACTTCCGGTGACAGCTTTGTCGATCAGCTTTTTGAAGACGCGCAAAATAACGGCTCTGTTCTTATTGCCAATCAATATGGCCGCAGTTTTATAGACACTAACAGAGAGGCCTATGAGCTTGACCCCACTATGTTTAGCGGTGAAATCACCAAACCCCTTAGCGATGAAAGCCAAAAGGTAAAATTAGGATATGGCTCTATTGCCAAATATTCTTATACAAGGGAAGATATATATAATGATAAAATTCCCTTTAACGAGGCGGTCAATAGATTGGAACAATATTATTTTCCCATCCATCAAACCCTAGAACAATTACTCAATGAACAATTTGATAAATTTGGTTATTCTTTACTGATAGATTGCCATTCAATGCCGTCTTACGGATTTATCGGCAGAAAAAAAGAGGCGTTTGACCAAGCAGATATTATATTAGGGGACCGTCATTCCAAAAGCTGTAATGGTAAGTTGACCGATTATATAACGCAACATTTTCAAAACCATGATTTAAGCGTCTCCCATAATATCCCCTTCGCGGGTGGTTATAATACGGATCATTATAGTGATGTCAGAAATAATAAACATGCCATTCAAATCGAGATTAAAAAATCCCTCTATATGAATGAAAAAAAGCGTTGTCCAAATAAATTTTTTAAACCCTTTAAAAAAATCATCGACGAGCTTACTTATCATCTTGATCAAGACATTCCACAGCTTTTATAATCAGCTTTAAATTTTTAAACCTACCAAATAAAAAAGGCCATCCTGAATTTCAGGATGGCCCAAGTTAGGGAGGAAATGCTCCTTAGAGCACAGCAGACGATCCTACACCAAGACCTCTGCTTTTAAATAGCCTACGCTAAACGAAATATATTGCAAGGCTAATTTTCCTTTTATTTTACAACAACTTAGCTTAAACATAAATATCACACTGTGTCTTTCTTGCAACAGTGGTAAAACTCTAATAAATGCTTATATTTCAATACACTAGCTTTAAAACAGCCGTTTTATAGTAAAAATGCCACAATTAACTTTTTTGCATTTTTTTATAAAAAACATGCATTTTGCCTATAAAAACAGAAAAAATAATCATTTTAGGCGAGGC
>ERZ890510.2254-NODE-2254-length-11151-cov-6.684841_pt1 | contig 11151 bp, 13 predicted proteins | sample MGYA00521265_ERZ890510 | MGnify/ENA primary metagenome ERZ890510 (study PRJEB32303, sample SAMEA104408624) | aquatic metagenome | biome: Brackish water; feature: Chemocline; material: water | place: Baltic Sea | collected 2014-10-26T21:54:00 | depth 110 m ...
AGTCCATGATGCGATGCGGGTAGGCGCGAATGTCGCCGCCGATCTCGACCCCGAACACCGGTTCGCCATCCCACAACCAATCGGCGTCACCGGCCGCGATGAACCGGGGATCGACCAGCGCCGGGATGCCATCCTTGGCGACGCCACCCCAGACGACCTCCTCAAGGCGCACCGTGCGTGGCGAGTCGGGGCGCAGGAAGGTCTGGAAGTTGGGATCGATCTGGGAGAGCAGCAGCGTCTTGAAGGTCGCGTAGCCGTCGAACGACGCGTAGGAGGCCTGGCCCTCGAGCCACAGCATCCACTGGAACCAGTCGGTGCCGATCGCCTGACCGGAGAATCGGCGCAGCGCCTCGGCGATCAAGTCGCCGTCGTCCGGATAATAGAGCATCAGGTCGATGAGAGCGCCCGAGACATCGGGCTTGCCACGGGCGATCAGGGCGGCGATTGCCGCGCGCCGCCGGTCGTCGTTGGCGGTGATGGCCGCGACCGCCAGATCGAGCGCCGCGCGATCGACCGCCGCGGCGGGACGGGGCGCGGCACCCACGGCCGCGGCGGCGAGCAGGAGTGACCGTCGGAGCATGGTGCGAGTGTGGGCCGTCGTGGCGGCGGCGGGTAGGCGATTCCCGTTCCGTTACGCTCGCGCGTCTTCACGATCGCTCGATGAGCGTCCGTCCTTTCACGCCGGTGACGTCACCGTCGTCTTGACCCGGTAGAGCGCGATTGGATTGTCCCAGAATGCCCTGCGGGCCAGTTCCAGGCCGAGTGTTCTTTCCACCAGATCGATGTCGGTGGATTGAAACGGCCGCGCCGCGCGGGTCGATGGAATGTCGGTGCCGAACACCAGCGCGTCGGGATTTCTGGCCGAGATGGCCTCCAGGGTCGCCGGCACGTCGAGCTTCACCCGCCCGAACCCGGTGGCTTTCACCTTGCAGCCGGCCGCGACCAGGTCGAGCAGGGCCGGCACGCCGGCTTCGGTCATGCCGAGATGGTCGATGGAGAGTTGCGGCAGCTTCGACAACCTGCCGACATGGGGCTTCAGTGCCGCGGCATCGGCATAGATTTCGGCGTGCCAGCCCGCCACCGAATGGACCCGGTTGGCCAATGCCACGATGTCGTCGACGCCGTCGATCCGGCCGCGGAAGAGATTGAAGCGCGCGGCGCGCACGCCCAACGCGTCGAGCCTGGCGATCTCCGCGTCGGGGCAGTCGCCGGGGATCTGCGTCACGCCGACCCAGCCGTCGCCGAGCTTGGGGAGGACATCCATCAGGTAGGTCTGGTCGTTGGCCTGGAACGAGCCGGAGACGATCGCGCCGGCCACGACACCGAGCGGCCGGGTCTGGGCGAGATAGTCGTTGAGCGGGAAGTTCGGCGGGTCGTAACCCTGGTTGGCGACGATCGGGAAACGATGGTCGATGATGTGGCAGTGGCTGTCGAACAGTCGGCGCCTGACGGGCTCGTCGATCCTTCGCTTCATCGTGGCCCCCCGTTTGACTACGGATTACCGGATCGAGGTCGTGGCGTCCTGACCCAGCGCGGCGGCAGAAGGCGCGTATCGAGGAAGAAGCGCGCGCTGTCGTTGGACAACCGCAACGAGCCGGGCAGCGGCACGTCATAGTCGCTGCGGAAGTAGATCTCGGCGCGCGTGGCGACGCCGGGGTCATCCTTCGTCTCGTGATCCAGAAAGCTGAGGAAGGGACAGGTGAAGGTACCCGACTCACCCGGTTCCAGCCCGGTGGCGCCGGTGTTGGTTCCGGTGGCGGCAAGTCGCACGTTGGTTGCCGCGATCAGGGTCGGCGCGATCGGCTCGGCGCGCACATGGGCGAGAACGCAACTGATGTTGAGGTTGGCGAGTGGGAACCAGGCATCCTTGTTCTCGACCCGGAAGGTGACGTCGAAGGGCGAGCCCGCCGTCACGTCTTCCGAGGAGTAGCTCGGCGCCGGCCTCAGCAGCCACACTCCCGCCGCAGCGCCGGCAACGATAGCCATGACGATCACGGCGCGCAGCATCTGGGCGAGCGACTGCGCGCCGCCACGCGCCATCGTCAGCAGTTCCTGCTGCAGGCTCGGGGGCGGCCTGGAGGATCTGGCGGGAAGTGGCTTCCTCGAACTCGTCGCCGGACGTGCGGACGGGCTCTTGCGGGGCCTTCTGGTTGTCGTCTTCTTCGTCGCCATGGTAGCCGGTCTGCCTCGATTCCCGGACACCATGCCATCGTTGCGGCGCGCGGCGATACCGGCATTTCCGGAATCGCGAACAAACTCCACTGTGCTGCCAAAACGAAACCCGGCACACTCGCCGGCATATGACGGACTCCCTCAAGGTGGGCCTCGCCCAGCTCAACCCCAAGGTCGGCGATGTCGCCGGCAACCTCGCCAGGGTTCGCGCCGCCCGCGCCGAGGCGAAAGCACAAGGCGCCGACCTGGTGCTCTGCGCCGAGGCCGTGCTTTCGGGTTATCCGGCCGAGGACCTCTGGCTCAAGCCTGCCTTCCAGGCGGCCTGCCGCGACGCGGTCGAGGCGCTGCGCGCCGACACGCTGGACGGCGGCCCGGCGCTGTTCGTCACCGCGCCCTGGGCCGAAGACGGCAAGCTCTACAACGCCATCCTCGCGCTCGACCAAGGCGAGATCCTGGGCAAGCGCTACAAGGTCGACCTGCCGAACTACGGCGTGTTCGACGACAAGCGCGTGTTCAGCCCCGGTCCGATGCCGGGCCCGCTGGTGTTCCGGGGCGTGCGCATCGGTGTGCCGATCTGCGAGGACGTGTGGACCCCCGACGTCGTCGAGTGCGTGGCCGAGACCGGCGGCGAGATCCTGCTGGTGCCCAATGCCTCGCCCTACGAAGTCGGCAAGACCGACCTGCGCGTGCAGCTCGCCGTCCAGCGCGTCGTCGAAAGCGGCCTGCCGTTCGTCTACCTCAACCAGGTGGGCGGCCAGGACGAGGTGGTGTTCGACGGCGGCTCCTTTGTCCTCGGTGCCGACCGCCGGCTGAAGGCCAAGCTGGCCTCGTTTGTCGAACAGGTGACGACGGTGGAGTTCCGCCGCAACGGCGCCGGCTGGGAATGCCAACCGGGCCCGATCGCACCGGAGATGGCTGGGATCGAATCGATCTACCGGGCGATGGTGCTGGGGCTCGGCGATTATGTGAACAAGACCGGCTTCCCCTCGGTGGTGATCGGCCTGTCGGGCGGCGTCGATTCGGCGTTGACCGCGGCGGTGGCGGCCGATGCGCTGGGGCCGTCGCGGGTGCACGCCATCATGATGCCGTCGCCCTACACCTCGGCGGAGTCGCTGGAGGACGCCGCGGCCTGCGCCCGCGCCATCGGCATCAAGTACGATATCGTCAGCATCGAGCCTGCGATGAAGGCCTTCCGCGCCATGCTGGCGCCGCTGTTCGGCGACCGGCCTGCGGACGTCACCGAGGAGAACATCCAGGCCCGCGCCCGCGGTGTCACCCTGATGGCGGTGTCCAACAAGCTGGGCGGCATGGTGCTGACGACGGGCAACAAGTCGGAAATGGCAGTGGGCTACGCCACGCTCTACGGCGACATGAACGGCGGCTTCAACGTGCTGAAGGACGTCTACAAGACCACGGTGTTCGAGCTCTGCAGGTGGCGGAACCGGCAGGGCACGGTGATTCCCGAGCGCATCCTCGCCAAGCCGCCGTCGGCCGAACTCCGGTCCGACCAGAAGGACTCCGATTCGCTGCCGCCCTATCCGGTGCTCGACGCCATCCTGAAGGGGCTGATCGAACGCGATCTCGACGCGGCGACGCTGGCCGCCGAAGGGCACGATCCCGCCCTCGTCGACCGCATCTGGCGCCTGCTGGAAGGTGCGGAATACAAGCGCCGCCAGGCGCCGCCCGGGGTGAAGATCACCTCGCGCAACGTCAGCCGGGAACGCCGCTACCCGATTGTGAACGGATTCAGGGGCTGACACACATACGGCCCGCGCGCGGCCTGCGTTGCCTCAAGCGTTTCCCCGGATACTGGCCGCGCCTTGCACGATCGGAAATGCCGCGAAGGCAATCTGGCCGGCCAATCCCAACAGGACCGGCATCTGCCGATAGTACTCCAGATGGTCGGACAGTGTGCGCCCGAAGCCGAAAATCGAGATGCCCATCTCGGCGATCATCAGCATTGCGAATGCAAGTCCGCCCATGACCAAACGGGCGCTTGAGGCTTTCGGCACCTCCAAGCGCGCAATGACCCAGCGGCACGACCGCCACGAGACGGCCAGCATGACGGGGAGTTCGAGCAGGACGGCGACGCTTTCACCAAGTCTCGGGGCCAGAGCCAGGACCCGCACCGCGCCGAGCACGAAGCCCGCCGCGAACACCATGGTAAAGTAGGCAAATCCGGCGACCGCCGAACGCGAAAGAGACCTGCACGCCATGTCAACCGCCTCGCTTATGGCTCTGCATCGGGCAGCTTTTCTCGCTGTGTGGATGTCCGCCTTGTGCTGCATCAATCCTTCTGCCGGATCGCGCGTGTAGTCTCATGATTGCGGCTTGGGGCGATTCAATTCCCTGACATGAGACGCGGTGCTGGAAAACCAAATCAACGCTCGTCGCTGACCGTAGGTGCTGGCTATGGACCATCGGAACATTCTGTTGGGAATGAATGCTACGGCAGCCGCCATGATTGCGAACTCGGCGTTGGTCAGGAGCGAACGGCCGCCGTTGCTGCATCGGCCCATCCGGGCGGTTGCCGATCCGTCATGAGCGGTATGCTTTCGTTGTTGGCGGCCGGAGCGGTCGCCGCCGCGGTCGCGGGCATGCTGGTCGTTGTCGCCTACAGAGACGAGGTTGGTCGGGCACGAACCGTTGCCCACAGAGGCGGCCGGAGTGCATGCACGACGGCTGGCCCGATCGAGTACGCCGAAAAAGGCACCGGCATGCCGCTGCTCTCCATCCACGGCGCCGGCGGCGGCTATGACCAGGGGCTCGCCAATGCCGCCGAGCTGGTCGGCGACGAATTTCGCATCATCGCGCCGTCCCGCTTCGGCTATCTCGGCACGCCCATCCCGGTGGAGGCGTCACCGGCCGCGCAGGCCGATGCACATGCGGCGCTTCTCGCCGAACTGAAGGTCGACAAGGCCGCCGTCGTCGGCATCTCGGCCGGCGCAAATTCGGCGCTCGAACTGGCGCTGCGCCATCCGGACAGGGTCGCTGCACTTGTTCTTGTGGTCCCGGCCACCTATGCCCCAGAAAGCGCGGTCACGATCGAGGGAAGCCGCGGCAGCCGGTTCGCGTTCCGGCTGGTCAATACCGGGGGGGATTTTGCCTGGTGGATAGTCGGAAAGATTGCCCCTTCGGTGTTGATCCGCTTCGTCGGTGTGCCGCCCGAGGTCTTTGCCGCGGCACCGAAGGCCGCGCAGGAACGTGTGATGCGGATCGTCCGGAGCATCCAGCCGCTTTCGCGGCGCTTCCCCGGGGTCAGCATCGACAGCAATCGCGCTCTCGATCGCTTGGCACTGGAGAGGATCGAAGCACCGGCGTTGGTCATTTCGGCGCGGGACGATCTGTTCAATACGCTGCCGGCAGCGGAGTTCGCGGCCGGCATCATTCCCAAGGCAAGGCTGGTCGTTCTCGACAGCGGAGGGCACTTGCTGGTCGGCCGTGAGCGGGAAGTGCGCGCTATGGTCGGCGATTTCCTGGCCGGGGTCAGCGTGGGCGCGGCGCGCTCTTGAGCGCCGCCCGGGGTGAGATCGCCTCGCGCCAATGTCCGCCGGCAATGCCGCTATCCGATCGTGAACGGATTCAGGGGGTAAGGGGGGGGGCTACCTAAAGGCGCCGGTTTGGGACAATGTACCGGCGCTCGCGCGACCGCACGCACAGGCTGGGATCAGTGCTCGAAACTTATTTGTTTGATCATCCGGAAACCAACGAATCCCGTCTCCTCGATGGATGGTCATACTTCTGGGCGTCGCTGTTCGGCCCGCTGTATGTTTTGTTTCACGGCTTTCCGCTGCTCGCCCTGCTGATGGTTCCCATCGGCGCGGCCATTGCGTTTGCTGCGTTCGTTGGCTTTTTCGTCGTAGACGCATTCCTCAGTTCGGGCATCGCCAGCATCGTCGCTCTCGCGGCGATGATCGTCGCTGCGTTGACGGCCCAGGGGATCGCCGGCATCCAGCTTCTGCGCGTCGGCTATCTGCGGCGCGGCTGGCGCGGGGGATACTAGGCGGCGCGTGCCGTCGTTCGCTTGCAGTGTTTGCGGCTTTCATGCAATTTGAACTTGGTTTGCGCCGGCGATTCCCGTGCTAGAATTCTGTCGTTCAGATCGCCAGATCATCGACGATTTTCAGTTCGGCGCAGGATGAGTATCATCACGTTCAGGGAACCGGTGGCAGGACCCACCACCGTCGAGAAGCGTATCGATATGGAGGCTCGCCGGCTGCTTGCCAGCGAGAGTGGTCGTTTGTTCAAGCTCGCCAGCGGCCGGCTTCCCGATGAGCCCGATGACCAGCGCAACTACGCCCGATTCATGATCCGTATGGTCATGCTCGATCCGCACGCGTCCGCCATGACGCGGCTGGTGATTGCCCGCGCCAACGAAATCTCAATGGGCTTGGCGGAATTTCCGGCACTCCGCCGCCGCCGCACATCGACCCAGGTCGGCTAGTCCCCAATCTACTTTCAGCCAGGCGGAAGCGAACACGCGGGCTTCGTTCACAGCATCTGACGATTCAATTGACACATAAAGCCACCATGCCGGGCGGTCCCGGCATGGGCCGCCTCTTCGTTTTGCGGGATGCGACCGGCGCCCGCGCTTCCGATTTTCCGCAATTGGACATCCGCTGGCATGGCTGCAGGCGCCTCAGTCGACCACAGGCAGGTGAAACTCGACCGACGTCCCCAGTCCCCGCCGGCTGTGGATGTTCAGGACACCGCCGGCAAGATGCGCCGCGCCTTCGGCCAGGCTCAGTCCCAGGCCGACGCCGTGGCCCGGTTCGCGGGTGGTGAAGAACGGTTCGCAGGCCCGTCGCCGGGTCTCCTGATCCATGCCGACGCCGTGGTCGGTAACGGCCACGACGACGGCACGCTTTCTCAAGTCGCGGCGGGCGTTGTCGAGTGTCGTCGACAGGCGGATGGCGCCGCCTTGCGGCATCGCCGCCTGCGCATTGGAAACGAGTTCCCGGACCGCTTCGCTGAAGAGTTGCTGGTTGATGTGAACCGCGACGCCGGGCACGGCGAGATCGAGATCGAGGTTGTAGCGGCCGGCGCCACCGGCTTGCAGGTCCTGGCCGATCGCCCGGATGGTGGGGTCGATTTCCACTCTTCCGAACGCCGAGTGGCTGCAATTGGCATAGATCATCAGCCGGCGCATCAGGCCGGCGGCGCGCTCGGTCGCCGCGATGGTGCGTCGTGCGACCCCGTGCATTGAATGCTGAGGCCCCAGATCATCGCACAGGGTCTCGGCGCCGCTCAGGATCACCATCAGGATATTGTTGAGGTTGTGGGCGAGCCCGCCGGTGAGCTGGCGCACGGCATCGTGCCGCTCGAACTGGCGTGCCTGTTCGGAGTCCGGCAACGGCCTCGACTCCCGGCGCAGAACTTCGGCAATATCCGCCAGTACTTCGGCCTTCACCTGGCCGGCGCGGATTTCCTTTTCGAGGTCCCGGACTTCGGACACGATCAACCGGGCCGGCAACCGGGCCGGAAAATGGCTGCCTGCGTCGTGTCTGGCATCATTGGAGCCTCCGACGTCATTTGGAGGGAGATGGCCACAAGACCTAGCCCAACGGTAGGATTTGGGCTGTTCACTATGGGACTGTTCAAAATGATACAGTCGCATTCCCAGTTGTGCGCCAGAAGCTTCCGGTTCAGAATTCGGCATTGAGCAGCATGGAACGCTCCTGCCTTGCCTGAACCCGATCGCGGGAGTTGAAGGTAATGGTGAGTAGACCAAAGGCTGTGCCGAAGGCAAAGCCGCGGACGAAGCCGGCGGCGAGAACGCGGGCGCGGGCGAAAGCGCCCCCCCCCCCCATTTAGCGCCGAGGCGTTCGTCAGTACGGTCGGTGCCGGCCGGACGAATGCCAACTGCAAGCCTCGCAGCTACATCTTCCGCCAGGGCGCCCGGTGCGAAGCCCTCTTCTACGTCCGCAAGGGCCAGGTCGAACTCAGCGTCGTTTCCAAGGAGGGCAAGGAACGGGTCGTCGGCATGGTCGGGCCGGGGTCATTCATCGGCGAAGGATGCCTCGCCGGCCACCCGCTCTACCTGGCGTCGGCCCGGGCGCTCACCGATGCAGCGGTGGTGCGCGTCGAGGCGGCAACCATGATCCAGGCGATCCAGGACCACCCGGAAATGGCGAAGCTGTTCATCGCCCATCTTCTGCAGCGCAACGACCAGATCGAATCGGACCTGATCGACCAGCTCTTCAACTCCAGCGAAAAACGTCTCGCCCGGCTCCTCATCATGCTGTCCCAGGTCGGCACGCAAGCGAACCTGAAAACGGTGGTCGCGCCGATCAGCCAGGAAACGATGGCGGCACGCGTCGGCACGACGCGATCGCGGATCAACTATTTCATGAACAAGTTCCGCAAGCTCGGCCTCATCGAATACAACGGCGAACTGAAGGTCCACTCCTCGCTGCTCAATGTGATCCTGCGCGAATAGCCGCCCGCAGGCGGCGCGACCTCATCCGGCGCTTCGAACGCGCGCCGGGAACCGAGTCCCGTTTTGAACAGACAGGCATGGACGCCTGGCGCATGACACCTGCGGACATGGTGTCCTGGTGCGTACGATGCACACCTCCATCATCACACGGAAAAATCTGGCGTTTCGCAAGCTGGCGTTCACTGTGGGCGGTGAAAGCCGGCTCGGTCGGTTGCCGAAATCTCCGGTCCATGAAGCGGGCACGGTGCTTCTGGCAATGCCGCAAAACGTGGGCGCCCCCGGCCCCGTAGTCATCAACGCCTTGTGCCGTGTTGCCTGCGGACTGGCCAAACACCTTCCGCCGCAGCAGGCGCAGACTCTCGTTTCGATGAGGTTGGCCGCCTACAATCTGGGTGGACGCCTTGCCTTGACGGAAGCCGGCCGCCAGCAGCTCAAGGGCCGGAGCACCGCGTCGCCATCGATGCGCTGACTGACAATGCGCTGACCGACGGCTGTCGCGGTCCTGGCGCCGGCGTCACAGGCTGAACAGGCGGCCGTATCTTGCCACTGGCACCTGCACGCCCGACAGCCGCAGGCTGCGCGCAAGCGGCGCGGCGCGACCTCACCAGGCGCTGCGAATGGTGCCGGGAATCGAATCCAGATCTGGCTGGACAGGCATGGGCGCCGGGCGCAAGAAACCAGCGGACATGGTGTCCTGGGGCGAACCATGCACACCTTTATCACCACACGGAAAGGCATCGCGTCTCGCAAGCTGGCGATCACCGCGGGAGGTGAGAGCGAGCGGTGCCGGTTGCCGAAATCTCCAGCCAGCGAAGCGGAGCCAACTGACCGGGCGGGTCTCTCCCGCCAGGCACGGATCGGCAAGGAACAGCGGCGGCGGCGTCCACCGATGCTGCCGGGCGCCGAAGTCCCTGACCCCGTGGTCGCCAATGCCTTGTGCCGCGTTGCCCACGGGTTGGCCAAACATCTTCCGCCAAAGAGGGCGCAGATGCTCATTTCCTTGAAGCTGGCCACTTACAACCTGGGCGGCCGCCTCACCCTGACGGAAGTCGGCCGGCAACGGCTCAAAGCCTGGGATACCGGGCCGCACTCGGTGCACTGACTGCCGATAGGCTGAGCGACGGCTGTCGCGGTCCGTGCGCCGGCGTCACCGACTGAACAGGCGGCCATACCCGGCGACCGGTGCCCGCACGCCCGACAGCCGCAGGCAATGCCACAGGCTCGCCTGGTTGGCCGAGACCACCGGCCGGCCGAGGTCGTGCTCCAGCGTCTCGAGGATCGCCACGCAGCGAAAGCCGGTGCCGGCGATCAGCACGCCGTCGGCCGCGGCCGGGCAGGCGGCACGGATCTGGGCATGGAGCGGTTCGACCTCCTGCTCGAAGCCCATGCCGTGGCCATAGAGATCCTGGGGCGGCAGGTCGCGCCACTTGCCGCCGGGATCCATGCGCAGATGACCGGCCGGTTCCAGACCGTGAGCGGCATAGTAGCCAACCGCGGCCTTGACCGTGTCGTCGGGAAACCACGGCGGCAGCACCAGGAACGGCCGCTGCACGCCCGACGCCCGCAGAGCCGCCATCGTATCGAGGCCGTTGGTCGTGGCCTTGGCGCCCTTGCCCAGAACGCCGGTGCCCAGCACCGCGGCGAGGGCCGACGCGGTGGCCTCGTCCCAGCCCTTGCCGCCGACCACGCTGCTGGTGGTATGGCCGAGCACGACGGCCGTCAGCCGCATGGTGGCGAATTGCCTGGCGCCTCGCAGCAGATCGTCGGCGAGATCGACGCCGGTCTTGTCGGCCTGCCAGCGCGCCCACGGCGCACCCGCCGTCACCCGCGCGGCATGCACCGACACGCCGTCGGGTGCCATCGCTCCCCATTCGGCTTCCGGCACGGCTTCGCTGCCGACGATGAACATGCCGATCCGGGCCCGCCAGCCCCAGTTGTCGTTCTTGAGTGTCGTGTCCTTGGTCATGGACGGCAGAGTGGACAGGCGGGGCGCGGAAGGGAACGGCGAATTTGGCCTTTTCCGACCAAGCGAGAGATAGCAGGATTGTCGTCGCCTTGACCAAAGAAGGGTGGTCTATCGCCCCTGTCTGGGAAGACGCCATTCGAAACCAGAAGCCCGTTGAAAAGAACATGGCAGGATTGAAATAAGATATTTGCAGGTTTGGACGGAATCGTCCTATAAATCCGCTATCGTCGCACGAGGCCTGTCTTCGAAGGCCGGGCCGCCCGGTTGCTTTCCGGGACGGCAGACCGAGACGATAATTGGCCATGCCCCGCCCGGCGCGCCCGCCGGGTCAACTCCTTCGAGGACAAGGGGAGGTCCCGCGGTCTTGAGCCGTGAGTAGCAAGCAAAGGCCATCCCCGCCGACGACCCGTCCGGCAGGTGGGGTGGACCGAGGTGCGGGCAACGCATCCAAGAGCTGTTTTGACGGTCGTCTGCGGCTGCCCGAGGTGGGGCCGCAGGGTCGGATTCTGCTCGATGCCACAGGTGGGCGCTCAACCTGTGTCACAACATTTGTCTCAACTTGGTGTGACACCTT
>ERZ890510.2255-NODE-2255-length-11146-cov-4.214138_pt1 | contig 11146 bp, 12 predicted proteins | sample MGYA00521265_ERZ890510 | MGnify/ENA primary metagenome ERZ890510 (study PRJEB32303, sample SAMEA104408624) | aquatic metagenome | biome: Brackish water; feature: Chemocline; material: water | place: Baltic Sea | collected 2014-10-26T21:54:00 | depth 110 m ...
TGGTTCTCCGGTTATTCGCCAGACCTAGTAGCGACAGTCTGGGTAGGTTTCGACGATAATTCGATATTAGGCCGCGACGAATATGGCGGCTCGTCTGCTCTACCAATATGGATTCAATTTATGGGAGAAGCACTGTCCGAAAAACCCATCACTGTAAAGCGCCAGCCAAACGGTATCGTTAGGATTAAGATTGATTCTAAGACTGGAAAAAGAGTGGCTCCTAACCATCAAGGTATTTACGAGTTTTTTAAATCTGAAAATGTTCCCGTTGCGCCGGATGACGGAAACTCCGCAACTGAGACTGAGCAGCAACCACTGCCTGATGATTTGTTTTAGATAATCAATCAAAATACTGATGATGCCCATTGGGGTGGTTAATTAAATGAGATTCAATGAATGAATATAGATTGGCAAAGCATAGATACGGTACTTCTGGATATGGACGGGACTCTGCTTGACCTGCACTTTGATAATTTTTTCTGGATGGAGCATCTACCCAAGCGTTATGCTGCTCAGAACCAAGATAGCAACCAAGACCTCATCGCTTCTCTGCGCCAACAGCTATTTGACAAACAGGGTACCCTTGAATGGTATTGTACTGACTACTGGTCCAGGCAATTAGGTCTCAATATTATCGAGTTAAAACGAGAGATAAGTCACCTTATTAACGAGCGACCTCAAGTGCTCAGTTTTCTAAAAGCATTAAGAGCCAATAATAAAAAATGCCTGCTGATTACTAACGCTCATCCAGACAGTATTGCATTAAAATTTTCAGTCACCCGCATTGAACCCTTATTCGATAAGGTGATTTCCTCTCATCAATATGGGCATCCAAAAGAGGCACTCGAATTTTGGCTTCGACTCCAAGAAGAGTGTCCATTTGATCCAGAGAGAACCTTATTTATTGATGATTCTGAATCTGTGCTTCGTGCCGCGAAGGATTATGGCATTGTCCATTTACTCAGCATTAAAAAGCCTGATAGTCAGCGAGAGACTAGTCCGTCTAAGCAATTTAAGTCCATTGGTGACTTTGCCGAAGTCCTCAGCCTAGAGGTTGCCAATAGCCATGGTTAAGGTGCGACTTGATAAATGGCTATGGGCTGCTCGTTTCTTTAAAACTCGCGCAATCGCTAAAGCAGCCATCGAGACCGGAAAAATCCACATCGACGGTCAAAAAGCTAAGCCTAGTAGGATGATTGAATCAGATAATATGCTTACGATTCGACAGGGCGACACCGAAAAAACTGTACAGGTTATCACCACATCTGAACACCGAGGCGGCGCCCCTGAAGCACAACTCCTTTACCAGGAAACAGCGACTAGCCTTGAAGCTAGAGAGAAAAAGTCCGCGGAGCAACGCGCCTTTCATGGATCCACGCCGGCGTCGACTCGCCCAAATAAAAAACAACGTCGCCAAATCCATCGTTTTATAAAAATTTAGAATTACTGCACTGCAATCATGAAGTACACTACCGCCCCTATGAAAGATCGAGACACTCTGCAGCGATTCCTTTTTGATGGCACAGACACTAGAGGTGAAATAACCACCCTGGCGTCGAGCTATCAAAATATGATCGTCTCAAAAAATTATCCGACTTCAGTCACTTTACTCTTTGGCGAGTTTTTGGCGGCCGCCAGTCTGCTCAGTTCCTCGCTTAAGTATCCAGGCATTGTCAGCATACAGGCGTCGGGAAACGGCCCAATATCAATGATCATGGCTGAATGTAGTCATGGCCAAAAGTTGCGCGGAATCGTGCGGGGTAATTTTGATAATCTTACCTCTGAGCAGCAGAGTACGCGACAAGGCGTTCCAACCCTCCTAGGTAAAGCCACACTCGCCATTACCGTAGAGCCTGAGAACAGCAAGCGATACCAAGGCATTGTGCCAATAGAAAATGATGAGTTAAGTGCTTGCCTTGAATATTACTTCGACCAATCTGTGCAGCTACCCACGAAGATAAGACTCGCCTCCAGCGAAACCTGCGCAGCGGGAGTCTTGATTCAGCAGATGCCTAGTAGTCAAACGGTGATTGAGCAACAACATGAATGGCAGCATCTGTGCACATTATTCAGCACTATTAAATCTAGCGAGCAACTTGAGCTGTCGCATAATGATCAATTATATCGGTTATTCAACGAAGAGAACGTTCGGCTATTTGATGCTCAAATATTGTCGTATTTTTGCAGTTGTTCAAGGCATAGAACAGAGCAAGCATTGGTCTCACTCGGCATTGAAGAATTGCTTGGAACATGTGAAGAACAGGGTCAGGTATTAATAACCTGCCAGTTTTGTGCTGAACAATACGAATTCACCGAAGACCAGATAACGGCGATGTTTAGTCAGAGTAAAACCGTACTGCACTAGTCCTACCGCTTAGCGCTAAACCAGCCCCAAGGCCAAATTCCAGACAGAAAATCACACTGCTCTGGCTGTCTGACATTGAGTTATCTTACCCTAGGTATGGGACAGGAAACTGGGGTCGGAACGACGATCTGCGCCCTGCTAAGGGGCTTTTTACTTGCTGTTAACCAAAATGTAGTCAATCGCTGATTTAACTTCGTCATCACTGCAAGTCATACAGGTACCTCGTGCGGGCATTGCGCGAATGCCATTGATCGCATTTGCGTACACGGTTTCAATACCCTGCTCTAATCGTGAAGCCCAAGCGCTTACATCCCCATACCTTGGAGCACCGGCAACGCCAGAATTATGACATGCCATGCAGTTGGTACTGTAAATGTCATCACCAGATCGGCCAGACACTGAGCTCGCCGCTGAGCTAGATGAAACCACCTGACCCTCCATTACAACATAACCCGCTGGAGCTATACGTTCAGCGACCTGCTGTTCTTGGTTAGCTGTCAACGTCAAGCCTTCATCATTACTACTGCAACCCCACAATAGCAGGCTAGTAGCTACAAAGACTAAAACCAGGTTCGGTTGGCTCATAAGGGACTCCAGTGAAGTTCAATCACAATGATAAATATCGAATTAGATCACCAATCGAGTTGGCGCTCAGGATGGGCGATAGTATACATGGGTAAATATGAATTCTCATCACCTAGCCCAAAAAAAATGGATTATTGGTGTTCTAACCCAGTGGTCTAATACCCACAGTAGTGCGCAACACTGACATGAAGTCTTGGCTGTGCTGACGAGCTTTTTTACCCCCATCCTGCAGAATACTTTCTACGCGAGAAGGGTTTTCAAGGAGCTCTACATATTTTTCCCGAGGTTCTTGTAACTGCCCATTGATCAACTCAAATAATTGCTTTTTGGCGTCTCCCCAAGCAATACCATTAGCAAAGGCCAATCGCATTTCCACGGTCTGCTCAGATGACGCAAAAGCCTGCCAAATTTGAAATACCGTTGAATCATCTGGATCCTTTGCTTCACCCGGTTCCAAAAGATTCGTTTTGATTTTGTTAATATGCTTTTTAAGCTGTTTTTCAGTCAGAAATAGCGGGATGGTATTACCATAGGTCTTGCTCATCTTGCGCCCATCAAGACCCTGCAGAACCGCAGTATCTTCATCAACCTGGGCACTAGGAAGGGTAAAATAATTTCCATAATGATGATTAAATCTCTGAGCAATGTCTCTCGCCATTTCTACATGTTGAATCTGGTCTCGTCCTACTGGAATCCTGTGCGCATTAAACATCAATATGTCAGCGGCCATTAATATCGGATAACTGAATAAACCCATAGTCACTTTAGAATCGACATTCTCGCCAGCTTCTTCATTGGCCTGCGCCGCACCTTTGTAAGCATGGGCTCGGTTCATTAAACCCTTGGCTGTCATACAAGTAAGCAGCCAAGTTAGTTGGGGTATTTCGGGAATATCAGATTGGCGGTAAAAGGTCACCTTATCCGGATCTAAACCCAACGCCAGCCACGCCGCGGCGATTTCCAAAGTAGATTGATGAACCCTATCAGGATCTTGGCACTTAATAAGCGCATGGTAGTCTGCTAAGAAAAAAAACGAATCAAAGGTACCGGTTAGGCTAGCTTCAACGGACGGCCTAATCGCGCCTACGTAGTTGCCTAAATGGGGCGTGCCCGAGGTGGTAATCCCAGTTAAAATACGTTTTTTACTCATAAATAATCTGCCATATTGATTCGAGCCCTAAGATAGTAGATATACAGGGTTACTCAAGTTCTACTGTTATTGCTTCAGCTTTATTGAAAAATTCGAGTAACACTTTGGTTAAACGCAGGGGATCATCAGCGCCCGTCATTTCTCGACAGGAGTGCATAGCCAACTGCGGAATGCCCACATCTAGGGTCGGCACGCCAATCCTCGCAGAAGCAACCGGCCCTATTGTACTGCCGCAACCGAGGTCATTGCGAGACACAAACGTCTGAACTGGTATCTCTAACTCCGCGCAGATTTGTCTGAACAAGCTAGAGGTAAGGCTGGTTGTAGCGTAACGCTGCTTTACATTGACCTTAACTACTGGACCGCCGTTTAGTTTAGGCAGGTGTTCACTATCATGCTTATCTGGGAAGTTTGGATGAGCCGCGTGGGCATTATCACAAGATATCATCAAGGAGCGATTAATGATCCGACTGGTAACACTAGCCGACTGATCCCCTGAAAGTCGTCCAACAATATTTTCTAAGAAAGGACCATCTGCACCTACTGCAGACACACTGCCTACCTCCTCGTGATCATTGCAAACCAATAAGCACGTATGGGCTGCGTTGGCACCAATCATTGCCTGGGCCGCTGCGAAACAACTTAGTAAATTATCCAACCGGGCTGATGCAATAAATTCACGCTTAAGACCTATCACTGCTGCAGGTTGGGTATCGTACAAGCACAATTCGTAGTCGAGAACGTCGTCACTTTCAGCAAGGAAACGCTCCCTTAACAGCTCTCGAAACGACTGAGGGGTGTCGCTCTCGCAGACCGAACCTTCGTTGCCAAGCATTAAAATAGGAATAATATCGGTTTGAGCGTTAATTGAATGGTCATTATTAGCGTCCCGATCAAGGTGTATAGCTAGGCTAGGTATAGTTGCCACAGCAGTCTTGAAATCGACCAATTTTTGTTTCAACTGGTTCTTTGAATTCTTATAGACCACTCGCCCAGCAATGGACAAATCGCGATCAAACCACGGGTTTAATAAGGCTCCCCCATAAACCTCAACACCCAACTGAAAATATCCATGGCTATCAATTTCAGGCTGCGGTTTCACCATTAAACAAGGACTATCGGTATGCGCACCAACTAGCCTTATACCATTAGTAACAAGATCATCATGGCCTACCACAAAGGCTATTATTGATGACCCATTACGAGTTACAAAGTGCTTATTGCCAGCCTCTAGCGTCCACTCGACTGATTCGTTGAGTTCAGTAAAGCCTGCTTTAAGAAGCATTTTTCCCATGCTTAGAACAGCATGAAAAGGTGTCGGTGAAGCGTCTAAAAACTCTACCAAATCAGCATTAAAACTATCATGGTCTTGGATTGTCATTGTCGATCCCATTTACTTGTTTATTTTACCGTCAAATGAATCATTATAGGGTGATTAAGGCCCAACCAAAACTCTATACTTGTAATCTGGCTAAAAGACTAGAGGTATCCCAGCGACTCCCTCCTAAAGCCTCAACTTCAGCGTAATATTGATCAACAAGTTGAGCTATGGGCAAGGCGCTACCATTCGCTTTAGCCTCCTCAAGTGCAAAGGACAGGTCTTTACGCATCCACTCTACTGCAAAGCCATGGTCATAGTCTCCGGCTAGCATAGTCTTATAGCGGTTCTCCATTTGCCATGATTGCGCGGCGCCTTTTGAGATTACATCAACCACACGATGGGCATCTAATCCTGCACGTTGAGCAAAATTAAGGCCCTCGGCAAGCCCCTGTACTAATCCGGCAATACAAATCTGATTGACCATCTTACAAAGTTGTCCGCTACCGGTCGGGCCCATTAATGTCACCGCCTTTGAGAAACAGGCCACAACATCTTCTATCCTTGAAAAATCATCGTCGCTACCGCCACACATTACCGTTAAGTGACCACCTTCTGCACCCTGCTGACCCCCAGAAACGGGAGCGTCAATAAACCCACATTGCCGCTGGTTAGCCTCATTTCCAAGATTCTTAGCTAAATTAGCGGAGGTAGTAGTGTGGTCAACTAGGATTGAACCAGGCTTGATGGTAGCAAAAATACCCTCTCCACCCATGGTGACAGCCAAGACATCGTTGTCATTACCCACACAGATAAACACAATATTCGCATTTTCAGCCGCTTCACCCGGTGTACTGGCAATGTCTCCGGAAAATTCAGCCCTCCATTTTTCAGCAACCGTAACTGTCCGATTGTACACAGTGACCTCATGTCCCGCTTTGCTCAACCATCCTGCCATGGGATAGCCCATGACACCCAGCCCGATAAAGCCTATTTTTGTGTTCATTTTAAAAGGTCCTTATTTTCCAATACCTGCGCTTCCATTTTAAAATCAATACTTAAAAACTCGACTAAGCATCTCTTAAACGTTTTCTTTTTTGCCAAGCATCTGTGCCACGTAAATAAACCAATTCCACCCTGTTAACCGGTACCGCCATTTCACCGCGAAATCCTTCTACGGCCAGATGAAGTAAGTCTTGAGCATCCGGATAAACCGCCACTACACGCTCGGATCCAACAGCCTCATCGGGGAAAAGTATATGCCCCTCGCCTATAATGACCGCAGATTTATGGGCCTCAACCAACGCGAGTGCATCAGATCTAGGTAACAATTGATCTTTAATTAATGATGAAATGAACCCTAAATCATTCACCTCATAGCAACCACAATTAAACTCATCCATTCGAGCATCGATAACCGGCATAATTATTCTCGTTGAACCAGGCTCGCAATTTGATGCGTCTCGAGTCAAACGGCAGTAAGAAGCGGTCATAACATGGAGGCTGGACATCGGTATCACCGGAATATCAAGCCCAAACGCCAACCCTTGAACAACAGCAAAGCCGATGCGCAGTCCAGTAAAAGAACCGGGGCCAACAGAGGTTCCTATAACATCTAGCTGGGAGAGCTCAGCCCCAGCCTCGGACAATACTTCGTCCACCATCGACATGACCAACCGGGTGTGTGAACGAGGCTCTTCCGAATAACGTCTAGTCATTTGACCTTGATATAACAAAGCCACCGAGCAGGCTGTGGTGGACGTTTCAATGGCAAGGGCTGTTGTCATCAGATATTTCTCACTTATTAGCTATAGATTGTCGCGTTTTTAGCCCCTTATGGGCCCTAAAAAAAATCCCCAACCGGAAGATTGGGGACATTTTCCGTCTAGCACTCATTAGGCTAGCAAGATTTGATTACAGCGGCCACTGGTTAAAATCTCTGTAGCAGAATCACCAACAATATCATGTTCTAAATTTTACTGCCTAAGCGCTCCCACGAGCCTTTCTTGAACATCCGCCAACAAGCCTAGACCGCTGACAGACGAGAACTTTGGCATCTTGTTGCCGCTAGCGGCAAGTTCAGTATAAAAATTGACTAAGGGTTTCGTTTGTTTGCGATACACATCCAGTCGATTCCGCACCGTCTCTTCGCAATCATCCGGTCTTTGTATCAATGGCTCACCGGTTTCATTATCTAGGCCTGGATTATTCGGAGGGTTGTGCTCAACATGATAAATACGCCCAGAGTCTTCGTGAACACGACGACCACTTAATCGGGCAACAATTTCCTCATCAACTACTGCAATCTCGACTACCACATCGATGATAATGCCTGCTTCGACAATGGCCATAGCCTGCGGAATTGTTCGTGGAAACCCATCGAACAAGAAACCATTTTTACAATCGATCTTCTCGACACGCTCCTTTACCAAGGCAATGATTAGCTCGTCAGACACCAGGGCCCCAGATGCCATCACATCTTTAACCTCCAGTCCCAAATTGGACTCGGCCTTAATGGCGGCACGCAGCATATCACCCGTAGATATCTGTGGAATAGCGTACTTTTCAGTAATGAACTGTGCCTGCGTTCCCTTACCTGCTCCAGGTGGACCTAACAAAATCACCTTCATTAATACTGTTCCTCTACTCTTATATAAAGTGTCAGCCTAAAATTTCAGCTTTTTTGAACATAAACCATCAATATAATTCAGCCGAGTACCATACACGGATTGCTATTATCGGACAAGCCTAGGATGGCGGTATCGCCACTGATCAAGCGACCTTAGACTAATGCGCAATATTACTCGGACTGCTTGACTTTACACCATAATAACTCAAGTTCACTGGACGATAGCTGCTGTAGTTCCACTCCACCAGCCAAGAGCTCAACCTGATCAAAACGACGTTTGAATTTAGCATTTGCCGCTCGCATTGCAGTCTCAGGATTTATCTCTAAATGCCGTGCTAAATTCACACAGCTAAATAATAGATCCCCAAATTCCTCTGCAATTGCAGTTGAATTCCCAAGAGAGATCTCTACCTCCAGCTCTGCTATTTCCTCCTTAACTTTCTCCATAGCACCTGCAGTCGTCGGCCAATCAAATCCTACTGAAGCAGCGCGCTTTTGTAGTTTTGTTGCACGACTCAGGGCCGGCAAGGCAATGGGTATATCGTCGAGGACTTTAATCTCACCTTTCTCCGCTCGTTCTCGCTTTTTTAAGGACTCCCAGACCTGGTTAATATCCTCAACATCACCAGTACCGGAGTCGCGAATAGACTCTAAAGTCCCCTCTGGAAAAACATGCGGATGGCGCCTTAATAATTTTTCAGTAATGGTGGTCGTAATCTGTTCAAAATCAAACCGACCCTGCTCTTTACCCATTTGGCTATAAAAAATAATCTGAAATAACAAATCACCTAATTCCTCACTTAGATGGTCCAAGTCATCCCGCTCAATCGCATCAATAACCTCATATACTTCTTCAAGAGTATGGCTAGCTATTGATTGGTAGGTTTGCTTTAAATCCCAAGGGCAGCCGGTTTCAGGATCGCGCAAGCGTTTCATCAGATAAAGTAAGTCTTCGATACTGTAGTGAGTGGCTGATATCTTATTCATAGTAGTATGTTAACCAATAGAGGATTAAACGATGGAAAAATGCGCCCGGCTTCTGAGTTCAATAGGTATTTATTAGGCATAAACCCCTGAAGATAAATAACGATCACCTCTATCGCAAATAATAGTGACAATCACTGAATTTTCAAGAGTTTTACTCAACTCAAGAGCAGCGAAAACAGCGCCTCCAGCTGAGGCACCACAAAAAATGCCCTCCTCTCGAGCTAAACGCCGCATAGTATGCTCGGCATTTTTCTGTGATATATCAATAATTTGATCAATGTTTTTCTGATCAAAAATACCCGGCAAATAAGCCGGTGACCACCGACGAATCCCCGGGATTGAGGCGCCATCTTCAGGCTGCAAACCAATTATTTGAACCTCTCTTTTTTGACTTTTTAGGTAAGCGGAAACACCCATAATAGTGCCGGTGGTGCCCATCGAACTGACAAAATGAGTAACCTCACCATTGGTATCTCTCCAGATTTCTGGGCCAGTACCCTGAAAATGAGAAAGCGAGTTATCGGTATTGTTAAATTGATCCAGTACCACCCCCAGACCCTTGGATTGCATGTGCATAGCAAGATCGCGGGCACCTTCCATCCCCTGTTCGGCGCTCACCTCAATTAACTCAGCGCCATAGGCCCGCACGGCCATTTTTCGTTCAATCGTTGCGCTATCTGGCATTATTAAGGTCATCTGGTAACCCATCATGGCTGCCGCCATTGCCAGCGCTATTCCGGTATTACCACTAGTCGCCTCAATTAGGTGGTCTCCTGGTTTTATGTCACCTCGAGCTTGCGCATTGACTATCATACTCGTCGCGGGTCTATCTTTAACACTCCCTGCCGGATTGTCCCCTTCAAGTTTTGCCAAGATAATATTGGAAGTATTACCAGGCATTCTCTGGAGCTTAACCAATCGAGTATTGCCAATGCACTGATCAATGGTGGGGTATTCCATAGCCTGTCCTAAGAAAAGATACCTGAGTATCAAGCGGGTGAAAGAGGATAAATTAACTACTCAGCCAAGATAGCATAGGCGATAGCATAATGCCGTTCATCGGCTAAACTCAGAAGTACCCTATGGGCTCCTTGCTCAGCCATCAGGCGCGCCGCTCCGCCGGTCAGAGTAACCTCAGGCGCGCCCTTAGCATTATTCATTACGTTTATATCCTGAAAGCTAACGCCGTGACCAATGCCCGTGCCTAACGCCTTGGCAATAGCCTCTTTAGCAGCGAAGCGCTTGGCAAGGTATGCCGATTTATTTTGGCTAACCTGATATCGTTGAAATTCCTCATCTGTTAAAATTCGCTTCGCAAAAGTATCGCCCTGGCGCTCAACGACATCAGTTATTCGAGCAATTTCAACAATATCTGTCCCTATATTCACGACCATTAGTTAGAATCCACAGGCAAATTATTATTCTGTATGTCGATGGTTCCTAAGTGTTGCCGATACAATTCTCGACTATGCAATGGACGTCCATCAAGGTAAAAGTCTATCACGCCACGCAATAAGTGCTTAGCTGTTCGTATCACTGAATTTTTCTCAAAATTCCCTTCATTCAGTGCGATCAGATCTGCGCCAAGGTACGCTCCAGAAGCCGTCATAATTTGATTGGACAACTCGATCAAACCGCGCTCCGGCACGTATCTATAATATTTTTCTGCTATCAACGCAGTACCGTTTACGGCTTCAGAGTCTAATGCCAAACCATACCCCAGTTCTTCAAGTAAACTTATTTCAAGATGTCTGAGCATAACTTGGTCAAATGAGTCAAATGCCAAACCGGATAAAAACTGCCGGTATTGTTGGTAGAGATACTCGTGAGGATCATGCTCATGAAGTAGTCGATAGAAGAGTTCATTGACATACAATCCGGTAAACAAGCTTTTACTTGGCAGAAATATCGGTGTTTGAAGAGCATCCGCATGGGTAAGCGTCTTTAATTCACCGCGACCCTGCCAGCTAAACTGATGTTCTGTGTAAGGGAAAAGAGCTCGCGTAATGCCTTTTTTGTTGGGTCTGCGGTAACCCTTTGCAACACATCGTATGCGCCCATAATTTTTGCTGAATAGATCGACTAAAAGACTGGTTTCACGATAGGGCGTAG
>ERZ890510.2256-NODE-2256-length-11143-cov-7.373467_pt1 | contig 11143 bp, 16 predicted proteins | sample MGYA00521265_ERZ890510 | MGnify/ENA primary metagenome ERZ890510 (study PRJEB32303, sample SAMEA104408624) | aquatic metagenome | biome: Brackish water; feature: Chemocline; material: water | place: Baltic Sea | collected 2014-10-26T21:54:00 | depth 110 m ...
GAAGCTGACACCTCGGCTCGAGAGCGGACCCACGACCGGCGTCCAGGCCCCGCCGGAGATCTTTCGGCCAAGAAACTGGGTCCCGTTATACGTCATGAGGCCGTACGCGATATGAATGAAGGAGCGGACTTCCGCACCTGCACTCACCGAATCCGCCATAAAGGGCGTCGCGCTCGGAAAGGTGATCTGCTGCGCCGCGCTTGATGAGCATGTCTTCGTGGTGTCGATGCTGGACACGGTCGTCGTGATCCAGTCGTCGTCGGCATTGGTAGCATCGTTGTCCGCGAACACATGCACGGAGTCACCTGCCGAGAACCAATCGCCAATCTGCATGACGCGCCACACTCGATTCCCGAGCACGCTGTCGTGACAGATCAGCCCGACTTTTCGAGATGCACGCACACGCAGGGAATCCCCGGTCATCTTGATGATGTCCCCGCCCAAAGGACTCACCTCACGAAGCTCACCCGAGAGAATCTCAAGGGCCGCTCGCATAGCCTGCGTGCCCTGAATCTGCGCGTTCTGGGCGGTATACGTGCGTTGGTTGGTCACCAGGATCTGCAGAGTCGAAGCAATAAGAATGCCGCCCAGCACCGTGACTACGACCAATTCCACGAGGGTAAAGCCGCGCTTGCGTTTACTCATCATGGCCGAATCACCCTATAGGTAAACGTGTCTGTCACGGCGTTGCTTAGAAACGGAAGCTGACCCGAAACCGAGGCCAAGCCGGGACCCAAGGTGACGACGGTCACGAGGACTGATCGGCTCCCGTCAGCCGCCGACGTCCACTTTACAGCGAAGGGGCCAACCGAATCGGAGCCACTCGCGGCGCTGCCAAGCAGAACGCTGTCGTAACCGGCGCCCCGCACCCGCTCCAACACGGATTGCAGCGCCTGAGCCCGCTTTGTCGTGACCTCGGCCAATGAGACCTGGCGCACCACGTACGCCGTGGTCCCCGCCATGCCGAGGACACCGAAGGTGAGTACCAGCAACGCAATGACGATCTCGATGATCGTGAAGCCACCCCGGCCGCGATCCCTTTTGGGAACCTCCGCTGTATCCATCATCACCAGATCAACTGGCCGAGGGGCAACAGGTCGACGCTGACCGTGTCAGACGAGTTCCGAAAAATGAAACGCAAAGTCTGGGCGGCGCTGAACGAAGTGCACCCGTCATCCGCGTAACCGCGGGGACTCATGCAGAGGAGGAGTCGCGTGTTCGAATTCGACAAGTTGACGTTGAACTCTTTCATGAAATCGATACGGGCGATCACGGTGTCCTGGCGCACGACCGCCGCAGTGTCCGCCCCGAGGTCTATGAAGAGAGTGGCCGTCGTCCCACGTTCGATCGCGCTCGCCCGAGCCCGAGCATGGAGGGAGACAAAAGCATTACGAGCACCACGTACCGAGAAGCGGGCCGTGCTGTTTCCGAAACTCGAAAGCGCAATGCTGGTTAGGATGCTCCCAATCATCAATGCGATCACCAGTTCGATAATCGTGAATCCCGCTCTTTTGTCCTGCATGTGGGCTCCCCCGCTCGGGGATGAGCTTTCTCCTAAAGTTGTTAACCAAGTTCCGTGCCGGGCGTGGGATGAATATTCACGCCAATTCCCGCAACTGCAAAGGAATGTTGGTGCACCTTATTGCAGAGGCACGGAAAACATGTGTCAGTACAGTGGAACGAATCGGCTTCAGTTCGACCGCCACCTCCGGAATCCCCAGCACGCCAAACTCAAGCTCTCCGCGTCCTTCCCGGAGCGCCGTTCGCCACTTAGCGTCTCTGCGTGATCCGGAGAGACCCTCGGCACAGATCTGACTTCAACTGCGCGTGGACCCTGCAGAGGAGGAGAATTGTGACCAGAAGATCCATCATTTACCCCGCCTTCATTATCTCAGGGGTGGCGGGGCTGATGTATGAGGCGTTGTGGGGTCGTTATCTCGGCCTCTACGTCGGACACAGCGCTTACGCACAAGTGTTGGTGCTCGGTGTCTATCTGGGTGGGATGTCCATTGGGGCGCTCTCCGTGGGTGAGCGGTCAAAGTCGTTGTCGTCACCCTTGATGTGGTACGCCCGTGTGGAAGCCGCCTTGGCGGTCTTTGGGATCCTGTTCCATCCCATCTTCGTCGGCATGCTAGACCTGTCCTACGACGTCGTCTTTCCGGCGTTGGGCTCGGCGGGTGGTGTGGGCGCCGTCAGATGGGGCCTGGCAGGTCTGGTTATCATGCCACAGGCGATCCTCTTGGGGACGACTTTTCCGCTGATGGCCGCAGGATTGGTCCGTGCGGATCAATCGAGACCGGGCCGGGGCGTCGCGACCGTCTACCTCCTGAATACTCTGGGAGGCGCCGCTGGCGTTCTCATCGCGGGCTTCTGGCTGATCGATCGCGTCGGGCTGCCAGGGACGTCGGTGGCGGCAGCCCTCCTCAACCTCTCCGCTGCGGCTCTCGTTTGGTTCGCTGTTCGCGGGCAAACACCTGCGAGCGCCGACGCTTCGGCAGGGCTCGGAACAAGCGAAGATGAGGTTGAGCGCCTCGCGCACGCTCCAGAGAGTGGCACCAATCATGGAGGAGAGTCTGGTGATGCAAGCGCTCCTTCTTGGGCCAGTCCCCGTCTGGCTTCCGTGCTTTTGACGGTCAGCTTCCTGACGGCGATGGCATCGTTCGCCTACGAGATCGGGTGGATCCGGATGCTTTCCCTGGTCTTGGGAAGCGCGACCCACTCGTTCGAGTTGATGGTCTCGGCTTTTGTCCTGGGTCTAGCCGCGGGTGCATGGTGAATTCGCAAGCGAGCTGACGGCAGCCCGGACCCCCGCCGACTTCTCGGGCTCATCCAGCTGGCGATGGGACTAGCCGCTCTCGCGACGATTCCGATTTATATGGAAACGTTCGACGTGATGGCCCTGCTCGTCGACGGCTTCCAACCCAGTCCCCGCGGGCACCTGATCTTCAACCTCAGTCGATACGCCCTGTGCCTCGCGGTGATGCTCCCAGCCACGGCGCTGGCAGGAATGACGCTCCCTGTCATTACGGCCATGATGCTCCGCTTGGATGAGGGAGAGAAGGCCATTGGGCGGGTCTACGGCATCAACACGATCGGCTCTGTGGCGGGCGCTGGGGTCGCCGGCTTGATCGCTTTGCCGTTCCTGGGACTCAAGGGCCTCATCGTGATCGGGGCCCTGATCGACATGGCACTCGGGATCTGGCTCCTTGTGTTGTCAAAACGCCCCGGGGCCATGGGTCTCCGACTTCCACTGGGGGCGGCAAGCCTCGCTGGGGCAGGCGCTCTCTTGGTCGGGCTCGGCGTCCAACTCGATCCTTACGCGCTGACGAGCGGCGTGTACCGGTACGGCACAGTCCCCGACGCGCGCATCTGGCGCCCTCTGCACTACCGCGACGGGCGCACTGCGACAGTCTCCGCGCACGCTGACGAGGAAACGGGCACGCTGGTGATCGCTACCAATGGGAAGCCCGATGCCTCCATGGGCCGCAGGTGGTACGTGGACGGCCGCGACACGCTCGCGGTTACGGCGGTCGAGCCTGGTCGCGACTACATGACCCAGGTCCTGGCGCCCCTCGTCGGGTTGGCACATGCCCCGGACGCACGCACGGTGACGAATATCGGGCATGGCTCCGGGATGACGGGAACAACCCTGTTGACCAACCCAGACCTTGAGCGGGTGGTGACGATCGAGATTGAGCCCGTGATGGTGGACGGATCGTTCGTATTCCTGTCCGCGAATCAGGCGGTGTTCGAAGATCCCCGCTCGACCTTCGCGTTTGACGATGCCAAGTCCTTCTTTGCGTATCGTCTGGAGCGAATCGCTCATCAATGTCCGCAATTTCCTTCTTGAGGTTCGCGAGCTTCCGCAGATCAAGAGTTGGCAAAACTTCTCCGCCACGTTCGAGCGTGTTGAACGCGAGCTGAATTGGGGCACGACAGGGTGGGCAACCCCTCTTCTTTACGACCCTGTGTTCGAGTTCCTGGATCGCGTCGAGGCCCCAGAGGAACCACGAGCGGCCATCAACCTTCACTACGGCCTGGCGACCTTTGACTGGGAACGAGTGGCAGCGGCGTCTGACATCCTAGTCGGCCGGGTGTCCGCCGGAGAGCGCTGGGTCCGGCCAACGGTTCTCTTGGACGCGGCCGTCGTGGCGTACCTCAAGGTGGGTCGCCCGCTGGCGGCACGAACCGCCCTTCAGCTACTCGGGCCGAAATCAGGACGGGAGGCCTCGAATCTGCGGAATCGTCTTCTCTCGGCCATGGTGCAAGACGCTCTAGCTGCACAAGGCGGCCCCGAGGCGTTCTAAGGGCCGACCCAAGAGGCACCGACAGTAAAGAGGGACCTCACGGCCCCTGAGGCCAACGCGGCCGCAGCCCAGCAGCCCGAACCGAGCACGGCCGCGTTCGCGCCAATCGTGACGCCATCCGTCGCACGCACGACACCCTCGATACGTCCGCCGCCCGAGATGGTCACAGACCCCTCAACTATAAGCACCCCAAAGAACTGTGTGTCGGTTAGCACGAGATCCCCACGGACGATGACCAGCCCCTGCCCGACCCCTCCTTCTAGGACCAAATCTCCGTCGGAGGCCAGTGAGACCATATGCCCGGAACACGGCCCCGCGGTTCCCCTGGGATCACCCCAGTTCCAGGGGATGCCGGTCTGGCAATTTCCATTCAAAACAACAGGACCTGGGGTGCCCCAGCCTGAGACCCTATGCGGGACGCGCGCCATCAAGGAGTCTAGGCTCATGGGGCCCAAGAGCGTGTTGGCCCCAACCGCCACCGCACGGGTCGTCGCCACCGTGCTCGCCGAAAGCAGCGAATCCAGCGCCGCCGACCATTCGTCGCATCCGCCTGGAGGGGATATCGCTGGGGCATCCAAGAACTCGCTCGAGTCAACTGCCCCCACGGTCGACACTGACGCCCCAACCTCATGGATGATCGCTGCCGCAGTGCTCACAACGCGTGCGACCGGGTCGAGTCTCCAAGCGATGAGGCCAGACTTGAGCGGAACGATCCCTCCACGGCTTCCGGTTCCCTCCGCCAGCCAAAGCTCCCTCGACAGTCGCACGAGCTGCGCAGAGTAGTCGGCGCCGCCGACGGAACCTGCCAGTGAAATCGCGCGCTTCCACGGCGGTGTGCTCGCCCCGACGGAGCCAAACTCCTCCAAGAGGACGAGGCGAACTCCGGCCTCAGCCGCCAATCGGGACGCGAGGTGATCTTCCCCGGCTCGCGCCGCCTGGTACTCAAAACGCGACAGCGTGAGCAGGCCATGGGCCAGCGCAGTGACGGCCAGCATGACAAGAACAACAACAACCAACGCCATGCCCCGTTGATCTGATATGGGGACGCCCAGCCACGTCACGGGCCACCCCCCGCGATCCATCCCGACCACATGGGCTCGCCATCCGTCCCGACCAAGCTCAGGCCAGCGCTCGTTCCAGACCACAGGAAGACGCTGGATGGTGTCCCCAGGACCTCAGGCGTGAGTGGCTGGCGACCGGCCGTCCCGCTCCTGTAGCGCAGGGCCTGATTCGCGAGGTGGTAGGAGCCCCTCTCGAACACACGGCCCATCACAACGGGTAGCGTTGGGGCGCCGGCCAGAGTCCAATAATCGACTGCCCGCGCCGAGTCGGCGGCGCATTGGATAGGCGCTGGCTCGACGTCGAGCAGATCGCCCACGACCCAAGATCCATCTTCGAGGAGCAGAAGGACCGAGTCCTTCGCAGGATCTGGACGTCGGATACCTTCCCACGCCACAAGCAAATGGACTCCGGCTTCACTCTGAGGACAGACGAAACCGGTTCCGCGAAAGGCTCGCAGCCAAATCGAGTCGGACTGCACACCCCAGTCTATGCCCGAGGTACCGTTGCGAAGCTCCTGTCTCAGCACTGAGCGCGCCAGCCGGAGCGTCTCAATGCGGTCGGCGCTACGCACCAGGCTCGTCTCTACTTGGCGTGTAATCGCTAAGGCCTTGAGCGACAGCTGGAGGATCAACAGGGCGAGAATCAGGGCGACCAGAGCCTCGACCACACTTGTGCCCTCGGTCGCGCCCGAACGCCTAGGCCCACGTGTCCCCGACTTTGGCCCGCGGGCCGCTTGGCTCGTGACGCGTTTATCCACCGGTCACCACAGGAGCCATCCCGTGCACGGACAGGCTGTCTCCACGCTCGGTGGTAAAGCGCACTACGAACCCGCCATTTTCCGCCACTTCCCATGTGAGTGCCCCGTGATCCACCGCACGCCCACCGGCCCCAGGTAGGGCCCCAAGGGAAAGAGAATCGGCGACCCCTTCGACGGAGGCCACTCCAGCCTCGATCGCCCACGCGCGTCCCATCGTGATCGCCCCGATCCAGACGACCCCGGTGGCGCCGAGGAGACCCACCTCCAGAATCACAAGGGCGATGATCACCTCAATAAGGCTGAACCCCCTCACTGTCGACGTGCTCTTCCGTAGGAGGAGATTACCAGAAGGCGTTCCGCCGAGTCACGGCGAAAACGAATCGTTTCGCTGCTGACTCGACCGAGGCCGAGCGCGTCGAAAGTGAGCGTCGTAGTCATTCGGGCTCGACTCAGTGTGAGTTCGACGCCTAGGTCCTGCTCAATCTCAACCGTGGCGATCACGGAGTCGGCATCTTCCAGCACAGCCCGCCAAGGGCGGCCCATAACGGTCACTGTGACGCCGCCCTTTCCCAAAGCGCGTACGCGAGCGGTCGTGAGCAGGCCGAGCACCGACTCGCGGGCTGCCGACACCGACGCGACATCTCGGTACCGGCGTGCGCCCGGGCCGAGGGACGTCGCAGCCATCGCAAAAATGGCCATGACCGTCGCGAGCTCGAGGAGACTGTATCCAAGTGACATGCGGAAGTCTCGCCGCGCTACTGGGGCGCCTCCATGTCTGGACGGGCCCCGCGAAGTCCCGCTGTCTTACTCGATCCCGTATTCCTGGATCTTGTATCGGAGCGCTCGAGGGGACAGACCCAGCAACTCAGCGGCATGGGTCTTATTCCGCCAGGTCCGATCCAGGGCCAACTGGATCAGGTGGCGTTCAAGCTTCGCGCCCTGCCGTTTGACCGACAGATCGTCCGTGTCGACGCCGATCGTCCCTCCCGCGAGCGCAGGTCGTCGCACCCGCCTCTGGTAGGTCCGCGAGCCCTACACGAGGCCCCTCAGTGAGAACGAGCGCGCGTTCCAACACGTTCTCGAGTTCCCTGACATTCCCGGGCCACAAATATGACAGCAGAACTGCAACAGCTTCGGGATCTATGACCTCGATCGAGATGCCCATGCGGGCGGAGTGCTTCTCAAGCAGGTGGTGTACGAGTTGGGGGATCTCCTCAGTCCGACTGCACAGCTGAGGAAGATGAATGGGGACGACGGCCAACCGATAATACAGATCCTTTCGGAACGCTCCGTCCTCCACAGCCGCCTCTAAGTCCTTATTCGTCGCCGAGATAATTCGCACGCTGACCCGAGTCGTTTCCGTGGCCCCCAGGCGCCGGACTTCACCCTCTTGGAGTGCCCGCAGGAGCTTTACCTGGAGGGACCCCGGCAACTCCCCGACCTCGTCGAGGAACAACGTACCGTGGTTCGCCGCCTCGAAGAGGCCCTCCTTGTTTCGATCGGCGCCTGTGAACGCCCCCTTCATGAAGCCGAAAAATTCGGACTCAAGGATTTGTTCGGGTACGCCACCACAATTGACCGGAATGAAGGGAGCGCCGGCACGCGGACTCTCTCGGTGCAGCATACGCGCTATCAGCTCTTTGCCAGTGCCGCTCGCGCCCGTAATGAGCACCGGCGAGTCGTGCTCGGCGACCTTCGCGGCGACTTGGAGCACCGCGCGCATGGCCGGTGATCCGACCACGATCTCCCCGAAACGCGCGTCAGCACGGACCTCCCGCCTGAGTCGACCGACCTCCCTTCGAAGCTGCTCTCTCTCTTCGGCCTTGCGGACGGTCAACAAAACCTCGTCCGCTCCGAAGGGCTTCGGCAGATAGTCGTACGCCCCCTTTCATCGCCTCGACCGCGAGCTCGAGTCCGCCGTATGCGGTCATGACAAGCACCAGGGCTTCGCCCCCCGCCGCGCGGTGCGCATCAGGAACTCAAGCCCGCCTAGCCTGGGCATACGGACATCGCAGAGGATCAGGTCGGGCAGCTGTTCGGCGGCGACCAGAAGCCAAGTCTCCCCGTCCTCGGCCTGAAGGACTTCGTATTCGGCGTCACTTAGAATCAGCGCCAGCGACTTCCTGAGCCCGGCGTCGTCATCGATGACCAAAATTTTCACTTCGACTCCTCGCTGATTAGAACTTCGTCGCCCGCTTCATCCAGCAAAGCCTGCGATTTACCCGGCAGACGGATACAAAACGAGGCACCGCCCTCCGGCCGGTTCTCCACGTCGATACGCCCTCCCATGCCCTCCACGAGGCGGGCACAAATCGAAAGCCCCAGGCCCGTACCCCTCCCCGACTGCTTGGTCGTGAAGAACGGATCGAAAATGCTCTCGAGGTCCGCTTCCGGAATCCCTGGTCCGTTGTCCTCTACCCGAATCACCGCAACCGTGTCCGCAGTGTACACGGGATCAATACCTCTTCCGCCGTCGTCGCGGGCCACGCGGCGGCGATGCAAATAGTTGATTCCTTCAGGGTCGGTCACTCGACGGATCGGCATCCGAGTAATATCACCGGGCTCCTCAAAGAGCTGCACAGAGACTTCTGCATCCGGCCGACCCGCCAAAGCGTCGAGTGCGTTGAGAAGGAGGTTGACCGTGACCTGCTCAAGGCGCTGGCTCTCCATGACGACCTCTGGCACGGCTCCGACCACCGCCCACGTCGTCTTAACGCCATCAAGCTTCCCTTGACTCTGTATCAGATCCCTAACCCGCTCGACGACGTCCGCGGGCGTGTGGCGGCCGACGCCGAGGTTTCTTGGCCGTGCCTAATCGAGAATCCCAAGCACGATGTGATCAATTCGACCGGCCTCACCACGAATCGCATCGAGAAGTTCTGTGTCCCCTCGGCCCTTTTCGATCCGGGCTTTTGCCACGTCGGCGAACGCGATAATGGCACCCATTGGATTACCGACCTCATGCGCGATCCCAGCCGCTAACGTACCGACTGAGGCCAGGCGAGCTGCCTGAATCACCTAGTTGCGCGCCTCAATAAGCTCCCGGTTCGTTTCTTCAAGCGATGCAACGTTAGCAAGTAGTATCTCTTGATCCGCGATGAGTCGGTCGGCCATCGCGTTCACGCTGACTTGCACCTGCTGGAGTTCCAAGCTCCCGGCATCCCGAATGCGATGATGGTAGTCGCCCCCGGCAATGCGACGGGCATCCTCGGCGAGTTACTCCGTGGGTTGCACCAGCAGACGCCTAAAAAGCCCGCCACCAAAGAGGAAAAGCACAACAAGATCGGCGAGGACCAAAACGAGAACGAAGAGCACGCCTTGCGTGGGGGACTCGATGCCCGGAAGCAATACCGCTAGGCCTAACCCCGCGAGCAGGACCGCGCCCCCGAAGAGGACGCCAAACTGAAGCAGGAGTTCACGCCTTAGAGGGGTCGGTGCAGGCATCCGGGCCGGGGCGGAGTTCATGTGGACCTAACCGTGTCCGACAGAATGCAGCAATTACCACCCGCGCGACCACCGTCCGCGTCAGACTGGATGGCGGAGGGCCTACGAAGGGCTTGAAGTCAACTCGTACACTGAACCCTGCTGATCACGGTCGCGGGTGCGACCTGAGCAGCCGACCCGTGGTAGATGGCGCACGATTCCAGCGCGAGCGCCGCATGAGCGGCCGACGCCGACCACCCAAGGTTGTGCGCCTCACCAAAAGTGATCGTCACACCTTCACTCTGGTTGAACTCCAGATCGGATATACTGGGCGAGTACGAATAGCTGTCGTTGTAATAAATGTCCTGCTGAGTCGCCAGGTTGTGCAAATCTGCCCTCAGCGAAGCCATGTAGGCGCGCTCGCGGACCGACTGGAACTTGGGAATCGCGATGGAAGCCAGGAGGCCAATAATCACGACCACGATGAGCAACTCAATCAGCGTGAAGCCTGCCTTGGTCGGATTTCGCATCGAGCCACCTCCTAGGCTACCTGGGGCGGGAAGCATCGTTGGGCGGGACCTGCACCGGTGGAACGACCCGGGCCTCAACGGCCCGGGCCGCCCACCTGCAGCTACTCTGTCACACCCTCCTAGGAAGGATGCCACCTGCATTCGCCATTAGGCGCTGCAGGCAATCTCGCCCGGCGCGGAGGCCGTGGTGGTACCCACGGTCGGCGTTGTGGCCGTACCGTCGTAGATCACGCAACCTTCAGCGGTGCCCAGCGCGGCGTGTACGGCGCTCGCCGACCAGCCCGAGGTCGACGCGACAATCGAAACGGTGACGCCGTCTGAGCTCGTGAACGACAGGTCAGCCGTCACGGCACTGTAAGCGTACGCGTCCGCGTAGTAGATCTCCTGCTGCGAAGCCAGGTTCTTGAGATCGGACTTCATCGCGGCGAAATACGCCTTCTCACGTGTCGCGGAGAACTTCGGAATGGCGATTGCCGCCAGGATGCCGATGATCACAACCACGATCAACAGCTCGATGAGGGTAAAACCCTTGTTGTCTCGCATTTGGGAGACTCCAGATATAGGTGAAAACAGGGTACTGTCAGATGAAACAAGGAGCAAGGCGGGGTCCACGATGCACGAGAATCGGCTAAAGCATTAATCCCGAATGACTTATGGAGATATCCACACGACTGAACCGACCGACGAGTGACACCGAAAGTGCGGGATTTTGCGAATTGCGCGACGGAATACCATAGTCCATTCCGGATTGGGACCGCTGAGGGAACACAGCCATCAGGGACGATTCGAGAGATCAGTTGAATCCTTAGCTGGACCCAAAACAGACAACCTGACCGAATCGACCAAGGTACGGGCGGTCTCTGTCAGGTTCGTCGCGACGGCAGCGTCGAAGGCGTTTCGCGCGGAAGCCGTGTCACCCGAGTTGGCATTCAAATAGGCCAGCGTCAACCAGGCCTGCCAGTAGTTATCCATGCCTTGGCTCGCGATCGCTTCAGCCCTCGCCGCCTCAGCGGCTTCGTATTGCCCTTTCGCGGCAAGCGCCCGAGAGATGATGTGGGGCCTGT
>ERZ890510.2261-NODE-2261-length-11130-cov-5.234402_pt1 | contig 11130 bp, 11 predicted proteins | sample MGYA00521265_ERZ890510 | MGnify/ENA primary metagenome ERZ890510 (study PRJEB32303, sample SAMEA104408624) | aquatic metagenome | biome: Brackish water; feature: Chemocline; material: water | place: Baltic Sea | collected 2014-10-26T21:54:00 | depth 110 m ...
GCGCTTCGACGCTCTTGATCTCCGTCCACCAGGTCACGGGCAGGCCCGGTGGCACGCGCAGCCTGTAGCCGATCATCAGGCCCGTGTACACGGCATCCGGCAGATCGGTAAAGATGTGGAAATGGAGATCTTCGGGGGTGATACGCTCCAGGTTCCTGGGATTGGAGAAGAACGCCCAGGCCTCGTCCAGACCCAGAGCCAGTTTCTGCTGCCGTTTCAGTCGATAGATCTTCATGGGCGAATCTCCTTGTAGGCAGCCAGGGCGGCGATTCGCGCCTCGGCATGGTCGATCATCGGCTCCGGGTAGCGGCGACCGGGCAACGACACTCGCCATGGTCTGTGCGCAGCCCTTCCCGTCAGCTCTCGCAGAGCCGGAACCCAGCGACGAACATAAGCGCCATTCGGATCGAATTTTTCGCCCTGCGTCACCGGGTTGAAGACGCGGAAGTAGGGCGCCGCGTCAGCGCCGCAACCGGCGACCCACTGCCAACCCAGCGTATTGTTTGCCAGATCGGCGTCGACCAGCGTGTCCCAGAACCAGCGCGCGCCGTGCTGCCAGGAGATCATGAGGTCCTTGACGAGGAAGGAGGCGGCAACCATGCGCACACGATTGTGCATCCATCCTGTATGCCACAGTTGCCTCATTCCGGCGTCGACGAAAGGAAAGCCTGTTGCCCCTTTCTGCCAGACCCGCAGGGCCCTTTGATCCTGACTCCAGGGAAAGGCAGCAAACATCTCACGCAGGGGGCGATCGACGGTATGTGGAAATGCGTGCAACAGATGATGACCGAAATCGCGCCACGCGAGTTGTCTGAGCCAGGGCTCCGCCTGCAGTCCTGCGGCGATGCGGGCCCCATGCCATGCCTGACGCGGTGACAGTTCGCCAAAACGAAGATGTGGCGACAGGCAGGAGGTCCCGTCCGTATCCGGACGGTCGCGCTGCTGGCTATAGTCACCAAGATATTGGCCAAACGTCTGCAGTCTCTGCAGGGCGCCTCGCTCTCCCGGCGTCCAGGCGTGCGCAAGGCCAGACGTCCATTCATGCTGCGGATCGAGACCCAACTGCTCGATTGTGTCGGATGCGGGCCAGGGGGTCATGGGCCGCACAACTGGCACCGGCAGGGGCTCGGCCGGTTCGTCGCGGCGCATCAGCGATCGGTAGAACGGCGTGAAGACCCGGTAGGGGTTGCCCTCGAGGGTGCGCATGGCGCCGAGGGGTGCGAGGGTGTGGGCCTGGAGCAGATGAAAGCCCACGCCCTTGCGGGCCAGGGCCTGCGCCACCGCCGCCTCGACGGCAGCAGCTTCCGGCTCACTGCGACGGTGCGTGTAGACCGCCGTGGCACCACTCTCCTCCAGCAGCGTCAGCAGTCCGTCCACGGCATGTTCCGCACGCCGCAGGATCAGCCGCAGGCCGACGGCTCTGAGTTGTTCCGCCAGCGCCTGCAGTGATCGATGCAGCCACCAGCGTGATGCTGCACCGGGGGCCCATGGACCATCGTCGGCAGGGGCGTGCACGTATGCCGGCAACACCTGACCACTCTGCGCCGCTGCCGACAATGCCTCGTTGTCGTTGACGCGCAGGTCATGGCCCCTGTACCAGAGGATGACGGCGGGACTCAAAGGCGCCTCTTGACCCAGCCAATGAGGCGCCCGACAACGGGCACGTACTGGAAGAATCCACTGGCCGAATCCCAGTAGTCCTGGTGGAATACGATCCTGCCGTCTCGATCGAAGCGCAGATGCGACACGCCCGTGGAGCGTGTCAGTTTGTTGTCCGCCAGTTTCCGGAAGCGGATGGACATCAACCAGCGCACGTAGTAGTCGGTGTCTGACCGTGCCACATCGAGAATCTCAACGGTCACTTCCTCGGCCCCGCCGAGAGAATGGCGGAAGTAGGTGGCCAGGGCCTCGCGATCGTTGATCTCTTTCAGGGTATCATTGAAGTAGACCTGCGTTGCGTATACCTCTGCCACCATCGGCGGTGTGCGTTCGACAGACATGCGAGAGACGAAGTCCGCAAAACGAGCCAGAGCAGCCTCCTCCTCGGCGCTGCCCGCCTGCAGTTGGCCCACATGCTCAGGCGTTGTCCGTTCCAGCCCTGCCTGCAACTGCTCCATTGGATCTTCCTTTGCGTTCGAGTTGCAGCCCAGACAGACGAGCATGGGCAGACAGACGACGATCGGCAGCCAGACCTGCAGACCCAGTCGCCGCAGGCTGCGGCAGTCGCCCTCAGCGGTCTGCACGGAGCTTCAGTCGATGATGCGCAACCCGCCACTCCTGACCGTGGCGGTGGCCAAAGAGCTCGGCGCATCCGATGAAGAACAGACGCCAGCGATGCAGCCAGCGCCGGGCGTCGGCCGCTCCGTACGTCGCCGCAAGCACGGGCATCAGCAGGCCTCGTTGCCGGTCCAGATTGGCGAGCCAGTCGTTGGCGGTGCGCTCGTAGTGCGAACCGTCGACCTGCCAATGCTCCTCTACCTCAAGGGGACTGTCGATGTAACGCGGCAGATCATCTGAAGGCATCATGCCGCCGGTGAAGAAGTGACGCGCCATCCAGTCGCCCTGACCATTGTCTCCGTACAGATAGGGCTGCGTCCTGTGGCAGAATACGTGCAGGAAGGCGCGAGCTTCGGGGCGCATCCAGCTGGCGACGCGGCTGAAGATGAGGGGCCAGTTGCGCAGATGTTCGAACATCTCCACCGAAACGATGCGATCATACGTGCCAGGGGGAACAAACTCATTGATGTCGGCAGTGATGATGCGGACGTTCGCCAACCCCATCTCCCGAGCCTTATGTTCGATGAACAGACGCTGCGATGCCGAGTTCGAAACAGCCGTGATCGCGCTGCTGGGGTAGTGTGCCGCCATCCACAGCGTCAGCGAACCCCAGCCGCAACCCAGTTCCAGTAGATCCATGCCATCGGTCAGGCCGGCACGCTCGCAGGTGAGGGCCAGCATCGCCTCTTCCGCTTCAGCCAGTGTCGCCTGCTCGCTCGGGTAGTAACAGGAGGAGTACTTGAGTCGAGGGCCGAGGACGGCTTCGAAGAAGCGCGCCGGCACTTCATAGTGTTGCGCGTTGGCTGCATCGGTTTCCACGGCGATGGGACCGCCCGCCAGCCGGTCGGCAAACATCTGCTGGTTCGAAACCAGCAAACTGCCCGTCGGTTCGCCCATGGCGCGACGGCGGCGAGCTACCATCTGGCGGATGCCTGCACGCAGGGCGATGTCCGGAAGCAGGCCGCGTTCCGCAAGTTCGATTGCCGTTTTCATCAGATTCCATCCGGTCTGGAGATTGGGGGCTTGAGCAGGGGTCTTGGAAAGAAGGGGCTCGTTACCATCTGGTAGCGGCGATAGAGATCGCCACGTCGCTGCAGCGCCCGGCGTTCAGCCGGTGGAATCCCCGTCACCCGTGTCAGCAACAGGTACGCAGCGACGGGTGTGATCCAGGCCAGCAGGCCCGGCGGGGTCAGCGGCGCCATCCAGGGCCAGCAACACCAGAACAACCACTCGAAGAAGTAGTTCGGGTGCCGGGAGTAGCGCCAAAGTCCGGTCTGGCACACGTCCTCAGACTTGCTGCGATGTCGGTGCAATTGTGCGTCGGCGACGCTGACGCCGAGCAGACCACACAGCCCCAGCCCCAGGCCCAGCAGATCGCGGCCCGCCAGCGCGCGCGGGTCATCCGCCAGCGCCGCCGCCGGCAGGGCAAAAAGCAGAACCAGCGGTACTTGCAACAGGAAGTAGCGGAGGAAATTCTGCTGTGCCCTGTCACCCCACTGCAACCGCATAGCGCGAAAGCGGCCGTCCTCTTCCGGTTGCACGGCGCGACGCAGCAGGTGCAACCCGAGTCGGGCCGCCCAGAGTCCGATCAGCAAGCCCGCGAGCAGTCGCCGGTTGGTGTCTCCTTCTCCCTGCACCAGCAACCAGCCCATGACCGCTCCGACTGCCACGGCCCAACCCGCATCCGCCCAGGAGGCGTTCCGGGTACGCCACTGCAACAGCCACAACAGCAGGAAAACCACCGTCAGCAGGAAAACCACCGTCAGCAGGATCAGGAGCAACGGCAGTTCAGCCAGTGAGGCGCTGGTCATCAACTGGCAACGGCCTGCGCGGGCCGGGGCATCGCGGGTAGCAGAGACGCACCGCGGTCAGCGGCCCGGGCCAGCAGGATCTGTACGACGGAGGTGTAGCGTTCGGCGAAGGCCGCCTCACATGAGGCCAGATAGAAGTCCCACATACGGACGAAATTCTCGTCGAAGCCGAGTTGCAGCACCTCTTCCAGGCGACTGTGGAAACGAGCTCGCCAATCGTTCAGGGTGCGCGCGTAGTGTGGCCCGATGTCCTCGAGGTTCTCCCAGCGCAGATCCGTCCCGGAGAGGGCTTTCGACACGCCGCCAATCGAAATCAGGCTGCACCCCGGAAAGATGTAGCGCTTCATGAAGTCAACCGAGCGCTTGTGCCGTTCCCAGGCCCACTCCGGTACGGTGATGCCCTGGACCAGCATGCGCCCGTCTGCACGCAGCAGATCCGCGCAGCGTTCGAAGTAGGTGTCGAGATACTGGTAGCCAACGGCTTCGATCATCTCGATCGAGACGATGCGATCGTAGCTGCCTTGCAGGTCGCGATAGTCCTCGAGACGTACATCGATCAGATGCTTCAGGCCCGCCTGCGCGACACGCTCCGTGGCCAACTCGTACTGGTGGCGGGAGAGCGTGGTTGTCGTGACATGGCAGCCGTACTCCCTTGCTGCATACAACGCGAAGCCACCCCAGCCGGTGCCGATCTCCAGCAGGCGCAACCCCGGATGCAGATCCAGCTTGCGACAGATGCGCTCGTTCTTGTAGCGAGCGGCCACGTCCAGCGTGCAGCTTTCGTGCGGGAAGATGGCGCTGGAGTACATCAGCTGCTCATCGAGAAACAGCTTGTAGAACTCGTTCCCCAGGTCATAGTGGGCGGCGATGTTGCGTCGGCTGCCCGAGCGCGTGTTGCGCCGCAATGCATGCCACAACCAGGTGGCCGGACGCAACAGCCGCAGCAGCCCCGGGACTTTGCCGTTGAGCAGCTGGTCCTCGAGAATGAAGATGCGGCAGACGGCGACGAGATCATCACAATCCCAGTCACCATCGACGAAGGACTCGCCCGCAGCCAGATTTCCCCCCAGGAGGATGCGGCGGTACACCGCCGGGTCACGGACCTGGATGGTGGCCGAAAGGGGAGCCTCCCGCCGACCGAACGCATACGTACCATCTGCGTCGGACACCTGCAGATGAGCGCAGCGGATCCCCCGCAGAAGGGCGAAGATCGCCTGCCGCGCCAGGCGATCGGTCCGGCCTGTGGCGTGCAGGCTCGCCCCGCTTGAGAGCTGGCGTATGGCACCCGTCAAGGCTGCGGCATGCCTGGTTTGATGTCGGGTGTGGTCGTATGCCTGGGGTGCGGAAAGTACGGACATCCCTTCCTCCAAAGTCGGAATGCCTGCCAGTAGATGGCGGCGGTTACGTGAACGGTCATAAGAGGGTGACGCAGAAGTACACGAGCCAGAGACAGACTTGTGATTTCCTTTCGTGCAAGAACCAGACTCGCATCGAATACCGACTCGCCCGCCTCATCGAGGCTGATCATGTGCACCGCCAACCGTTGATCGGGTCGCGTGAAGCGCCAGCGATAGCGCTGGTTCATGGGCATGAAGGGCGATACGTGAAAGCTCTTGTCGAATTCGAACCGGATGCGTTCGAGACGCCCGTCGGGCACGTCGAGGACATAGCAGTGCTGTTCATTCCATGGCGTGTTGTTGATCTCAGCCACAACCGCCTCGATCTGACCATCGGGGCTGTGGCAGTAGTAGAAGCTCACCGGGTTGAAGCGGTGACCACCATAGGCCATATGTGTCAGCAGCCGAATCGATCCCAGAGGGCGACGCCCGAGGCGCTGTTCGACCAGATCTCGAATCGATACGTCAAGGGCTCGGTCCGGATCGCCGACGTGATCTTCGCGTCGAAACGCTGCCCAGTTGCCACGGCGTGCCGCCCAGAACCAGCGGCTGGCGAAGAGGGTCGGCAGTTCCTCGAGATCGAGATACATCATGAACAGCGGTTGCCGGAAGCTGTGTTTCCTGGCGCCGAACCGGCGGTGACGTACCGAGCCCTCGTAGATGCAACTGACCTGCGTCGGCGTCACAGTTGTTCTCCGAAGTGGCGGGCCACACGCAGGGCACTGACGACGCCGTCTTCGTGGAAGCCATAGCCCCAGCAGGCGCCGCAGTAGTGCGTCCGCGCGACGCCGCTGATCTGGCCATGGCGATTCTGCGCGGCGATGAAGTCGAGCGTGTATCTGGGGTGGTGGTAGGTGAACGCACGCAGGACCCGGTCCGGGTCCACCGTGTCGCAGTCGTTCAGAGTTACACAGTAGGTTTCGGCCGTCTGCAATCCCTGCAGCATGTTCATGTTGTAGGTGACCGTCACCTGCTCCGCCACCTGCGCCGGCACCCGGTAGTTCCAGCTGGACCAGGCCCGCCTCGATCTGGGCAAAGCCGAGATATCGGTGTGCAACAGCACTCGATTCTCCTGATATCCCATGGCCGACAGGATCGACTGCTCTTCTGCGGTGGGGTCGCCAAGCAGCCGCAGGGCCACATCCGAATGCACAGCCAGCACGACATCGTCGAAGCTTTCGGATTGCCCATCTGCCGTCAGCACATCGACGCCATCGGCCCGTCGCAGAATCTGTTTCACGGGGGTGTTGAGGCGCAGGCGCTGGCGAAAGGATGACGTCAGGGGCGCCACATACTGCCGGGATCCACCGGTGACAACCCGCCATTCCGGCTTTTGCAGACGGAGGAATCCGTGGTTGGCGAAGAACTGCACGAAGAAGCGGGCGGGGAAGTCGTACATGTCCTGCGTGGATGCCGACCAGATGGCTGCACCGAAGGGGATCAGATGCTCCTCGATGAACATCCGGGAGAATCCCTTGCGCTCGACATACTCGCCGATGGTCGTGCTCTGCTGGCCATCTCCCTCCAGCAGTTCCGGCGCCTCCCGATAGAATCGACGGATTTCAACCAGCATGCGGTGGAAGGCCGGACGAAGCAGATTGCGGCGCTGGGCAAAGATCCGCTGCAGTCCGCCGCCGCCATACTCCAGCCCACTGCGGGCAGAGCTGACGCTGAAGGTCATGCTCGTCTTCTGCGACTCGACCTGGAGTTGCTCGAGGAGGCGGACGAAATTCGGATAGGATTCCGGGTTGAAGACGATGAATCCCGTATCTATGGCGTGGCTCCCGTCGGGGCCATCCACATCGACTGTGTTGGTATGGCCGCCAACGTAGTCGGCTGCCTCGAAGAGGGTGATATCGTGCCGGCGTTGTAGCAGATGGGCCGAGACGAGTCCCGATATGCCGGCGCCGATGATGGCGATGCGGCGTCTCATGCAGGGCATTCGGGCAAGGCTGCCGGCGGCGGCTCAGGGCCGGACGCAGGTGGTGTCCCGGCGGCTGCGGCTGCGGCCTCGGCAAGGCCACGCAGCATGCCACCAAAGACCAGGTGGTGCAAGGGGGCAACGGACCACCAGTACAGAATTCCTATGGCGCCTCGGGGATCGTAGATCGCCGTCTGGCGCAGACAAGTGCCACCCTCTTCCGCCTGCAACTCGAACTGCAGCCAGGCACGCCCGGGCAGTCTCATCTCCGCCGTCAGTCGCAGCAGGCGCTCCGGTTCCACAACTTCCACACGCCAGAAGTCCACTGTATCGCCCGGCAACAGACCTACCGGATCGCGCCGGCCCCGTCTCATGCCGGCACCACCGAAGAGCAGGTCGATCGCCCCGCGCATCTGCCAGAGCCAGTCGCTATAGTAGTAACCGCGCCGCCCGCCGATGCGGCGGACAGCCTCCCAGACCACCCCTGGCACAGCGGCAATGTGGATGGCCCGGCTGTCGATGCGACGGCGCGCCCAACTCTGGCCCCGCCAGGAGGGGGACTGCACCGATGCGCTGAGCGCATCCATCCAGCGCGTCGACAGGATGGCAGCTTCCTCATTCTGTATGGCCAACGTCATGGCCTCTGCCACGCCCCGCGGATGTACCCCGGGAAACTGCCGCGCCGCCCTGTCATCTTCGACAACGGTGTCGTGACGCAGGCTGTCGATCAGTTTTCTGCCCACTCGCGCGTAGACCGGTGTCACCAGCCCGAGCTACAAGCTCGACAGGCGCGCCGTCAGTAGCGGGACGTGAATGACCGATCTGCGCAGCTTGCGTTGTCTGGCGTACAGCAGCAGCAGATCCGAGTAGCTGACTCGATCCGGCCCACCGATTTCGACAACGCCACGGGTCGCCTCGGCGTCAATGGCGGCCATCAGATAGCTGAGCACGTCATCGATGTAGATCGGTTGCGCCAGGGACCGCACCCACCGGGGCGTGATCATCACGGGCAGTCGTTCAACGAGCGAGCGTATGAGGTCGAAAGACAGGCTGCCCGGCCCGATGACGATGCTGGCGCGGAACTCGAGTGTGGGGATGCCGCTGCCACGAAGCAGCGCACCCACTTCGTGGCGACTGCGCAGGTGCGCCGAGTCCGCGTCACCCTCGCGCCCCAATCCACCGAGGTAGACGATTCTGCGCACGCCGGCACGACGCGCCTCGGCGAGCACGTTCTCGACGGCGACGCGATCGGCTTCCTCGAAACCGGTGGTCGAGCCCATGCTGTGGACCAGATAGAACAGGACCGTGATGCCATCGAATGCACCTTGCAGGGATCCCGCATCGAGTACATCGCCGACGACGATCTGCGCCGCCTGACTGCCGGGCCGACCCACAAGCCTCTGCGGATCGCGGACGAGACACCGAACTTTGTGTCGTGTCGTTGACAGACGTTCAAGCAGCCTGCCGCCGACGTAGCCGGTTGCCCCTGTGAGAAGAATCGATTCTTCGGTCATCACGAATCCGGACTCAGTTGCTCATCAACGACTGCAGCTGCTGACCACATTCCTCGCGCAGACAACTCAACGCCCGGTTGCGCAACTGCCGCACGCGCTCCCGCGTGATACCCATCTGAGTGCCGATCTGCTCCAGGGTCCTGGGCTCCTCACTGCCGAGCCCGTAGTAGGCCCGCAGGACTTCGGCGTCGCGCTGTCGCAACTGCGTCAGGCACTCTGTCATCGTGTTCAGCATCAACTCTTCGTCGCCGCTGTCTTCGTCGGGCGCCGGCAGCAACGCGTGCAGGCTTAGGGCAGAATCACCGTTCACAGGTGCATCCAGGGACAACGCCCGGTACGATGCGTGGGAGGCATTGAGGGCCCGCGCCGGACTGACCCCTGCCGATTCGACGACCTCGTCAAAACTTGCGGCCCGCCCCAGCAACTGCGCCAGATGATCTGCCTGCTTCTCAAGCTTATGATGGTCCTCCATTCGACTCAAAGGCAGTCGCAGGGAGTGTCGATGATCGGCCATGGCGCGGAGAATGGATCGACGGATCCACCAGACCGCATAGGTGATGAACTTGAAGCCGAGACTTTCATCGAATCGCCGGATCGCCGTGAGCAGTCCGACATTGCCTTCGGCGACGAGTTCCAGCACCGAAGGTCCGTCCGCGCGGGCATACTCGTTGGCAATTTTCACAACAAAGCGAAGGTTTGACTCGACAATCCGCTGATGTACTGCCTCATCACCGGCGCGCAGTCGCGTGAACAGATCGATTTCCTCGGTTCGAGTCAGAGGAGGATTGTCCTTGATTTCGCGCCAATATACGTCAAGTAGCTGTTCTTCCCGTGCGTGCGCTGAACGGACGCTCATGTCTGACCTCGATATGTGGCAATCGTGACGTTGATCTGCGCACAACATATCCCGATGTCTATTAAGTGTCAAGAAAATGTCTACTAAAAAAGTCAGTGTTTAGCAGGACTTATTTCACCGTGTACGTGAGTTTCCTCCGTGAGTCCAAGAAAATATCTCGATATCAGCTTGACATATTATAGACAGGAGATAATTTGGCACTGTCTCGTCTATGGGAGCAGGAATTGGAAACAGTCCGGCAAGATGATCAACACGGCCATGCCATCCGGGTGGTTACCAGACGCACAGGGCTGTCAGCCCACGTGATCAGGGTCTGGGAACGACGTTATGGGGCGGTTGAGCCGGTGCGCACCCCAACGAATCGACGGCTGTATACCGATGCCGATATTGAACGGCTCAGGCTCCTGCACATGGCGACCAAGGCAGGGCATAGCATCGGGCGGATCGCCACGCTTCCGGATGAGCGCCTGGCCGAGTTGATTCGACAGGATTCTCCCAAGCGTCTGGAGGCAGGCGAAAAGCAAGCTGCTGAACCCGGCGACTACGTCGTGGCAGCTATGGCGGCAATCGAGCGTCTCGATGCGGCAGGCCTGGAGGCCCAACTGGCCAGGGCGGCGACGGACATGAGCCGCAATGCACTGATGGAGACAGTCATCGATCCGCTGATGGATCAGATTGGAACGTCGTGGGAACGGGGCACTCTGCGAATTGCCGACGAGCATATGGCTTCGGCCATCGTGCGCGCCTTTCTGGGCAGCATACATGATCTGCGGCGCATGGCGACCAGCGGCCCGGGCATCGTCGTCACAACACCCTCGGGCCAGGTGCACGAGATCGGCGCCATGATGGTCGCGATTGTGGCTGCAGCCGCGGGCTGGCGTGCCGTGTATCTGGGACCCGACCTGCCGGCGGATGAGATCTCCGGTGCCGCCAGACGTCATGGGGCCCGTGTGGTTGCCTTGAGCATCGTCTTCCCCTTTGCTGACCCGCAGCTTTCCCGCGAGTTGAGCCGCTTGCGCGCGGGACTGGATGATGATGTCGCGATCTTTGTCGGTGGCCGAGCCAGCGACAGCTACGCCGAGCCTCTGCGCGAGATTGGTGCCCACATTGTCAGCGGAATCGGCGACCTGCGCGAGCAGTTGACGAAGTACGGCACCTGAGCAGACACCCTGGTCTGGTTGATCGACAGCGATCGCATCGATGGTGACATTGGGTGCGGATGGAATGCCCGTGCAATCATTGTGTGAACAGAACGAAAGGACCTTCCCAAGATGAAGAGCGTGCTGCTTACTGGTGTGAATGGCACCGTCGCCAAGGCGATGCTGCAGGAGCTGTCCGATACCTACGACTTGTC